>OCTW013403899.1_pt1 | contig 39838 bp, 34 predicted proteins | sample 1539671 | NCBI WGS metagenome assembly OCTW01 (sample SAMN02144230, study PRJEB22623) | gut metagenome | biome: sheep rumen | host: Ovis aries | place: New Zealand
TGGAATTGTTGAACGAATCCATTGAAATTGTTGAACGAAATCAATGGAATCGTTGGACGAATCCAATGGATTCGTTTACAAAAACTGGCGCTTTTGCTTGCTGAAACTGGCAAACTGACGTTGAAATTATCATGCAAGCATTGAAGTAGTTAAAGTGTGCTCGGGATAATTACTCATAACTCGGGTGTGAGCAGTCGCCCTTCTTCCGCTTTCGTTCTTAATGTTAAATAAACGTAATTCCAAGTTATAAAAGGCGCGGACAAAGCTGTTGAACGCTTTTTTTTTATTACCTTTGCATCCGTTTTCAAGCAGGGGGCTGAGGATGGCTTCTGATGCCTTGCTGCTGCAACGGGAACAATCAGCCAGGGAGAGATGCTCGAGTGGCTGAAGAGGCACGCCTGGAAAGCGTGTATACGTCAAAAGCGTATCCCGGGTTCGAATCCCGGTCTCTCCGCATTCTTCTATTTCAGAGGTCGCTAATCTTCAAGGGTTAGCGGCTTTTTTTGTCCCCTTCACAAAGGGGTGCGGCACGGTGGATCTTCATTTGTTGACGACTTCACGCTCATGCTCGTCATGTCAAGCCTGTTGGCGATGTCGAGGAAAATCTTCACGGAGCAGCATTTGACTGATTGTTGCTGAGTGTGATGCATATCTGAGCAGCCGCTCATGACGCTCTTCCCTTGCCTTGTCAAAAGGTGTTTTCAAATCTACTTTCGTTGCTTTTACATCTTTTAAGTTTAACTATTTGGTTTATTACCTTTTTTAGTCGTAAATTTGTAGGCGTGTTTAAACACGCTTCGAAGTTCTGTGCAGAATTAGATAAAACATCTTAGAAATACAATTGTTAAGACTTGTAGTTTTTGTTTAAAAAATAATTTCGTCTGGAATGTTCTATAATGAACGAATTGCAAGACAAAAGGAAAACCATTACGGTTTACGGTGACAGTATGTTCCCTGACTACCCGTCAGGTGCACGTGTACTTATTCAAGAAATAGACCCTTCCGTTTATATCGCTTGGGGCAACGTGTTCGTTCTTGATACCGTTAATGGAGTGATCATGAAGGAATTGCAGCCGTCTGACCATGACGGAAAACTACTCTGTCGCTCACTCAACCCAATGGGAAATACAAAGATTTTGAAGTATCATTGCAGGACATCAAAAGTATGTACCGCGTGTTGGCTTGTATAACAATGAAATAAATTCACAATATTTGCAGAATATTAGACATATAAGGAAAAATGAGGATATGAAAACGATAAGGAAACAGACAACCGTCAGGTTGCCGGACTATTTGCTGGCAGACCTGCACGCCGAAGCGAGGCGCAGGGGAACAAGCGTAAGCCGCCTCATTGAGGACATAGCAGAGGAGAAAATGTACCAGAATCCCAACAAGGAGACCCTCGAGGCCATCGAAGAGGCGCGCTCTGGCGTGGAGATGGAGGATTTTGACCCCAACGAACTCGACAAGTACATCTATGAGGCAACTGAAGAAGTCAACGCAGTTTAAGAAGGACTTGAAAAGATATATTCACAAGCCTTCAAAACTTCTTGCTCTGAAGCAGGTTACGAATCTCCTCAAAAGTACGGGTCGCGTGCCTGCCGAATATAAGCCCCATATGCTCCATGGGGTTTATGAGGGCTGTTTGGAGTGTCACGTTGAGGACGACTTTCTCCTGATATGGATAGACGAAGCCACACAGATAATCAAGCTGCTGCGTCTTGGTACGCACCACGAACTCTTTGGAAAATGACACCCCAACACACTATGCCACAATGAATGAAAGTCTCGAACATTTCCTTGCTGGCAGATATTCCTCGGCCAAGGGGAGTGTGTCGTACGTAAACATTTCCTTGTAGTCTTCAGAGGTCGCTAATCTTCAAGGGTTAGCGGCTTTTTTTGTTCCCTTCACAAAGGGGTGCGGCGCGGTGGATCTTCATTTGTTGACGACTTCACGCTCGAAGAAGTCGAGGAAGAAAGGCCAGTTGGGCCCTGCCTCGTGGCCTCCGTGATGCTGGCGGTAGGCGAGCCGTCCTTCCATCAGTCCGTGGTCCATGCCGGGGAAGAGGTCTGTTCCCAACCCTTTGCAGCCGAGCAGCTCGTATACGGGCGAGGCCTTTGATGCGGAGATGAACGAGCCGACGACATCCTGCCATTTGTCGCCATCCCAGCTTCCTGTGGAGATGAAGCAGGCGCGGGGTGCACAGAGGGCGATGAGCTCATGCTGGTCCACGGGGATGTCGTCTTCCGTCATCGGGTCGGCACCGTATCGGATGAGGTTGCCGCACACCCAGTGGTATTCCTGACTCGACACGATGTTGCCGATGCTCTCGCCGCAGTCGCGCCGCCATCCTGCCGCACCGGCCTTTCCCGATGAGGCGATGAATCCGGCTGCGATGCGCTCATCGAAGGCCATGGCCACGAGCGATGCCTTGCCGTAGCGCGAGACGCCTTCGATGGCGCACTTGGTGGCGTCGAAGGTGTCGTCGGTGGCGAGGTAGTCCATCAGGCGCGACAGTCCCCATCCCCATGCGCGGAGCGAACCCCAGTCGGTGGGTTGGCGGTGCGCTCCCTTGTTGCAGAGTCCGATGATGCCGTTCGTCAGGCCATGCCCGGCGTCAGCCTGTATGGAGGAAGGGCTGATGGTGGCGGCGGCCCAGCCACGTTCCATCACCATCTGCTTCCATGAGACCATGCCGGGGCGTGTGCGTGTGGGGTCGCCACCGAAGCCGAACTCTATGATGACGGGCATGTGCTTACGGCCGTTGTCGGGGTACATCACGTTGGCGTCAATCTCTACCTTGATGGACGGGTAGCTGGTGTTGTCGGCCACGCCTTTGAGATAGCGCACCACCACTGGCTTCCCCGCAAACTCTTTCTTCTCTTCATTGACGACCTCCCATCTTACGCGGGGCACGTTGTCGGGAATGCGTCCGTAGACATGGTCTTCAAACAGTCGCACCAGTTCCGGACGGCGCACCTTGTACCACATCTTGGCGCTGGTGACCTTCTTTCCCTTTTCCGTCAGCAGCGGGTCGGGATAGAAGGGGTAGGGGTTTGCCGTCAGCTCGTCGTAGTTGGGATGCTTGCTCTCATCGGGACTGTTGGGCTGGCGGCCTTCGCGTGGCTGGCTGACTCCGATCTTTGCCAGCATGTCGGCATAGTCGGCTGCTGCTATCTTGCGAAGGCTGTCCTGGCTGGCCTGACTACCGCCGCCGAACATCATGAACTGTGCGTCTGCCGCAAAGGGGATGCATGCCATTAGCAATGCTGCGAGGAAATACTTCAGAGGGGTCATGTTTTTTTTCTTTAGGAGTTTGGGAGTTTAGGAGTTTAGAAGTTTGGACGTTAGAGAATGTGGGGGGTAGGAGTTTGGGAGCGCTCTGCAAGCAGAGCGACCAAGGTCGAGGTGGACGATAGGGCGTTTAGGAGCGTGGACGATTGTCTTGGGTGCCTGTGGCATCAAAAGACGATTGTCCATCGCTGCTTCTATACTTCTCAGCTCCTTGTCCATGTGATACTCTTATCGTTTATATACCGACCCATTGCTCGCAATGTTGTCGCTTCGGGTGCGAAGATACACAAAAATCCTCATCTAACGGCAATAATCACCAAAAAAACGTTTTATTAGGAGTCTTTTGCAAGCTGGGCGAACAGGTTCGAGCGCTCGGCAGCAGAGGTGACCAAAGGACGCGCTGGGGCAGCAGCGCAGCGTAGTACGGACAAACACGGACTCTATAATAACGGCGGGCGGAGGTTCTTGGCCACGGACTAACACGGACTGACACGGGGTTTCATCTGCGCAGCGTAGTACGGACAAACACGGACTCTATAATAACGGCGGGCGGAGGTTCTTGGCCACGGACTAACACGGACTGACACGGGGGCCATCTGCGCAGCGTAGTACGGACAAACACGGACTCTATAATAACGGCGGGCGGAGGTTCTTGGCCACGGACTATCACGGACTCACACGGGGGCATCTGCGCAGCGTAGTACGGACAAACACGGACTCTATAATAACGGCGGGCGGAGGTTCTTGGCCACGGACTGACACGGGGTCCATCTGCGCTGCGGAGTACGGACAAGCACGGACTCTATAATAACGGCGGGCGGAGGTTCTTAGACACGGACTGACACGGACTGACACGGGGGCATCTGCGCAGCGTAGTACGGACAAGCACGGACTCTATAATAATGGCGGGCGGAGGTTCTTGGCCACGGACTAACACGGACTGACACGGGGGGCCATCTGTGCAGCGTTGTACGGACTATCACGGACGCTTTGCTAGGAATGGCGTGGGGCGTCAGAAGTGCCATGAGAGGGCGGCGCGGCATTCGTAGCAGTCGGCGTGGCGGTCGGGAAAACAATGGTAGTGCGTGTGGCGCGTGGTGTAGGTGGCACCGACGGAGAGGGCGAGGGCTTCCGTTAGGTGTGCGTCGGCCTTTAGCGCGACGGAGAAGACGCGTGCGTTGCTTCGGTCTCCCTGGGCGTTCAGGTGCTGTGGGTCGATGGCGGAAGGGTCCTTGTGCTCATATCCCTTCCATGTGAACAGATGCATGAAACGTGCGTCCAGCTGCACATCGGCAATGCCCTGCCAATGGAGTCGAGTGCGGGTGGCGGCAGCATAGCCACTGCCCAGGTTGTATGCCCTGTCGGCCACGGCATAGTAGTCGCTGTTGATGGCTCCCAAGGCCACGCCGCTGACAAACACTCCCTGTTCGGCCTTCAGCCGGGGCGACAATGGCGGGCACGCCCAGATGAAGCCGGGGCCCACCGAAGCCATCTCGCCGATGGGAAACGGCGATGACGCCTCTTTGTCCGCAAGGCGCGCTTCCTCGTAGCGGAAGTGCTGATAGAGTCCCCATTCCATGTTTTTCGCCTGTCGAAGACTGAGCAATCGTCCCATGATATACATGTGCGACAACAGCGGCTGGTTGCCAGTGATGGAAAACTCCGTGTCGAAGGTGAAGTAGTCGTAGGGCTTCGGATGGCTTTCTCCGTTGACCACGCTGCCGTATTCCATGGAAAAGGCCGCCATGAGATTGGTGCGGTGGTGGCTGGCAGAAGGGTCTTGGGTGGAGGTTGTCGGCGGGGTTACGAGGTGGCGTGTGCCGAGTGACAGTGTAAAGGTGGCGGGGATGGTCTCGCTGGACTGTGCGCCGTTGCTTCTCACCTTCCAGGCCTTTCCGCTGACAAGCCTGTTGAAGCCCTGCAGCGGATTGATGATGGCAGCGGCCGTTTCCCTGACAAAACGGGAGAGTCCCCGTTGGCTGTCGTCGATGATACGACCTGAAAGGCGGTTGGCCACCTCACCGATGGCGGCGCCGGCAAACGTCGTCGTCACAAGGTCGTTGATGGCTGGCGGCTCGGTCTCGCAGGTCACCTCCCATAAGAGCGACCCCGCGAACGCGAAGGGAACGGACTGCCAGAAGCCCATGCCATTGGAACGTGCCGCGTTGAAATGGAGGTTGCCCTGATAGGGATGGCCCATGTGGTTGAGGTAGAAATGGTCGTTGTCCCATTTAGGCCCTGTCGAAAGGTTGCTGTGGATACTGTGGAGCGACGTGTTGGCGTACGGCTCGTCGAGGATGAATCGGCATAGACTGTGGATCACGAGGTTGGTGCCCATCACCTCGCCTATGGCGATGAGGGGCCTGGGTGATGGGTGTTGGGTGTCGGCGGTGTCGTTGCTTGCCTGAACGTTGACGGCGGAAGGCAGCAAGGACGTCTCGTTCACCGCTACTGAATCGCCCTGCCATGGTGCTGCGTGTGCTGCAAACATGGCTGACACTGCAAGGAACAGGGAGAGAGAGCGATTCATGAAAACTGAGAACTGAGAACTGAAAAGTGATAAGTGATGAGGCTACAGGGGGACCTCGTCTTTGTGGAAGACGATGGGGTCGGAAGCCGTGATGTTGATGGTGGTGAAGATGCCGAGTGCGCCGCCTGTGATGTTGCTGATGGGATTGGACGAGGTGCGCTCACTGGTCACCAGCGACTGCAGATACTGGTAGGTATTGTAGTCGGTGGTCATGATGAGCAGCGACAGTTCGTCGCCTTCGTGCAAGGGCTCCTTGCCACTGTCGTCGACGTCTTTTGTCATCTCCTTTTCCGACGAGCAGATGATGTCGTACTCAAACCATCCTTTCTCGCTGGAACGGTCGGAGCGACATCCCCACCGGAAGGGCTCGTCGTTGCGCAGCAGTCGGTACCAGTAGAAGCTGCGCTCGTCGGGGTTGGGGTCTACAGCCTTCACGCTGAACATGAAGATGCGCTCCTCCATCACCTTGAAACTTCTGAGGAACACCGTGTCGATGGGTGCTTCGGGCTGCATGGTTGACGAGCCCTCGTAGGTCTTTCCGTCGACTATGGCCCTCATGTGGTAGGTGCGTCCGGGCGTCCCCTGCAGTCCCGTCAGCGACCGGTAGTACTCCAGCTCGTCATCGTATTCCAGCTGTTCAGACGTTCCGTCGTCGCAGTCTATCCACACCTCGGCATCGGTGACGAGGTCTTGTGGCTCCGTATCGGTCATTGACTTGGTGCGCTGTATGCTGACCATGGTGCCGATGTTCGACACGCCTCCCTGGAACACCAGCAGGGGCTGCGACTCGGGATAGGTGAAGTCTATCTCGTGTTCGCACGATGTCAGCACCGCGGCTGTCAGCAAGAGCAGCAGCCTCTGGCAATATGTGTTGAGTTTGTTGTTCATCATTCGTGGTCGATGTGTTTTGTTGTGTGAATGCCTTCGTCGTTCTTCACTCCTCGTTGTCCGTTGGTCTTAGAACCTGATGGTCAGTGCCACCGACGGCACGATGCCGAAGAGCGAGGTCACGATGGCCTTTGTGGCCCTCGCGTTGTCCTTGTCCTCCTCGAAGTGCACGAAGAAGGGGTTGTAGCGGTTGTAGGCGTTGAACAGTCCGAACGTCCATGTGTGCGTGCTGCGCCGGTGCTGCCGAGTGTGTGATGCGCTGAGGTCCAGACGGTGATAGTCGGGTGCGCGTTCCTCGTTTCGCCGGCCGAAGTAGTAGTAGGTGTCGCCGTCCATCTCGTATTTGGCCGATGGTGCCGTCATGGCCTGTCCGGTGGTGTAGCGCCACACGGCCGACAGCTGCCATTTGTCTGTCAGCTGATACATGCCGACCACGGCCAGATCGTGCCGGCGGTCGTTGGGTGCGGTGTACCAGTTGTTGTCCATGATGCCCTCAATCTTGTTCTCTGTCCTCGACAGCGTGTAGGCCACCCATCCCGTCAGCGCTCCCTTGTTCTTGTGGGCGGCGAGCTCCAGTCCCCATGCCCTGCCGTGTCCGCCAGCCAGCAGCCGCTCTATCTCTATTTCCGAGTTGAAGGTCTTGCCTTCGCGATAGTCGTAGACGTTCTGCAGTTTCTTCCAGTAGACGTCGGCCGAGAAGTCGTAACCGCCGCCACGTGTCATAAAGGCGATGCCCGCTGCCATCTGGTCGGCCACCTGCGGCCTGATGTTGTTGCTGGCCATGGTGAGTCGGTCGAAGGGCATGCTCATCGAACTGTTGCGGATGGGCTGTATGGGTTGTGTGACGCGTGTGTAGCCGGCTCTCACCGTCATGGCCATGCTGCCGTCCTTTCGCGACGGTATGGGCTGCCAGTTGATGCTCAGACGGGGCTGCACGTGTGCATAGGTCTTCACCAGCTTGCCGCTCTTCGGGTGCTGGGTCTCCGTGATGTTGCCCTGCTGGTCGAGCTGATAGTAGGGCGCTCCTCCGAGGGCCGAGAAACAGTCTAGGCGCAGTCCGGCCGACAGGCTGAGGCGGTTGTTCAGGAGCGATACGTCGTCGGAGAGCCACAGGGCCGCCAGCCATGCATCGCGCTTCTCGCGTTCCCGATAGCTGCCGATGCGCCAGCTGGCCGACTGCAGTCCCAGCAATGTGCTCTCGGCGCCGGCGTTGATGGTGTGGTGCGCCAGCGATGTCCACGTCTGCTGGTGGCGCAGGGTGAGCTGCCGGTTGAAGCCTTTCATGCTGTAGTTGATGGTGTACACCTCGATGCTGTGGCTGGTGTTGTAGTCGCTGGCCACGAGCTGCGTCAGTGCGTAGTGCGAGGCATTCCACCGATGGAGCCACGACAGCGCACCCGTGGTGTTGCTCCACGACATGGTGAGCATCTTCTCCACGTCGATCATGTCGTAGCCGCGGAAGGCCGACACGCCCAGCTGGTCGCTGTCGCCCAGCCGGAAGTTCAGTCGGACGTTCAGGTCGTAGAAGCTGAGCGAGTTCTTGTCGTAGTCGGGCATTCCCTTGATGAACAGGTTCAGGTAGGACGTCCGCCCCGCCACGAGATAGGACGAGCCTTTCGTTCCCATTGGCCCGTCGGCCACGGCCTTGGCCGAGAGCAGTCCCACGGTGACGCCATAGTGGTGGCTGTCTGTGTCGCCGATGCGCTGATTCAGGTTCAGCACCGACGACGACCCGCCGCCATAGCGCGACGGCATGAGTCCTTTGAACAGCTCCACGCTGCCGATGGCATCGTCGTTGAAGGCTGAGAAGAGGCCCATCAGGTGGCTGGCGTTGTAGACCGCAGCGCCGTCCATGAGGATGAGGTTCTGGCTCGATGTGCCTCCTCGCACCTCATAGCCGCCCACGCCGTCGCCCTCGCTCTTCACGCCTGGGAGCAGCTGCATGCTCTTCAGAACGTCGCGCTCGCCGAAGAACGACGGCAGACGGCCAACGGCTTCCATGCTGATGCGCTCCACGCCTATCTGTAGTTCGTCGAGTCGCTGTGAGGCAGCGTGCGACGTGACCACCACCTCTTGCAGTGTGTCGCGTCGCTGTATGCTGTCGGTCTGGCCGTAGGACGCTGACAGCCCCATCAGGCAGGGCAGCAGCAGGAGCCAGCAGGTGAGCACACCTGTTAGCAGAAACCCGGCTTTTTCTTTGTCATTTCTCATTCGTCATTTGTCATTTAGGCAAAATACGGCGCAAAGTTACTGCTTTTTTCTTACAATAGCAAGCTTTTTCGACTAACTCTATTCAAGTTTCTTAGGTCTCTGTCACCTCGTCGGGGTGTCAGATTGTTATAAAAACACCGATAATTATATCAAATGTAAACTGGCGGCTTTGGTCATCAAAAGTGCCAGTTTTTTTGAGTTTATCTGCCAGATTTTTTAAGTTTATCTGCCAATTAAAGTAAGGAAAGACGTCAGCTTTTGTCTGCAATTCTAAAACACCGACAATCCAACACCACCAAACACCCATCACCCATCACCAAAACCGACTGTTTTTGAACGAAAAAACAGCGCTATTATTCTAACACTTCATTTCCCACTTTCCACAAAAAAACCCATGCTTCGTCTCTCTCAGAAAACGGCCTTTCGCGCCATTCGTCTCATTCGTTGTGAAGAGAAAACACTGTGAAAACAATCATCCTTGGCGTGGGGGTCCCAGTGCTATCACTTCGCAGTCGGTGAACTTGTCGCCGTCGATGGTCAGTCTCACGATGGTTCGGTCTTTGTGCCATCCCTGCAGTCCCGCGGCGCCCGGGTTGATGTGGAGCAGGTTGAGCGTCTTGTCGTATTTCACTTTCAGGATGTGGGAATGTCCGCTGATGAAGAGCTGTGGCGGACGAGCGAATATCTGTCCTCGGATGCTCGGGTCGTAGTTGCCCGGGTAGCCGCCGATGTGCTTCATCAGCACGTCCACGTCCTCGCATTTCCATCGCAGTGTTTCGGGGTATTGCAGTCGCAGGTCGCCACCGTCGCAGTTGCCGCAGACGGCTCTGAACGTGCGGAACTCGGCAAGTTTCTGGGCCACTTCCAGACTGCCGATGTCGCCTGCGTGCCATATCTCGGCGCAGGGTTCAAAATAATAGAGGTATTTGTCGTCCCAATAGGAGTGGGTGTCGCTGATGATTCCGATGGTCTTCATGTGTTGCGTTGCGAAGTGCTTGAATGATTGATGATGAATGAAAAAAAGATAACGGCCTTTCGTAGCGAGCGTTTCCCGTCAGCGGGAGCGACCCATGGAGGTGCGCAGCTCGATGAAGTCACCGATGAGTTTGGCTGTCTGCTCGATGCCCAGCGGCGAGGTGTTGACGCAGAGGTCGTAGGAGTCGGCCTGTCCCCATTTCTTTCCGGTGTAGAAATTGTAGAACGATGCGCGTGCGCTCTCCTTGTCGGCAATGATCTTGCGTGCGCTCTGCTCGTCGCACTCGTGTCGTTTGCATACGGCCTCGACGCGTTTGTCGATGTCGGCCGTGAGGAAGATGCTGAGCATTCCGGGCTTGTCGCGCAGCACGTAGTCGGCACAGCGGCCCACGAAGACACACGGCCCCTCGTCGGCAGCCTTGCGTATGGCGTCGCTCTGAAACTGGAACAGACTGTCCTGCGAGAAGCCGTTTGAGTAGAAACTGTTGTCGCCAATGTGGGGCGCATGCAGGTGGAAGAGCGACTTCAGAAAGCCCTTTTGCTCGTCGTTCTGCTCGAAGAACTTCTCCGAGAAACCGCTCTCTTTGGCGGCTAGGTTAAGCAGTTCCTTGTCGTAGAGTTTGCAGCCGAAGCGTTCGGCAAGGGTGCGGGCCACAGACAATCCGCCGCTGCCCAGCTGGCGGCCGATGCAGATAAGGAGTGGGGTAGGGGTATTGGTGTTCATGCCATCTGTCTTTTTTGTTTTTTCATGAAACGATACATCACGATCCAAGCCGTTACGAAGGCCACGGTGTCGCTTGCAGGCAGCGCCGCCCACACACCGTCGACGCCCATGATGGGTGGCAGCACGATGAGCAGGGGCAGCAGATAGATCATCTGTCGGGAGAGAGAGAGGAAGATGCTGATCTTCGCCTTGCCGATGGACTGGAAGAAGTTGGTGATGACGGCCTGAGAGCCGATGAGCGGGAAGGTCAGCATGTTGATGCGTATGCCGCGTATGGCTATGTCGATGAGATTCTGGTCGGTGGTGAACAAACGCGCGCAAGGGTAGGGGAAGAACTCGCCAACGAGCCAGCCCACAATCATGATAAGTGTGGCCGTGACCATGGAATAGTTGAGCACTTTCATCAGGCGGTCGTACTGCTCGGCACCGTAGTTGTAGCCCGCAATGGGCTGCATGCCCTGGTTGATGCCCATGACAACCATGAAGAAAAGGAACCCTATGCGGTTGGCAATGCCGTAGGCACCCACTGCCAGGTCGCCGCCGTACTTCACCAATGCCGTGTTGATGAAGATGACAATGATGCAGGCGCAGGCATTCATTGAGAAAGGCGAGATGCCGATGGCCAGTATGTTCTTGATGATGGTGCCGTCGAGCCGGTAGATGCCCCGCTTGAAACGGATGAGCTCGTTGGGATTGCTGAACAGCCATATCTGCCAGCACAAGGCCGTCATCTGCGAGAGGATGGTGGCCAGGGCGGCGCCTCGGATGCCCATGCCGAACGTATAGATGAACAGCGGGTCGAGAGCCGTGTTGAGCACCACGGTGAAAATGGTGGCATACATTGCATGGCGAGGCTTCGAAGCCGCACGCAGCAGCGCGTTCATGCCGAAATAAAGGTGGGTGAAGACATTGCCCAGCAGGATGATGACCATGTAGTCGCGGGCATAGGGAATGGTGTTGTCGGTGGCCCCGAAGAAGCGTAGTATGGGGTCGAGAAAGACAAGGCAGATGGCTCCGAACAAGATGCCGGTGATGATTTTCAGCACGATGGAGTTGCCCAGGATCTTCTGCGCCGTGGCATAGTCTTTCTGTCCGAGCTTCACCGAGAGATAGGTGGAGGCGCCGACGCCGATGCCCGCTCCGATGGCACCGCTCAGGTTCATGAAGGGAAAGGTGATGGCCAGGCCCGAAATGGCCATGGCTCCCACGCCCTGACCGATGAAGATGCTGTCCACCATATTGTATAAAGAGGAGGCTACCATCGCCACTATTGCAGGCATGGCATACTGAAAGAGGAGCTTGCCAACGGGCTTCGTGCCAAGCTCCAGTGTCGCTTTCTTGTTGTCCATTGGGTGCAAAGGTACGAATAAAAAAGTACAATTAAGAAGAATGAATAGAGTTTTTTGTTTCTCTTTTTCCCGAGAAACGTTTGCCCATATCAACGAATCTTTGTAAATTTGCAGGCTGAAAAGACAATATGAGACAGCCTGGCGGCAGAAAGAATCTGATGATGAAAGGCAGTAGGTTCCTTTTAATGATGCTTGTGCTCTTTCCCCTTGCGCTGATGGCTCAGGGAGAAAAGCGGTCACGTTTCCCCGGCGGGCGATGCTATTTGTTCCGCCTGACGCTGGCCGACAAGCATGGCACGCCCTTCAGCGTGGACCATCCGGAGGCCTTCCTGTCGCAGCGTGCCGTGGAGCGCAGGCAGCGGCAAGGGCTGTCTGTCGACAGTACCGACCTGCCCATCCCGCCTGCCTACCGACAGCTGGTGGAGGCCGAGGGGGTGGAGATTGTCAGCCAGAGCAAGTGGCAGAACACGCTCCTCGTGAAAAGCAAGCGGATGGAGACGCTGAAGAACCTTGTCCGCCTGCCTTTCGTCGTGGAGGGCATCAAGGTGTGGACATCGCCCGACAGCATCGTCCGTCGCAGGCCACGTGCCCATTATAAGACCGACATCTCGCTGTTTGCCACGCTTTTCGACAACTACGAGGGCGCGGGCTACGAGCAGATGCACATGCTGGGCGGCGACCGGTTGCACAGTTCGGGCTTCCGCGGGCGCGGCATTCACATTGCCGTTCTGGATGGCGGATTCATGAATGCCGACGTCATTCCGTCGCTACAAAAGGCGAGGCTGCAAGGCTTTGCCGACTTCGTGTACCCCCGTGCCGAAGACATCTTCAAGGAAACCGACCACGGAACCATGGTGTTCTCGACCATGGCGGCCTGTGAGCCCAACCTCTTCGTGGGCACTGCGCCCGACGCTGCCTACTGGCTGTTGCGGACCGAAGAGACCGAGAGCGAGACGCCCGCAGAGGAAGACTACTGGACGGCAGCCGTGGAGTTTGCCGATTCGGCTGGCGTCGACATCATCAGCAGTTCGCTGGGCTATCACGACTTCAACGACGAAAGCATGAACTACCGCTACCGCGAGCTCGACGGGAAGACGGCGTTCATCTCGTGTTCGGCGTCCATGCTGGCGCAGAAAGGCATAGTGCTCGTCAGCAGTGCCGGCAACGACGGCATGGGCACATGGAAGAAAATCAACGTCCCGTCAGATGCCTTCGACATACTCACCGTCGGTTCCGTCAGCCGCGACCTCAGCAACGCGGCATTCAGTTCCATCGGTCCCACCACCGACGGGCGTGTGAAACCCGACGTTATGGCCCTTGGAAATCCGGCAACGGTAATCACCGGCCGTGGAACAATCAGTCTCAACATCGGCACCTCCTTCTCCACTCCCATCGTGGCGGGACTCGTGGCCTGTCTGTGGCAGGCGCTGCCCCAGAAGACTGCCACCGAGATTATTGAGCTGGTGCGGCAGTGCGGCAACAATGCCGACTGTCCCGACAACGTGTTTGGCTACGGCATACCAGACTTCTGGAAGGCCTATTCACTTGGTTCTGCAACGTAACGGCGCCACTCAAAACCCCTTGTATCGCATGAGAAACGACACGCTGACACTGTTCGAACTCAACTCGCTTGTACGCGAGGCCATCGAGACCGTGCTCCCTCGTCCCTACTGGGTGGAGGCAGAGCTGAGCGAGGTGCGCGAGGTGAAGGGGCATTGCTACATGCAGCTCATACAGAAAGAGCCCCACTCCAACACACCCATCGCACAGGCCTCGGCCCGATGCTGGAGAGGCGTGTGGATGCTGGTGAGGCCTCACTTCGAGCGAGTCACTCAACAGCGGCTACACGCAGGACTGAAAGTGCTGCTCAAGGTGCATGCGCAGTTTCACGAGAACTACGGTTTCTCATGGATTGTGGACGACATCGACCCCATCTTCACGATGGGCGACATGGCACGCAAAAGACAGGAAATCGTGCAACAGCTGAAGGAAGAAGGCGTGTTCGACCTCAACAAGCAGCTGGCCCTTCCGCTCTTTGCCCAGCGCATTGCCGTGGTGAGCAGTGCCGGAGCTGCCGGATATGGCGACTTCGTCAATCAACTTGAGCACAACGACTTTGGGTTCTGCTTCCAGTCAACCCTTTTCCCGGCCGTCATGCAGGGCGAGGGCGTGGAACAAAGTGTGATAGCTGCATTGAATCAGATCAACGACCACCTCGACGAGTTCGACTGCGTGGTCATCATTCGTGGAGGAGGTGCCGTGGCCGACCTTTCGGGCTTCGACACGTTGCTGCTGGCGGAGAATGTGGCCAACTTTCCACTTCCCGTCATCACAGGCATCGGACACGAGCGCGACGAGAGCGTGCTCGACATGATTTCCCATACAAGGGTGAAGACGCCCACCGCTGCTGCCGCCTTCCTCATTGGCCACCTCAAGCAGACGGCCGACCGGGTGCAGACGGCGCAACAATATATATTAAATAAGGTGAACCACCGCATGGAGGTCGAGCGGTTGCGCCTGCAGAGCCTTTCGCAGGCCATTCCGGCACTCTTTTCCGTGGTGCGCACGCGCTATGAGTCGCACCTCGACCAGCGTTTCGCCCGTCTTCTGGCCTGCTGCTCGGCTCGCTTGCAGCGTGAAAACGAGCGACTGGACCGGTGCAAGGTGCAGGCTCCGCTCTATGCGCAGCGCCGCATGATGAGCGAACGCCACCGTCTGGCATTGCTCAGTCAGCGTGCCGAGGCACTCGACCCTGCCATCCTGCTGCAACGAGGCTACAGCATGACGTTGCACGAAGGACGCATCGTGCGCGACCCGGAACAGCTTAAAGCAGGCGACAAGATTCAGACGAGGCTCCAGAAGGGCACCATCACGAGCATCGTCACTTAGCATTTATCTCATCCAAGTATTACACACATCACTCACAAAAGATGGAAGACATGAACTACGAAAACGCTGTTGCCCGACTGGAGGACATCGTAAAGCTGATGGAAAACGACGAACTCGACATCGACCAGATGTCAGAGCGGTTGCGCGAGGCTCAGCAGCTCATCAAGCTGTGTAAGGACAAACTGATGAAGACCGACGAGGAAATCAAGAAGATTCTCGCCGACGAGTCATCGTCAACTCCCAAGAATACTCATATTAATCCATAAAAATTGATCGTTATGAAAAACTTAGATTGGTCAAGTCTGTCGTTTGGCTATGTGCCTACCGACTACAATGTGCGTTGCTACTATCGCGACGGCAAATGGGGCGAGATTGAAGTCTGCTCCGACGAGTACATCAAGCTGCACATGGCTGCCACCAGCCTTCACTACGGCCAGGAGGGCTTCGAAGGGCTGAAGGCCTACCGCTGTCCCGACGGCAAGGTGCGGCTGTTCCGTCCCGATGAGAACGCTGCACGCCTGCAGCGCACCTGTCGTGGACTGCTCATGCCGGAAGTACCGACCGAACTGTTCATGGAGATGGCAAAGAAAGTGGTGCGCCTCAATCAGGAGTGGATACCCACCTACGAGAGCGGAGCCACCCTCTATCTGCGCCCATTGATCATTGGTACCAGTGCACAGGTGGGTGTGCATCCCGCCAAGGAATACATGTTCCTCATCTTCGTTACGCCAGTAGGACCATATTTCAAGGGAGGCTTCTCCACCAATCCCTACGTCATCATCCGCGAATACGACCGTGCAGCTCCGCTTGGCACGGGAACCTTCAAGGTGGGCGGCAACTATGCTGCCTCGATGCTCGCCAATAAGAAAGCCCACGATCTGGGATATGCCTGCGAGTTCTATCTCGACGCGAAGGAGAAGAAGTACATGGACGAGTGTGGCGCTGCTAACTTCTTTGGCATCAAGGACAACACCTATGTTACTCCGAAGTCGACGTCCATCCTGCCCAGCATCACCAACAAGAGCCTTATGCAGGTGGCCGAGGACCTTGGCCTGAAGGTGGAACGCCGTCCGATTCCCGAGGAGGAACTGGCCACGTTTGAGGAAGCTGGCGCTTGCGGAACTGCCGCCGTCATCAGTCCGATATCGAAGATTGACGACGTGGAAACAGGAAAGAGCTACGTGTTCAGCAAGGACGGACAGCCCGGACCTATCTCCAGAAAGCTCTACGACACGCTGCGCGGAATCCAGTATGGCACCGTGGAGGACAAGCATGGATGGACCGTCGTGGTCATCGAATAGCTTTTAAGTGAAGAGTGAAAAGTGAAGAGTGAAGAATTTCCTGCCGGAGTTCATGTAGGGTAAATGAACGGCGGCAGCAAATTCTTCACTCTTCACTTTTCACTCTTCACTTTAAAACTTTTCACTCTTCACTTTTTTACATTTGTGCTCTTCGTGTAATCAAATGTAAGATTTTTATTGCATTGAAAGCCTTTCAAACGTACCTTTGCAGTGGTTTTCGGAAACTATCACATGTTTAACCACTTATTTAGAAAAAGAAAGATGAAAAAGGTAATGATGATGTTCGTTGGTCTCATGATGGCCACGACAATGGTTCAGGCTCAGTCGGCGACCGGACAGCAGGACGTGGTGTACGACGTATGCGAAGAGATGCCGCAGTATCCTGGCGGCATGAGTGAGATGATGAAGTTCCTGATGGACAATGTTCGCTATCCGCAAGAGGCAGAAAAGCAGAAACTCGAAGGGCGTGTCATCGTGAAGTTCGTTGTGGAGAAGGACGGCCAGCTGACCGAGTTCTCCGTGCCTTCTCCCTGTCATCCGCTGCTTGATCAGGAGGCCTTGCGCGTGGTGAAGTCCATGCCCAGGTGGACACCAGGTAAGAACGAAGGCAAGCCTGTGCGAGTCAGCTTTTTCCTGCCTGTCATGTTCAGGCTTAAGTGATGCCGCATAAGGTGGAGGGTGATGGTTGTCAGGTGTTGGCGATTGCCTATACGTCGCTCCCACTCACACCGCCCTTCACCTCTACTGTCAAGTATGTTGCTGTGGCACAGCAACACCATCGCCCCAAATGACCGCTATTCCACCACCCCTTACGCACCATCTCCAAAATGAAGAAGCTGATATTGATTCTCTCGTTATCGATGATAATAGTGATGCTGGGCTGCTCGCGAGAGCGGCCTGGCAACCACTCGGAATATGCCGACAGGCAAATCCACGAGGTACTGCTCGAGGCTGAACGGCTCGTGGAAGAGCATCCCGACTCCGCCATGGTCATGATATGGAAGTTCTATGTGCAGGGCATGGAGCCCGATATCCTTCTTGGTGAAAACGGCCGGCAGCTGATTACGGCCGACGAAGATGCCGCGCTTTTCTCGCTGGTCTACACCGAAGCCATCCATAAAAAAGGAATGACCATGCATCAGGACACCCTCATTGCCCGCAGCCTGGCATACTATGAGCGGACAGGTGAAGAGAAAAGGCTCTGCAAAACCCTCATACACCGAGGACTGACCTGTATGGACAACGGACAGTTGGAAACAGCTGTCGGTCATCTGAAAAGGTCTGAGACCATGGCAAAAGAGTTAGGTGACGATGCCCTTGTCTACGAAGCCAACATGGCACTTGGACGACTCAACCTGGCTGCACGCTGTCATTCTCTGATGGCGCAACACTACAAAGCCGCGCTCAGTGTGGCACATCAGATGGGTAGCAACACACGAACGGCCCTCACGCTGAACAGCCTGATGCGTGCTTTCCTTCAGTTCGGACAGGCTGACAGTGCATACCAGTATGCCGAACAAGCCACCACGCTCCATCAAAACATGGAACCCGCCGTGCAGGCAGAACTGCTGGCCAGCATGGGGACCATCAAGCTGAGGAAACACGAGCGAAGCGAAGGACAGGCCATGTTGGAACAGGCACTGAAACTGTTCCCCAGTTCGTTTGCGGCTTTGCAACTTGGTAACTCACTGGCCGCAGAAGGCGATACGCTGAAAGCCTGCGACCTGTGGGCAGAGGCGCTGCAGACGATGGATGAAGAGGTGGAGATAGAGGCCCTCCAACATCTTGTGGCCTACTATGAAAACCATGAACAGTGGCGTGCGCTCGACCTGAGCAAGATGCTCAATGGCCTTTTGCAGGGTAGTCGCAGAAACGGAACGACCGAGCGTGTGGCAGAACTTCAGGCGCAGTATGACCATGAACAGGCGCAGCGCAAGTGGCGTCGGCACTTGGGGTTGATGGGCGTCGGGTGCTTGGTGTTAGGTGTCGGCTGTTGGGTGTTGGTGGAAGAGCGGCGGCGGCGCAAACGCCAGTATCATGAGCTCATCCAGCATATTGCCGAATTGCAGGAAGAGTTAGACGCGCGTTGTTCTACGGATGCTGCGGAAGAAAACCGGCAGCAGGAGCAAGAGCGCGCAGGGCTGAGCACGCTGCTCGATTCCAACCTCGTCTACTGGCTTCATCGAAAGGCACAGGTCGGAAAGCAGCCCGACCACGACGACTGGAGCGAACTCCACGAGCTCTTCAGTCAACATCAGCCGCTTTTCCTGCGCGCTATCAGCCGCCATGAAGACCTTTCTGACCGCGACCTCCACGTCTGTATGCTCATCCGCCTACGTTTCCAACCCACGGAGATAGCAACCCTCATCGGTGCATCGCCGCAGACCGTCACCAACCGACGTACATCCCTCCTCTCCAAACTCTTCGGTGAGAAAGGTGGTGCCCGCGACTTCGACAGGCGCATCAGGGAGATGAACAAGTAGGAGGTTGGTGGATGAAGGGTGATGTGTGCAGGTGTCGGGTGGTGGTGTTATAGGTTATAAGCGCTTATAACGATTGCTCTACACCAACAAACCAGTACCCAACACCTAACGCCTACACCCTATTACCTGTCTTCGAATAAAAGATGTGGCGTTCATTTTTGCTGTTTTCCCATCTTTTTTGTAATTTTGCAGGCAAAACAGATTGGTATATGGGAAAAGGAAAGCTGGCGAAGTTCGCCGACATGGACAGCTATGAGAACGTGTTCCAGTATCCGTTCTCTGTGTTGCAGGAGCATCCCTTCACAATGCAGGGCAGCTGGCGCGAGGAGTATTTCAAGAACGACAACCCCATCGTGCTGGAGCTGGGCTGTGGCAAGGGCGAGTATGCGGTGGAGCTGGCGCGACTCTATCCGCAGGTGAATTTCATTGGTGTTGACATCAAGGGCGCTCGCATGTGGACGGGTGCCACGCAGGCGGTGAAGGAAGGCCTGCGCAATGTGGCCTTTCTGCGCACGAACATCGAGTTCATCGACCGTTTCTTTGCGCAGGACGAGGTGCAGCAGATATGGCTCACCTTCAGCGATCCGCAGATGAAAAGCCCGCGCAAAAGACTCACCAGCACGTGGTTTCTGGAGCGCTACCGCCGTTTCCTTGTTGACGGTGGAACGATACACCTGAAGACCGATTCCAACTTCCTCTTCACATATACCTCCTATTTGGTGGAGCGCAACCACATGCCGTTGCTGTTCCGTACGGACGACCTGTATCACGCCAGTGGTCTCGACAGTGAGACGGAGAGGATACTCTCCATTCAGACCTATTACGAACGGATGTGGATGGACCGCGGTCTGAACATCCGCTATATGAAATTCCAGTTGCCACGAGAAGGACAGCTGGAAGAGCCAGATGTGGAGATTCCGCTCGATGAATACCGCAGCTACAAGCGCGACAAGCGGAGTCCGAAGGAGACGGGGAAATAAGTGAAGAGTCTTTTAAAGTGAAGAGTGAAGAGTGAAGAGTGAAGAATTTGCTGCCGCCGTTCTTTTACCCCCCATGCATTTTAAGTGAAGAGTGAAGAATTTGCTGCCGCCATTCTTTTACCCCACATGAATTATAAGTGAAGAGTGAAAAGTGAAGAGTGAAGAATTTCCTTCCGGAGTTCATGTAGGGTAGATGAACGGCGGCAGCAAATTCTTCACTCTTCACTTTTCACTCTTCACTTTAAAACACCCATCACCTCATCAATCGGCGTATAGGGCAGGCCGAACACCTTGGCCACAGCCTCATAGGTGATTTTCCCGTCAACCATGTTCACGCCTTTTCGCAGGGCTTCGTCGTCGCGACATGCCTGCTGCCATCCTTTGTCGGCCAGTGCCACTGCATAGCGCAGCGTGGCGTTTGTGAGAGCCATGGTCGATGTGTTGGGAACGGCGCCCGGGATGTTTGCCACGGCGTAGTGCACAATGCCGTCGATGGTGTAGACGGGTTCGCTGTGTGTGGTGGGGTGCGACGTCTCGAAACAGCCGCCCTGGTCGATGGCTACGTCGACCAGAACTGTTCCTGGTTCCATCAGTTTCAGCATGTCTTTCGTTATCAGCTTGGGAGCGGCATCACCCGGAATGAGCACCGAACCGATGACGATGTCGACGGTTGGCAGCTCCATTCTGATGTTGTGCTCCGACGAATACAGCGTGTGCACGTTTGGCATTTCTGCGGCCAGCTGTTTCAGTCGCGGCAGGGAGATGTCGGTGATGGTGACGTCGGCCCCCATGCCAGCTGCAATCCTTGCGGCTGCCTCACCCACGGTCCCGCCGCCCAGCACCAGCACCTTGGCAGGCTTCACACCCGGTACTCCGGCCATCAGCTTGCCCTTGCCGCCCTGTGTCTTCTGCAGGTAGTAGGCACCGTTCTGCGTGGCCATTCGTCCTGCCACCTCACTCATGGGGATGAGCAGTGGCAGCGAGCGGTCTCGCTTTTCCACAGTCTCGTAGGCGACGCACACTGCACCGGCCTTCATCATGGCGTGAGTGAGTTCCTCCTCACAGGCAAAATGGAAATAGGTGAACACCACTTGTCCACGGCGCACCATGTTGTATTCAGGCTCGATAGGTTCTTTCACCTTGACAATCATGTCGGCAGTTGCATAGACCTCTTCCATCGTCGGGAGGATGGTTGCTCCCACTTTCTCATACATGGCATCGTCGAAGCCGCTGCCTAAGCCTGCCGTGTGCTGCACGTAGACCTTGTGTCCGTGGCGTACCAGTTCGGCCACTCCCGCCGGCGTCATGCCAACGCGGTTCTCGTTGTTCTTGATTTCTTTTGGAATACCTACTTTCATAGTTTTCAGGGTTTTTAGTTAGACTTCTTGTCGATGTGTGGTGGATGATGATGGAAGAACCACTCCCGAACCCTCCAGAGAAGGTGAGGGCCTGCGGGAGAAAGAAGGGGATTGCTTGGCCCAGCGGAGATTCTTTGTGCACACCAGCACCCGTCCCCTGTCTCCCATTCTCCAGCACCAACACGTTTTCGCGGCAAATATACAAAAAAATCCGATAGGTTGTATCGGATTTTCTTGGTTTTTTCAGTAAAAGTTACAGACTGATAGGCACGTTCACTTTTATGCCGATGTTGCGCCCCATGTTGTAGATGCCGGTGCGTCCGGTCTTCAGGTTGATGTCGGCATATTTCAGTCGGCTCAGGTGGTTCTGATAGTTGCAGTCGAACACGTTGTTGGCAAACAGCATCACCGTTGCGACCTTGTGATCATGGCTCTTCACGTCGGTGCCTGCCATTATATTAAATAAGGTAAAGGCCGGTGTGGCTGTCTCGGTGCTATAGGCTCCATAGAAGCGGTCTTGTTTCATGTTGCAGTCCATCTCCACTGCAGCAAAGGTGTTGTTGAGTGTGTGTCCGTCGCGTATGAAATCGTAGCGCAGTGTCGACAGCCACCTCGGTGCCGGTGTGAAGGGCAGGTATTTGCTTTCCTTGGGCTGGTCGGTCTGTATGCTGTTCACATACGAGAAGGTGTTCTCGAAGTGGAGCGGCTCCACGGGATGAATGTCAACCGACAGTTCGCCACCCACTATGCGGGCGTCGCCTTGTGTGTAGTGGTAGACGGGTGTCTCGTGGTTGTCGATGGTCGTCGGCGGGTTTTGCAGGCGTTTGGCAAAGATGTAGTCGCTGATGAAATTGGCAAACAGCGCCACTTGCATGGACACGATGGGCGACGAGAAGTCGAATCCCAGGTCCAGCTGCCAGCTGAATTCCGGGCTGAGTTCGCGGTTGCCCAGCTCATAGCGCAGCGTGCCGTGGTGAGTGCCGTTGCTTCCCAGTTCGCTCAGGTTGGGTGCGCGGAAGCCTCGGCTCACGTTGATGCGCAAGTTGGCTTGATCCGTCAGGTTGCAGATGGCACCGAGACTGCCTGTCAGTCCGCTGAAGTTGCGCGAGAAGGCCTTGAAGCGCTGTCCGTCCTCCTCGGTCCATAGACTGTGGCTGTGCAGGTGGCGTGTGTCGTAGCGCAGGCCTCCGCTCACGTGCCAGTGGCCGAAGTCGCGGCAGGTGGTTGCAAAGACGCCAACGTCGAAAAGGTTGTAGGCGGGAATGAGAAACTCGTCGCCGAGGTTCTCCGACCGCTGATACATGCCGCCAATTCCGAAGGCGCTCTTCCAGCCGTTCCATTCGCCGGTCTGGTAATGCACGTCGTAGTTCACCGTGTGAAGCCGGAAGTCCAGCCCGCAGAGGCCTTCCTCCTCGTGCCCGTCTTCCTCGTGGTCGTGGTCCTCGCCTTCGTCTTCGTGGTCGTCCTCATCGTGGTCATGGTCTTCGCCTGCCTCGGAGTGGTGATGATGGTGATGCTCTTCAACCTCCTGCCTTCTGTTCTGCTGGTAGCCGATGAGCATTTTCATCGCTCCGTCGCCTATGAGCAGCGAGTTGTCCCACACAGCCTTGTAGTGGTGAATCTGCTGGTAGGGCATCATACTGGAGTAGGACTTGCGGCCTCCTTCTCTGATGAGTTCGCCTGTTGTTGCGTCTCTTTCGCCCTCCACGATGCCGGGTGTGAGGTGGTAGTAGGAGAGTTTCAGGTGGGAATAGCCCCAGTTGCGGTTGGTGCCCAGCAGTCCCGACAGGGCGCGTTCCTGGAAACGCGAGTTGGCCACATAGCCGTCGTAGCGGTTCTTATAGTCGTGTGCCATCTTCTGGCTCCACCGCCAGTTCCACACCCATCCGTCGCGGTTGCCGGTGAAGTCTGCCGTGTAGCCGAAGAGTCCGTTGTTGGTCTGGTATTCTGTTCCCACGTTGGCCTCCATCGTGTTGCGTGGCATGATGGGGTCGTCGTGGAAGATGAGCACGCCGGCCATGGCGTCGGAGCCGTAGACCAGTGTGGCCGGTCCTTTCAGAATCTCCACGGTGTGCACGCGCTGGGCGTCGATTTCGATGCCGTGTTCGTCGCCCCACTGCTGGCCTTCCTGACGGATGCCGTCGCTCACCACGAGCACCCGGTTGTAGCCCAGTCCGCGTATCACCGGTTTCGAGATGCCACCGCCCGTGGTAATCTGTGCCACGCCCGGCTGCTTCGACAGGGCGTCTATGATGTTGGTGGAGGCTGTGGCCATGAGCTCGCGCGGCGAGACGATGCTCACCGGTGAGGGCGAATTGCTCACTAGTTCGGTACCTGTGAGACCCGTCACCACCACCTCGCTGAGCGTGGCGTTGGCCTCTTTCATGGTGAAGTCGATGTGGCTCGTGGTGCGAAGGTCCACTTCGCGGATGATGGTCTGGTGACCCACATAGCTCACCTGAACCGTTGTCTTCACGGCCGGCAGGTTGTCAATGCTGTAGTTTCCTTCAGAATTGGTGATGGTTCCCTCTTTCAGTTCGGGGAAATATATGCTCACGCCGATGAGTGCCTGACCGTCGGACTCGTCACTCACGTGCCCTTCGAGCATGCCTGTATGGTGCGTCGGACTGGCCCATGTGCCCATGCACACGAAGGCCAGTAACAATAGTTGCAGTGTTTTCATTGAAAATAAATTAATTGAAGCTTCGCAAGTTTCACATTGCTCCACTATTAGATGTGAGAGGTGAGAGGAAAGCGGGCAAGCCCAGAACACATTTATAAAAGAGAAGCGAAAGAGGTATTCTCTCACCTTTCCGTTAGACATCCCCCTTGGGGGCTTGGGGGGCTTCACTCTCAGTTCTCAGTTCTCAGTTTTCAGTTGGACATCCCTCTCGGGGGCTTTGGGGGCTTCAAGAAACGGCGGGAGGGCTCCTTCCGGGCACCTGGTGGCCGATGCAATAAACCAGTCGGCCATTCTGGCTGTCGGGCAACGACGACTTGAGTGCCACGCTCACCACGACAGCCGCCACGGTGGTGGCCATCAGGTAGGGCAGGGCTGCCGTCTGACAGATGAGACAGTCGTCGACCGAGAAGCCGCTTGCTGAGAGATGCCCGCCGTGGGGCACGTGGTTCACGCACTCGTGACAAGAGTCGCTCAGAGCAACAGCCTCGTGATGGATGTGCACAGCCGTGAGAACCATCATGGGTACAAACACCCACAACAGCACCCATGCGGCCAACCGCCGCCTGCCTTCTGCCGACTGTCTTCTCATCATATCGTCTGTCTGTCTCGTTGTCCTGTAAAACTGTTTTCTTTTTTCCTGCGTGCAAAGGTAGGCATTTATACTGAAACACCCAAATCTTTTCCTTTTTTACTCATCTTCTGAAGCATATTGTGGCAGGTGTCAGCGTCGTTCCAGGTGTCGCACGCGTTGCCTTTCTTGGCTCCTTTGAAAAGAAAAAGCGCATTCCCTTTGCGTTTCGCTCTACTTTTCGTATCTTTGCATTCCAAAACAGATATAACGATAGATAAGCGAAATGACATTGTATCCGAAAATGATTGAGGAGGCGCTGGCCACGGTGACGTATGCCGGCACGAAGAAGAACCTCATAGAGAGCCAGATGCTGGCCGACACGCCGTCGGTGGCAGCGCCGCAGGGCGAGGGCGAAAACTGGAAGGTAAAGGTGGTCTTGGAGTTTCCGCGCGACACCGACCCGTTTCTGAAGTCCACCGTGAAGGCAGCCGAGGCGGCCATCAAGTATCACTGTGGCAAGGACGTGGAGGTGACCATCGAGACGGAGTTCAAGAACAAGCCGCGTCCCGAGGTGGGAAAGATGCTGCCCGGCGTGAAGAACATCATTGCCGTGAGCAGCGGCAAGGGCGGTGTGGGCAAGAGCACCGTGGCTGCCAACCTGGCTATTGCGCTGGCGCGACTGGGCTACAAGGTGGGACTGCTCGACACCGATATCTTCGGCCCGTCGGTGCCCAAGATGTTCGGCGTTGAGGACGAACGGCCCTACGCCGTGCATGTGGACGGCCGCGACCTGATAGCACCTATCGAGAAATACGGCGTGAAACTGCTGTCGATAGGTTTCTTCGTCGATCCGAAGACAGCAACGCTCTGGCGTGGTGGCATGGCCTCGAATGCCCTGAAGCAGCTCATCGGCGATGCCGACTGGGGCGAGCTCGACTACTTCATCCTCGACACGCCGCCGGGCACAAGCGACATCCACCTGACGCTCTTGCAGACCATCGCCATCACGGGCGCCGTCATCGTGAGCACACCTCAGCAGGTGGCACTGGCCGATGCGCGGAAAGGCGTCGACATGTACAGGAACGAGAAAGTGGGCGTCCCCATTCTCGGACTCGTTGAGAACATGGCATGGTTCACGCCGGCTGAGCTTCCCGAGAACAAATACTACATCTTCGGCCGCGAGGGCTGCAAGCAGCTGGCCGAGGAACTGGAGGTGCCGCTGCTCGCGCAGATCCCGCTGGTGCAGAGCATCTGCGACAGTGGCGACACCGGGAAGCCGGCAGCACTGGACACCGACACCATGACGGGCTTGGCATTCCTCAACTTCGCGCAGGCCGTCGTGACGGTTACCAACAGGAGAAACCGGCAGATGGAAGCCACAAAAAAAGTGGGATTGAATCGCTAAAACGTCAGTTTTAGAAAACAAATCCATTGATTTCGTTCGACGATTCCATTGATTTCGTTGAACGATTTCAATGGATTTGTTCAACAAAACCAATGGATTTGTTTCGAAAAACCGTCAGATAAGGATGTTTTATCTGGCAGAAAAACCGTGGAAAACCGACGGTTTTCGCATCGTGAATTCTTGATAAGAAAGTGTCGGGACATGGCAGCCGGTTCGCTCAAATCACCGAAAGCGGCTGCAAAGACAGCCCTAAAGACCGTCACTGCTGACGGCTCCAATCAGTCGTTTTTGTCATCCTTTGTCCCTTTCGCAGCCTGCTGGTTCCTGGCCTTTGCTGTCTGCGCCCGCTCCTTCATGTAGTTGAGGCGCTCCAGGGCGTGGCGGCGGGTGTGGAGAATCTGGTAGCGATAGACGGCGCAGGTGGCGAAGAAATAGACCAAGGTCTGCACCCACAGGCAGATATACTCTGGCCGGACGTCCTCGAGGGTGGCGCCCATGGAGTTCATGCGGATGAAACCGCGAATGCCGAATGTGCTGGGAAAGAGCCACGAGAAGCCCTGCCAGTAGCCGGGAATGTTGCTCTGCGGCCATGAGGCTCCGCTGAGAAACAGCAGGGGAACGGAGGCGAAGACCACGAGCAGGATGATGTTTTCGCGATAGCGCACAATGCAGCTGACAAACATGCCGAAGAAGATGGACGCCAGCAGATAGGGAATCATGAGACGGATGAGGTCGGCACCGTGGAACAGCGACGTGAAGTTGAAGATGCGCGGAATGGCCAGCACGAGCCAGGCGGTCATCACAGCGTAGATCATGAAGTAGCAGAGCGTCTTGCCGAAGACGATGCGGAACAGTCCGTTGTAATGGCGGCTGATGGGCACCAGGTCTTGGTAGCGGTTGTTCTCGCGCGCCGTTCCTGCCGACAGTCCTATGCCGAGGACGAGCGTCTGCTGGATGATGAGCATGAGTACGGCTGGAATGATGAACGAGCCATAGCCGCCCGTCGGGTTGAACAGCTGTACCTCTTCGATGGCCAGGGGCTGCGTGGACACCTCGTCTTCGCGGTCGGTAGCGTTGCCGCTGCGCGCTATCTGGATGTCGCGGCCCATGGCCTGCGCCACGGCAGTTGCCGTCTGATAGATGGCCTTATAGGTGAGCATGAGGCTCATGTCGCAGTAGACGCTGACGGTGGTCTGCTCCATGCGGTTGAGGCGCATGTCGAAGTCGGAGGGGATGTACACGATACCGAACACCACTTCTTTCTCCATGAGGTCCTGTGCATTCTTCATGTCGTTGCACTTGAAGGCCACCTTTACCTCGGGCGAGGCGTTGTAGTGGCGCACGAACTCACGGCTCTCGTGCGAGTGGCTCATGTCGACAACAGCCACGGGAACGTCGTGCACCACCTCGTTGTTGTAGGCCCACGAGTAGAGCAGGGGATAGAACACGGGGACCAGAATGAAGAAGATGAGCACGCCTTCGTCCTGAATGGTGGCCTTCATTTCCTTCATCCAGATGTAGCAGGCATCGTGGATGCCCTCGCTGATCTGCCGGAACAGTCCTTTTTCCTTGTCCATGTCTTATGCCTTAAACACTCTTTTCTGAACCTTCTTACGGGATATACACATACTCGAGCATGGCCTTCCGCAGCTTGCGCATGGTGAACAGGGGGAGCACGATGAATATGCCGAGCGCCATGAAGTGGAACCACGCCATGTGGAGCGGGAAGCCATTGAAGATGCAGGTCTTGTAGATCATGTAGTAATGGCGCAAGGGGAAGAGCTGCGCCAGTGCCTCTATGGCACCGTCCATGGCGAAGATGGGGAAGGTGAAGCCGCTGGTGGTGAAACTGAGGACGGCCCACAGCGAGCATATACTCATCGACATGCGCAGCGAGGGAAGCAGTCCGAAGGCAAAGATGCCGAAGCATTGCGACGAGATGACCGCCAGGAAACCGAGCAGCAGGATGGGCCACAGGCCGCCCTGATGGGGAAAGCCCAGGCAGTTGTATATGTACCACAGGAAGCCATAGAAGATGATGAGGAAGATGAGCGTCTGCGGAAGCATCTTGCCCATGAGGGCGACGTAGATGTCGCCGTTGGCCATCTTCATGAGCAGCTTGTTGCTGTTGAACTTCAGCTCGGTGCCGATGGAGTAGGCCGTGATGAGGAAGATGAAGAGCATGAGAATGCCGGGAATGAGCATGACGCTCAGATAGACGTTGTAGTTGATCCACGGGTTGCCGATGGGATGCAGGTCGATGGCGATGGGCTGCAGGAAGGCCTTGATTTGCTCAGGCGTGTATCCTTTGGCGGTCATGACGCTCTGGCCGACGGCTGCCGCCCCCAGTGTGCTGATGGTCTTCAGGTCGCGGAAGAGCAGGCTTCCGGCGGTTATTGACGTCGTGCTGTAGTAGAATGAAATCTTGGGCTGACGGCTGGCGTTGAGGCCGTTGGTGGTGCCGGCGGGGATATACAGAAATGCGTATATCTCGTTGCGCTGGATGGCCTTCCGCGCGTCGGCAACGCTGGGATAGTGGGCGACGACATGGCTGGTCTGGAATGCGTCTAAGCGCATGACAAGCGAGCGCGAAGTGGAGCTGTTGTCGAGGTCTACCACGCCGACGGGCATCTCTGTGGGCTGGCCGTCGTGCATGATGTCGGTGAAGAAGATGACGACCGCAATGGGGAACACCACCATGCAGAACCCGTAGATGGGGTTCTTCACCAGCAGTCCGCACTCGCGGCGGGCAATGCTGAGTATTCGTTTCATAGTGGTAAGTGCGTTCACTTCGGATGGCGGCGCGATGCGTCTTTATAATGAAGAATGATTAACAATAAATGCAGGACAAGACCTTGGCAGCCTGCTGTCGTCAGTTCTTGATGATGAGCGACATGCCCGGGCGAAGGCCCTCGAAGGCTTCCGACGGGCGGGCCTTCACTTCGAAGGTCTTCAGGTCATACTGTCCGATGGCCTTCGTCGCCTTCCATACGGCGTAGGAGCCCTGGTCTTTCATGAAGTAGACCTTCATCTTGATGTCCTTGTTGAATGCGGGGCAGAAGGCAGAGAACTCCGTTCCCACCTTCATGCCGTTGAGCTGGTCCTCGCGAACGTTGAAGGTTCCCCACATGTCGTTCATAATTGAGATGGTCATGATGGGCGAACCGGTGCCCACAAGTTCTCCCACCTTGGGGTAGATGTTGCTCACCTCGCCCTCCATCTGCGCTCTCTGCACGGTCTCGCGTATGTAGGATGCCACCTCCTGCACGGCACCTTTTGCCCTGTTCACCTGTGCTGCCGCAGCTCTCTTCTCTTCGCTTCGGGCGCCCTCCTGCGCCAGGTCATACTGGCTCTTGGCGGCTTTTTCCTGTGCTTCCATTGCCTTGTAGGCGGCCAGGGCTTCGTCGCGTTTCTGGGCTGTCATGACGCCTTCGTCGAACAGTCTCTGCACGCGGTCGTAGGTCTTCTTGGCCACTTCGGCACCGGCCTTGGCCTGCTGCCACAGCTGATAGGCACCCTGAATCTGCTGCTGACGTGCTCCGTTCTGCGCCATGTCGCTCATGGCGGCGGCGGCATCCTCAGCACTCTCGGCCTGGGCGCGCTTCGCCATCACCTCGGGAGCGTCGAGTATGGCCAGCGTGTCGCCCACATGGACATAGTCGCCTTCCTTCACACGGATCTCAAGAATGCGCCCCGGCACCTTGCTCGAGACACGATACTCGCTCACTTCCACCTCTCCTTGAATCTCTTCGGGACGACGGTCGAGCGTGAAATAGCCAATCAGGGCCACAATCACTACCACTGCTATGAAACCAAGAATGGCCAGCAGGATGTTGTTATGTTGTTGTTTTGCAGACATCTTCTTATGCTTTTTCGGTTCTTTGTTGTCTTATTCTGTTTGCTTTTCTCATGCTGAGGCGCTCGCTTCTTGCCTTAGTTCAGCACGCCGAGTGCCTTCTTGAGGCCCACCTGCGTGAGTCGAACGTCGATTTCGGCGTCAATCTTCTGCGTCTGGGCCTGCAGCCATGCCGTCTGCGCCTCCATCACTTCGGTGGCACTCATGACGCCTTCGGCGAAACCAAGATTCGCACAGCGAAGGTTCTCTTCGGCCTTTTCCACGTTCTTCAGGCTCATTCCGTATTTTTTGTTCGCCTCTTTCACCTTGAACTGTTCCTGACTTACCTGCAGCTCAATCAGCTCGCGAGCCTCGTCGAGTTCCAGGCTGGCAATGCTGGTGGCGGCACGCGTGGCGCGCACCTTGTAGGCTCCTTCCTGCCAGTTCCAGATGGGCACGCGCACCATCAGGCCGATGTTCCACACGCCGCTAAACCGTTTCTCGAAACCGTTGTACACATTCGGGTTGGTCAGCATGTAACCGCCCACCACCGCCACCTGCGGAAGATAGGCGGCGCGCACCAGCTTCGTGGTCTCCCTGGAGATGTCGATGGCGTGGCCCAGCAGCTTCAGCTCCGTGCGGTTTTCCCAGGCTGTCTCCACTCCCATGTCGGGGTCGGCAGCACTGACTGCCGACAACTGGTCGCGGTTTTCGTCTTCCAGCACAATCTGGCTGTCCATCGGCAGGCCGCATTGTTGGCACAGTAGCATACGTGCAAGCGCCAGTCCGTCCTCGGCTTGTGTGACGGCCATCTCGGCCTCATTCACCTTTACGCTGACCTTAAGGCCGTCGGCACGCGTGGCAAAACCCTCGCGGATGAGCTTCTGAACATCGCTATCGAGCTTCGTGACAAGGTCGAGGAAGCTCCTTGCCAGCTTGTTTTTCTGGTTGAGCGACACAACAAGCCAGTAGGTCTGGTCGACGTTGTAGAGCGTGTTTTGCACGATGTTGTCGGCCGAATGTGCCATCATCTGCTCGTTGATGTCGGCAATGCGGTTGGCCGCGGTGATGGCTCCACCCAGGTAGACGGGCTGTCTGACCATGACCGAGAGGCCCATCATGTTGCGGTTGTTGGTGCGGAAGGCACGCCTGATGTCCGTTCCCACACCGTTGAGGGTGTTGGCCAGCTGCGGCATGCTCTGCGAGGCCATCTGTCCGAAGGCCTGTGCCTGCTGAGGTGTGATGAGGCCTTGCTGCGCCAGGCCCGTGATGGTCTGCGTCAGGCTTCCGCTCATTCCGTTCACCAGATTGGTGCCCAGGTTGTTGAGCGCCGCCTTCTGGTCGTCGTTCAGGAGCGACACTTCCTTGCTCAGCAGCTCATATCCGCCCACGGCATCTACCTTGGGCAGATACTTGGTGCGGGCTGCACGGCGTGTGTTTGTTGCCACGTCTTGCTTCATTCTTGCCACGGCCACCTGCTTGTTGGTGCGCAGTGCCATGGCCCTGCAGCTGTCGAGGCTCAGCACGCGCTGAGCATTGCAGGGCAGTACAATGCTGGCAAGAAGACTTAATAAGACAGTATTTCTCATCGTTATCGATTAATTCAGATTGAAACTTCTCGAGCCTATCAGGTGCCCGTCGCAGAAGATGCTCACCTTGTATGAGCCTTCTCCGAGGAACTCACTGATGTTCCAGAACATCGAAACAGGAGTTTCGTTGCCGCCATATTCCACCTGCTTCTTCATGGAGTATTCGAGCGAGCGGTTCTCATAGCTGAATGTGCCGCCGTTGCTCAGTGTCTGTCCGTTGGGCGTCTGTATGCGCACGTAGACCGTTTTGACGCCATTGGAGGCCGTAGGATTGCGGGCGATGCTGAAATTCACCTGCAGGTTCTTGGCCTTGTCTATCTTTTTGGTGGCCTTTCCCTTCTTGTCGTTCATGGTCATGTTGATGCCCACGGCGTCGAGCTGGGCGGCAATGGCCACCTTTTGCGACAGTGACGACTTCTCCTGGTTCAGTCCTTCTATCTGACGGGTGGCTTCTTCGTACTGGCCGCGCACGCGTGTGTTCTCGGCAGTCAGGTTCTGATTGAGGCGGTTCAGGGAGTCTATCTCGAGCACATAGCTGCGAATGACGGCGCGACATGTGGCCAGTTCCTTCTTCAGACGGGTGATTTCGCGGGCGTCGCTGGCCTTCACCTGTTTCAGTTCCTGCAGGAGCTGCTGCGTGCGAAGCTGTTCCTGGGTGAGCTGGGCCACGATGCTGTCGTTGCTGATCTGCGTCTTCATCTCGCTATACTGGCGTGCGAACTGCTCATATTCGTTCTGCATCTCCTTCTTGTCGAGCTCGGCCAGCTCCTGCATGTCCTGGTTCACTTTCTTCTGGTCATCGAGACTCTTGTACAGATAACCGATGCCGCCGAGGAGCAGCAGCACGAGGAGAATGACGGGGATGAGGATTTTCTTGTTCATCTTCAGATTAACACATTATTAATAATGATTGTATTCTTCAACGGTTGTTTTAACTGTGCAAAAGTAGCGCTTTTCAGTTAAAACGCAAAGAAAAAAACATGGGCAAGTGTCCGTTTTGTCGTTTTTTTAAGAGTTTTGAAGAATTTTGGAACAAATTTAAACTTTCTCCTGCCCTTATTTGCATGAGACCGCCTGTCGCAATGGCAGGCATGGGGTACGATGCTGCTGTAGGGCCTGTTGGAATGCGCCCTACAGCTGCCGCCCCTGCCACACCACCAGTTCGCGCGGAAGCGTGATGACCTTGAGCCGTTCGTACCAGATGCGGTTGGAACCTGCCACGTGTTTGCGGGTGTGACCGCTGATGGCGTAGTAGCTGGCGCTGTATTCGTCCATCAGCGAGGTGAACACGCGTTTGATGCGCGAGCATTTCTCGTGAATGGCATTGTCGAGCGGGTTCACCAGATGATCCACGCTTTCCTCAATCTTCGCCTTGTCCAGCAGCCGCGCCGTGGCCATGTAGTAGCGCGTCAGTTCCTCCCTGTAGTCGCCCAGCCGCTTGAACTCGATGCCTTCGGGATGGGCCAGGAAGAGCAGGTACACCGCCTTGTGGACGGGCTGCAGCTCCACTTCTCGGCCGCCGTAGTCGGAGAGCACGAACCGATAGTCGGGTGTGATGACCAGCTGGCTCAGTCTTCCGCGTGCAGCCTCGATGCGCAGCTCTTCGAGAAGGGGCACGCCCAAGGCGTGGAGCACCAGGTCGGTGCGCCCCATTTCCTGAAGCTTCGCCACGGCATTCCTCAGCTGGCTGGCCAGTTCGTTGGCCGATGGGCGTGTCTGTTCCTGACTATTCATCTTCCTCCTCGAGTATTGCCGTGGCCTTGTTCCTCAGCCACTCAGACCATTTGTTCAGTATGTTGCGCTGCGGATTGTTGGGCTGCGTCGTCCGGGGCTTTTCTTCTGGGGCCTCTTCGCTCTCGGCTGGTCTCTTTTCTTCCTCCGTTTCCACCTCGGGCTCCTCTGTCGTTATCTCAGGCTCTTTCGTCTCCACCTCGGGTTCTTCCACCTTTATCTCCACCTTTTCTTCTTCCTTTTCGGACTCGGTCTCGTCCGTTCGGCGCGTTTCGCTGATTTGCTCATGGAGCTGGCGTCGTGCCTTCTTCACGGGTTTGTAGAGCTTTGGAATGAGCTCTTCGTAGAAGTCGTCGTCGCCCTCGTTCTTGCTATGCGGCCGGTTTTCGTTGCGTATGTCGTCCTCCATGCCTGTTGCCAGGATGGTCACCTTCACGTCCTCGCCCAGAGAGTTATCGGTGGAGGTTCCCCAGATGACGTCGATGTTGGGGTCGAGCAGGTCGAAGAAGTCGTCAATCTCCTGCATTTCGCGCACGAAGATGGGAGCGTCGTCGCTTGAATAGATGTTGAAGAGGATGCGTTTGGCCTGTCCGATGTCGCTGCCATAGAGAAGTGGCGAGTCGAGCGCGTCCATGATGGCGTTTTCCACGCGGTGCTCGCCGCGGGCGCGTCCCATCGCCATGATGGCGCCACCTCCGTTTCTCACGGTGGTTTCCACGTCACGGAAGTCGAGGTCGATGCCGCCGTCGCTGTGCACGGTAATCAGTTCGGAGATGCCTTTCACACCTTCGGTCAGTATGTTGTCGGCGCGCTTGAAGGCTTCCTTCATCGAAATGTCGGAGTCACCGTAGACGTCGCAGAGTCGCTCGTTGTTCACAATGAGCAAGGCGTCAACGTTCTTGCGCAGCTCGTCGACGCCGCGCAGCGCCTTGATGATTTTCCGGTTCTTCTCGAAATAGAACGGAATGGTGACCACGCCCACGGTGAGCAGCCCCATCTTCTTGGCCACGCCAGCCACCACAGGAGCGGCACCTGTGCCGGTGCCACCGCCCATGCCAGCCGTGACGAACACCATCTGCGTGCCGTCGTCGAGCAGCCGTTCGATGTCCTCCAGACTACTCTCGGCCTCCTCGCGCCCCAGTTCGGGCTTGGCACCGCAGCCCAGGCCCGTCTGGCCCAGAAGGAGTTTCACGGGCACCTGCGACTTCGACAGCTGCTTACTGTCGGTGTTGCACGCGGCAAAGGTGACGCCCACAATGCCCTCTTCATACATGTTGCTGACGGCATTACAGCCGCCTCCGCCCACGCCGATCACTTTTATGATGTTCTGCGAACGGTCTTCCACTGGCACGTCGAATTCCACCAGCGGTTCGATAGGTGTATGCTTTTTTTCTTTTGCCATGAAAACGGTGGTTTCTTGTTTCGGTTGCAAAGTTACGAAACTTTTTCCATTCCGCCATCCCGCCGCAAGGCTTGCGGCCAAAAAAATCTTCAATCGGTTTTCTGCAGTTGCGGAGTTTTGTAGTCCATAACTGTCATAAGTTGTTGGTTAAAGTTTTATTAACAGTGCTTTTAACAATTCTTCTTCGTGTGGCTGGATTATTTTCGACCAAAAATCTTTTCGTGGTAAATAATGCGAGGATTTGTCGTTTTGTAAGTCCTTGATTGTCAAATGGTTGAAATTTCCTTACAAAATTAGCTGACGTAAAGCGCCGGTTTTGACGATAAAAATCCAGGTTTTTCTTCTCTAAAGCGCCAGTTTTAATCACTTTAAGTGCCAGTTTTTTTGCGTTTAATTGCCGTCTTTATGTTCCTTTTTTGGCTTTTTGCCGACGTTAACGTGCTGGCTTGCCATGTCGGGTTTGCAAAAGGAGGGTGTAAACCATATCGGCCTCTTTGACCCTCTTCTCAGGAATGCCCGAAAAAGTGGTGTAAAGATTCCTGCACGATTTTAACACTTCGTTTCCTCTTTCGTGCATAAAAATACCGACAAGCCAGTAGTGCTTGCCGATGGAGTCCAGACGCCTTTTCCGTCGGTCTTCGTGGGTTGCGCTACCTGCGCAACCATCCTCGTCCCCTTCCCCTGTCACCGCAAAAAAAGAATCAAATGGCCCACAATACGGTCTATTATAACAAAAAATATCAGTTAATTGCATTTTTCTTTGGCCGTTTCGTTTTTAATATCTATTTTTGTGCTTGAAATCTCTAACGAGTCAAACCTATGAAGAAGTCAGGTTTTTGGTATCGTGCCTTCGACCTTTATTACGATGGCTTTCGCAACATGACGCTGGGGCGAACGCTCTGGCTCGTCATCGCCATCAAGCTCTTCATCATGTTTGCCGTGCTCAAGGTGTTCTTCTTCCCTAATTTCCTGAAACAGCAGGCGGGTAGGGGAGGAGAGGCCGACTACGTGTCGGCGCAGTTTGAGCAGAGAGCAACCGAAATGTCAAACCGCTAATCATTATCTTATGACGCATTTCCTCTTAAACATCGACCCTGGTACGATTGACTGGTCGCGCGCTCAGTTCGCGCTCACCGCCATCTACCACTGGCTCTTCGTGCCGCTCACGCTCGGCCTGGCCGTCATCATGGGCATCATGGAGACATGCTACTACCGCACCAAGAAGCGGTTCTGGAAAGACACGGCTCGCTTCTGGCAGAAACTCTTCGGTATCAACTTCGCCATGGGCGTGGCCACGGGCATCATCCTGGAGTTTGAATTCGGCACCAACTGGTCCAACTATTCATGGCTCGTGGGCGACATCTTCGGTGCCCCGCTCGCCATAGAGGGCATCGTGGCCTTCTTCATGGAGAGTACCTTCGTGGCCGTGATGTATTTCGGATGGAACAAAGTGTCGCGCGGCTTCCATCTGGCCTCTACATGGCTCACCGGACTCGGTGCCACCATCTCCGCATGGTGGATACTGGTGGCCAATGCGTGGATGCAGTGTCCCGTGGGGTGTGAATTCAATGCCGACACCGTTCGCAACGAGATGGTCAGTTTTTTCGACGTGGCGCTCTCGCCCTTTGCCGTCATGAAGTTCTGCCACACCGTCATTTCCGCGTGGATCATCGGGGCAATCTTCGTCGTGGCCGTCAGCTGCTGGTATCTGCTGAAGAAGCGCGAGCGCGAGATGTCGCTGCAGAGCATTCGCATTGCAGCCATCGTGGGGCTCGTGGCTTCGCTGCTTGCTGCGCTCACAGGCGACGAAAGTGCCTATCAGGTGGCACAAAAACAACCCATGAAACTGGCCGCCATGGAGGCGCTCTATGACGGAGGAAACGACGTCAGCCTGACCGCCGTGGCATGGGTGAACCCCTTTGAACAGCCCGATTTCATGAACGAGGACGAGGCTCCGTTGCGCATCGGTATGCCCAACATGCTGTCGTTCCTCGCAACAAGGGATTTCCATGGCTACGTGCCAGGCATCAGACAGCTGTGGAACGGCTACACCAAGGAGGACGGAACCGTTGAGCCGTCGTTCGACGAGAAGATAGCTGCCGGAAAGAAAGCCATCGCGGCACTGGCCGCCTATCGCAAGGCCAAGGCCGATGGCAATGAGGCGGAGGCACAGCAACAGTCGAAGGTGCTCGACGAGAACTTCAAGTACTTCGGCTATGGATACATCAAGGACAAGACCGAGCTTGTGCCCTATATCCCCATCAACTTCTGGGCTTTCCGCATTATGGTGGGACTGGGGTGCCTCTTCATCGCCTTCTTTGTACTGGTGTTGTTCTTCAGCTACAAGAAAGACCTTACCAAGCCGCGCTGGCTTCACATCTGTGCTATCGCATTGGTGCCGCTGGGATACATCGCCAGTGAGAGCGGATGGCTTGTGGCAGAGTTCGGTCGCCAGCCGTGGACCATACAGGACATGCTGCCCGTGAGTGCGTCGGTGAGCGACATTTCGGCTGGGTCGGTGGCTCTCACGTTCTTCATCTTCCTTGCACTCTTCACCACCATGCTGGCTGTAGAGCTGAACATCATGTTCAAGCAGATAAAGAAAGGGCCCGAGCATGCCGTGCAGGATGCTGAATGATACCATATAACTCCACTTTCGGAAGTTCAAGCAGGAGTATAGTACTCTGGGAGCCAAGGAGTTTAGGCATTCGTCCTGATTCCAGGAATCCCGGCAAAAAGATGGGAAAAGTCTATTGTCTAGACTCCCAATCTCCCAAACTCCCAAACTCCAAAACAGTTTAGAACAACCGAAATATCAATCATATAATATGTAACACTATAAATCTGAAAGAAGATGGAATTACAAGAAATCAAAATACTGTCTTACGAGTTTCTGCAGCATTACTGGTGGTTTCTCGTATCGCTGCTCGGTGCCTTGCTGGTGTTCCTGCTGTTCGTTCAAGGAGCAAACTCGTGTTTGCGCTCGCTCGGTTGGACGGAAGAAGGCAAGCGGCTTGTCGTTAATTCTACGGGCAGGAAATGGGAACTGACGTTTACTACGCTGGTGACTTTTGGCGGAGCTTTCTTCGCCTCGTTCCCGCTGTTCTATAGCACCAGTTTCGGCGGGGCCTACTGGCTCTGGATGATTATCCTGTTCACCTTCGTGTTGCAGGCTGTCAGCTATGAGTTTCAGAACAAACTCGGCAATCTGCTCGGTCCGCGCACGTTCCAGTTCTTCCTCGTGCTCAATGGCATCGTGGGACCGCTGCTGCTCGGTGGCGCTGTGGCCACGTTCTTTGAGGGGAGCAACTTCATCGTCGCAAAGGAGAGCCTGGTCGATGCCTGTGCCCTGACGCCCATCATCAGCCGCTGGGCGAATGCCTCCCACGGACTCGACGCTCTGCTCAATCCTTGGGTGGTCGTGTTCGGATTTGCCGTCGTCTTCCTGGCGCGAACGCTCGGCATTCTATATGTCATGAACAACGTTGACGACGAAGACATACGCAGCCGTGGTTCGGTCAGACTGCTGGGGACGGCCGTTCCCTTCGTCGTGCTCTTCGTAGCCTATCTGGTTCACCTGCTGCTCAAGGACGGCTATGCATGGAATCCTGAAAACGGCGCCATCTTCATGGAACCAAACAAGTATCTGCACAACCTCATCGACATGTGGTATCTTCTTGTGCTCCTGCTCGTTGGCGTGGTGATGGTGCTCTATGGCATCGTCAAGACCATCATGGACAAGAACTACATCAAGGGCATCTGGCCTGCTGGCGTTGGCGTCGTGCTCACCGTGCTCGCACTGCTGCTATGCGCCGGTTGGAACCACACTGCCTACTATCCTTCCACGGCCGACCTGCAGAGTTCGCTCACCATTGCCAACAGCTGCAGTTCTGAGTTTACCCTCCGAACCATGGCTGTCGTCAGTCTTCTCATTCCCTTTGTCCTGGCCTACATCGTCTACGCATGGCGTGCCATCGACAAGAAAAAACTCACCTCCAAAGAACTCACTCACGGAGAATCCTATTAAGGGCTTTGCGTAGGCTGCGGCATCGCCGCAGCTTCCCTTTTCCCTTTGTCAGCCTACAAATAAACAAGAAATGTCTTCAAGATTAAAACTCCTTCTCATGGCCCTTGTCTTGCCTGTCGCAATATGGGCTCAGTCGGGCGATGATCGCTCACAGGTCGTACTCGAAACCGACAGCGGAAAAGTGATCATCGAACTCTACAACGAGACACCGCAGCACCGCGATAACTTCCTGAAACTGGTGGCCGAGGGCTACTACAATGGCGTCCTCTTCCACCGGGTCATCAACCGTTTCATGATTCAGACGGGCGACAGTGCCAGCCGACATGCGCAGCCTGGCGAACTGCTCGGCGAGAGCAGTTATGAAACCTACAAGATACCCGCAGAAATAAGATGGCCGCAGCTCTTCCATAAGCGTGGGGCAGTGGCTGCCGCGCGAGAGGGAAACGACACCAATCCGGAGATGCAGTCGTCCATGAGTCAGTTCTACATTGTCACCGGACGCCGCTTCAATGCCAACATGCTCGAAGATGCAGAGGAGCGTATCTACCGAGACACAAAGAAGTTCGTCACCTTTCCCAGCGAGCTCGCAGAAGTGTATCTCAAGCAGGGAGGAACGCCGCATCTCGACACCCAGTACACGGTCTTCGGTGAGGTCGTCGAAGGAATGGAAGTGGTGGACAGAATACAACAGGCAAAGACCGACGACAACAACCGGCCGCTTGCTGACATCCGCATCAACCGAGCATACATCCTCTCTCCTCATCCATAGACTTTCTAAGGGATAATCTACAATTGTTCTCTAACAGTTCAGCCTGTTCAGAACAAGTAACATCCTGACGAGTCTCGACCTAAGTAGTTGGAATACTAGCTTGGTGGGTGACATACACATAAGTGAAATGTTCTATGGTTGTGAAAACTTGAAGACCATTTATGTTGGGAAAAAATGGAGTGTGGATAACGCATCCGATTCCCATAACGTGTTCTATGAATGTACAAGTCTTGTCGGCGGTGAGGGAACGGTCTATGCCCCGGAACATACCGATGCTGACTATGCCTATGTGGATGGCAGTCCAGATAATCCGGGGTATTTCACACTGAAATCCAACTTGTCAACGGAAGTCAGGGGCGTTCCATTTAGTAGCATCGAAGAGAAGGAATGGTTCAGCATTGACGGTTTGCGACAGTCTGGTCAGTGCCGGGGATTGAACATTGTCAGGCAGAAGGACGGTGAGGTGAAGAAAGTCTTGGTGAAATAGCTTCCGTCCTTTCCTTCCTCCTTTTAGTCTTCCCTCCCTCCACCTCCTTTCCCCGCCTCCCCCTTCCCTCAGGTTCCGTAGGCTGCGGTACCTCCGCAGCCCCTCCCTTCCTCCCTGTCGTGTAGACTGCGGCAGTGCCGCAGTGCCCTCCGCGCCCCTCCGCCTCCCCTCTGCGTCCCTGCCTTCCCTCCGTCCTCCCTCTTCGCGCGTGTATATAATAATAAGGTGTTGCCCCTCCGTGTCCTGTCTTTTTTGTCATAGAACAGGAATTTTTGCCATTTCCATGAAATTTTTCCCGAAAAAGTTTTGCGGTTCGGATTTTTTGCCGTACCTTTGCATCCGCTTTCGCATCAAAC
>OCTW011616321.1_pt1 | contig 39797 bp, 27 predicted proteins | sample 1539671 | NCBI WGS metagenome assembly OCTW01 (sample SAMN02144230, study PRJEB22623) | gut metagenome | biome: sheep rumen | host: Ovis aries | place: New Zealand
TTTTGTTCTTGTCTCCAACATAGACACTTCTCCCAAAGATCTCCTGTCCGATTATTTTGGAAGGACAGATATCGAAGTCGTCTTTAAGACCGCAAAGGAGTATCTGGATCTTCTGCCACTGTCCAAATGGACCGACAGCACGGTGCGCGGAAAGATCCTTCACGACATCATTGATACCACTGCTTTATTGCTGCTTCGTAAGAGTATGCGTCAGTCAGGCATGTCAACGTCCGAGATCATTGGCAGATGCCAGTCCTTAATGTGCTGCCGGAAAAAGGACGGGACAATAACCGTAGAAACACCGAGTAAACAGGTAAAAGAGTACTATAAGATTTTTAGTTGCAATGTTCCAGCCCATGTAAAAGAAGAATCATTCAAGAAGGAACTTGGGCTGAAATTGTAGTCCTACTTTTCCCGTCATCTAAGGTTAAATAGCTGAATTGGAGTCTATTGAAGGATTCATTGAATCAAAAGATAAAGATGATCGACTTGTGCGGATTCTTGGAAGGAAGCCTTCTCAATTCTTTGAAGAGTGTAAGGACTATAGTTTCTCGGAGCAGAAGGAGCGACACTGCCAATTATATGACCGGCTGAATTCTTTTTTGACCCATACAGAAGAAGAACGAAAAATTATTGATAATCAGATAGTAATTATTTGCAGGGCGCATCGTGCAGTTAATCGGAAGGCAATGAAACGGAAAGAGGAAATATTTGGCGAGATTATCGAGATTGAGACCAGCGTGCCTTGATGCACATAGAAATGCTGTATAATGGATCCTTATTAATCCTTCATAACCGAAAATCGATATAAGAGACAGTTGCAGAGGAGGACGGCAATGACCAGGCATCATTTGTTATTAGCCATGCTGATACTTTATATTGGATTGTTATCTTCCTGTGGAAAGACTGAGCATCAGGAGGAAGCACATATTTCTGATTCAAGTACAGCATCTGGTATGTCTGAAAGCGTGGACCGGACGAACAATCCTGTGACAGCATATTTAAAGGAAAACGGTCGTTTGGAAGGCAACGTTTACTGTCTGAATGAACAATTGACAAATGATGTGTCTGCCAGGTGGGAGCTGTCGGAAGAGGAACCTGTACTGGTCTCATGCCATGCCGTGATTGATGAAGGCATAGATTTTTATTTTCGGTATTATCCTGACTATGATGTGATCTCTTACAATAGTGATACATATGGGACGGTAGGGGATGAAAAAACGACATTTTCCACCTATGGAATTGTTGATGCGGGAACATACCATGAAGATGATGAGATTTATGTTTCCCGCATTACGATAAACGGCGACGATGTTGCACCAGACCAGTTTGGAGGGACGGAGGCACTTGCATCGACGGTACGGTATTATATGCCCTTGTTGTATGGCAGATTAAAAGATTTTGGACTTCAAGATAGTGAACAATCGAGGGAGGTAAAGGAAGCCCGGTCAGAAGCGGAAATGGTAGATTTACTGCCGGAGTCCGATGTAAATACCCGGCTAAAGGATATCGTTGCCGGGGAAACGGATCAAAATGAGATGGATCCAGTAGAAGATGAAGCCGCCGTGATCCCGGAAGAACTTAGAAAAGATGCAGGATCGTCAGATCTTTATGATGCTGCGAAAAATGGTAATACGGATTACCTGCTCACATTGATTGGAGAAGCAGACAGGATTATCGCAGTAGAGAATAATTCATTTGGCAAGCATCTGAATAGTCTCCTTGATGATATGAATTTCTATGAAGCGACAGAGGCTGAGCAAAATTTTTTGGAGATGATCGCTTCTTACGGCAATAAAGGCGATTCATCAATCATCAATGAGGGTATCAAGGCAGTATATGCAGCCGGTTATTCATCAGATGGCAGCGGAAATCGAGATTATAAAATCGGGGATCAGTATGTGATTGCCAGATGCATTATGGTTCAGACGGAGTCTGATGACTGGCACTTATTTGTCAACCAGCTTGTTGGAAGCATTAACACCTATGCACAGGAATTATTTTCGCAGCATGAGCCTCCCCAAGTCGATGGTGATCAATTCGAGACGATTGTATTTGATGGCGAAAAGCCTTTTAAGTTTGTAAAGCTGGAAGATTCCTTCTTCAGCACAGAGAATGCACAAAAGGCATATCAGTTTGGCCGATTAATGCGGACATTCAACGAAGAATTTGTATTTGGCCGTGATAAGTCCAAAACCACTTCGTCATCTTCGAAATATGAGCCTGGAATCGGGATGACCAAACAAGAAGTTCTTGATAGTTCCTGGGGAAAACCCGAATCGGTTAATAAAACAGAGACACAATATGGTGTTCATGAACAGTGGGTTTATGGAAATCAGAGATATGTGTACTTTGATGATGGCGTTGTAACCGCTATACAGGATCATGGCAAAGATATTTATTGAGAGGGGAAGGGCATTTCCTGGACCATTTGCCCCATCAATGATGGCTGCTGAGCCGGACTTCTATGTCACGACGACACAGGAGGGTATAGATTATAAGCAGGTAAGTTCGGAACGGTTAGCCAAAAAAAAATGGTATTTTTTCAGTGTTATGAAGGATATACCCCTGATACAAATAGAGAGTAAGAATAGCCGTAGTCATGCTCACCAGATTTGAAGACATTCTTTCCGGAGATGGAAAGCTGGTCTATCGAACAAAAGGCATAAGTATGGAGCCAATGCTCCGGCAGAACAGGGACCTGGTGATCATCCGGGTTCCAGATTCTCGTTTAAAAAAATATGATGTGGCGTTGTACCGGCGGGGGCGGAGTTATATTCTCCACAGGGTCATCCGCGTGTGTGACGACCACCACCTGATCCGCGGGGATAATACTTATGTCCTGGAGACGGTGCCGGATACGGCTGTGATCGGCGTGCTGGACAGCTTTCACAGAAAGGGAAAACAATATAAAACCACGGACCGGGCCTACCGGTTCTATAGCCGGTTCTGGAACCTCATCTACCCCCTCCGGGCCCTCGGTTTCCGCGGCAGGAGGCTGGCGGTGAGGATCGCCCGAAAACTCCACATCCTCCCCTGGATAAGGAGGATCCGGCTGTGACGCCATGTATGCAGTGTCCGCCCGCAATACCCTTCATACGGTATCTGCCTGCGGATTTCTGATAAAACGGAGATACTTCAAATAATGTTTTTGTGATTGACGGAGGATTCAAAAGTCATGGAAACAAAGGAAACAATGGGTGCAATGGAAGACAGGGCACAGGAGCTCAGCGGCTCAGTCCCAGAGCCTGAGCAGGCAGAGGAGAAAGTGGAGAAGACCGGAAAGACTGAATTGCCGTCTCCGGTTTCTGCAGTACGTTCTCCGGGGAACAAATACGTCCCCCTGGTCGCCACTGCTCTGGTCGCAGCCCTGGTCGGCGGCGCGATCGGATACACGGTCAAGCCCGTGGCGAAGACCGAGGACCTGATCGTGACGGAGGATGTCACAGAGCAGATCAATGCGGCGAAGGCGGCAAATGCTGCCGGCGGCGCAGCTGCGGCGGATGCCCCTGTCAAGGAGTACACCCAGATCACCGACATCATGGACAATGCCCGTCACGTCGTGGAGGAGCGCTACTACGCGGCGGACGGCTCCATCGTGGCCTGTGAGGACGGCTATGCCATCGTGCGCAAGGACTACGATGACAAAGGCAACCTGGTCGGGACCTCCTATTTCGACACGGCGGACCAGCCCTTTTTTGTCGAGAAGCTGGGCTACGCGTCCATGGAGATGACCTATGACGACGCCGGCAATAAGACCGGTGAGACTTACTACGACGCGAAGGGCGCGGTCGTTACCCTTGAGAATAAGAACTACGCCGGTATCAAGTACACCTACGACGAGAACAAGAACATTACCTCGGAGGAGTATTTTGACACGGAGGGCAATCCCATCCTGTCCGCGGACGGCTACCACCGCAGCGCCTACACCTGGGACGAGGACAAGCACCGCCTGACCGAGCGCTACTATGACCTCGACGGGAACCTGGTCGTGATGAAGAAGGGCTATGCCGGTGTCGACCACCAGTACGATGACTTCGGCAATGACAAGAAGTGCATCTACTACGACGCCTCCGGCCAGATCGCCGCCAACAAGGAAGGCACCGTCATCGTCAAGCGCACCTATAACAAGAAAAAGCAGGTCGTCCGCGAGGAGTACCGGAACGCCGACAACAAGCGCGCCATCCACTCCAAACTCGGCTACTGCATCGTCGAAAAGGAATACGATGACGCCGGCAACGTCACCTACCAGGCCTACTACGGCACCGATAAGAAGCCCCTCCAGCTCAAGGACGGCTACAACGCCCTCCGCCAGGAATATGACGACAACAAGCATGTCATCAGGGAGGCTTACTACATCGCCTCCATCCGGGACGAGGAAGATGCGGATGAGGAGACCAGCGTTTCTCAGGGCCAGGATGATCAGAAGGACAAGGATTCGGAGGACGGAGAGCTCACAGAGGTCCCCTACACCATCAGCAAGGGCTACGCGTCCCTGACCCGGACCTACGATGACAACGGCAACGTCCTCGAGGAGGTCTACTACGACGCCGATGGCCAGGAGACTGTCTGCAAGGAAGGCTACAGCCGCTGGGTCCGCACCTACAATGAGAACAAGAAGGTGACCAGCGAGGCCTTCCTCAATACCGCGCAGGAGCCTGTCCTGAAAAAGTCCACCGGCTATGCAAAGGTGGAGTACACCTACGATGACAACGGCAACAAGCTGACCGAGTCCTATTTTGACACCGACGGCAATCCCGCGCCGGGCAGCAAGGGCTATGCCGGTGTCCAGTACACCTACAATGACCTCAACAAGTGCACCAAGGAGGTCTACGTGGACGTGGACGGCAAGACCGTCGCGCCCGAGGCTCTGGGCTATGCCGGGATCTCCCGCGAATACAATGAGAACGGAGACCTGATCAGCACTGTGAACCTGGATGCCAACGGCCACGCGGTCGAGGCGGCCGCCGGCTACGAGGGCATGCAGACCACCTACGACGATGCCGGCCGCAAGACCGAGGAGTACTACACCGACAGCAAGGGCGACCTGGTCGACAGCGAGAAGGGCTACGCCAAGATGACCCACGCCTACGACGAGGCGACCGGCCTGGAGACGGAGGCTCGCTATTACAACGCCGCCGGAGATCCCGTCATGGTCAAGGGTGTTGCCCGCATGGAGTACGAATACGACGCCGCCGGCAACAAGACCGTCACCCGCAATTATGACATCGAGGACAACCTGATCGTCGACAAGGACGGCGTTGCTTATACACAGATGGAATACGACGACTGGAAGCGCGTCGTGAAGGAGACCTTCATCGGCGAGGACGGCCAGCCCCTCTTTGTCGAATCCAAGGGCTATGCGGTCACGACCAAGGGCTATGACCACGGGACCAACGTCATCGACCAGGCTTATTTTGACACGGCGGACAATCCGGTCACCATTCCGGCAGGCTATGCCGCTATGCACACGGATTACGACGCCAACAACAAGTCCGTCCGGGTCGACTATCTGGACCAGAACGGCAGCCCCGCCAGCCCCGCCAACGTCAAGTCCGGCTACTCCTCCGTCACCTACGAGCGCGATGACCGCGGCAACGCCCTCCTCGAGTCTTACCTGGACCAGGACGGCGATCCCATCGTGGCGGCCTCCGGCTACGCCGCTGTCCGCAAGGAGTACAATGACCTCAACAAGGTGACCAAAACGGAATATCTTGGAACTGACGGCAGCCTGGTCGCCATCAAGAACGGCACCGCCGTCGTCCTTAACACCTACGACGACAAGGGCAACATGCTGACCGAGTCCTATCAGGACGTGGACGGTGACACCCACGCCATCACGAGCGACCCCAAGGCCAAGCCCGACAAATACTACTCCTACACCGAGATCCGCAAGACCTACAATGACCAGAACAAGCTGACCGAGCAGGCCTACTACGACGCAGACGGCGACCGCGCCAAGTGCGCCCAGCAGTACTCCATCCAGCGCTACGAATATGACAAGCTGGGCCGCCAGACCCTGACCTCCTGGTTCAACGTCAACGAGGAGCCCTACGTAAACGACAAGGGCTACGCCTCCATGGCCTCCACCTACGCCGAGGACGGCACCCAGACGGACACCTACTACGACGCGGAGGGGAACGAAGTCTACGTGGAACAGTGATGATGAGAACCTGCTTGCGGGGAATTTGCATCACCCTTCGAGCACAGCGGTGCGTCTGATCTGAATTGACACATTATAATTAAATCTCTATAATGTAGGAACGGCCTGAAAAATGTAGATTATACGTTAGGAATCAGAATAATGACGGCGTTACGGAAAGGGTTTGAATAGAGATAATGAAGGATCAGCAGGAGCAGAAATGTTTCTGCTGATTTCTGTAATCTGAATATTTTTTACATCGCTGATATATCATGTAGGACTGTACGGTTGTCTGGGAAAGAATCCGGAGAAATATGTGGCAGGTTAAAATGGGTGCTATGGTTTAGGACGGTAGGATAATGTGGTTGTATACAAACGAGTTGTACAAAGAAGATGTTGACTTATTGGTGAAAAGCGGCCTTCCCTGGGAGAGGCTGGAGAATACCGTTTTGCTGATTTCCGGGGCAACAGGTCTTCTGGGCAGCTATCTGATCGATGTGATCATGACGCTCAACATGCAGGGATTGAACTGCAGGATTAAGGCGCTGGGACGATCGGAGAGGAAAGCTGCTGAACGGTTTTCCAGATGGTGGGGAGACAGGGATCTACAGTTTATTCAGTGCGATTTCATGCAGCCCTTCTCTCTGCAATTGAGTGAAGAAGTGGATTACGTTCTGCATCTTGCCTCGAATACACATCCACTGCTGTATTCCGGGGATCCAATTGGAACGATTATGATCAACTTTTCAGGGCTTCAAAACCTCCTGGAGTTCTCCCTGGAACATGGCTGCAAGCGGTTTGTCTATGGCTCATCTGTTGAAATCTACGGGGAAAACCGGGGCGATACCGAGTTGTTTGCGGAGGACTACTGTGGGTATCTCGACTCTAATACGTTGAGGGCCGGATATCCGGAGAGTAAGCGATGTGGTGAGGCTCTGTGCCAGGCTTACATTGCGCAGAAAAGCATGGACATTGTGATCCCCAGATTTACCAGGTCCTATGGACCTACTATACAGATGGCGGATTCAAAGGCGCTCAGTCAGTTCATGCGCAATGGTGTTGAGGAAAATGATATTGTTCTGAAATCCGCAGGGACACAGACTTATTCATATACATATATGGCAGACGCAGTCAGTGGGATGATGCATATTCTTTTCAACGGAGAGTGCGGGGAGGCTTATAATATTTCTGATGAAAGCTCAAATGTATCCTTGAGGGATCTGGCGGGTATGATCGCCGGTTATGTGGGAAAGCAGGTGATCTTTGAGATCCCTGATGAGGCGGAATCAGCCGGGTACAGCAGAGCAACGAAAGCTTTGCCGGATGGCGCAAAGCTTAAAAAGTTGGGATGGAAACCCTTCTATACAATCAAAGAGGCGGTTCCCAGGACGATTGATATATTGAAGTTCGTGTATAAAGAGAATCCGGAAACGGGAATGTCGTGAGAGTATCCTTCGAAAACGGGAAGGCAGAACATAGAATGAGTGCAATCAAAGACAACACTTATGGAATAGCGGATTTACAGGAAAAACTGCTGGAAATACTGAGCGAGTTTATTCGTGTCTGCGAAGAGAACGATTTGACATACTGGGCCTGTGGTGGAACCTGTCTGGGAGCTCTGAGACATGACGGCTTTATTCCCTGGGACGATGATCTGGATGTTTTTATGCCCAGACCGGATTATGAGAGACTGTGGACGCTGAGAAATAAATTCAGGGGGGACAGGTATAAGCTCTGCCGTACGACCAGGGACAAAAATTATCATCACAGGGTCCAGCAGCTTGTAGATATTAACACAACATTTATCAATCAGCGAAGTGTGGATGAGGATATTGAGCATGGCGTTTATATTGATATCCTGCCAATGGACGGATGTGCTCCGACAGCATTCACCAGACTGAAACAGATGGTCTATTCCTCGGTTTTTTCCATATACAATGTACAGTGCCTGCCTGAATTTCATGGGGGACGTTTATTTCGAGCGGCAGTCGGGGCGGCTCTGGCTCTCATTCGGAATCAGGATCAACGGTATAGAATCTGGCGTTCCTGTGAGATGAAAATGACCGCATGGGACTGGAAGACATGTCGGCAGGCAAGAGAACTGACGGCGTCTTTTCGTGTCCTGTTGCATCCATATCCCATGGAATGGTTTGCCGGCGTGGAGAAGCACAGGTTTGAAAATATAGAGATCAATATTCCTGTCGGGGCGGATGCTTACCTCAGACAGGTTTATGGGGACTATATGGAGCTTCCGCCGGAGGACGAACGCCATATACAGCATAACACCGTCAAAATCGATCTGCATAACAGCTATCTGGCATATAAAGGGAAACTCTATTGCCGGGAAACGGATCATTCTTAAAAAGGAACAAATTGAGATGTCAGATTATCTTATCTCAGTGATCGTGCCGGTATATAATGCGGAGGTCTACCTTCAGCAGTGTCTTGAATCGATCATTCACCAGACAATGACAGGAATTGAGCTGGTCGTTGTCAACGACGGATCGACGGATTCCAGTCTGGAAATAATCAACAGAATAGCAGCCGATCACCCGGGGGTTGTGGTAGTTAACCAGGAAAACCGCGGGCTTGCCGGGGCCAGAGTGAGCGGGCTGCGTCATGCATCCGGAAAGTACATCGGCTGGGTGGATGCGGATGATTTTGTATCTCCTGAGATGTATGAAAGACTGTATGATGCAGTTTCTGCGCATGATGCGGATTATGTATATTGTGACTATGACTTTTTCCCCGCCAAGGTAAAGACCAAGGAAAAATGGTTCAAGGATTATTACGGGAAGGTGGACTGGGATTTTCTGGAGAGAAACTCACAGTGCTGGAATTCACTGACGTCCAGAGAACTGCTGGACCGGATTCATATCGCGGAATTGTATCCGATATATGATGAATATTCGTGGCTTTCTGTGCTTATGAATGCCCGGCGGATCTATGTCGTGAAGGATCATCTGTATTATTACAGAGTCGGGATTGACAGTATGAGTGGCGGGAGCTACCTTGGAAAGGTTGAAAAGTTCAAAAACGGTGTCAGGAATACCAGAGGCCTGTACTCGATTGTCCCTGACCATCTGAGAACACCGGAGATGAAAGAGTATTATGAATACCGTCTTATATACACATTGATACTCTTGATGATCGTCGCAGCCTATAACCGGGACAGAAAGAGTTATATGGAGGCATGCCGGGAACTGCGTCGGATGAGATACTTACAGAACCCGCTGACAAAACAGATTCTCGACCATAATCATGGAAAGAAGAAGTCTTTTGTGTTCAGATATATTGTCCCATCTTCTTATCTGGCAACGGAAATGATAACGAGACGAGTCTTTTCGTGATCGAGCCATTCCTCGCAGGAATATATGAGAGATCCTTGAACGATGAAAAAAACTGATAGTCGGATGATTAAAAAATTGGACAATACAGGAATTGATTTTGTCCTGCCGTGGGTGGATGGAAGCGACCCGCAGTGGAGAAAAGAAAAGGAACAGTATGAGGTGAAAAGAGGCGATGACGACAGGGAAATTCGCTATCGTGATTTTAACCTCCTGAAATACTGGTTTCGAGGAGTTGAGACCAATGCGGACTGGGTCGGAAATATCTACTTTATCACTTGGGGACATCTTCCGCCCTGGCTTAATAAGGACCACCCGAAGCTGAAGATCATTAATCACAGGGACTATATTCCTGAACAATACCTGCCGACCTTCAGTTCCCATGTGATAGAATGCAACCTCCACAGAATCCCGTCTCTGAGCGAAGATTTTGTTTATTTCAATGATGATATTTTTATTCTGAAACCGTTGAAACCGGAGGACTTTTTCCGGGAAGGGAAAATATGCGACTGCATGGTTCAGACTGCGATCACACCTCAGCTGCATGAATTTTCTTCCATCTTGTGTGAGACGACAGGTGTGATCAACAAGCATTTTACGAAGAAGGATATCCAGAAGCTTGGCCTGCGTAAGATTTTTAACCCCCGGTACAGAGAGCTCCTGATCAGGGTGATATCCACATTGCCCTACACGCACTTAATGGGAATCTATAATCCTCATATATGCTATGCGCATAAGAAATCCACATTCGAGTTATTGTGGAAGCTTGAATACGATGAGCTGGATGCAACATGCAGGAATAGGTTCAGGGGCAAGAATGATGTAAACCAGTACTTGTTCCGGTACTGGAATCTTTGTAAAGGTGATTTCTATCCTGTGTATCCGATCGGGAAATACATCACACTTGCATCAGACGCGAAGACGATTGTGAAGGAGATGCGAAGACGTCGGAATAAAGTGATCGCTGTGAATGATTCTATATACGCGGGAGATTTTGACCGAAAAATGGAGAGCATCCGGGAGGAACTCGAAAGGCTGTACCCGCAAAAATCATCTTACGAATTATTCTAGACGGATTTCCCGGTTACTGTGTTGAAAGGCTCATGATGAAACTGAGGGACAAATCGCAAAAGCTGGTCTTTTTGCTGGTATTTTTATCATGTATGATGCCCCGCTATATAGGCGCCTTTAAAATCAGGATTGGAATCAATGTTTCTGCTTATGATATTGCTGTTGTTCTGGTATGGGCCTTATATTCCGGAAAGAGATTCTTCTCCAGGCAGTATGAAATGAATTTTTTTGCCGTATGGCTGATTTGGACAGTTGTAAGTGTCTGGAGAAGCAGGGCAATAAATTCGTGGGCGTATTACGTTTTGTTTCTGTGTATATCCATCATGCTGATGCAGTATCTGATCTCCAGAGAGGATGTAAGGATATTTCAGGTGATTCCGCGGGGACTGGCGGCTGCATTGATGGTACATCTGGCTATTGGAATACATGACGTTATCACGCACAACTATCTGTTTGAGGTGGGGGAATTCTCAAAAAGGTATTACGGGAAAGTGGGCGTCAGTGTCTTTCACAATCCGAATGATTACTCAACCTTTCTGATTGTTGTCTTCCCTTTTGTCATGCATTTATTTGCGCAGGCAAATTCAGCTTTGGAAAGAGCGGTATATGCAGCTGCGGTCATCATGAGTGTTTACATGTTGGCGGTGAATGAGTCAAGAGTTGCAGTCCTGGCAGGAACAGCATTGATTCTTATATATGTATTTCTGTTAACAAGGTATAGCAGATACAAATTCGTGATTTATCTGTCTTTGCCGGTGATTGTTGTCTCGGCTTTAAACAATCCGGTGGTCCGTCTCTGGATTTTCAATGTCCTGCGCGAGAACTCGTTAAATCTGGGCAGGAGCAGTGACATGGTGAGATGGAATCTTATACGAAACGGGCTGTATTTTTTGAGAAGGACATATGGATTCGGTGTCGGCGCAGGAAATATGTACCAGTGGCTTGCCACCAGGAGCATATATTCGATTGGAACGATCAGATATATGCACAACTGGTATGTTGAGATCCTTGCTACGTTCGGGGTGCTGATTTTTGTGCTTTATATGATTTTCCATATGAGGGTACTGAAGATCCTTTATACAAGAGCAAGGGATGAAAGGAACATTCTGGGCTTACATACTGCATATATGCTGAGTTTTCTATGCTTTTCGATCATGTCGATCTCATCCAGTACGAATGTATATTCCGAATGGGTCTGGATGTATCTGGCAGTTATGGGAGCCTATGCGACATACACAACAAGGGGACAAATGGCTTTCCTGTAGAGATCCTGAGGAGGAGCCGGGCCGCTGGCAACGATGATCATACAGGGGTGGTAGAGGAGAACATAAGATGAATATTGCATTGCTTACAGCTGCCGGGACCGGGACAAGAATGCATATGGATATTCCTAAACAGTTTCTGCACGTGAACAATAAGCCGATTATCATTTATACGATGGAGGCATTTCAAAAGCATCCGAGTATCGACTATATTTTGGTGGCGACACTGGATCAGTGGAGGGATGTGCTGTGGGCTTATGCAAGGCAGTTTCATATTACAAAGCTGAGGTGGGTGATCACTGGCGGAAGCTCCGGTCAGGAATCGATCAGGAATGGCCTTGATACTATAAAACAAGAGGTTTCGGCTCCGGATGTTGTTGTTACAGTCCACGATGGCAACCGTCCGATGGTGACCTCCGAAGTTATTTCCGACAATCTTGCCGCCTTTAAAAAGCATGGAAATGCCGTCGCGGCAATTCCCTGCACGGAGGTCGTTTTTGAGAGTGAGGATGGTCTCTCTTCGAAAATCTCCATTCCACGGGAAAAACTGTTCCGGACACAGACGCCGCATACATACAGGCTGGATGATTTACTTTGGGCACATAAGGAAGCAGAAAAAAAGGGAATCAAGGGTACCGCTGCATCCTGTATGCTGATGAAGGAACTAGGCAGGGAAACCTATTTCTCAAAAGGTTCTGAAAAAAACCTTAAAATCACCACACGAGATGATCTGGAAATCTTTAAAGCACTGCTTGAAGAAGAAAAACACAATCTTTTGTAAACATGCGTTGAATACGCAGACATATCGTTAGAGAAGGGCCTATGAAGTCAGATTCGGTACGCAAGTATAAAAAGCTGGGGGGAAACATCATATTGTTTACGCTCGGCAATATCGGGTCCAAGCTGATCACATTCCTGCTGGTTCCGCTGTACACGTCGGCGCTGACAACGGAGCAGTATGGCGTAACGGATCTTTTCTTTACCCTCTATAACCTGATTGTTCCGGTTGTGACAGTTGAGATCTATTTCGGTCTCATGCGCTTTTCCATGGAAAAGAATGCGGATCACAGGCAGTTGTTTTCCGGCGCGCTGTACACAAATATGCTGGGGCTTCTGGTGATCGTGCTGTCGAGGCCGCTGTTCCAGCGGTTCGATGTGATTGCGCCCTATTTCATGCTGTTCGTCTGCTACTGCTTTACAAACAGTATGAACAACCTGCTTTTGTATTTCGCGAGAGGGGTAGAGCATGTAAGGGACTATGCCATCGCAACGATATTAAACACGGCCTGTGTGGTGACACTGAATATCCTGTTTTTGCTGCGTTTTCACTGGGGAATCAGGGGCTATCTGCTTGCCTATACCCTGTCTCACCTGTTTGCAGGCTTATATCTGGGGATCCGCCTGCATATCTGGACATATATTATTGCACCGCAGAGGCTCGACAGGAGCCTTGCGTCCGCTATGATGCTCTTCTGCATTCCGCTGATTCCGAATACGATCAGCTGGTGGATCAGCAACCAGTCCGACAAATTTGTCATCATCCTGTTTGACGGGATTGCAGTATCCGGAGTCTATGCGATTGCATATAAGATTCCGTCTGTTATGAGTGTGCTCTCTAACATCTTTATCAACGCCTGGCAGATCTCATCTGTCGAAGACTTCGGAAGCCAGGCCTCGAAATCATTCTTCTCAGGTGTATACAGTAAATATATATCTATGCAGGTGCTCATAACGTCTGCCGTGATGATGTTGAGCAGGTTTGGGGCCTGGATTCTATATAAAAATGATTTCTTTCGGGCCTGGCATTATGTCCCGCTGCTGGCTCTCGCAGTTATGTTCCATGCAATCGGAACCTTCTTTGCATCGGTTTACACCGGTGCAAAGAAAACGAAGGGAATCGGCATTTCGACGATTATAGCAGCGCTGATCAACCTGGGCTTGAATTTTCTGCTCATACCTGTTCTGCATGAATATGGGGCGGCTCTCGCAACTCTGATCTCCTACATTGTCATCGTTGTCGTGCGTATCATCCATTCCAGAACCTTTTTCAGTTTTTATATCAACTTTGTGAGGGATGTGGTCAGCTTTGTAATTTTGATCATCCAGACTGTGGTCGCTTCGATAGAATTGCCCTTCCGATTCGGAATCAATGGATTGTGCCTGCTGCTGTTGGCATTTCTACACAGGAACACGGTGATGACGGGAGTGAAGATGCTGTTCAGGCTTCCGGAACTGGTGAGTAAACGGGTAAGAACGAAGTGATGATGACGAATATGTGTGACGAGTCCTGCAAAATTGATAATTCCTTTTATCATCAGTCATGCAGGGGGAAGGTTCTGGTCATTGTCCCGCATGAGGATGATGAGACGATCGTGGCGGGAAATTTGATCTATAATCTGACAGCTGCAGGTGCGGAGGTCTACGTTCTCTATACAACAAACGGGGACTGGAATGTATCTGCCGATGTCCGGTCGGAAGAGGCTGCTGAAGCTCTGGCGCTCCTGGGGGTGCCCCGGACACACATCTGGTTTCTGGGCTACGGAGATTCTCTGAATAATGATGAAAAGAATTCGATATTCTATCATGAGGAAGGAAGGACCAGATCTGCAGCGGGACATACGGAAACTTATGCAGGCAGCGGGTTTGGGGATTTTGCATATGAAAGAAGGGGAGAGCACAGCGGTTATAACAGTACGTGTTTCCGGCAGGATCTGAGAGATGCGATTGAGCTGATCCGGCCTAAACTGCTGATCTGCGTTGACTACGATGAACACCCGGATCATCGTCTCCTGTCCCTGTTTTTCGACCGGACTGTCTATTCGATCCTTCAGGACCACCCTGATTACCGGCCGCAGATTTTGAAGCGGTTTGCATATGCGCTCGCCTACACGGCAAAAGCTGATCTTTTTTCGTTGAATAACCCTTCTACACAGAGGCCGAATGTGACAGAGACCGGCCGGTATCTGTTTGATTTTATTGATAAGTCGGTATATTCATGGGAGAGCAGGGTCAGGCTTCCGGCGGCAGTTCCGTCTACAGAACGATCCCTTCGAAAAAACCTGATTGCCGGGGCGCTGGCCTGCCATAGATCTCAGTACGCGACCGCTTTTGCTGATCGCATTATCAATGCAGATGAGATATACTGGGAGCGGCGGACAGATAATCTCGCAGTCTGCAGTGATGTGGAAGTGAGCAGCGGGAACGCAGACTGCCTGACAGACGGACTGCTGTATTACACGTCAGATATCGATCACGTAATCCCGACGTTTGACCTGGGCTGCTGGAGACCCGATACCGGAGACCATGAGAGGAGATTATCGTTAAAGTGGGAGAATGAGATCTCCGCAACGAAACTGGTCATATATGGGCGGATGAGCTCTGAGGGACAGATTGAAAGGCTTCTCGTGGAGGCTGGAGCGGATTTTCGATTAGAAGCGGGGCCGGTCAACAGGGACGGAAGCCCGCTCGAGGTACGCTTTAAAAATGCAATCGAGACAAGCAGGATCGACATCAGGATACTGGATGCCGATGGTCAGGACTATGGAATTGCGGAGGTGGAAGTCTACGACGACGGGAAGGACAGCTGCCGATATATACATCCCTTTTTAAAGATCACTGTGGATGACGATTTTGTATATGACTATTATGTCCCCGACTATAAGGAATATGTGGACCTGGGCTTTTATTGTTATGGAGGGATTATGAAAGACAGTATTCGCCTGAAAGTGATAGAGGGAGACGGAGTCACGATCAACCGCAGGCGTGTCCTTTTCAATGGCCGGAACTATGCCGTGATCAGAGCCGATGCGGAGACAATAGATGGAAACCAGGTCTTTGATCAGATCATCCTCAGGAGGGTCAGCAGTGCCTTCAGAAAACGGCTGGAGGCTGGACAAAAGGTTGACCTGATGAGGATACGTATGGCAGCCGGAGCCAGAAGGCTCAATATCTGGAAAAGATATCTGTCGGAACACGGACTGTCCTATACGGCATCCAGAGTGATACGTAAGCTGACAGAAAGAGGCAAGAGGTGATATCTTGGAGAGACATAAAGTTATCCTGATAGGAGGAGATCATTATAATGGCCTGTCTCTGGTCAGATTGTTCGGGAAAAACGGTCTTCGTCCATATGGAATTATAGTCGGGGAGGGGGCGGAAGATGGTTTCCTGAAGACCTCCGGATATTGGGAAAAGGTCTGGACCCTGAAATCAGACGATCAGATCCCGATGTTTTTGAGAAAACATTTTCAGAAGGAGAAGATCAGACCGGTCATTATTCCGTGGTCAGACGGCGCCGCGGCGGTACTTGACCGGAATCTGGATACCCTTTCACGCAGCTTTATCATTGGCAGTATTGGAAAAAGGCAGAATGCGGTCAATGAGTTAATGGATAAAGGAAGACAGCTGCAGTTCGCTCAAGACTGTCACCTGGATACCGCATACAGTGTGGTCCTGGATCTGGAAAAGCCTGTCCCAGGCGTCGATATACCATTTCCCTGCATTGTCAAGCCGCTTGTCAGCTATCAGGGGGAGAAGAAGGACATCCGGAAAATAGAGAATGCGGAGCAGCTGGATGATTATATCAGGGAACTGGAGCGGAAAGGACGCAGAAAAATCCTTGTTCAGGAATATATCCGGATCGACACGGAATATGATATCGAAGGTTTTATCCATGAGGGACAGCACACATACTTTGTCAATCAGAAGGTGAGAACATGGCCTTCCATCGGAGGCCCGACCTGTTACGCGTTCTCGGTCAATGACCCGATTCTCAATCGTGAGATCGATAAAATCATCGCCCATTTGGAAGAAATGGAGTACACGGGACTGTTTGATATAGAGATATTCAGGGTGGGCAGCCGGTTCCTCTTTAATGAGATCAACTGGAGAAATTCTGCTGTCTGTTTTGCTGCCGTGGAATCAGGGGTTGATTATCCTCTTTATTGGTACAGGGCTGTGACAGGAGATGAGTTCACAATACATTCCCCTGAGAGATACGGTGTATTTGCCATGAACGAGCTGTTGGACCATCGGCATGTCAAGTGTGGAGACATCGGAATCAGGCGGTGGATCGTGCAGCTGAAATCTGCGGAAGCGAAAGCATATATTGACAAAACAGATATGTTTCCGGTCCTGAAGCGGACAGCCATGTTTTTGACCAGAAGAGGCCGTGGATTAAGGAATATAATAAAAAAGAAAAGAAAATGAATATCCTGGAAATACAGGCCGGCGACTCTTTGTTGGAATGTGTATGCAATGTGATCCATGCAGCGCATGAGGCGGAGTACAGGCGGTCCGGATTAAAAATCAATACATCCTCAATTACCAGTGAAGTATTGGAGAGGCAATTGGATGAACATCACGGGATTTGCGTGGCGGCTGTTGAAGATCACAACATAGTCGGAACCTTGAGTATGATGGATGAATGTTCGGATCACTGGTATCTAAAAGGACTTGAGGCCGGAATAATCAAGTATGTTGCGGTTGTACCTGAGACGCAGCAGAAGGGAGTCGCATCTGCACTTCTCGGGCACGCAAAGGGGCGGTTTTCGTCAGGCCATCCGAGAGGGGTATTGACAGTTTCGACAGATGAGCGCAATAAATCGGCTCTGCATTTGTACCGGAAGAATGGTTTTATCCCGATAGACGTTACGAGGGGAAGAAAGGCACAGAGCTGTGCTGTCAGGCTTGCGTACTGGCCTCAGGGGAATCCGCATTCACATGTCCGGATTCGTCTCTGGCTTATGCGAAGAAGGGCACTGTGCGCTGTCAAATCCATAATCGGGTATTAGTCACAATACAATTTGGATGGAAGGAGAGATCAATGTTACTGAAAAAATGCGCAGCCTATATGATCATTATTACTTTGATCCTGTCACCGCTGCAAATGGCCGCTTATGCAGCGGAAGCAGGCGAAGGTAATTTGCCTGCTGCTGTGGAGGAAGCGGAAAACGATGGCAGCGGTCTGGAAAACGGAGCCGAAGGAGCAGAGGAGGAAGTCGTATCAGATACAGCCGGCATCGACAGTAGTGATACAGATGGAATAAACACTGACGGATCAGCCGGCGTTGTAGATCATGAAGAGTATGATCAGGTGGAGGGCGGCGCCGGCTTAACTGATGGAAATCAGGATACTGCGCTGTCTCCTTTGGAAGAGGCGGACGATAATCAGGGCCTGATGACTGACGATCTGACGGAATCTGAAACTGCATCCGATGCTGACGGAGACTCTGAACAGGTGGAGCTGAATTTTGGTGACGGGCAGACATTTGTTTCCGAAGAGGAGGCAGACGCCGCATACGGAGAGAACACGCAGGAGCAGTACCAGGAAGGGATGGTGCTGACGACCAGTGTCTCCGCAACGACCGCAGAAGGCGGGGAGAGTGACAACGACGAACTCTTTTCTCAGTACGTAGAGAATCTGTTTTACCCGAAGGCTGCTTCTGGAAGAGGAATGCTGAAAGCACCCAGAAATATGGGATCTAAATTTTCCGGCGGGGCAGGAGTTTTGTATGCGACGATGAGAGAGCTTGCACAGCAGATCGCCGCAGGACAGGAATCGTCATCAATTCTGGAGATTCCGGTAGAAGATCTGGGCTTCGGGGATATTTCATGGAGCGCGCAGGAACTGGGAGTGGATGCGATCGTTGCAGACGGGAGCATCACCGATGCCGCCTCGGAACGCACATTCGACATGTTTGAGGAAGAGCTGAGAAAATCAGAGGTATTTGCCGCTCTTCGCGTGGATTGTCCTTATGAGCTGTATTGGTACGACAAAACACAGGGGATTTCCACTTCGGTCGGTATAAGTGCCATAAACGAGAACGGGGAATGGAGATGCTGCGTCGCGGGCGACTACCAGATCAGAATTTCAGTGGCAGGTGAGTTTGCCCTTGATGACTGTGTCGTGGACATTGAGAAGACAGGTGCAGCGACAGTAGCGGTTGAGAATGCGGGCAGTATCATTGATGCTCGCGCCGGTCTCTCTGATCAGGATAAGATCCTTGCGTATATTTCGGATATCTGTGATGAAGCGTCTTATAATGACGAGGCGGCAGAGCAGGATACTCCCTACGGTAATCCCTGGCAGCTTATCTGGGTCTTTGATGGTGATTCGGCAACCGAGGTCGTCTGTGAGGGATATTCAAAGGCGTTTCAGTATCTTTGCGACCGGTCAGACTTCGAGGCAGATGTTTGCTGCTATTGCGTTACGGGAATGATGGGCGGCGGAACAGGAGCCGGCCCGCATATGTGGAACATCGTCAGGATGGATGACGGCTTCAATTATCATATCGATGTTACGAACTCAGACGACGGGACGGTGGGACAGAACGGGACCCTGATCATGCAGCCTCCTGTATCTGGTAGTGTTTCCGAGGGATATGTCTTTGACTGTGGCTACAGAGAGATCAACTATTCATATGATGAAGATACATTTGGAATCTACAGCGAAGAAGAACTCACGATTGCTGACTGGGCATATGGAGAAGCCCCCGTTCAGGAGCCCCTGGAAATTCTGACGCAGCCCGAGGATGTGGAAGCGTATTCCGGCGATGCGGTATCATTCATGGTTGAAGCTTCGGGGGATGATCTTTCCTATCAGTGGCAGTACAGTAAGAACGGGACGACCTGGACAAACTGCACATCCGGCGGTGCTTATTCTGATACCTTTTCCTTCACCATGAAGGACTCTTACGGCGGACGCTGGTATCGCTGTGAGGTCAGTAATGGAGATGAGACAGTTGTCTCCGACGCTGCTAATTTGAAGCTGAAGAAGAGATTTGAGATCATCAGGCAGCCGGAGGGAGTGATGGCACTGACAGGCGAGACGGTTCAACTGTCTGTGGGGGCTTCGGGAGAAGACCTGCAATACCAGTGGCAGTATTCCAAAAACAACGGTCAGACCTGGGTCAATTGTACGTCCAAGGGATACAATACACCGTCATTTTCATTTTTGATGAAAGACTCTGTTTCCGGAAGAAAATACCGCTGCATCGTCACATCCGGAGACAATACCCTGATCTCAGCTGAGGCAGCGGTTGAGCTGCAGCTCGTTATATTGACGCAGCCGGAGGATGTGACAGCCGGTGAGGGCAGCCAGGCAATTGTTCAGGTGCAGGCCAACCGGAAAGATGCGTCGTACCAGTGGCAGTATTCCAAGAATAATGGAAGGACCTGGGTAAATTGTACTTCCAAGGGAAGCAATACGGATACTTTCAGCTTCCTGGTGAAGGAATCCGTTGATAAACGCCTCTATCGCTGCCTCGTAAGTGCCGGGGAGATGCAGGTGATTTCAGACAGTGCCCTGATCACGCTGTCCGATGCAGACAGCTTTCGTCTGCTGGTGCAGCCTGAGAACCAACAGAAAGCAACCGGCGAACAGGTGATCCTGTATGTACAGGCGAGCAGAGATGACGTAGAGTACCAGTGGCAGTACTCTAAAAACGGCACCACCTGGACAAACTGCACATCGAAAGGATACAACACGGATACATTCAGCTTCCTGATGAAGGCTTCGCTGGCAGGAAGGTATTATCGTTGCACGGTCAGTGCCGGAACAACGACCGTGATCAGTGATGCCGCATATATTTCCATGAAATAAGGAACGCGGATGGATCGGATCGTTTTTTACAGAGGACTTGGAAAATGAAAAAGAAAACAGAAGAGAGGCTGCTGGGAACACTTCTGGCAGGGATGACTGTGCTCATGCTTCTGTCGGGATGTGCCGGCCGCAATAAGAGCGAGCAGGATATACCTGATCCGGTTGACAGGGAGGAATCTTCTATTTCCGCGGATGCCTCCACCGGTTTTACAAATATCGGGATCCTGTCGGAAGTGTATGATCCCGATAAACAGTATGATAAATATGTCCAGGTAGATTACTCGATAGATGATATCGGCGCGGAGTTCACGGCGACTGTTTCCGCAAAGGAGGATAATTCCGAATACGAGGTCCACTGCATGCTGGAAAACGTGGAGCAGGTCGTGGTTCTGGACGGGGATCTGAAGATACTGTCCGATCTGACCGGTGATATGGAGTACGACGCACCGCTCATTGTACAGAAGGCGATCGATCAGGATGACTGGCAGACGATTGAAAAATGAACTTAAATGAACTTGGTTATGGGATGACCTTTCAGGTTCATCCCGGTTTATTCAGGCTTATTCTGGTTCATTTAGAATCGTTCATCGCGATGAGCAGGAGGTAAGGCATCTGCAAGGCTGCCGGAGGTAACAAATTGGAGAAAGTTTCGCATTCCGGAGTATTGGAGACAGGGAAAAGGATCATCTCTCTGTATCTGTTTTATATCTCCTGTATCATCGTACCGCTTTACATGCGAAACAGCTACTTTCAGCTGATGGAGGCAAAGTCGGGTATCTATATTCGGCTGGCGGTCCCCGGGATCGTCATCGGCTGCCTGCTTTCTATCGCCAGCTTTTTTACGGAGAATCGGGGCGGAAAAACCGACGGCTTCCCCGCCGGTTTCCGTATCCGCATAGGGACATTGCTGCTCTTCGCGGTGATGATCTGGGCTCTGGTGGCAACCCGCTTCTCCTATGATCCGAAGCTGTCTTTCAGCGGTGCAGTCGGCTGGTCGATGGGATCACTCATGACGATCGTTCTGGTGATGGGGACACTGGTTTTGACTCGGCTGCGGCTGGAGGATTCTGAGCGGATATGGATTCCCGTGATCGGGATCAATGCAATCATTTTTATCATTTTGATCCTGCAGTCGGCGGGTATGGATCCATTCGGGCTCTTGCGGCAGATCGCCCCCACGGATCGATTTGCCTATCTGACAACGATCGGGCAGAAGAATTCCTTTGCCGGTTACTTCTGCCTCCTCATGCCGGTTTTCTGGTGCTTCTATCTGTCATGTACGGATCGGATCCACATGGCTTTGTACGGCGCCTTTTCCCTTCTGGGATTCTTCGGGATGATCCTGTCAGAAAGTGACAGTGTCTATGCCGGTTGTATAGCGGGAGTCCTCCTCATGCTTCCCTATATGTTCGGGACAGGCAGACGTGCCATGCGCACCGCGTCACTCCTGATCATGTTTGGAATCTGTTCCATGATCATTGGAAACTGCCGGGTCTTTCATCAAAAGGCAGCCGGAATGCAGGACCTGTCAGCAGCTGTGCTGAGGATCCCCTGCAGTGCCGGCATCATCGCGGCAGGCGCCCTGATCTGCCTGCTGGTACACTGTCTGGGAAAAGTAAATGAGGAAAAAGGTCTCCGTTTTTTGTGGATCACGCTGGAGGTGCTCCTCTGCGCAACCGTCGTGTTGTGGCTTTTCTATACGATCCGCCATTTCGATGATGACTGGGGAACGATGAGAGGAAAAATCTGGCGGGTTGGCTGGGAGGCGTACGGTCAGTTTTCTGTACGACAGAAGATGACCGGGATCGGTCCGGAGATGCTCACGGTCATATACAGACCGCTCAGGGCAGAAACCGGGATCAATATCGTTGCGGCACACAATGAGCCGCTGCAGATCCTGCTGACGCAGGGCGCTGTGGGCCTTCTCATTTATGTGCTGTTCTGGATATACATGTTGGGGTGTTTTTGTATGACACGTGTTCGCAGAGATGACTGGGAGAAAGGTGCTGTGTACTTTATTCCCCTGGCATCATACTTCGGACAGTCTCTGTTCTGCTCAGCATACCCGGCATCTGCAGTATTGTTCAGTGTTATGACCGCGATTTTTTTGCAGCGCATATACAAGCTACGTGAGTGATGAGGGGGTGGTTCCAATGAATTAGAAACAAAGCAGCTATTACCATAGATTTGAGACCAACAGAGAGCGTATACGGCTTTCTGACTGTCGCTGTAAGGCGAATCGGGAGGACAAAAATGTTATTTTACAAAAAAGAGCAACCGATTGCCGGGAAAAGGATGAGAGGATTTGCCAGAAAATCTCTGGCGATCCTGCTGTCCTGCGTTCTGTCAGGCGGACTGTGTCTGCCGGTAACTGCGGCTGATATTTCAGAGCAGACGACGGAAATTGAGCAATCTGAAACTGTTGACGAAGTGGTGACGGAAGATTTCTCTGAAGAGATATCTGAGGAGCCTGCAGGTGACGATCAGCAGGCTGATCCATCCGACACGACTGTCGTGTCGGATGGATCCGATCAGGAAAGTGTAGATGAAAATACGGATGAAGGACAGAATGATGCCGATGCGGCGGATTCCTCATCCGCTGTTTCTGTACCGATGGATCCCGCCGAAGCTGATTCCAATGGAGAAGAGGCAGGAAACGATGAGGCGGGCAATACGGAGACTGACACGACCTATACGGAGATCGTCACAGGCGAGCCGGAAGGTGTCCCTGCTGCCTATGATCAGGTCGGACAGACAAGTGAATGGCTCATTGATTATTCATATAGTGTGGATCCTGACGAAGGGGTCGTCTATCTTGATGGTTATAACGGAGCTGATCTTGATGTCGTTGTCCCCGGCAGCGCTTATGTGGCGGTTGGCGAGTATTCACAGGAGTACAACAAGATCAAGATTAATAGTACCGGTATGTGGCCGAATGCGGTCAGTATAACATTTGAGAGCGGCGTTATCTTCCCTGAAAGCTCCCACTATATGTTCAGTGGGAATCAGCGGCTTGAGCAGGTGGATCTGACCCGGGTCGACTTCTCCAATGTAACGGATATGTCCTACATGTTCCAGGGCTGCAGCAATCTGCAGTCAGTCAGCCTGAGCAGCTGTAATTTCTCCAATGTAACGGATATATCTTACATGTTCCAGGACTGCAGCAATCTGCAGTCAGTCAGCCTGAGCGGCTGTAATATTTCCAATGTGACAAATGTAGCCGGCATGTTCGAGAACTGCAGAAGTCTCCAGACAGTAGATTTGAGCGGCTGCGGTCTCTCAGGCGTCACAGAGATGTATTATATGTTCCGGAACTGCAGTGAATTGACAAATATCAATCTGACAGGCGTTCAGAATTCGGTCGTGAATGCTATGGGCGAAGCGTTTTACGGATGCTCCAGCCTCAATGAACTGGATCTGAGCGGGTTTGATCTGTCAAATCTCTCTTCTTACGGCAGTATTTTTGAGGGATGCAATAACCTGGCAAGAATCTACACGCCTGCAAATCTGAATGCGGATTGCTATGAGAGACTTCCTACAGTATATGTTGACATAAATGGAGAGCAGTACTATTCTCTTCCGACCGGTTCAGGCAGTATCGAGCTGAACAGACTTGAAATGAGTGAATGGCTCTCTGATTACGAATTTGTAAGATCAGGCGACGTTCTAAAGCTCACTTCATATCACGGAGATGCGGCGGAGGTTACTGTTCCGGGCAGTGCGGTCATCGAAGATGTTGAATATACATATATAGTACTTTCGCCAGGTATGTGGCCGTCATATTATGGGCCGGATGGGTCAGTCCATGGCGTGACGAAGCTTTCTTTTGAAAGCGGGGTATACCTGCCGCAGGACAGCAGCCGGCTCTTTGCAGATATGCCAACTTTGGAATCTATTGATCTGACCAATGTCAGCAGCCACGGCATCCTGTTAGATATATCGTATATGTTTAGCCAATGCACTAGCTTGAGAGAAGTCAATCTGGGTGATCTCGATGTGTCGGGCGTTTATGACATGTCTGGCATGTTTGAAAACTGTACAAGCCTGGAGACCATCGATCTCTCCAACATGAACCTCGAAAATGCATCAGGCTATGGGTGGATGTTCTCAGACGCTGAGAATCTGAAAACGATCCAGACACCCTATGGAAACACTAATGCCATTTACCTTCCTGACGCATACACAGATGTAAACAATAATATTTATACGTTGATTCCGGAAGGAAGTGAGTCTTTATCTCTGGAGAAGGCTGAGTACTCGGAATGGCTCTCTGATTATGACTTTGAGGTATCAGGGGACAAGATTCGACTTACTGGCTATCATGGCAAAGAAACCGAAGTGACTGTGCCTGGCAGCGCGGTTATCAGTGGGGTTGAATATGCACGTATAGAACTTTCCTCCAGAATATGGGGTCCTTTTTATAGTCCGGACGGGGAAACCGAAGGCGTGACGAAGCTTTCTTTTGAAAGCGGAGTATACCTGCCAGAGGATGCATCCTGGCTCTTTGGGGGATTGAGCACTTTGGAATCCGTTGATCTGTCCAATGTCAGCAGCCCCGACGGCCTAAGCAATTTATCCAGGATGTTTGTCAACTGCACCAGCTTAAGAGAAGTCAATCTGGGTGATCTCGATGTATCTGGCGTTTATGACATGGGGTATATGTTTGAGGGCTGCACAAGTCTGGAGACCATCGATCTCTCCAACATGAACCTCGAAAATGCATCTGGTTATGAATATATGTTTTCCGGAGCGTTTAATCTGAAGACGATCCAGACGCCTTATGGAAATACAAACGTCATTGACCTTCCCGGGGCATATGTAGATGTAGACAATAATGTGTATACATCTATCCCGGAAGTCGGTGAATCTATATCCCTGAATAAGGCGGAGTATTCCGAATGGCTTCATGATTATACATTCGAGTTGGATGGAGATTCGATTATCCTAATGAATTGTATTGGGAATTATGATGAACCTCAGGATCTGACGGTCCCCGGAACAGCAGAGGTTAACGGTAAACAGTTTAATGCTGTCCTGCTGAGTAGTAGTATCTGGTTCAACGCATCTTCATGGGTTCAGAGCCTGACATTCGGGAGTGGCGTGCGTTTCCCTAAAAACTGCAGTTATATGTTTGAGGGATTGTCGAATCTCACCGTGATCGATATGAGCAGTGCGGATACTTCTGAAGTAGAGAACATGAACAATATGTTCCGTGGATGCTCTTCCTTGGAAAGCCTTGACCTGAGCAACTTCGTGATCGGAATGGATACCGAAGTGACCGATATGTTTGAAGGGTGCAATGCATTACAGACCTTAACGGTTCCCGCGACTAATCTGTCCGGAGAAGTACCGGCAGGTCCGGAACTTCCGTCCCCGTTTGTGGATAGCGAAGGAAATGTGTTTACCAGAATGCCCATGGATCTCTCTGCGGATACGGTCCTGACAAGAGCTGAGTACAGTGAATGGCTCAAAGATTATAACTTTGACATTCAGAATGACATGATCGTTTTGAAGAAATATCTCGGCTCGGATGAGGAAGTCACTGTTCCGGGAAGCGCAGAGGTGAGCGGAACAGAGTATCATAAGGTTACCTTTGGGAAATATGTCTGGAATAATGGAACAGTCCGTAGTCTTTCTTTTGAAGATGGTGTTGTTCTGCCGGTGAGCTGTTATGAATTGTTTGCACATTATTATTATACTCTTACAGATGTTGATTTGAGTCATGCAGACACATCAGCAGTTGTTTCCATGGATCACATGTTTGGATGGAGTTATGCTCTTCGGTCAGTTACATTTGGAAGCAATGATTTCTCCAATGTTGCCAGAATGGATGAAATGTTTGCCGGGTGTAATTCTTTGGAAAGCGTATCACTCGAAGATGTGAAGGACTGCAGTCCTGTGGATGTGTTTGGTATGTTTAGAGGCTGCTCTTCTTTGAAGACAATTGATCTGAGTTCTTTTGATCTTTCTGGCGTCAGTGAAACCGATGATGTTTTCGAATATTGCGATGCTCTTGAGCATATTGTGACACCGGTCGGTGTGCAGGTTGGCATAGATTTACCAGCGCCGTTTGTAGATGCCGATGGCAATATTATGGTGTCCCTGCCTTTGAATCAGACGGAAAGCACTGAGCTGAACAGAGCAGAAGTGAGTGAGTGGCTTAAAGACTATGATTATGACTATGCCGACAATACGATTGAATTACGGAAGTATCATGGTGAAAGCATTAGTAATCTCGTTGTGCCCGGACATGCAACGATAGGTTCAAAAGAGATTACCAGAATCAGACTGACTGGAGAAGATATTGAGGAAGATGATTATTGGGATGGAGGTATTTGGGAAAATGAGAGGCGTGATATTACCAGTGTGACGCTTGAGGAGGGTGTCATTTTCCCGGCTGACAGCAGATATATGTTTGCCGATATGGAAAATATGACTTCGTTGGATCTCTCAAAAGCGGATGTATCCGGTATTGTATCGGCACAGGATATGTTCAAAATGTGCCATTCCCTGCAGGAAATCCAGACGCCCAAGGGATTGGCAATTGATGTCCTGCTCCCCGGTGCCTATCAGGATGAAAACGGGAATGTCTATTTTGAACTTCCCAAGGGGCAGGAAACCAGCATGACGCTGACACCTGTGCCAGCTGCTGAGGTCTCTGAGTGGCTCAGAAACTTCAATTATTCAGTTGTGGATGACACAATCCTTCTGGGTACCTATGTGGGTACGGAGAAGAATCTGACAGTTCCTGCGTCAGCAGTAATTGCAGGAACTACATTTAACAAAATCCAGCTTACAGAGTCGACCTTTAGATCTGAGTATTATAGTACAGAGAAAGGACCGGATATTATCCAGACACTTGCCTTTGAGGATGGAGTCCTGCTGCCACAGGATTGTGACGGACTTTTCTATGGACTTAGTGAATTGACATCTTTTGACGGAAGTAATCTGGATACGTCAAGAGTGACAAATATGTCATATATGTTCTCTTATTGTACGTTCCTGGAGAGCCTGGATTTGAACGGCTGGGATACATCAAGGGTAACCAACATGTATGGTATGTTCGAAGACTGCCATTCATTGACTTCTTTGAATATAAAAAACTGGAACACATCTAATGTTACAGACATGAACCGGATGTTTGCCCACTGTGAGGCTCTGACAAGCCTCGACCTGAAGGGATGGGATACATCCAAGGTCACTGACATGACGCGTATGTTTACATACTGCGAGTCTCTGATGTCATTGGATCTGAGCAGTTTCAACTGCGCTAATGTACAGAGTCGCGGCTATATGTTCAGGGGAAGTAAAAACCTGATGGTTCTGGAAGCTCCGCTCGAAATGCAGTTAAAGGCTGATCTTCCTGCGGTCTACACCGGATCTGATGGATTTGTGTATACTTCCCTGCCTCAGAACCTCGCAAAGAGCATCCGGCTTACCTGGACAAGTCTCTCTGGTGATGCGGCAGGTGATCCGGACCAGCCGTCATTCACAATCTCGGAAAGCCCTGCAGACCTGCTTGTGGCTTCAGGTACAGATGTGTCCTTCCATGTGGCGGCACAGGGCGCGAACCTGACATATCAGTGGTATCAGAGTCCCGACCGGGTCAAATGGGAGAAATGCACAGATTCTTCCTACGTAGGCGCAGATACCGATACGCTGAGTTTCGTCATGGATTCGAGGTTTGCGGATTACAGGTATCGCTGCATGGTCTCGAATGGAACAGACAGCCTGTTCTCTGATTCGGCGAAACTGACGCTGGATTCCATGTTTGAAATCACGCAGCAGCCTGTCGATCAGCAGGTGCGTGCAGGTGAAACCGCCACATTCCACGTAGAGGGATCAGGAACAAATCTGACCTATCAGTGGCAGATGAGTAAGGACGGAGAAAACTGGTCAAATTGCACAAGCGCTGGACATGATACGGATACTTTCAGTTTTGTGATGAAGGCGTCCTATTCGGGCCGACACTACAGGTGTATTGTGAGCGACGGAATTGATTCACTTGTTTCCGACCCTGCAGAGTTGACGGTTCGTCTTGCAGCCAACATAATCAGACAACCGGAAAATGTAAAAGTTGCAGCTGGAGAAACTGCCGAGTTCTCGGTTGAAGCTTCCGGGGAGGATCTGACCTATCAGTGGCAGTACTCCAAAAATGGAACGAACTGGTATAATTGTACTGCTGCAGGTGCAAATACTGATACCTTCAGCTTTGAGATGAGAAGCAATTATGCAAACAGGCAGTATCGCTGCACCATCAGTGATGGCGTTGATACAGTTGTTTCAGATTCTGCTTTGCTGAGTCTCCGTATTCCTCTTGCAATTACTGAGCAGCCGGTTGATTCCAGAACGGCTGCAGGAGATACAGCCTCCTTCCACGTGACAGCAGTCGGTGAAAATGTGACCTATCAATGGCAGTTGAGCAAGGACGGAGTAAACTGGTCCAACTGCACATCGAAAGGCTACAATACAGATACCTTCAGCTTTACGATGAAGGCCAGTTATAGCGGCCGTCATTATCGATGTGTTGTTGGTGATGGAACAGATCTTCTGTATACAGATGTTGCGGAGCTTTTGCTTGCTTCCTCGGCAGGAATCACTCTGCAGCCTTCGGACATAGAAGTGGCTGTAGGAGACCAGGCTTCCTTCCATGTAGAGGCAGCCGGTGATAACCTGAGCTATCAGTGGCAGTATTCAACTACTGGAACCAACTGGACGAACTGCACATCCAAGGGCTACAATACAGACACCTTCAGCTTTACGATGAAGTCCGGATTCAATGGCCGTCATTATCGCTGCGTGATTCATTCCGGACAGGAAGAGATGATCTCTGATGCGGCTCAGGTCAGCCTGAAAACTGCAGAAGGCATCACATCTCATCCGAAAGATGTACAGGCAGCACTTAATGAAGCTGTAAACTTCAGTGTAGAGGCGACCGGGTCCAGTCTGACCTATCAGTGGCAGTACTCCAAAAATGGAACCAGCTGGACAAATTGCACATCCAAGGGATACAATACGAACACCTTTGGTTTCGTGATGAAGTCCAGTTTTGTGGGCCGCCAGTATCGGTGTGTGGTCACAAGCGACGGGCAGACTTGGATTAGTAATCCGGCAACAGTCAGCCTGAAGACGGCATCGGAGATCACTACTCAACCGTCTGATGTTACAGCTGCAGCCGGAGACACAGTGAATCTGCACATTGCGGCGCAGGGCAACAATGTCAGCTATCAGTGGCAGTATTCTAAGAATGGAACCAGCTGGAGCAATTGCACCAGTGCCGGCTATAACAGTGAAACGTTTTCATTTAAGATGTCGTCGAGCTTTAACGGAAGAAAGTACAGATGCGTCGTGACGGTAGACGGAAAACAGGTCATTTCAGACGTGGCAACCATTACTATGAAATGATGCGTTTGCTTCTACGTTTTCTGTAGCTGATAACATCTGAGTCAGACACTATTCATTATGTCGAGGTGCTTCTTCTGAGAGAGGGGCGACCTTGAACAGGTAACAGCGGGAGGCGGACAGATTTTCGGATCTGTTCGCCTCCTGCGATGGTAAGTATTGGGACACTGTTGGTTTAAAAGCTATTCGTTTTGAAAGAAAGTTTATGATAATTCATGCGGACAGAAAGGGCAGGCTGATCATTACCCTGCTGTGTGTCCTGGTCATTTGCGCGGGTGTTTTGTTATACATGTTTTGTTTTATGCGAAAGACCCCTATGCAGATCGCCCGTGAGAATCCATCAGAGACAGGGTGGACGATCGTCTGTGATACAAAGGAACACACACTCTACATTTACAGGCAGCCGATCGATGTGGGCGAAGATCAGTGGGAGCCGGCTCTCTATAAAAGCTTTCCATGTGCGACTGGGGTGCCGGTAGAGATCGATGGTAAAATGGTTTCACGCACACCTAAGGGCAGGACCTCGATTCATTTTAAGGAAAGAAGTCATGTGTTTGAGGACTGCAGGAGCTGGTACAACTGCTGGTGCAGAGGAGGATTCGGAATCCACTCCACCATGTATGCTAGAGACGAGACATCACCGGAACATGAGGTAGACGGTCGTCTGGGAATAGATGCTTCCAGACGGTGTATCAGAGTGAAACTGAATGTTGCTAAGTGGATTTATACCGTGATTCCGGAGGAAACACCGGTCGTGATTTTTTGACGGTTGCCTGAGGCACCATTCTACAGGGCACTGTTTACCCCTGTACAATAACAGTATTGAAAGAGCACCAATTCTTTATTTTCAGGGAGTAAATGAATGCATGACAGATCCGTTTTGGGAGGAGAATCCTGCAGGCTGGTCCGCCTTCTCCTCACCGTCCTCACCCTCCTCTGGATGCTCCTGATCTTTCACATGTCATCCGCGGTAAAGGACGAGTCCAGTGCCCAGAGCGGTGTGATCTGTGAGTTTCTCTGCGAATCATTTGTGGAGGGGTACGAAGATATGCTACCGGCGCAGCAGCTGCAGATGCAGGAGCGCTTCTCCTTTCCCGTCCGGAAGGGAGCCCACCTGACGGAATATATGATCCTGGGAGCCCTGCTGACGCTGACTGCAGTGTCCTACCGGGCAGACGATGTAGGATTCTTTTGGTCAGCACATACGGCAGCCAATAGGGCATCCGGCACAGGACCATATGGGTCATCCGAAACGGTATCCGATAGGAAATTCGATACGGAACGATATGGGTCATACGAAACGTTGTCCGGTATGATATCCTGTGCGTGGCTGGTCCCGCTCCTGATCGGCTTTCTCTACGCTGTCAGCGATGAGATCCACCAGTACTTCGTCCCCGGCCGTGCCATGCAGGCGCGGGATGTCCTGATCGACACAGCCGGTGTTTTGCTGGGAATCTGGTTCGTGCGCGGGATCATGCGGAGAGAAATCAGAGCTTAACATATGTCAGTAGATAATTCAGCAGACACAAATGCAGAGAGGGTCGGAAATGACTGAGAAACGTAGAACAAATAAGTCCCAACAATCCGTTGAGCGTATTTTCATCCGCAATCTTCTGGCGTCAGCCCTTGTCATCTGTATGGTCGGCGGGGGCGTTCTGTGGTACAGGTCGCAGGCAGCCGGTCCGGCAGATGACAGGATGCAGGCGGAGACTGCCGCTGCCGCAGTGACGGTTGCGGAGGAAGAGACCAGCGCGGCAGAAGCGGCTTCCACTGCCTCCACGGCCGCCGCGGAGGCGGACACCGCCGCGACCGCAGCCACGGCGGTTCCGGCCGTCCCTCTGGCGGAGATCCCCATCGATTTCAAGACCCTGCATGAGACCTGCCCGGATGCCTACGCCTGGATCCGCATCCCGGACACGAACATCGACTATCCGGTCTGCCAGATGGTGGAGGGGGACCAGCTCTTCTATCTTTACCACCGCCCCGACAAGACGGATGAGTTCGCGGGCTCCATCTATTCCGAAAACTATAACAAGAGGGACTTCTCCGACCCCGTCACGGTCCTCTACGGACACGATATGTCCAACGGCAGCATGTTCCAGAACCTCCATTTCTACGAGGGCAGGGACTTTTTTGACAACAACAAAAACGTCACGGTCTATACCCCTGACAAGGTCCTGCACTACCGCGTCTTCGCCGCTTACAACACCAGCGATGACCACCTGCTGCTCAACAACGACAACTTCCGCGACCCGGAGGTCTTCGAGGCCTTCGAGAAGGATATCCTGGCGGGAAATTTCTACAGCGGCTACGTCAATGAGGACGCCCCTCTGGACCGCAACAGCAAGATCCTGACCCTGTCCACCTGCAACGCCTACGACGACCAGCGATACCTGGTCCAGTGCCTGCTGGTCGAGAGCGAGGACGGTGTGTATACACCGGAGGAAGCAGGGGAAACAGAGGAGTGACGGACGAGGGACCACAGGGACGGTTCTCCTGGGGGGGGACCAGGGGGACGGTTCTCCGGTCCCTCCTCATCTCACAGATGGATCATAAGGGACCATAGAACCGTCCCCGTGGTCCCTCCTGGCGGATTATATGTTCCGGGGATGAAAAATCCACCCTGATAGTCTATAATGACATGGAGCAGACCCGGAGAGTCGAACGTGACGCAATGTGGCGTTCTGCTCTCCGGGTCTGCCTGCGTAGAATACACATAAAGGAAATAACCACTACTATGGATAAAAAAGGGAAACTCATCGTGATCGAGGGCCTGGACGGGTCCGGCAAGGCGACGCAGGCGCAGCGCCTGTTCGAGACGCTGCAGGCGGAGGGGGTGTCCGTCCGAAAGATTTCCTTCCCCAATTATGAGTCCGACTCCTCAGCCCTGGTGCGCATGTATCTGCGGGGGGATTTCGGGTCGGATCCGTCGGATGTGAACGCCTACGCGGCGTCCAGCTTCTATGCGGCGGACCGCTACGCGGGCTATAAGGCGGACTGGGGCCGCTTCTACGAGGAGGGTGGCGTCCTGATCGCGGACCGCTACACGACCTCCAATGCGGTGCATCAATGCTCCAAGCTGCCGGAGTCGGAGTGGGACAGCTACCTGGACTGGCTCTTTCACTATGAGTATGAGCTCCTGGGGATCCCTGCACCGGATGTGGTGATCTATCTCAAGGTGGATCCGGAGGTCTCCCAGCGCCTGATGACCGGCCGCTACGAGGGCGAGGAGAGCAAAAAGGACATCCACGAGCGCAATGTCTCCTACCTGGAGCGGTCCGCCGCGGCGGCGGCCTACTGCAGCCGGAAGCTGGGCTGGAGAATCGTGGACTGCGCTCGGGACGGGCAGATGCGGAGCGTGGAGGAGATCGGTGACGAGATTCGAAAAATCATTTGCAGCATAGAGTGACATCAGGAGAAGAAGATGGGAACCCCCCTTGTCAGTATGATCGTACCCGTCTACCGGGTGCCGGAACAATATCTCAGAGCCTGCATCGAGAGCTGTCAGCGGCAGACCCTGCAGGAGGTGGAGATCCTTCTCGTCGACGACGGGTCGCCGGACCAGTGCGGCAGGATCTGCGATGAATATGCCGCCGGAGATCCCCGGATCCGGGTCATCCACAAAGAAAACGGAGGTCTTTCCGCCGCCCGCAATACAGGCTTTCTGGCGGCAGAGGGCGACTGGGTCATGTTCGTGGACGGCGACGACTGGATCGATCCGGACATGTGCGCCTGCATGTATGAGACCGCCTGCCGGGAGGATGTAGAGCTGGTCATGTGCGGGATCACCAAGGAGTACGGGCACACGTCGGAGGTCTATCATTTTTATATTGAGGAGAAGACTTACCGCGGCAGGGAGTGCAGGTGGCTCCAGCAGCAGCTTCTGGTCTATAACGGCAACATCGCCGTCGCCTATTCCAAGCTGATCAGCAGGAAGTTCCTGCTGGATAATCAGGTTCTGCACGATGAGCAGCTGCGCCAGGGCGCGGAGGGCCTGGAATTCAACCTGCGGATGTTTGAAAAGCTGCAGGCGGCGGCCTTTGTGAACAGGCCTTTTTATCATTATATTTATAACGACAAATCCATCTCCGCCTCCCACGATGAGCGCAATCACCGCTATGTGCTCGACTGCTTCGCCAAGATCCGGGACTTTATCGACACCAGTGAGAACAGGAAGGCCCTGTTGGACTGGTTTGACAACCGGCTCCTGTATGTTATCATAACGACTGCCATCAGCGGTTATTTCAGCCCCTCCAATCAGGAACCCTACAGGGAAAAGAAACGCAAATTCGGCATCTATCTGCAGGATCCCATGATCGTCCGCGCCCTGAAGACACAGAACCTGCAGGGCCTGTCCCGGCAGCGGCGGGTCGTCCTGTTTATGATCCGGCACGATATGTTCTTTGCCCTGAATATGCTGGGTGCCATGAGAAAATGGCAGAAGGAGCACAAGTGAGGTGCGGCTGCGCTGGGCGTACCGGTCTGCCCGGGCTTTGGGAGGCGCCGGTACAAGTGGCAGAAGACGCACATAAGAGTAGAGTTTTGAGCGTGACGGAGCACAGAAGGAGTCAGCAAAGTGAGAGTTCTGGCGGGAATCGTATTATATAATCCGGATTTGCAGCGCCTGCGGCAGAATGTTTCCGCAATCCTTCCCCAGGTGGATGGTATCGTCCTGGTGGACAACGGATCCATGCGGATCGGGAAAATCAGGGACGATCTGACCCGGCAGGGACTGGATCCGCAGGCCTGTCTTGTGGAGAACGGGCGAAACCTGGGAATCGCGGCAGCGCTGAACCGGATCCTGGATTATGCTGAGCGGAACGGTTTTGACTGGTTTATCACGCTGGATCATGATTCCGTGTGTGAGCGGGGGCTGGTGGATCAGTATCGGACCTGGGCGGAACAGACAGACGAGCTGCCTGACGCGGGGATCCTGACCTGCAGGATCCTGGATCGCAATTTTGTGGCGAAGCCCAGATATGCGGCGGTCGACCGGCCCGTCGAGATCGACAGCTGCATCACCTCCGCCGCCTTCTGTAATACGCGGGCTGTCAGGGCCGTGGGCGGCTTCGATGAGAAAATGTTTATCGACTCCGTTGATTTCGAAATCTGTGCGAACCTCCGCCGGCACGGCTATAAGATTTATAGAATCCCCTTCACAGGCCTGCTCCATGAGGTCGGGCACGGGAAAAATGTCCGCCTGTTGTGGCGGAGGAAGGTTGTCTACAATCATTCCGCTCTCCGCAATTACTATATGGCGAGAAACAAGTTCTATATGGCCCGGAAATACCCCCGCGAGTATCCCATGTGGAAGGTCTCTTTAAAGGAACTGGAGGCGAGGCTTCTGATCCTGCTGTACGAGGCCGATAAGGGCAAAAAACTCTCGGCGAGAATGCGGGGGGCCCGCGATGCCCGGACAGGAAAAATGGGGGAGTGCAGTTCTCATTTTTAATAGACGTCTATCATGTAAAGTGACCTGTTATTTGAAATGAATCGATGATATTCTGGACGAAAATATGCCAAATCAGATCAATTCCAACGAAAATCTCAAGCGTGGGATCGCGCTTGTGTTTATTGCGAATGCCATTAACCTTTGCATCAGTCTCGTCAATGGCTTTGTCATGCCCAAATACCTGTCCCTGGGCGCATATGCAGACATCAAGACCTATCATCTGTATGCCAATTATATCGGAGTCCTGGCCTTTGGTTACTCTGACGGCCTGTACCTGATGTATGGAGGAAAGCATATTTCCGAGGTCGGGTCGACGGGGATCAACACCTGCCGCTCCAACCTGATCCTGACGCAGATCATGATGACGGCGGCCTGTGTCCTGACTGGACTTGCATTCGGAAATGATATCCTGCTCATCACAGCGGTGAGCATTCTGCCGGTCAACCTGGTATCGGCATACAAAAATATTTTTCAGGCGACAGGGGAATTCGGTTCCTACAGCCGGATCCTGAACTATTCATCGATCATGGTCTTTGCCGGTTCCATGATTCTTCTGTTCGGCTTCAGGACAGATAACAGTCACCTGTATGTCGCATGGATGGTCACAGTTACCTTTATCACATGGCTTCTGGTGGAGCGGAAGATGATCATCGGATACGGACAGCGGCCCGGCTGGAGTCCCGATTTCAGGAGCCTGCTGGACAATATCCGGTCCGGCATCATCCTGATGCTGGGTAATTTTTCCTCCATTCTGATGACAAGTGTGGACAGGTGGTTTGTCAAGGGGCTGCTCACGGTACAGGATTTTGCCTATTACTCCTTTGTTGTCAGCGTGGAGAACCTGATCGCCATCTTTATTTCACCGGTTGTCACGACCATGTACAACTATATCTGCGTCACGCCGGATATGGGCGCGATTCGGCGGATCCGGAGAATGTGCATGGTCTTTGCCCTCTTTCTGATCTCGGCCGCCTTTCCTGCCAAATTCATCCTGGAGTTTTATCTGCAGAAGTATCTGGCATCCAAATATGTGCTCTTCATTCTGTTCTCCACAGAGGTCTTCTACATGATCATCAAGGGCATCTATGTCAATATCTACAAGGCACGCAAGCAGCAGTCGACCTACCTGGCCCAGCTGATCGGGGTGATCATCATCGGCGTGATCCTGAATACCATCTTCTACTACTTCACCCGCTCCAACGAGGGCATCGCATTTGCGACCCTCCTCTCGGTGATCATCTGGTACCTGATCTGCAGTCTGTCCGTTCCGGAGATCCGCCCGGACTGGAGGGAACTCCTCCTGGCGGCGGCCGCCATTCCGCTCTTTATCCTGGCGGGTTTCTATCTGGAGGCGATCGCGGGATTTCTGGTGTACGGAGCCGGCGTTCTGATCCTGTCCTTCCTGCTCATGAGGGACAGCCTCCTGGGCCTTTGGAATATGGCGTTTGGAATGATCCTGAAAAAACTTGGAAAGAACCGCTGAGAATTACCCGGGATGGTTCTAAGCGGTACATCAGGCAGCCCGGTACTCCGGGCGATCCGCCGAGTGATTCAAAATGAATCATGAGAACCGTCCGGGAGGTCCCGGACCATAAGATCCATCCCGGGCGGACGTCCCGGGCGGTGCCGGAGATGGATTAAACAGTAGGAAAATAAAGAAGGCAGAGGAGCGGAATCATCCATGAATCAGAATAAGACGGCGGTCAGTGTGATCATGCCGGTCTACAACAGCGAAAAATATCTGTCAGCCTGTGTAGAGAGTATCCTGGCGCAGGAGTTTGAGGATTATGAACTCCTGCTGATCGACGACGGGTCGTCGGACGGCAGCCCTGCCATCTGCGATGCCTTCGCGCGGAGGGATGCCCGCGTGAAGGCATTTCATAAAGCAAACGGCGGGATCTGCGAAGCCAGAAACTATGGTATGGCGCGGGCGTCGGGGGAATACATTGCTTTCTCGGATCACGACGACATTGTCCTGCCCGGCTTTCTGTCGGAAAACTACCGGGCGGCCGTGGAAAACCATGCCGATCTTGTGAAATTCGGCAGAAAGGGCCTGCTGATCCGGGATGAGAAGGTCATCTCCTGCAGCGACCGCCGCTTTGCGGACCGGGCGCTGACACATGCGGAGCTCGCGGAGTCCTTTTTTGACCTGCGTCTCAACGGGACCATGAACTGTGTCTGGGACGGCTTTTTCCGCAGAGAGTTTCTGGAAAAAAACGACATCCGCTTTGACACCAGGTACCGCAAGGGCGGCGAGGACATCGATTTCTGCAGCCGCTGCATGATCCGCGCGGACCGGATCCTGCTCCGTTCTCCTGTCTACTACGAACATTACATCAGGATCGGGATCAGCACCTCTACGGTCGAGGATCCGGAGAGGATGCTCAAGTATAAATACCTGGCGGACAATCTGCAGGCCTGCGCGCAGGCAGCGGGGATCAGCCCGGACCGGCATGAGGCGGAGTACCTGACCTGCATCGTCAGGGAGCAGGTCTATCCGTCTGTCAAATATCTGCTGCAGACGGGAAAATCGAGCGCGGAGATCCGCGCCTGTCTCCGTGAGATCGCTGATACACGGGAGATTCCCGAGGTTTCCCCGGCGAAGCTCAGGCGTGTGCCGCGCAAGTGGGGCATCTTTGCCCGAATGTTCTGCAGGCGGCAATACAGGCGGCTGATCCTGCTGGTCCGGATCAACCTGCTCAGAAAGAAGGCCGCAGGCGATACGACCTGAGCCGCTCTGGCGAGCGGCATGGTCGGAAGTACTGATTTAATGGCGAGGAGGAAGAACCTGAGATGCAGATGTCAGAAGAGTTGAGACGGGAGGTACAGATGATGGAGCTGGATATCCTGAAGGAGTTCCAGCGGATCTGCGCCGACCATGACCTGCGCTATTTCGCGATCGGCGGGACATGCCTGGGGGCGGTCAGACACAAGGGGTTTATTCCCTGGGACGATGATATCGATGTCGCCATGCCCTTCGAGGACTACAGCCGCTTTCAGAAGATCGCGGGGCGCGAACTTCAGGAGCCCTATGAGATCATAAACCCTGTGGAGCACAGAGCATGCACCTTCCCGTTTATCAAGATGTACCGCTCGGATACAGCCTTCATTGAAAAGGCCAGAGAGAACAGGCCGGAGAGCTATTTCGGAATCTTCATTGATATCATGCCGATTTTCGGCCTGCCTGTGGATAAAAAGGAGCGTGACAGGGTATATCGGGAGTCGAGCCTGTATATCCGCCAGAACAGGTTCAACCGCCTGTCCTTTGCGGAGACGAAATCCGTCCCGCAGAAGCTCATGTGGATGACCTGTGTCCGCGGACGTGCTTCCGGGGATCCCTGCTATTATCTGAAGAAGCTTAATGCCCTCGGACAGAGATGCGATTTCGACGCAGCGCAGGAGATCCTTTTCGCATGGCGGTCCATCTACTACAATAAAAAGAAGACCTACAAGCGGGAATTTGATAAGTATGTATTCAGGGACTACTGTGAGCTCCCTTTTGAAGACACCGTGATCAGGGTCCCGGTCGAGTACGACAGCTATCTGACCAGGGACTTCGGAGACTACATGAAGCTCCCGCCGGAGGAAAAGAGGGTGACGGTGCATCCGGCCGCCATCATTGACCTGCACAAATCCTGCCGCGCGTATGCGGAGGAGTACCGGCAGCACAAAAAGAAGGCGTGATGCTGTCTCAAAGAAAAAGAAGGCGGGCTTTAAAAAGGCGAGTTATAAAATAGCGAGTTCTAAATTCGAGAGGTGACAAAAGATGGTAATCGGCTATACGACGGGGGTCTATGATCTGTTTCACATCGGGCATCTGAATCTGTTGAAAAATGCAAAAGGAATGTGCGATAAGCTAATCGTGGGCGTGACTGTGGACGAGCTGGTCCGCTACAAGGGGAAAAATGCGATGATCCCCTTTGAGGACAGGATCGAGATCGTGCGCTCCTGCAGATATGTGGATGCTGCCGTCCCCCAGTATGATATGGACAAGCTTAAGGCCTGCAAGGAGCTCGGTGCGTCCTATCTCTTCGTCGGGGATGACTGGTACGGGACGGAGAAGTGGAAAAAATACGAGGAGGAATTCGCGAAGGAGGGAATCAAGATCATTTATTTCCCCTACACGAAGGGAATCTCGACCACCAGGATCACAGAGGCGCTGAACTCAGTCAGAAAACATGATCTGACGGACGTGAAATAAAGCAGGCGGACGCAAGTGATCCGCGTGATACAAGTGTTGCATGCGGGCTTGAGTGACGGCGGAGGATGGTGCGCATGCGTACCTGGCAAAATGAGCAGGAAGAAGTCGGGAGAAAAGAGATGATTGTAGATGACAGATACTGTGCCAGTTCTTTTTTGATGTTCCGGTCGATCGAGGATCCGGCAAGGATGTTTCGCGGAGGGATCCGGCCTGCCCTGTTTCGGGATTATGCGTACAGGACGCCGGTTCATGACAGCGAGGAGCTGGCGGCGCACCTTCAGGAGACGATTCAGAAAGAGGCGAAGGGCAGGCGGCTTG
>OCTW011572828.1_pt1 | contig 39760 bp, 27 predicted proteins | sample 1539671 | NCBI WGS metagenome assembly OCTW01 (sample SAMN02144230, study PRJEB22623) | gut metagenome | biome: sheep rumen | host: Ovis aries | place: New Zealand
TCGGGTTCGTCGGAGGCTTGTGAATCGTCGTCAGTCTCGGAATCTTCGGTATTTTCCAATTCTTCGTCATATTCTTCATCATCGTCTTCGAACAGGTCTTCCGCGCTGAGTTCATCCTCATCTTCGGGTGGGACGTAGCCTTTGGGATATTCGCCGAATTCCTGGACGTATTCTTCGGTGAATTCGGCAAAATCGTTATCGATGACGAATTTGGCGCGTCGGTCTTTTTCGTCGTCATTTTTGTCGAAATCCTGGGTGACCATATCAATGAGTTCATCCCAATTGAGACCATGTTCCGCCGAAATGGGCAGCATTTCGTCAAAGGCGAGTTCGTAGAATTCGTACGAAAGCTCGATGAGCTTGTGTTGGTCGATTTTATTGACACACAGTATGATGCGCTTGTTGGATCGGCGCAGGATTTCGGCGATTTGCTGATCGGCGGGTAAAAGTCCTGCACGTGCATCGACGACGAAGAGAATGACATCGGCTTCTTCTACGGCGAGTAGTGCCTGAACGCGCATCTGCTCAAGCAGAATATCGGTCGATTCGGGCTCGAAGCCGCCGGTGTCTATGACGGTGAATTTGCAGTCATTCCAGTGGGCGGTACCATAATTGCGGTCGCGTGTGACACCGGGTGTGTTTTCGACAATCGCCATGCGCGAACGCACAAAGCGGTTAAATAATCTGGATTTGCCGACATTGGGACGGCCGACGAGTGCTACGATGGGAAGTCTTTCTTTCATAATGAAACCGTAAGCATTTTAATTCTTACAAACGGATTTGCTCAGGCCTAACGGCCTTCGCGTTTTTTTTTGATCTTACAAACGGATTTGCTCAGGCCTAACGGCCTTCGCGATTTTTTGAATTCGTGCGCATCGTTAGATGCGAACAAATCCGTTTGTTAAAAAAACAAAATATGTGCGCAGCGCTGGCTGCGAACAAATCCGTTTGTAAAAAAACTAATTCTCTTCCAAGTACCCAAAACCTTTTAAATCCTTGGGATTTTCGCTCCAGTCGGTTTTGACTTTGACGACGAGTTCGAGATGAATATTGGCATCGAGGACTTCGGCGAGTTTTTCGCGAGCGGCGATGCCGAGCTGTTTGATGGCAGCCCCTTTTTTGCCGACGAAAATGGCCTTTTGGCTTTCGCGTTCGACGTAGATGGTAGCTTTAATTTCGATGCGGTGTTGTTCGCGCATCGACTTAAAATCGTCGATTTCGACGGCTGCAGAGTAGGGCAGTTCCTTGCTCATCTGTCGGTAAATGACCTCGCGGATGGTTTCGGAAGCGAGGAACCGCTCGGACTGGTCGGTGTAAAACTCTTTCGGGTAAAACGCCTGCTGTTCGGGGAGGTATTTTTCGATGGCATCGAGCATCGTGTCGAGTTCTTTGCGTTTTCGCGCGCTGACGGCGACGATTTCTGCAAAAGAAAAGGCTTTGCTGTAAGCATCGATAATCGGCAGCAGCCCGCTTGGATCTTTGAGCAGGTCGAGTTTATTGATGGCAAGAATGGCGGGTTTGTTGGCTTTTTGAATGGCTTCGATGAGATTTTGCTCAATCTCTTCGATTTCGCCCTGTGGTGTGAGTGCATGCGCAGCATCGATGAGCATAAGTACGCAATCGGCGTCACCTAGGGTCGAGAGTGCGTTCTGCACCATGACCTGATTGAGCGTGCGTTTGAGCCATAAATGCAGGCCCGGTGTGTCGATAAAGACGATTTGTGCGCCTTTGCGGTTGACGATGCCGCGAATTTTGTCGCGCGTCGTCTGCGCTTTAGAGCTCGTAATGCTGACGCGTTCGCCGGTGAGTGCATTGACGAGTGTCGATTTTCCTGCATTGGTTCGGCCGACGAGGGCCACAAAACCGCAATGGAATTTAGCCATATTGTTCCTATTGATTTCCGGGATTCTGTCCCGGACCCCTCAAAGGGCTAAGCCGCGTAAAAAAAACACCGCGTATGCCTTCGGCATAGCGGTGTGCGCAGGGCGTATCGCAGATAGCCCGCGCCCAAAAGTTAAGAAGCGTTCTGATAGAAAGTGACAATGGGATCATGCTGTTTTAGGACGACGCCTTCGTCGATAGTGACTTCGCTAACGCCGTTCATCGATGGGACTTCGTACATGATGTCGAGCATGACTTCTTCGAAGATGGATCGCAGGCCGCGCGCGCCGCTCTTGCGTCGGATGGCTTCGCGGACGATGGCTTTTCGTGCGTCTTCAGTGACAGTCAGTTTGATGTTATCGATTTCGAAAAGTCGTTCGTATTGGCGCAAAATGCTGTTTTTCGGTTTCCACATGATTTCGAGCAGTGCATTCTCGTCGAGTTCATCGAGTGTTACGATGACGGGGATTCGGCCCATAAATTCGGGTATGAGTCCGAATTTGATGACATCGACGGTTTCGACCTGGCGGCGCAGTTCCATGTCGTTCTCTTTTTTATTCTGCATGGGATCGCTGTGAAAACCGAGCCCGCTGACGCCGATGCGGTTCTGAACGATATTGCCGATATTGTTGAATGCCCCGGAAAAGATAAAGAGAATGTTGGTAGTATCGACTGTAATGACATCCTGTTGCGGGCGATTTTTGGCATTATCGGGGGTAAAGTTGACCGAACCGGATTCGATCATTTTGAGCAGGGCCTGCTGCACACCCTCGCCACCGACATCGCGCCCCTTGTCACCGGCGCGGGTGGCGATTTTGTCAATTTCGTCGATGCACACGATGCCCTTCGAGGTACGTTCGATATTTTTACCCGCAGCGATCCACAAGTTTTTAATGATATTTTCGACATCCTCGCCTACATAACCAGCTTCGGTCAGCGTCGTCGCATCGGCGACGGTGAAGGGTACGTTGAGGAGTTTGGCGATGCTCTGTGCAATCAGTGTTTTGCCGCACCCAGTGGGGCCCATCATGAGAATGTTGCCTTTGGTGAGCTGAACTTCGTCATCCTTGTCGAGATGGATGTTTTCGATGCGCTTATAATGGTTGTAGATAGCGACGCTCATGGCCACTTTGGCGCGATCCTGTCCGATGATGTGTTCATCGAGAAATTTTTTGATGCGCGTCGGACGCATATCGGATGCAGCGATCGTGACATCTTTTTCGGCTTGTGCCTTACTTTCTTCCTGCATGAGCATGCCCATGCATTTCATGGTGCATTCATCACAAATGCAGACGCCTTCGTTGGGGGAATCCTTGCGGAACACGAGTTTTCGGACGTCTTTTTCTTCCTTGCCGCAAAATGAGCAGCGCACTTTTTTGGTAGCCATACTGAACTAAAAACCTGATGAAGAGAAACCTTTGTTGTTTAGAGATGTTTGATACACAAGACGATGATGAGCACAATGACGAGAGCTGCTATCCCTAAAATGAGCCCCCAAATGATGGCGCGGCGTTTTTTGTCTTCGGGTTCGAAGGGCGCGGGGGGAAGCCAGGATTCTTGCGATTGAATGGTCTTCTGGTTGGCCTGTGGCAAGCGAATTTGCTGTGAAGCCTGAGCTTGTGCAGCCAATGGTGAAATCGGCTCTGGTGCTGGTCTTGGTTCGGAATATGCAGGAATACCAATACCGGGATTCTCGTGTTCCTCGGGGATTGGCGAGGATTCGTCGGAGGGTGGCGGTACGGGGTCGGGACGAGGTACGGGGTGTGCAGCGGCTTTGGGGGCAGCCTTTGGCGCAGAGGCAGGGTAGGGGGCCGGGTGGGCAATGCCCTGTCCAGGCAAGGGCGGCTGTTCGTGGCGAATGGGCTGCTGCGGTTGGGGAATCGGCCGGGATACCTGTTTGGGGAATGGATTGGGTTTGGAACCGCTTTGATTTGCTGCCCCACCAACACTGTTTTTATGATTTTTTAAGTCGATTGTCTCCTGGAGGTTGTAGGGATTCGGCTTGGCATAAGGTGTTGCTGCCGGTGCCTGTTGTGAGGCATACGGATTTTTGGGGGCATACGGATTGGCTGCAGGCTGCTGTTGAGATGCATAGGGATTGGGCTGAGCATAGGCATTGTTTTGCCCAAATCCACCCATGTTTTGCTGAGCATAGGCATTGGCATACGCAGGCCCCGCATTCATCATCTTGGGCGATGAATACGACTGCTGCATTTGCTGCTGTGTCACATTGGCTTTGTTTTGTACGACAGGCTGGCGTGTCTTGGCCTCGGGGAGAAAATATTCAATGACAGCCTGGATGTCCGACGGAATCTGATAGGACAGCTGACGTTTGTCATTGATAAAGGCAAAAAACGATTCCTCAAATTCGTCAAACTCAAGTTCGTCGCCGTTTTCATTGAAAATCTTGGGTGCCTTGATGGGCTGATTCTGGCGAATTTCCTCTGTAAAGAGCAGGACATTCTGTTCCTCGCCTGTATCCGGATGAATATAGGGCGCATAAAAACTATGGATAAAAGCATCCGATGCAAAATTCGCCACCATGTTCGCCTGAGAGACAATCACGGGGGAACATTTTAGCAATATGACTGCAATGCCGAGTGCCTGTATCTGGTTGAGCCAGTTGACCCAGTCGCGTACGCCGCAGGAATTGATGCGCTCCATTTCGGCCATATCGATGAGCAAAAGACGACCCTGTATCTGCGATAGCAGATTGTTGAGCAGATTGTCTTCATCGAGAATGCCCTTGAGCTTTAAATAGGTATAGCCGTTACCAACCTGAAGCGTTGGAATGAATTTACTTTCCATAAGTCTTATTTATCAAGAACGTACATATCAATAAAATCATGACTCCCTGGACATGATAACACTTTACCATAGCATGATTTGATCGCAACGACACTAAAAAAAGCGCATGCCTAATTGCGAATTAACAATGCGACCGTTTCCAGATGTGCCGTCTGCGGCAGCATGTCGACCGGCTGAATCGCCTCGATAGTATAACCATCGTATTCGAATTTCTTTAAATCCTGCGCCAGCGATTCGGGGTTGCACGACACATAAATAATAGTCTTGGGCTTGAAGCGCATGATCTGACGGTAAGCCGTCGGCAGCAGCCCGCGACGCGGCGGATCGACGACCAACAGGAAATCCTTAAAATCTGCTTTGTTGTCGAGCAATTCCTTTAAAATATCTGCCGTATCTCCGGCATAAAACTCGATTTTATCCTCGAGACCATTGATGCGGGCGTTCTCCCTGGCATTCTCGATGGCCTGTTTTTCGATATCAACAGCAATGGCCTTGTGTCCGTAGCGCGCAAAACTCAGGGCAATCGTCCCCGTCCCGCAGTACAGGTCGAGCATCGGGGTGTCGGGCGACATGTAGGGCGCGGCAAAGTCAAGTACGACGCGATAAAGACGCTCAGCCTGCACGGTGTTCGGCTGAAAAAACGCCCTCGGCAGAACTTCATAGTGAAGGGCATGCGCTTCATCAGGCATGAGCATCTTTTCGTGCAGCACCGGCGGACCGAAAATCAACGTGTCCTCGTTGCGGGTCTGGTGACCCTTCTGTGCAAAAATTGCCGTCCAGTAAAAAGTATCGACTTTGTGGCTCAGTTGCTGGAGCACATTTCGGGCAAAATCGTCGATCACCTCGCGCGCCGCCTTCGGTCCGTCTTTGGTTTCGACCATATCCTCGCCGGTCGTCGTCAGAATCACCATGTTCGAATCGGTGCGCTTGCCCTCGCGAAGCGTCAAAAGCCGCAGAAAGCCATGGTTTTCGCGATAAATGTAATGCCCGACGCCGCAATTCTGCGCCCAGGCCAGCGTCTTTTGGGCGAGTTCCGGCAAAAGCGGCGAAAGCATATCGCACCACTTCATCGAAATAACTTCGTGCTTGAATCCCGATGGATGCAGTCCCAATCCCATCTCGCCATCCCCGTAGGGCCCGAATGAGAGCTCCATCTTATTGCGATAATACTGCTGTGAATCGCATGGCAAAATGGCATTTGGCTGTTTGGCTATCCCCTCGCGTTTGAGCAGACGCTCGAGAATGCCCTGCTTGATCTGGCACTGCGTTTCGTAGGCACAGTGGCGCAGCGTGCATCCCCCGCATCCGGTGTCTTTGTCGCAGCGTTCTTTGGCGTGCGGACAATCGATGGGGATGCGCTCGAATTCATGCGACAAAATCCTGACGAGCACACATTGAAGCCGCGAATCTTCGATGCGCCGCCCCTGGGCAATGACGACGTCACCGGGGATCGCGCCCTTGACTTCGACCGGAATTTCTTTGCCTTCCTCATTTAAAAAACTCCCGCGCCCCCATCCACGTGAGCTGATATCGTCAATGCTCACCTCGAATTCCTGCAAGATAAAATTGTGCATGCGACTTCTTTTTGACAAGGCTGTTTCTCCTCAATCATTCATTGTCATAGTGACCTCTGCAGTCTCATACATTCTAACAGAATCAGACGATAAAATCGACGTATGGATACGTTCTGTTTATGTGGCCGCGCTATGCCTTTGGCATACGCGCGGCATCGCGGCCGGCTATTGGCAAGGGACTTGCCCCTTGCCAATACGCCTTGCCGTGCTTTTTATGCATGCTTTGTTGGTGCATTCACAAATAAAAGTTGTTAAAATATCGGCGGATATTGCTCTTTGATGCCTGAGCCATGGTAAAGAAATGAAAAAGTCTTATTTAGTGATTGCTGTATTGAGTTTTATATCTTTTGGATGCCGGGAGTCCGTTCATACAACCCAGCTGCCATGCAGGGGGGATGAATGTCCGCCATGCGTCGAACAGTGCAATTCTAAAGGTACAATGTTTTACTATTGTAATTCGGAGGGAAAACAGGAAATTCTGCTGTGTCCGGGAGGCTGCCAGAATGGTGTTTGCTATGGCCCTGAGGAGTTCTGTGATGATGGGGATACCAGATGCCTGGACAACCTGGTTTTGCTCGTCTGCACGGAGGGAAAATGGGTTTATACTCCCTGTGAATTTGGGTGTGCCGAGAATGCCTGTTTTGTTCCGCCTCCCGAATGTACCAATGAACCACCATTCTGCATCTCGTCTGATACACGCCAGTACTGTGAAAATGAAAAATGGCAGACGGCAGTCTGTGATACAGGGATTTGCGTCGATGGGGCATGTATTACGCCATTGCCGCCTTGCGAGGAAGGTGCCTCGCAATGTCTAGATCCCTGGACTCGGCAGTATTGCCAGTATGCAGAGCTTTATACCGAAAAATGTGATTATCTCTGTAAGGATGGGCAATGCATTCCCGAACCGATTCCAGAATGCAGCCCCGGCGTGGCATACTGTATCAGTGAGACGACTTTGCATTATTGCGATGCGGGGTTCTGGGTCGATATGGAATGCGAATACCGCTGTCAGAATGGCGAATGCATTTCGGAGGATGAAAATTACGAATGCCCCTCTGGCGCAGGTGGATGCAAAGACAGCGAGCACGGTTTTAAATGCATGGGACATGGGTGGGCGACGGTTCCCTGTGCAGAGGGATGTTTCGGCGCTTTCTGTCAGGATGCGCTCAGAACGTGCAATGGTGCATCCGAATGCCGTGATGCCGAAACCATTATGGAATGCGTCGATGGACACTTCATGGATTATCATTGTCCTCCGGGATTTGCCTGTGTCGATGAGATTTGTGAAGATGCCAACAAGCCATTCAACGATCCGCGTGCAACGCATAATGTTTGTGACCCCGTTGCCTCCTCCTATCAGTACGAGGTTTGCGGTTCCCTGTTCGATATCGGCATTTGTGTCGAAACCTCCTCGGCATATACGTATTACTGTATAGGTGGATGCGATCCGGACGACCCAAAACCCTACATGTGCGAAAATCACTATCCCTACCATCGTGCATTTACCGGTGGATGCCAGACCATATCTAACGGTCAGTATGCATTCATTCCGCATGAGCGCTATTTGTGCAGGAATTCATGCACTCCCGAGGAAGGGTGCGATGAAATTATCGAGGTCGGCGGGGGGCATTATCGCGACGACTGTACGAATGTTCCGAATACATGTGATGGCACCAAAGTGCACTATTGCCATGGTAAAGACTTTACCTATGACTGTGCGGAGGTGTTTGGCGAGGCATGGACGTGTGCCATAGATAATGGCGATGTTTTATGCGCAGAACCCTGTAAAAATGAAGGTGAACGTCTGGATTTGTGTATGAATATGCCGGTTGTGGATGGGTTTACTGCCATCAATTACGCAAAGACCTGCAAGCGCTTCGATGACGGCAAACTCTATTATCGTCAGACATACGGTGAGGCGTGCAACGGAGGCTGTAATCCTGCTGGTACACGATGCATTTCCAAAGCAGATCGACCGGATTGCTCCAATAATGCTATTCTCGATAATTGCACTCAGACCAATCCTGGGCGATGCCCGGAGAATCAGGTCTGCGTGACGGATGGGGAGAATACCTGGTGTGGCTGGCCTGTGACGGGATCGGTCGAAAGCCAGACATTTTGTGCGACGAATAGTGTGACGAACAAGACATTTTATCAGGAAAACCAGAAATGTTATGTGCGCAAAGACAATTCAGCCTCTCTTGATGTCGTTCGCGTTGAATACATCGAGTATTGTGCGACTTCTGAATGTGACGGAAATTCAGGCTGTCTTTATGTAGAATGATCGAGGCTGCCCGAGTCAAGGTAAAACAATGAAAAAATCCCGTTTATCGATAACAATAGACGATGATGCCGGATGTTTTTATGTAGAGTGATCTGAACGCAAAAATCGGTACCCCATGCCATGGACCGTTTCCAAAATTTGAGGTTTTCCCGGATTCTCTTCAATTTGTCCTCGAATCTGGAGGACGAAATTGTCGATGGTGCGCGCAGTTCCTTCGTATTCACCGCACCAAAGGTTGGTAATGAGGTCTTCACGAGAATAGATACGATTGGGGTGCTTTGCAAAAAAGATGAGCAATTCTGTGGCTTTGGGCGTTAGTTTAATGGGGGTGCCATTTTTGAAGATGTTTTTTTCGAGTGGGTAGATTTCCAAATCATGGCAGCGAATGACTTTGCTATCATCGGCTTTTCGTGTTCGGATGCGCCGCATGGCTGCTTCGATGCGTGCCAGTAATTCCCGCAGGCTAAAGGGTTTGGAAACATAATCATCGGCACCGAGTTTTAGACCTTCGACCTTGTCTGACTCGTTCGTTCGTGCAGATAGAATGATGACATGCACATCAGAGCCTTTCTGGCGCAATTCCTTTAAAATATCAAAACCCGATTTGCCGGGAAGCATGACATCCAGAATGATGAGATCGGGTTGAAATTCCTCGTATACAGGAATGGCTGCTTGCCCATGACTGGCATGGCGGACTTCATATTTTTCGTATTCCAGATTGTGCACTAGCCCTGCAGCAATGGCACGATCATCTTCGACGACGAGGATTTTTTCGTTCACACCTTGACCCGTTTAAAAATGAGATTGAAAAATCGTTTGGCATAACAGGCAGGCAGCTGCCTGCCTGATGTTAAATGATATAACTTTTTCATATATTCCGGGGAAGGGAATGCCGATTTAAAACATGCTTTCGGGGAATCGAAGAGCATGGCCGCAAATGCCAGGTATTTCGGACGAGAGAATTTATGTTCCAGAGGATGGAAAAGCCCGGCTTTGGCGATTGATTTGAACAGGAAGTCTTTTTGCCACTTGGGCGGCTCGAGGCAGCGTAGAACTGATTCGGGGATGGGCGTTCCCAGCAATTCTGCAGGAATGACCAGAGAAAAGTAAACCGATACCGTCACGCGCATGGCACGGGCACGGTCAATAAAAGCATCCCAGTCGAGTTTGGGATAGGCGCGTACAATGCGGTCGACATCGGTGTGCAGCCGCAATCCGGGGGCTCGCACATACGAATGCTTGGCCGTATGCAGACAGACCTGAAGCAGATTCGACACCGGATCCATCAGTCGCACGTCGGTGCCCTCGATTGGAATGGAAGTTTCGAAGAGATCGTCGGCGATCGGTTCGACTTCGGGCGCGATCCAACGCCCAGCAACCGGACGCCATTGCAGCTCGAGCCACAAAATATCATCAGCCAGATCTTTTTTGTATTCGGTACCGCCACTGATGAGGCCGGCCTGGACGCCCTCTTCCTCTATGGTTTCGGCTGCACGGAAGCCAAGTTCAAAGCCTTGCTGCATGACGATTTCGTGGGCGCGTTCAAAGTCCGACTTCTTTACGAGCACATCGAAATCCCCCATCGGGCATTCTTCAGGGTGCGGATAAATCCCTCGGGCTATGCCGGCATTCTTGAGCGCAATCAGCGGTATATTTTCGGCTTTGAGCGCCGCTGCAAGGTTATCGAGAACTTCAAAACGCTGGCTGAGGCGGTATTTCCATTCGTCGAGCGCAGTGTCCCATCGAATGCTCGATTTGCCCAATGCCTGCAGCCTGGCTGCCACGATCGATGTGCATTCGTGTTCCTGTGCAAAGGTAAACAGCCGTTGTTCCTGGCACTGCTTGTAAAGCGCATGAATGTTCTCGAGGTCAGCAGCTTCGCGCGCCGTCAGACAGGCAACGATCATTTTTTCATAGGGCGTTTGAACAAGTTTATCGAACATTCTTTTTCCTTGGAGTACGGAACATCAAAAGACTGCGCGGCGTATTGCAGATAGCCGCGCGGCGCAGGGCGTATTTGCCGCAGGCAAATAGCACGCGCTTCTTAAAAGATCAGTGAATTATACGCAATTGGACTAAGAATCCTGTACAGGTTTTGGGGAGCAAAAGGTTGACGCAGGCTTTGGATTGCATTGAGTGCGATTTCGGCACGCCTATTCTTCACTTCCGAAAGATGAAGAACGCGTGGATCGACAAATTACCCTCTTTTTTGAGCAATGCAACGATAATGTGCAAGGAATAACGCTCTTTTACATCACATCGTGGGATTAAACACCAACCCAAGACCAGGTGCCAGACCGGAATTGAATGGACAACGGACAAAATTTTCACAAGCTTGAAACAGAGGTAAAAAAAAAGATCCGGCAGAATACATCGAGTTTTAGCCCTATCGTCTAGACTTTAATAAAGATCGCCATGTATCTTTAATTTAGATATATCAGATATATAGCTGTTAATATGCATATTTTAATATCATGGATGTTAAGAACCTAGACGAAAAACGGGAGTAAGATCGGTAAAAATAGCCATATTTGGCGCGTTTTACGGTGATCAAAGATCTATTGCAACGGATCAATTTTTTTACTAAATGAGGCGTGTTCGGTGAATGTTTCACGTTGACATAGCACGGAGGGAATATTGATGAATGCATGGTCAAAGATACTTTATGAAATGGGACGTCATCGCGTTGCGACCAATCTATCGAACTTGTTAGCAATGCAGCGGGAAGATGAAGAATCATCCGGCAACTCTATGATGGATGTGGATACACTTCGAAAGCAGCTCAGGAATATATCCTTGTTTGAATTGCAGAAATGCAACCCCCAAAACGCTGCACTCATGATTCTTCTTAGAAATTCTGTCACTCAGGAGGTTATCGAAGATGTGTGGAACAATCCTTATAATGATCTCATCGTGCATATCGATGAGCTGTGTCAGAGTGTTATCTCGTCTGACGAAGCGTTGGGCGGCAACATTTGCGAAGCAGGGGGTGTTTGGGAAACGCTGCGGATGATGTCTCACTGCGATGCCTTTGTCCATGCATCGGTTGCCGATAAAGCGTTCCTGCTGGTTTCGGCATGGGGCTGGGTTTCGTTCGAAAAATTCAGGATGATACTTCAGGTTTTCTTTGGATTAAATGATATACAAATTCTGGCTGTTCTGTTTGGGCGCGAGCATAAAGGCGGCAGTCTGCGCATCGGCCGGCTGGATGGCGAACTGTTCGATATTCTCGAACCCGTCTACGCATCGATGCACAAGGGGTATGGCGAACGCAGTGCGCATGATGATCTGCTCATGCTGTTTTATCCTTATTTGCCGGCGGATGACAGCTGGGAAAAAACGCATCTATTATATAGTGCTTTTTGCAAAAACTTGAAGGGGGAATCATTCAATGAAGCCACGATGCTTTTGGCACGCATCATTTCGGCATATAATTCAGAAGATGTGAATGAATCTGAGTCTGCTGAAAGCGTGTATTTGCTAAGAAAATTGATCACAATGGATCAGGAATATATTGTAAGTATGGTACAAATATTGACATCGAAACCCAAGCGCCGTGGTCAGGGTGATATCCGTTTAGATGAAGCCATCATGCAAAAAATAGTACTTTCGGGTGTGCCCATCGCACTCGAAGACTTAATGGAGACAGGCAGAAACAGCGATGCTGATGAGGCAAAGGTCATGACCATTCTCATCCGTCATCTCGATGAGCTTGTGATTTGTGATGAAGGTGAATCTGTGCGCCTCATGCGCGTCAGCGAATCCAGAAAAGGCATTCAGATCGATCTATCTTACCGCTGTGAAGCTGCATCGGACGAAAGCCATCTCTCTGCGGAGGAACAAAAAAATGAGCGCCTCGAAGCGGTCATTGCAAGTTATAAAATAATTCATCCGGATAAGGATTCTTTTAAGAATCTGGCAGAAATGGTCCACGCATTTCTCATACTCTGGGGGGAAGAAATCCAGTTAAAGGACCTCCAGGATGCAGCCTTAAAGCTTGGGATGACGAAATCTCGGAAATCCATCAGCCGTGTACTGAAGGATTATGATGCCAAATTTTACAGTTGTGAAAATAGCGGAAAACGCGGGTTTTGGTGTTGCCGCGAGGTGGCTATCAAGCTGGGATATCCGGTTTAATCGGCATGTGTTGAGCAATCATGCGCCATGATTCAGGCATCTGTGATGCAAATTTATATAATTTGCACAAGGATAAATACAACTCTGTCATAGCTGAATGCATGGCGTTTGCCCATGATTTGGGCATAATGGAATGATCTATTTTGGATCATTGATACGTAAAAACGGATCATTCAAATATCACGATTTGGATCATCACATGATCTAAAAACGATCACATTGAATTTCGTTTCATAATCTGAATAAATGAAACGCTTTCCTCGTATGCCGCGCAGTCTGGAAAGCACCACACGGGCATGCATTGGCATATCTATGTCGAACTGCATATCTATTATTTGCGGGGTATGGAGATGAAATATCAGCCGATACGAATACAATTTATCATGCCATCGAGAGCATCGGCCTGGGCAAAGCGCAGCTATCGTCATTTGCAGCGTTTGATTCGGACCAAAGGGGCAGTCAATCTCGAGCTGACGCAATGCTGCCGGGACAAGGATGCCTTTAATGCACGGCTGATTTTTAAAGAGAGCGAGCCTTTAGAAGACGCCGCACCGCAGCATGTTATCCCACAACTTGAGTTTGGAGAGTCGGATTTATGCAGCGAAAACTGCATCACTGCAGCCGCCAGGGAAGTACTAAAAAATCCGGCCTATCCCACATTAAAGCCCAATCAGCGGCTCTACACTTTGATGGCACAGCTCGACAAGCCCGTGCGCGTGCAGCTGCTGTGCAGGGTATGCGCGCAAATTCTGCATCTTCGCGCCGAAACCATTCGAGGAGCGCTCAACAAGAATCGTTCGCTGTACATTTCACCCAAACACGGCATTTGGTGCACCGTCCAGGCCGCCGAGCGGCTGGGGTTACGGGAGCATCGAGGGAAGTAGAAATAGTACGAGTCTGAAGTCTATTTTACATCGCTCAACATGTATTAATATTTTTTTTTCGCTATAAGCAGTTTCTGCTTATGGTAACACAAAAATAAGGAGAAAACGTATGGACAAAAAATTAAAAATTTGGATTGTTATAATATCGATTTTAATCACGTATGATACATATATATGTATCAGAGCTAACCTAATGTGGTATCATTTTACTCATGCATTTGATAAAAAAATTGATTCAAAGGAACGTGATGCAGGCAAGCATACTAGCACAAAATGGTGATGACTTAGGTAAAAATACAATTGTTAGATTAAAAGGAGTATGTATCATGAAAAACGAATGCAATAAATATTATTATGTGAAAGTATGTGTGCTGAAAATCTGTATGTTGTTGTTTTTTGTGGGATGTCATTCGCCTCAAGATTTGAATGATGACACAACAAACAATTCGACAGTATCAACCACAAATGAAGGCGCAGTCTCTGATAATTCGGAGATAGAAAGAGAAATAAAAGAATTTCTTGAAAAATCAGAAGAAGTAAAGAATAAATACGAAAAAGAGAAGAAAAAAAGAATAGAATTAGAACACGCAGAAATACAAAAATTGCTGGAAAAATATAAGGAATTCACAATTAAAGAAATAACAGAAACAGGACGTATGTTCGAAACTGGAAATCTGAGCTACACACAGGCCAAAAAAGAGATTGAACAAATTGTTCACGTAGCTTCACATTGGAATTATGTCGAGCCTGATGATACATCTCCTAAAGGTATGTGCTTAATTGTTGTAAAAAGTATAAGTGCATCATCAGGTATAATCTATGATACACCACCGACCGTGGCATTGTACAGAGACGAAATGCTTGCTCCAGTTATGGGATTTAGCAAACATGAAATCATTACGTCAAACGGAAAGCCGATTATACAGATTCAATCAGGATCACAACCACCGGAGAACGTCATTTACGAAAATCTTAAGGGGCGTCCGTTTTTAAGGCTGACTGAGAAACAATATAGTGACGTCTTGAATAGTGAACATGATATAAAGCTATTCATCATTAATGATAACAATACTATAATCAGTCATATTGCATCAGGCAACATTAAAGAATGTGCGGATCAAATTGAACATAGAAAACTGAATAATTGGGAATACAAAGAGGAAACCGATGCTTTTGATAATATGACGTATCGATTCTGCAGCAGTGTTTCTCCAAATAAAGTATACGCAAAACTAAAACTTGATTTGGATAGAGATAATAAAGAAGCTCCTGTGATGGTTATAAGGCAAAAGAATCATAATACGCCTGAAATTATACTAAATTCCAGAGGAATTCAATGGCCTTCCTATTGGAATCATAGGATTCGCCTTAAATTTAATGATGAAAAGCCAATTAGTAATTCATACACAATGGGGGCAGGATCAATCACTACAATATTCTTAAATTCAGAAAAGAAGCTTCTACAAAGGTTATTCACTGCAAAACGCGTTACTTTTCAAATGCCTGATAGCAAAGAGACTTTTTCATACGATTTGTCGGAATTGCCCGAAACGTGCGCAGGTCTGGAGTTGTCAGGGATTGTAAAATAAAGTGAACATAATATACTCTCAATAGGCCATTTTATCCATGATCACATCTTGGCAATGGCCTTCTTATAGAACGGGTAATCTTCGACGGAGATGTTTAAAATTTCTGCCGCTTGCTCAAACGAAAGTTTAAGCTTTTGCATCATATTCATAATATCTTCTGCTTTTCCTTCTGCTTTTCCTTCTGCGCGTTCCATTGTTCTGACGAATTCTTCGTGTTCAAGTTCATTATATTCCGTGAGAATCATACCTTTGACCTCCGCTTTGTGTTTGAGTAGAAAAGTTTTTAGAAGAAATGCGTCTGGCATTTCTGTAATGGTTTTGTCGACTGCATTCTCGATAGGCATCTGTTTGGCATATATGCGAATTTTATCAACGATCCAGGCATATTCCTTCAAAGGTTTGCATGCTTTTGCCAGCGTTTCGTTTCGCCCGTAGTTAATATTAAGCATGCAAACCGTGGCTTCGATATCGCCTATGGTACCTTCATAAAAGGCGTCACTCAGTCTGAGAAAAGTCTCGTCATTTAACGTATCTTTGCCGTTGTAGAATACGATGAGCTTTGGAGCCGGTATTTTCACCAAGGCTGTCCAGTAGAGCCGTTTTTGAATTGGTGCAAGATATTGCTCGATCAATTTTGCGGCATACAGGAACTGACGTACCGGCATATTGGGATTGTAGGATGACTGTTGCTCGTAGAGATTGAGCTCATTGGCAATGATGAACGACACATCGTTGTGCATGCCCTGTAGATCACTTCTTTAATTGTCGTGAACTGGATGGCTGATGCATCCGTATAGTGGGAGCCATTGACCGCATTGTAAAGGCTCAATGCCCACTCGCGGTTTTCTTCGCGACCAAATATAAAGGTGAAAAGCCTGTCTTTGTATTCACGATTGATCTGCGACATCGAATGACCTCCTTATGGCTTTTATTGTGCCAGTATTCAGTATAGCAGAATCATTTTGTTTGTGTGAGATTTGCTGTGATGATTGGGATAAAAAAACGCGGCGTATCGCAGATAGCCGCGCTTTGGCGCGTATGCCCGAAGGGCAGAGCGCCAAACACCGTGCGTATTGAGGCAGAGACGTGAAACGTCTCTGCCTCGATAGCACGTGCCCCAAAAAAGCATCATTGTTTTAGCTCGCCGACTTTTTGCGCGGGGTCGAAGAGTTTGGGCATATTTTGGTCGTAGAGCCAGCGGTAGCGCCAAAGGGTCGTGCCGACGCGTTTTGCGTAATGTCGGGCTTCTTTGAAGGGGATTTTTTCGACGTAGGTGTCGACTTCGATATCTGCGAATCGGGTCATCCATTTGCCGACGTTGCCTTGTCCGGCATTGTAGCCGGGGAGAACGAACATGGGGTGTGGTACGAGGATGCGGTTGAGTTTGTCGATGTACGAAGCGCCGATGGGTATGGAGATTTCTGGTTTGAAGAGATCGGATGCCGAAGGTTTGGGGAGACCTGCGTCGGAGGCGCTCGACTGTGCGGTCGGAAGCATAAGCTGCATGAGGCCGCGTGCATTGGCCCAGGATTCGGCTTTTGGATTGTAGTAGCTCTCTTCGCGCATGATGGCGTAAGTCGTGTAATAGAGCGTCGATTCGGGCTTGGCGGCTGTGGTTACGATTTGCGACCAGGGTTTGGGATAAGCCAGTATCCATGGTGCATAGCTGTGATAGACGAGGTCCTGCTGCGGGTTGAGCAGGCCAGCGGCGAGTCGTGCGCTGTCCGATATCTGTCCATTCTTTTGGAGGAGGATGGCGCGGGCGAGTCGTGCTTCGTAGGTGACGCGTGCATCTGTACTGGCGAGTAGCGGGTCGATTTCGGCGAGTGCATCGGTGTAGAGTCCGAGTTGTGTGAGGGACTGTGCGGCCAGGAAGGAGGTTTCGTCTTCAATGACCTGAAAACAATAATCGAGGGCCTGATCGGGTCGATAGACTGTGGTTCGATAGGTTTCGAGCCAAGTTTTGGCTTGTGTGGCGTCGATGGCTTCGAGGCGACCCATGGAGAGCATGGCATAGTAGGACAGCGGGTATTCGTCGAGAATTTTGAGGTAGTTCTGGACAGCAGCTTCTATATTGTTGAGCTTTTCGTAGGCGCGTCCCTGAAAATACCGCAGTCTGCCCTGGGAATATAGATCAGACTCGCCAGCATGTTCGATGTTTTCGTCGACAAAGGCGACAGCCTGGGCATTTTCGCCGCGATCGAGGAGATCAGAGAGCAGCATCCAGTAGGCATCTTTGGCCATGTCGCCATCGGGATAGGCCTTGATTTGTGCGTTGAGTTTTTCTCGTGCTTCGTCGGGTTTATTTTGTCCGGTCAGGATTTGAGCCTGATAGTGATAGGCATCGTCGGCATAAGAGTGTTTGGGGTATTGGTCGATGATTTGCTGGTACCAGGCGATGGCTTGGGAATTTTCGCCTGCATTCCAGGCGGCTTTGGCAGCGGAGTAGAGGATTTTGATGTGAAGTTCGGTCTCTTTGCAGGTTTCGAGTGCTTCTTTAAAGAAAGGGAGTGATTTGGAGTGTGCCCTGAGTTTGACGTGGCTTCGTGCAATGCCGTAGAGATCGTCGCATATTTTGGGGATATCCTTGCGAGCCTTGTCATCCTTGAGGAGTTTGGTGTAAGCGGCAATGGCTTTTTCGGAGCGGTGGGCATTGAAGTGTCCCTCGGCAATTTCGCGAGCCGATTTGGATGTGTCTGTTTTTTGCGTGGGTCTTGGAAAGACAAAGCCTTTGGGCCACTTGTCTTTTTGCGCGAGTATTGCATCCTGGGCGACCTGGCCTTGAGGGGAATTGGGATCGAGTTCGTAGATGCGCCGGTAGGTTTCGAGTGCGGATTTGAGCTGTGAGGTTTCGGATTGTGCACGGGCTTTGGCATCGAGGGCATCGAGTCGGATGTTTTTGGGATATTTTTCGATGCGTTCAAATTCGGAGATAGCTGCTTCGTATTTGCCGAGATTGGTGAGTGCGATGCCGCGATAGGTGCGGTAATCATCGGAGGAAAGGAGTGTTTCGGTAAAATCGACGATTTCGCTCCATTTTTGGGCTTCGTAGCCGAATTTTGTGCCGTACACGGCGGATGCGTGCTGGAGTGGTGCGGAGAACTCGTGGGCTTTTTTCATCTGGGCGACAGCTGTAGCGGCATCGCCGTTTTTTTGAGCAGCCAGAGCCGCAAGGAAATAGACTTTTTGCAGGTCGGACTTAGAGAGCGATGGGTCTTTGGTGAGTGCATCGAATTGCGCAGATGCATCGGCAAATTGGCCATTTTGGTAGGTTTGCCAAGCTTTGAGTGCGGCATCATTTGCAAAGATGGGGGTGGTCAACAGGAGTGGTTTGCACTGGCCGTCGTTTTCGAGGACGCCGTCGTGTCGCTCTGTTTTGAGCGCTTTTTGTGCGGTGGCGATTTCCTGGGCCTGTTCTGCCGAAATTGTGACGATTTCCCTCTGGATGGGCTCTTTTTGTACGGGGTCTTTGTCGGCCGCAGCCGGGGCGGCACAGCCCGAAGTGAGCGCCAGTCCCCACCCCAGCATGGGAAGGGCACAGTAAACAAGTAAGCGTGTAATAATCGGCAATCTTTTAGGCATAATCAACATCCGTGTTTCACAAATCGCATCATGCGAAATCCATTTTAGCTTATATCGTAACGATACCAAAATAAATACAATTTATGTTTAAAAAAAGTGTTATTCCGTGTATTCTTATAGATGGTGTATAGGGTAATTGATATAAGGAGAAAATACCATGGCAGTGACGAAAAAAGCAGCTCAGAAAAAGCTGGGCAGTACAGCGAGATTAAAGACAGGCGGTACGGTGTCTTCGAGTGGCAAAACTGGGAGTTCCGGTAGTTCGATTGCCAAGATGAACGATCCGATTGGAAATGCGACCGTGACCTGTGGTGCGCTCAATGTACGGCAGGGGCCTGGGACGAATTATGCGCGCATCGGCGGTCTGACCAAGGGTAAGACCGTATCGGTTTATGCCGATGAGGGCGACTGGATTAAGATCGGATATGGTTCGGATTATGGCTATGTATGCCAGAAATACACGACCTACCAGGATGCAGCGACGACGACGCAGGAGCCCGAAACGCCGACACCTCAGACGCCGGAACCCGAAACACCGCAGCCGACCGAGACGCCATCCGAACCTGAGAAAACGACGCAGACCGGCAAAGTCGTCAATGTGACGAGTTCGCTCAACGTTCGCAATGGTCCTGGTACCAATTACGACAAGATAGGATCCCTCGGGCCCGGTGCCACGGTCACAGTGATCGAAAAAGAAGGCAACTGGTATAAAATTGAATATAATGGCGGCGTTGGTTATGTCAGTGCCGATTATATCGAGATTACAGGGGGCGATCCGGCGGTTGTTCCCGAAACGCCTTCCGAGACGCCCTCGAGCAGTTCGTCATTCGATGTCATTATTACGGCATCATCCCTGAATGTTCGCACGGGCCCCGGTACGAATTACGATAAAATTGGCTCGCTTTCTCAGGGAGCCTCCGCAAAAGTCCTCGAAGAAAAAGATGGCTGGTACCGCATCGAATACGAAGGCAAAGAGGGGTGGATTAGCGCCGAATACTGCACCAAGGCCGGTTCGGGCGACGGCACCCCCGGCGGCGTGACTTCGAAGGGTACCATCGACTACAAACAGTACGACTCACGATGGGCGAGTCTGCCCTTTACCAGCACGGGCAATGCATCGCAGACTTATAAATCGAGTGCCTGCGGGCCGACTTCGGCTGCCGATGTCGTCTGGTCGCTTCGCAACAATACCGTCACGCCCGTGACCTTGGGCACGATGTGCGTCGCTAACGGCTATCGTACCGCCAATGACGGTACTGCCTGGGGATTCTTCCCGTTCCTCGGCGGCAAATACGGCATGTCTTGCACTGCGACTACCGATATGTCTACCCTCAAATCGAAACTCGCCGACGGCGCACTCGCCGTTTGTTCGATGGGAGCTGGCTATTGGACTTCGGGCGGTCATTACATTTGCGTCTACAAATACGATGGTTCGACGGTCTATGCCAATGACCCGGCATCCGCGACGCGCAAATCCCAGAATGGCTCGCAATTCAAGAAAGAAATGAAGAACATGTGGCTGTTTAAATAATTCGCAATTCACAACGCGCAATGCGCAATCGGAATGATGCATACAGAGCGAACGTGTGGTTTTCTCTGGGATGCGCATTCCGGTTGCGCTTTTTTTGTTTTTTCGATTCCACATCGATTTCGTCTACGACATGGACATGTCATGGATGCTGTGCTTTCTGTTGTTTATATAGTAACAAAATGTATATATTATTGTGATTCTTTTTGTAAAAGTTTCTTGATTGTGTTTCTTTTTTTTGATAAGCAATTAAAACCGCAGGTTGGTTAGAGTGGTTGAAATTGCGGTGTGTGTTTTTTTGGAGGATAAGATGAACAGAATCGTTAATTTTACTGCTATGATGGTAATGTTACCGACATTATCATTTGCTCAAGACCTTTCAAGTATGCATTACATGCTTGAGGCAATGGGAACATGGAAGGATTGTGCATGTTCGGCGAGTGCGTTGAGCTATTCTAAGGCTCAGATTAATCAACTTCAAACACAGCTTAATAAAGCAGGTATGAATAAACTCTATAAATTTTTTGATGGTAATGTTGATAACACTGATGTGATTGAAGATTATTTTGGGGGGAAAGACCATTTATATGCCGATAATGCTGAATTATATGCGTTATCTTCTCATGGAGATGCCCCAACTGTTTCAAATCAACAATTGTATACTCCAGCGCTTTGTCATAAAATGAATTCAGCTTTGTGTGCACCATATTCAAATCAGTTTGTTATGGGGGAATGGGTAACATCTCCTTATGGTGTACATATTGGGAAACTCAGATGGTTAATTTTGTCCACGTGTTATAGCGTACATACGAGTCCTCATCAGCAATGGCAACTTCCGTTTAAATATGGATTGGACATGATAATGGGATACCGTGGAAAGACCAAGGATTCATCAACTACTGATGAGGTTTTGGCGGACTTTGCCGAGCATGCATTTAGAGGAAACTCTAAATTTAAAAAAGTGTGGTTTTCTGCAACCGAAGACTGGCTTGTGAATGACACTGCATCAATCATGACATGTCATGGGCAGAATACGGGGACAACGGAAGAACATTTGGAAATTAGGCTGAATAATTATCGAAAAGACTGGGAAAAGAGACTAAACAACGGAATTGAACGCACATGCATGTGGTCATGGCATAAGGGGTAATGGAGGTATAAGATGAAAAAAATATTTATTTATATTGTATTTGTTGGTTGTATTGGTGCGTTTTGGGGTTGCGACAGCGACGGCGCATGTGTGCAGGGGGAAACCTATGCAACGGGTCAAACTAAATCGGCGTTGACCCAGTTTGGTTTTATCGAAGAAGAGCCTGGTAAACTGGCATTCGAAACGTTGAAAAAGCATTTTGAAAGTAAAAGATCGTTTCGATTGGGCGTGTATCAAATCGAGCATCCATCTGCCTATAAAATGATAGAAACGAAAGGGCTCAGAATGGCGTGGACGACCGAAAAGAGCCTGTTTGCCGAAGATGATACCTGGGAATACCAATTCGACCGTCATACCTCATTCGAGTCAGCGGGCAGCAAAGAGGAGATGCATAGTCTTCCTGGAGTTCCAGAATATGAAGTACTCGAGGATTTGGCATATTTAAAACGTGCATGGGAATATCTTGAGTCGTATCGCAATGAGTATTCGCAATATAAACATCTTTCTCTACAGCCTTATAAAATACGAAAGTATTATACAAGCGGTACCAATATGCGTGATAAACTGTCACAAGTGGCTGTGTCTGTTACGAGTTCTGTCGATGGATGGCCAGTATTGGGACCTGCCAAAACAGCAGTACATTTTTCTCCATCCGGCGATGTCATTGGTTATACTAAGGACCATCGCTTTGTTCAGAATCGGGTATTTGAACTGACAGAGCGTGATATATTGACGCCAGAGGAAGCTGTTAAAATGGTCATGGATGATAATGATATACCGAATCTCCCCTATCGCATGGAGTTTGGCTATTTTGATGGTGGCCGACATTCTGCCAAAGAATTGCTGGCACCTTATTATATGTTTGTTTTCGAGTCCGAGTCTGGGTCAAAGGATCTTGTGAGATGGATTCCGGCGATAAAAAATAATAGATTTCTGGATGCCGTCCAGATAGATGATGCGCGCGATATCAAACGCAAGCAGAGTCTGGTCGATGATGAAGCGGGGGATAAAAAGTATGAATAAATTAATTTTATGTATCATTCTTATGTTAATCCCTTCTTTTGCAATGGCTCAGCAATCAGACGATAATTTGGTTTTGATTGGTCAAAAAGGCGCTAAAACACCGGGTTATCAGCCCTGCAAAGTGGCTGATGCGCGTTGTACACCGGCTTGTTTAAAGAAGGTCGAAGTCGCTCCTTTTTATATCGATAAATACGAAACTACCTGGGAAGACATTCAGTCATGCTATGACAGCGGTCTTTGTAAGAAAATGGATAAAATTAAACTTGCACTAGAGCATGTAGAAGACTTCGACGCTCAAAAAAATAAACCATTTGGCATGACACACGATGACGCGAAGGCATACTGCAAAGCCCGGGGCATGCGTTTGCCGACGCCTGCAGAATGGCTGCTCGCTGCCATGGGAACGCAAATTCATCCGTATCCATGGGAGGAAGAGACTGCGACACCAGGCATGTATGCCGATGAACTTTCGAATGTTGGGGAGTTCCCGCATGATGTCAGCCCCTGGGGCGTTTATGACATGGGGGGCAATGCGCTCGAATGGGTCGAAGGCAATCCCATGGGGGAGTTTGAACCTGGCTATAAATGTATGGATCCACGCACATGGCCGGCCATGGGCAATGTGCGGCGCGTTTTTATTTATGAGCAGTTTGGCGTCGGCTTGCTCGGCTCCTATGAGGACAGTGTTCCGACGACGGTGCGATGTGTGAAAAATGCGGATTAGCTCCATGCACTTTGCACATTGAAGTTCCTCTCTGAGTTTGGCATAAATGCGGATTGGGGGAAAAGAGTCCACTCAAGGGAATGTCATGACCGTTCAAATGTCTGGAAAAAAATATTTATTGTGTACGATAGCTGTTTGTTTTTTGTTCTCAGCCTGCGGTTCGGATTCGGAAAATGATGTCTCGCCGGTTGATCCTGACCATGGCGGAGGCGGCGGTTCTGAGATCATCATTCAGACATGTGATGCCAAAGACGATACCTGCCTGTCTAAAAATGAAGTACTGCATTGTGTGAATGGTGCACGCGTTCGTGAATACTGTGCATCCGGTGAATATTGTTTTGACGGCAAATGCAGTGCTGTTTCGTGCGAGCCAAACACCATCGAGTCTTGTCTCGAGAATGGTCAGTTTCACGGCTGTAATGCGGTCGGTACGGGAATGGGCGATTTCGATTGTGAGTATGGCAAAACCTGTGTCGATGGGGCATGTGTTCCCCGGTTATGCGAGGAGGGTGCCGGAAAATGCGAGGATGAGAATACCATCCTTTTGTGCAATGAAGCCGGGACGGCTTATACGGTCAAAAAAAAGTGCCAGGATATTTCGCCTAAGACCGTATGTGAGGATGGGGCCTGTATTTCGATTTGTGACAAAACGACGAAAGAAGCGAGTTATATTGGATGTGAATATTGGGCTGCCGATTTGGACAATGCCATCGACGGCGGTGGAACGCTCGATGCAGCAGCACAACCTTTTGCCGTCGTTCTGAGCAACACCCACGATACGCTGACGGCCAACATCGTAGTGTATACCAAGGAATCGGGCAAGGTGGTGAAGGTCGTCGAATTTGAAGTCAAACCGCATGCACTCGAAGCGATCATTCTGCCAAACCAGTGTTATAAGCGCGACACGGAAGGCAAACTTTATTCGTGTGATCGTGCGTACAGCACCAATGGTACAAAGATTCTCGATACGGCCTTTTACATCAAATCGGATTTGCCGATTACGGCGGCGCAGTTTAATCCGCTCGAAAATGTCGACGTATTTTCGAATGATGCATCGCTGCTTTTTCCGACGACAGCCCTGGGACGGCGGTACATGGTGATGTCTCGCCGTCAGCAGTACGATTCTTTCTACAGTTTTGTCACGGTGATAGCAACCGAACCTGGTCAGACCGAAGTCGTCTTTGAATCGACGACGAATATCCAGAATGGCACGGATAAAAAGGGCAAGCCCATTTATGGCATGAAAGCTGGCGACAAACAGACGTTCTATCTTGAGCAATACGACATTCTGAATCTCGAAACTGTGAATATCGGCGATGATCCGACGGGGTCGCTGGTCACGGCCAATAAGAATGTTGCCGTATTTGCAGGAAATGAGGCGACGAGCATTCCCGAGACCGATCCCATTACGTGTTGTGCCGATCACATTGAACATCAGCAGTACCCATTGAGTGCCTGGGGCCGCAAGTACAATGCGGTCAAGCTTAAACCTCGCGGCAAGGAACGCGATATGTGGCGCATTTTGGCCAGAACGGACGGGACGATCATTACCACGACCCCCAATGTGTTTAAAAAAGAGACGCTGACGCTCAATGCCGGGCAGTGGTACGATATTTTGACACAGGAAAGTTTTACGATCGAATCGAGTTCTCCGGTTTTGGTTGGGCAGTTCATGACTGGCCAGAATGATCCGACAGATCCCGAGACCGGCCTGGCCACGACGGATTGGGCGGGCATTGGCGATCCAACCTATATTATTGGCGTTCCCATCGAACAGTACCGCAAGGATTACCGGTTCTTAGCCCCGAACAAATATGCCAAAGATTACATTACAATTGTGGCGCCACACAAAGCGACGGTCACATTGGATGACAAAACGGTGGATGAATCCAAGTTTTTCACGTTCGGAACGGGTGAATATAAAGCTGCGTATATATTAATTGAGGATGGATCGCACGAAATTACGGCGACCGAGCCCATTGGCCTGTTTTCGTATGGTGTCGATAACTACGTGTCCTATGGTTATCCTGCCGGTCTGGATTTGAAGGAATTGTTTGAATAATAGTGAGTGGCTGCCTATTTGCGGAGGCAAATACGGCAGCCATTTTTTTGCCCTGTTACAGGGCAAAAAAAGCGCCGCTATCGTAAACGATACGCGGCGCATTATGATTATTTAAGGAATGCGGGGCGTTGCGGGGTGAGTAACCCCGCAGTGGGGGTAGGCGCGTAGCGAGCTGTCGGGGCGCGGTCTCAGACCCGCCCCAAAGCGAGTTAGCGCCGTAGGGGGCGGCCGCCCCCTCACAACTATTATTCACAGACCCATTGGGCCGTGTCACCGTCAATTTTCTCGACGCATTTCCCGCTTTTGCATTCAATATCTTCGCTGCAGGACTCTCCGGATTTCTTTTTGCCGTCATCCTGATCGGGTTTCTGATCTTCTCCACCTCCACTTGGATTGGTGCCAGAGTCGGAGCTGCTCGAAGAATCTTCTTCTTCTTTTTCCTGGACTTCGTCGGGAGCACATGGATTGGTGGTATGGGTGTCCTCGTTGTAACTCAAGCTGGATGAAAAAGTGATTTCCGCTTTACCCGTTTTACCTTTGATATAGCTGGGATCGTGATAGGAAACCTGTACAGAAATTTCCACGTGGTCGCCCCACGCTTCGGCTTCGGAAGCGTCAAATCCCAAACAGGCACCGCCATTGGCTTCGACAGGTGAATTGATTTTCTGTTTGATGGGATCCTTGCCTTTGCATGCATCTTTGTCGCCGTTTATGCTTTCACAGCGAATGATGATTTCGTCTGCATAGATCAGACCTGCGTTCGGGATCGTGCCTTCAAATGTGGACCCGCTGCTGGAACTACCGGAAGAGCTCCACGGGCTGTTTCCTGTTGTGTCATTGGTAATGTGTGCATACAGGCGATTGTCGACGTATTGTATTGAACCGTCTTTCATTTTTCGTGTGCTGCTCATACCACAGGTGCCGCCGTAGGTTTGGTTTGAGCCTGTTGGTTCACAACTTTTGGAGGTGATGCCCCTAAGAACGATGTATTGGTTATCTTCGACGCACCCCGAAAAAGCTCCGCTCACGATTAGAAATCCTGCTATGAATGATAAGATTTTTTTCATAACGTTATCCTCCATGCCCTTGTGGGCATTGTGTTTATTTTGAATTGCTTTCGCGTTCGACTGGTGGAATGAACGATCCGGCGCCGGATGCGGAGATGGAGGCATCGCGGTTAATGATACGCGGAGTAATAAAGATGAGGAGTTCCGTACGGTTATCCGTTTCAGAGGTACTCCTGAACAGATATCCGAGGATTGGGATGGATCCAAAGAATGGGACACTGCTCATGTTTTGAGAGGTGTTTCGTGAATAGATGCCGCCGATAACGGTTGTTTCGCCATCGGGTACCAGCAGTTCGGTCTGAGCTTCTTTACGGATGATCGAGGGATCGCCGTTAGCACCTGTATTACCGAAATCCGGTTCGTTTTTCGAGATGTTTATTTTGAGATAAACATTGCCGTCGCGTGTGACATGCGGTGTCACCTGGAGATTTAATTTTGCATCGTAAAACTGCGTCTGGGCACCAGCGGCACTGACGACGCTGATGGGGATACTGGTACCGGATTCGATGCTGGCCTGGATATTGTCGAGTGTCATGATTCTCGGTGCTGATACGATTTTGAGGAAGCCTTTTTCTTCCATCGCACTGAGACGGATATTGAGGTTGATGGCACCACCGAGCGAACCGAGTGTAATGCCTAAGGCACCACCGGATCCGGTGCCGACAGATGCGGGCAGATTGACAGCAAAGTTTGGTGTGGCCGATGTACCCGAGTTATTGTCACTCGTGGAACCGCCAGCGATACCAATTGTCGACGGGAAAACGATACCCGTGGCATTGCCTGTGGCTGCGCTTGCGACGCCATCACCACCCCATTGGATACCGATTTCTTTCGAGAAGTTTGCCTGTGTTTCGACGATGCGGGCTTCGATGAGAATCTGTGGAGTTTGTGTATCGAGGTTGCTGACGAGAATTTCGGCTGCATCGAGATTGGCTGCCACATCCTTGAGAATGAGGGTATTGGTTCTGTCATCGATATTGACACTGCCGCGGCTGCTCAATAATGACTGGACATTTCCGCTCAGGTCTTTTGCCAGTGCATAATTGACAGGCAAAAGTCTGACTTCGAGGGGCTCAAGTCGTTCCCGAACTTCGGCAGCCTTGATGGCGCGTTCTTCTTCCGCACGGAATGTATCGGCTTTTGCAATCCAGATGACATTGCCTTCATAGCGCATTCCCAAATCGTGCATGCGCATGATGATATCCAAAGCCTGATCGAGTGGAACGCTCTTGAGCGAGAGTGTAATATTGCCCTTTACCTCCGGGCTTACGACGATGCTCGTATTGATCTCATCCGAAAGCAGACGAAGAAGATCGTTGATATCTGCATCATGAATATCGAGTGTGATTTTGCGCTTTGCGAGAGGTGTGTCACGAAGATTGGTCGAAGCCGCGTAGGAGTTGCCTGTGGATAATGCAGGATTGGGTTCGGCTGCCGTCAGCATGGCATTTCGTCGCCTGTCGACTGGCGCTTTGAATGCGCCCGAACCATCGCGAAGCGGCTGGATATTCCAGGTAATGGTGTCGCCATTTTGTTCGATGGAATCTATCGTTTTGGAGCTGGCTTGTGCAATCAGTTCCAGCCCGCCGCTCGCCTGCGTGGAATCCACAAAACGAACTCCCTGGTTAAAGGCGGATGTGTCGTATTTTTTATTGAAGTCATCCGGAAGGACGACACCGGCAATTCGCAGGGCACTCTTCTGGGAACCGAGGTCAATGTTTTCGACTTTATCGACCGGTGCTGAGAGCTTGACGACGACTTGCATGCCATCGCCATTGGCATTTCTTCGGAATTGGATATCACGTACGCTGGCTTGTGCAGCGGCTCTGTCATCGAAAGGCACCGTGGTGGCAACTTTTGTATTGGTTGGTGCCTGGCCAATGGTCATATCAATGGGGGGAACGGACCCGGCGATCTGACCAAAGGATGGATTGTCTGCTTTTCCGGCTGTCGTTGCAGCCATGACCGTTTGCGACTGTTCGAGCTGAGTGCGAAGCTGGTCATTTTCTTCCTGGAGTTTGTGAAGTTGTTCACGTGCATGTCTGCCTTGTCTGGCTTGCTCTTTGAGCTCGGCATACTCAGCGGATTTGACAGCTTCATCCTTTAATTCTGCTTCGAGTTTTTTGATCTTTTCACGTGCAGCACCGCCGGCAAGTACTTCCTGGTTGAGTTTAGCCATTTCGGCTTCCTGCTGAGAAAGCCGTTTGAGAAGTTCGGCATTTTGAGCTGCGAGATTGGCATTGTTTTGTGCATAACCGTTTGCCTGTGCGATGGCATTGGTTCGTTCATGCTCAAGTGCTTGGAGTCTGGCATTGGCCTCAGAGAGCTGCTGATCATATCTGGCATTCTGAGCTGCGAGATCTGCATTGTTTTGTGCATATCCGTTTGCCTGTGCGATGGCATTGGTACGTTCTTGTTCGAGCGTTGCAAGTTTCGCATTGGCTTCTGAAAGCTGGCGATTCAGTTCAGAGAGCTGTGTTTCGGCAGCATGTTTTTGATTTTGAGCGGTGATTAATGCATTTTGTGCCTGCGTTTCTGCTTGGCGTGCTCTGGTTACCGCATCATCTCTTTCTTTTTGCGTCAGAGCCAACGCATTTTTGGCGACGAGCAATTCTTCATTCGATGATTCAAGCGCTTTTTGGCTTCCAGCTTGATTGGAAGCCAATTGCGTCTGTGCATCCATTGCTTTTTGCTGAGCTTGTTCATAGCGTTTTTCTGCAGCAGCCAGACGGCTCTCTGCATCGGCAACGCGAGCTTCTTCATTTTGACGCGTTTCATTGACGAGCTGCTGTGCCTCAATTTGAGCGCGTTTTGCGCGTTCAGAAAGGAGCTGTGCCTGCGACGTTTTATTCTGCAGATCTGCCAGCAGTGCACTCTTTTCTGCCTGGCTCTGTTCGATCTGAGAGTTCATGCGTGCAATTTGAGCCGTTTTTTCGGCAGCAATTCTTTGTTCCTGCTGAAGTTTTTCAATGGCATTTTGTTCACGCTGCAAACTTTCGCGGGCTTGTGCCTGAGCCAGATCTCTCTGGGATTCTGCTGCCTGTGCGCGCTCTATGGCCTGATTGCGTGCTCGCTCTAAAGCGGCTGCATTGGCCTGAGCCTTGAGCAATTCTGCCTGGACTGATTCGAGCTCAGAATTTTTCATCTGGGATTGCTCGTATTGTTCCTGTGCTGCATTGCGTTGAGCTTCGATGGCAGAAACACGATTCTGGGCATCTGCGTAGGCTTTTTCCAGTTGCGCAAGGGCTGCTTTTTCCCTCTGAACAGAGGCATCTGCCGTGGCTCTGGCCGTCTGGGCTTCGCTGCGTGCTTTGGCCAATTCATTGAGGGCATTTTGTGCTTCGACGCGAGCCATCTCAATTTCATTGCGTGCATTCGAGAGTTCACTTCGAACGGTCTGTGCTTCATTGCGCGCATTGGCCAATTCTGTGCGTGCTGTCTGAACCTCGTTGCGTGCATTGGCAAGCTCGTTGCGTGCGGCTTCTGCTTCAGCTCGCGCATTTTCGGCTTCCGCTCTTTCACGTTCGACAATCGAACGTGCATTTGCCAGAGCTTCTTCACGCGATTGTTTCATCGTCTCATAGGCCGTTGCCATTTCAGAGGGGTTCATCTCTGGTTTGCCATCGACCGAAACCGTAATCCGGTTGCTCGTCGAATCGACGGCGTAAGAAGCTTCTTTTTCGAGCCCCAGAATGACGCGGCATGTGCTGTAATCGTTCGATTGGGATACACTTACAGCAGCTGTATCAATAATGCCATTGCGAACCTGAATCGGTGATAATCGTGTGCTTGAATCGCAGTCGAGGATTTCTACGACGACACGCTCTGGATTTTTTAGGGTATAAACGGAAAATGTCGGATCGGATTGAACGCCGATCTCAATCAATGTTCGCGCGCTCTCCTGCGAATAATTCAAACTCGTGACGCTGTTGTCATTACGAGTTTGGGATGAATCCCACGCAATGGAGCTGCACAGACAAAACGCCATACTCACAATGGCGAGGCGCTTTGTTTTGTTCGATTCTCGTTTCATGATAACTCCTTGAATCATTATTGCAGGCTGAGCTGAATCTTATTATTCTTTTTATCGGATCCCGTATCATCATAAAGTGGCAGTTCGACGTACTGCCCTTTATCTGCGACACGTTCGTAAACTTCGATACCATCACGGCGAATGCTTGAAATGCTTCCGTTGTTGTTACCGATCAGTGAACCGCGTCTCAGAATAAAGCGATTGCCCGAAGGATCCATGACATATACTTTTGGATCGGCTGTTCCCGAAATGATGCCCACGACGCGATAGTCTTTTGTTGGATACAACTGCTCTGGCAAAAGAATGTCCGCTGCGGCAGCTTCCTGGCTTTGTTGGCGAAGGAGCTGCTCTGCGAGTAAGGTATCACTAAATCCACGGAATGGATTGCGTTGGTGAATTTCCTGCTCGTGAGCCTGGACCGGTTTCCAGTTATCCTCTGAAATCTCAATGGCACTACGGTCTATGGTCGTCCGCTTGCTTTTCAGTTCGGATGACTTGCGTACCGTCGTGTGCTTTACACCCGTGTCGGGGGTACATCCCATCATTGATGTGCCAGAAAATAACACGCCTATGGACAGGAAGGCGATTAATATTCGATTTCTATTCATCTTCTTGCTCCTGTCGTCTTATTTCTTGCCCTTGTTGGGTGCCGTTGCCGGATTGTTACCGGTATAAAGATATGTTTCTGCAACACTGATCACTTTGACCATCGTTGACATGTCATCTTTGCGTGACGTTTCACGTGAGATCTGAACATCCCGAATGTTGATAAGCTGCTCGCGATTGTTGACTTTGACGCCATCTCCCATGCTCGCCAGTTCCCAAAAGAACTGCAGTGCTGCTTCGTAGGAGGCCACAAATTCCATGCGGATTGGAATGGCATCCACTTCACCTTTCGGAATGTTTCCTTCCTGTTTGTAAAGTGTCCATTTGGCCACTCGTGATGAACGGGCTCTTTGGTTTATGCTCGCCAAAAAGTTATTCAATTCATTGATGGTCGAAGGAAGTTTTGTCTTGAGGTCTGCAAGACGCTTCTCAAGACGCTCATTTTCTTTGCGATATTCGAGATATTCTGCTTCCTGCTGCTGAACGTCGATGAGTTCGCTTTTCTTTTGTTCCAGCCTTGCTTTTGCGGCTTCGTTCTGATCAACTGAAGGACCATAGATGCCAAGATAGCCAATGGCAACTGCGGCAATAATGAGGATGACACATAATGTGTATATAACCCCTGGCGGAACACTCTGACCTTGTTTGACTTGTTTTTTTGCCATTGTTTCCCCCTACTTTTGTTCCGGTTGTGCCTGGTCTGAACCCTCGGCATTTTCTGCCTCAGGGGCTTCTTCCTGTAACAAGGATTCGATCAGGGCACGACCTTCCTGGGTTTGGTAGTTAAAATTGGCATCTGCCGTAAAAACAAATGACTGAACAACTTCGGACGAAACACTGTCCTTGGCGTCTTTAATCTCAATGAGCTTGACGTTTCTTAACATTGAGCTTGTTTTCATGCGCGTCCAGAATTCCTGGATGTCCTCCATGGTGCGCGCCGTACCTGTGAGCTCAATTTGCCCGTTGCCAATGTCCTTAAATGTTTTAAGCATGACATTGTCCGGTTCCCAGGCCAGTAGCCAACCTTTCTCGGATGCTTCCTTACGGCCGACGACATCCCGCGGATTCGAGAGCAGACGCGATATCTCGTTGAGTACAAACTGAGGTCCCTGTCGGATACTCGTGTACCTTGCCAAAACCACCTGGCGGTCATTCAACTCCGCAATCTTTGCACGGATGGTGGTGATGTCTTTGATGCGTTCTTTAATTTGGTCTATCTCAGATTGCAGCTGGTTGCTCTCGCGATTGATCGCGCTTGTTTTTTCATCCAGATTGCTTGAGGCAATCCAAAAACCTGCGAGAATGGCCGCTGCAATGATAAAACATACCAGCAAAACCCATGTCGCGGGATTGGATTTGGCCTTTACCTTGCGGTTAGGATGGAGATTAATGCGAATTATCATATCAAATTCCCCTTGCGCCCCAGGCTACTCGGCGTTTCGTCGCAGTGCAAGTCCGAGCGCTACGGCCGATTCGAGCGACAATTCATCGAGTGATTCCCGTGAATAGAGTTTCTTGTTGTATTGCATACCATCGAATGGATTCGCTATCTGAATACGCTCACCAATCGTTTTTTCAAGCACACGGAATGTCGATGAATTTTTGACAACACCGCCGCATAAAAAGAGTTTGTCAACCTTGTCCCGACCGGATGTTTCATAGAAAAATGCCAGCGAACGCTTAATCTCATTGGCGATCAGTTCACTGACCTGACACGTAATGTCATTGACATCCTTTGGAATGAGTGCCGAACCTTCCGCGACATTGCCTGTCTTAAATGACTCGGCTTCTTCGTGTGTGATTCCTAGTTTCTTTTGGATTTCTTCGGTAATCTGATTGCCGCCAATGGTAATGTCTCGCGTAAACGATGTGACACCATCTGTCATCATCGTCATCGATGTGACGGATGCACCAATATTGATGACGCCCGAACACGATCCTAGGGATGCGGCACCATAGACAGTTTCAATCATATTCTGAAGCGCAAAGCTCGCGACATCCACAACCTTTACATCCAGGCCGGCATCTTTCGCAACGGAAATATAATCGTTGACTACTTCACGCTTGCTTGCGACGAGCAAAATATCCATCGAATTCTGCGACGGATTGCGCCCAAGTACGACGGTATCGTACACGACTTCCGAATACTCGTATGGGATATGCTGTTCCACTTCCCAACGAAGATTCTGAGCCAGCTCTTCATCTGTCATATTCGAAAGACGAAGTCTTTTCACAATGACACTGTAACCGGATATCGCAATGGCACACTGTTTTTGCTTTATCTTATTGCGATTCAGTAAATTACGTATGCCTCTCGTTAAACTTGCTCGATCGAGTATTGAGCCATCCACAATTGCATCTACTGGAAATAGCTCACGATCCACCGCCTCAATTGTATAAGAACCGTGATCATCCCGAAGCTGGCAGATCTTTGCACTGCTCGAACCAATATCAAGACCTAATAATAATTTGCCTTTGGCCATCGTAATCTCCTATGACTAAAAAGACAATCAGCCAGCCCTAATTATGCACGGTTCAGAAAAAAGTCTAATTTTGCACGTATGTATATTGATGATGTGGATTCGCCGCCCTATTTGCGGTGCAAATACGGGCTGCGGCGCAGGTTATTGGCATGAGCCAATACACCTGCGCATAAATATGGCATGACCATACACAAAAAAATGCTTTTCATGCGTATGGAGAGACTGTTCGAAGATTTTCGCCTCAGGGCTAGCGTTTATCGTCTGGATCAAAAAATATCGGAGCGTATTGCGCTTTGCGCAATAGCCCGATGCGACGGTCGTATGCCGCAGGCATAGACCGCGCCCAATAAAAAAATCAAAACAATGATGTAGTTTTTTTTATAAGCCAAAAAAAGAGACGCTCTATCGGAACGTCTCTTTACGAAAGTCACAATGGCATGGTTTTAATTAACCTGATTCTTACACGCTTTTGTGCATTTACCGCTGCCGTTGGCACTGCCTTCGTCGCATTCTTCGGGGCCATTTACAATGCCATCGCCACAGTGGGGACCACGTTTGCATTGGGTTGTACAGCCATCGTAGAGATCGTCTTTATTGGCAGATCCGTTGTCACATTCTTCGGTTTCGGCTTTTTTGCCATCGCCGCATGCAAGCTGGCATGTGGCTTTGCCTGTGTTCAAAAATCCACTCAGGGTCAGATGATAGGTCGATCCCGAGTCACAACGTTCAGCCTGGAATAATTTGATTGGATAAATGCCGTTTTCATAGATTTCGAGATCGGCATCGTGTTTTTTACCCGTTTTGATTTCTTTGCCGTCACAGGTAAAGATATATTCCTGATCTCCAAGTGTGCCAATACCGCCTTCTCCATAAGCATAGCCGCCAAGATCGACGAATAAGCGGTTGTTGACAAACACCCAGACGTCATCGTCCCCTCTGAAAACGAGCTTTTCACCGCCTTTATACTGAAAATAGGTCTCTAATTCCGAGGTAAAATTGCCGTTGTGAATCGGCTCTTCTGGTTTTGGCGGATAAGTATTGCCATAGCCTGCATTATCCAACGGCCCAAAATAACCCGGCGTAAATGGCTGTCCATCGACGCGTTTCGCATTCGCAGGCGGCTTGGCACTGTTAAAAACGTATGTTCCCTTGGCGACATCGCTTCCTGTCTGGTGTTCCATTAATAAGGTCGAATGAATCACATTGTTGATGCGCGTCGGAGTTGCAAGATAACTCACACTCGAATTGACTGGATTGAGTGTCTCGCGATACCAGGATCTAAATGTTGGGCCACACCTTAAAATCGTCCCTACTTTCCAGGTCAGGTCATTTCCGTTGACGTCCTTGCATATCGTTTCGGTCGATTTCAATACTGGTTTGCCTTCGGAATCCAGCATTTTTTCGACCATATTGTTGCACATGACACCTGTATAAAGGCATTGTTCAAAATCCGGATGTCCGTGATCCGCCGTTATTTTAGCATTATTCATTGGTGTGACACATTCGGGATCTTTCTGCCATTCAAGGATGGTGTCCTGTGAAACATACCCATCGTATGTACTCGTAAACGAAGGATAGCTATGGGCAAAACGCCTAAAATCATAGTAAGTAATGGGTAATTCGATGGTATCGGGATAATTGTTCGAGAATTCCGTACACGTATAACCCGCTTCGACTTTGCAGTCTGCCGAACATCCATCCCCCGAAATCAGGTTGCCGTCGTCGCATTCTTCGCGGTACTCCTCGGGGATAGTGTCCATCCACAACGTGATGCCATCGCCGCAAATCGGCTTGCAAACGCCATCCAGACATTCAAAAATGAGTTCACGTCTGCACTTGGGATCGCATCCATCGCCGGCTACATTGTTGCCATCATCACATTCTTCGCCCTGTTGCTGTATTCCATCGCCACAGCAGCCCTTCGTGCACGTTGTAGCATCGGTGTAATCAGAACAAGCCCATCCGGCATTGATCGTACAATTAGCACCACATGCTGAATCTGGTCCATTGCCACTGCCGAGATCGCAAGTTTCATAGCCTGCAAATCCGGCTTCACCGCCATTGAGTTTGCCGTCTCCGCATTCAGTTTTTTCGCATGCACCGCCGGCTGCATTGCAGCGATACCCCTGTTCAAATGACAAACAATCGGCGGCACAACCGTCACCCGCTGCCGTATTACCATCATCACAGACTTCGTATCCTTCGACTTTGCCATCGCCGCACGCTGACTTGTGGCATGCCGAACCCGGGGTAGGACATGCATAGCCTGTCTCGAGTTTACAGCGAGCAGAGCAACCGTCACCGTCAGTGGAATTTCCATCGTCGCACATTTCGCCATAAGCGACGATCCCGTCTCCACAGGTCGCAGCTATACAGCGTTTGGATGGGGTGGGACAGATATAGCCCGGTTCGATACTGCCCTTCGAAGAACAGCCATCGCCATCGTTTGTATTTCCATCGTCGCACTCTTCGTTGCCATCTATGTCGAGTTTGCCATCGCCATAAGCAATGGCCATACAGGCCACATTCAGGGGCTCACATTCTTGACAGGTATTGACCGTCTCTTTATGGAAAACGCCATTTTCATCGGCGACTTCGATTTCTTTTTGCCCCTGGCATTTGTAGCCCTCTTCGACGGTACACTGATGGCAGCCATCGCCACTGTTAAAATTGCCGTCATCGCATTGCTCTTCTTCATCGAGCGTACCGTTGCCACAGGTCATAGGGGCACAAATGCCGTTGTCACATTCATAGCCTTCGGCAATCGAAGTACACTCAATACATCCAGGATTCTCACCGACATAGAAGATGTCACAGACCTCATTATCAGGATCCCAGTTTCCGTCGCCGCAGTAGGGGGCCTTTTTACAGTCAGCTGTACAGCCGCCATAGCTCCCGTCTCCGCCGACTTTTTTTCCTTCGAGCTCTAAGCCTTCATCGCATTCTTCATTCTGATCTTCTTGAACGATGCCATCACCGCAATAAGCTGCCAACTCGCATGCATCCGTGCAAAGTGGATTGCCGTCGTCATCTACCCCATAATCTGCCGGTGAATTGCCGGGATCGCAAGCTTCGTCGCCATCGATTTTCCCGTTGCCACATTTTTTACCCACAGCCTGGGAACATGCTCCCCCTTCTTTAGGGCATTCAAACCCGGCTTCAATGGCCATGCAGTCCGATGAGCAACCGTCGCCATCATTGTGGTTGCCATCATCGCATGTTTCCTTATTTTCGACTTTGCTGTTGCCGCATTGGGCCGTTCCAGGTTCATTCTGTTCACAGGCACCGCCCCGATCGGGGCACAAGTAGTTATCTTCGACAGTGGTGCAGTCGGCCGAACAGCCGTCCCCGTCGTTGGTGTTGCCGTCGTCGCAGGTTTCGCCGGCGTCTACTACCATATTCCCGCATTCGGGGACTGTTTCATTATCTTCAGAGGACGAATCGTCGTTGCAACCCCAGAGCAGGGTACAGCTGATGCCAATGACTTCTAATAGACGTTTATATTTCATGTTTTCTCCTTTTGGAATCCTATTTGGGCACTCACGTGTTTACACACGTTCGTGTTGTCCATTTTTATATAAATCTTTCATCATCACAATACCTGTGGGTAGACTCGAAGCGTCGATTTCGTGTGTGCTGAGGACGTGATAATTAGGGAAATGCGATAAAAAAGCTTCAGGTCCTGTAATAGGAAGACTGCACAACGGCGTTTGGTAATGGCATGGAATCGTGACGCGTGCACCGATTCTGAGTGCTAAATCGGCGGCCTCATGACCATCGATTGTATAAAATCCCCCCACGGGAATGAGCAGAATATCAATTCTTCCAAGCGCAGCGATCTGTTCATCTGTAAGAATTTCGCCGCAGTCCCCCATGTGCAGTATGCGCATGCCATCGGCCTCGATCAACTTCATCCAAACGCCGCCGCCGAATTTGGTTCCCTCAAATTTATCGTGCCATACAAAATGCGAAGTGACTTTGAGCGAGCTGTCGCACCAGTCGTGCCGCACAACGACCGGAATATTATGAATATCCCCCAGGTAATTGTGGTCGATATGCTCGTGCGTAATGAGCACAAAATCGGCGCAAGTACAAAACGGTGGGTAATTAAAACGACCTTTGAACGTCATCGATTCGTAAGGATCGATGACGATTCTGCGACCATCGTCCAAATCGATTGCAAAGGTTGCATGCGCTATAAAGGATAGTTTCATATTGTTTCTGTATTGCAAAAAAATGGGGATTAAACCGCTCCCTTTCAAGCGATATCTGGTATCATTTTTTCGACGGAAATACCAGAACATGCCATCGTATATGTTACTAATCGTGTAACTGTTCAGCCGCCATTCTTGTTTTTTTTAACAAACGGATTTGTTCGCATCTAACGATGCTTACTTTTAAGGACGAATGTGATTGTCATGGACACGGTTAATAACAGTAAATATAGGCAGCCTAACTGACAGTGGGGCTTGCCCCACTGTCAAATAGAGTACTGTTATTTTCTATGTCTACAACAATAGCAGGTTTGTAGCGCTTGAGGTTAAAGTCAATTCAAATACTTTAGAGAGATGGGGGAGGGGCCCCATCGAGAAAAGGATTGTCTGGGGTTATGAAAAGTAATGAATAAACAAAAATAATTGTGGGTTCCAAGGGTCTCAGACCCTTGGCGGGGTCCGGGGCAGAGCCCCGGCTGAGTAGTAACCACATAGCTTCGTTTTTTTCATTCTCATGTTGCACGAATCCCGTTATTTAGAATAAAATCATCTTACCTGAAATGAATCAGGTGTGAATCTGCATGGATGCGGCATGAGCCTTCTTGAATCTAAAAATATCCTTCTTTTCATTGTCATTTGGGGCAGCTTTTTTTGTGTCGTGGTCGGCTGTCAAAAGGGGCAGGCAAATCAAGAAGCCGAACCATTTAAAGAAGTCCGTGAGCTCAAGTGCCCGGATCATACGCGTCGCGTCGAGGTGACCAACACATCGTATCCCGAATATTATTGTGTAGGGATGGATGGCAGAACTGGACTTTGGCTTGAATTTGATGTCAATGGCAGGCTCAGGACGCGTGCGAACTACGTCAAAGACAAGCTCAATGGCGCATGGACCTCGTATCATCCCAATGGCCAGGTCGATACCGAGGGGCTGATGGAAAACGACGTTCGCACTGGCAAATGGACACAGTATTACGTGAATGGCAAGCTCCGCAGTGTTAAACATTACGAGAATAATCAGCTGCATGGCGGCGTTGAGCTGTATTACAACACGGGTACGATCATGGCCAGTGGTGATTATGTCAATGATTATGAAGAAGGACCGTGGAAAGTTTATACCCCAAAAGGAGAATTGGCCCGCGAATGCAGGCTTGAGCATGGGGAAGAAAAAGAATGCCAGATATTTATTAAGGATTTTCAGCCAACATCGAAATTTTATCCGTCTAAAGAGCGAGGGGCCTTGTAGAGACGTGTCGTGACACGTCTCGTCAAGGCCCGGACGGGGCGTTGCGGGGTGTCCCCGCATTGGGGGTAGGCGCGTATGACCATTTGCAGGGACGTTCCGTGAAACGTCCCTGCAAATGGTCATAGCGCCGCAGGGGGCTCGGCCCCCTGACAAATCAAACATTAGGTGCGTATCGAGCCGGTAGAGACGTGTCGTGACACGTCTCCCGGCGAGATAGCACCATCCCAAATAAAAAACATAAAAACAAAAGGTAGAGACGTTCCGTGGAACGTCTCCGATTATTTCAAATACAGGAGAGAGTATGGACGAAAAATTAGCCCGTTTGAACAACGCCAGGGTCAATGAAATTGTTGAAAAATACGTCGCACTGTGCGAGCCTGCCAAAGTTACGGTCATCGACGACAGTGCCGAAGATGCAGCAATTTTGCGGTCGCGCGCGCTCGAAGGCGGCGAAGAACATCTGCTGGCGATGAAAGGTCACACGTACCATTTTGACGGGCCGCAGGATCAGGCGCGGGATAAGGCGCACACGAAGCTGCTCGTGTCGAAGCCCGTCAATTTCGGGTTCGAGACGCAGACGCTCGACAGGCAGACCGGACTCGACGAAATTGAAGGGCTGCTCAAAGGCATCATGCGCGGAAAAGAGCTTTTTGTGCGGTTTTGCTGTCTCGGCCCCACAAACTCGCCATTCTCGCTGTTGGCGCTGCAGCTGACCGATTCGGCGTACGTCGCACACTCGGAGGATTTGCTGTATCGGCGCGGGTATGAGGCGTTTAAGGCTGCCAAAGACCCCAATGATTTCTTCGTTTTCGTTCATAGTGCCGGCGAACTCGAAAACGGCGTCACGAAGAATGTCGATAAACGCCGCATCTACGTCGATCTCGAGGG
>OCTW013417018.1_pt1 | contig 39756 bp, 65 predicted proteins | sample 1539671 | NCBI WGS metagenome assembly OCTW01 (sample SAMN02144230, study PRJEB22623) | gut metagenome | biome: sheep rumen | host: Ovis aries | place: New Zealand
ATATTTATATACATATATTGTTTCTAAAAAGAAACCAAAATTATTATTAATATTAATTACAACAGGAATTAATTTTATAATATCTTATTTTTTATTTAAATATAAGCTGGAATCTTTTTATTATATAATAACATTTTTGATTTTAATAATACATTTTAAAATTAATGGAGTAAAGTTGAAGGAATCAATTAAATTTTTGATTATAAATACAATTTTACAAGCAATTAGTTTAATAACAAGAAATAATACGATTACCGAATATAGTTTTACACTATCTTTAATACTGAATATAGATTATATGTTAATGTTATTAATATGGTGTGAATTGATTAGAAAAGGAGGGATAATATGCCTACATCATGGCTTCTATTCGCTGAAGAAACTAAACTTGTCAACATTGCTAAAAGAATTGCAAAGAAAATTGCATAATTTTAAACAATTAGACAAGGAAGAAAAACTAACTCATATTATTTATTTTATATTAAGTTTTATTTGGAATGTTGGAACAATAATTATAGTTTTATTAGTTGCAAGATTAAATGATACTTTTATTGAATGCTTATTTATTTTAACTTCATTTTGGTTAAGTAAATCAGTATTTGGCAAACCTTTTCATTTACCTAGCATGAAACAATGTTTCATAGTATCAAACCTAACCTACTACCTATTAAACAGATTAACAACACCACTTGGAATAAGTATATTTGTACCAATATTACTTGGTGTTGGATTATCTTATTTTACTTCTAAATTAGTAAAGAAAACTTATAAACCTTTATACAAAGGTATGCCAAAAGAATTGTTTGAAGAAACTATTTTGAAAGTTACAGATAAAGAAAGCACAAAATATAAAATATGTTATGACTTTTTTATAGAAAATAAAAATGCGTTATATTTGACTGGTAAATATAATTATAGTGAAGCAGGAATAAGACAAATAATAAGTAGAATAAATAAGCAAATTAAAGACTTAAAATAAGTCTTTTTTTGTTTGTATAAATTTGTATAAAAAATAAATAGTATTATTACAATTGAAAGGAGATATAGCTTTGTAAATTTGTTTAAAACACATTTTGAAGAGTTCAAATATATCTTCTTTCTTTTTTATATTTAAAGGAGTGAAAATATGTATAACAATCCTTATATGAATTATACAAATAATTTTAATCAACAAAGTCTAAATGACCGAATAGATAATCAAATAGCACAATTAAATCAAATGAAAGAACAAATAAAAACAAACACACAACAACCAATGCAACCAACAAATCTAACGCAAAACTTTCAATTAGCACCAAATAATCACGCAATGAGATATGCAAATACAATTGATGAAGTAAATAAAGAAATAGTTTATTTTGATACACCATTTTTTAGTAAAGATATGTCAATTTTATGGGTAAAAAATGCAAAAGGTGATATTAAAACTTATGAATTAAATGAAATACTACCGATTGATGAAAAAGATATGCAGATAAAATATTTACAATCACAAATAGAGGAATTGAAAGGAATGATAAAAAATGATGCAAATGTTACAAATGTTAATACAAAACAAAATGCAACAAATACCACAGGGGATGATGAACCAATTGGAACAACAATTGAAAAGGCAGAATCCACAAGCATACAAAAGGTATCAAGAGGCAAAAAAGAATAATAATCCAAATGATTTATTGAATGAAACAGTAAATAATTTTAATCCACAACAAAGACAGCAATGGAACAATTTAATGAATATGTTTAATCAACAAAATATCCAAAAATAAAGTTAAAAACTTTATAGGAGGGTATTTTGCTAGAAAGTATCTTCCTATAAGGTTTCTAGCACCTTAAATATTTATAGGAAGGAGAAAAATATATGAACAATGGTATTCAACCAACAGTAGAATTAGCCACAAACAATGGAAACAATGGCTTTTATCCATATCCAGTTTATCCAATGATGAATGGTGGATTTGGAAATGGAGGCTTTGGAGGATATGGCAATGATATTATTTGGATAATTTTATTATTTGCTTTATTCGGTGGAAATTGGGGAAATAATGGCAATGGTGGTTTCTTTGGTGGAAATAGTTTTGATAATGGTTATGCATGGCTTTCTAATGGACAAAAAGAAATAATGCAAAACACTAACAATGGATTTGATACATTACATTTAAGCAATCAATTAGATACTGTAAATAGTGGTATTTATTCATTATCTAATCAGTTATGCAATTGTTGTGCTGATATGAATCAAACTGTTTCAAATGGTTTCTATAATGCAGAAGTATCAGCATGTAATAGACAAATGGCTAACATGAATCAAAACTTTAACAACCAAATTGCTACACTTCAAGGATTTAATGGACTTCAAAAATCTTTAGATTCATGTTGTTGTGAAAACCGCTTAGGAATAGCAAACTTAAATAGTACTATCTTAAGCGAAAATTGTGCAGATAGAGCTGCTTTAGCAGATGGATTAAAAGATGTATTAATTAATCAAACTGCTAATACACAACGTATTTTAGACCAATTATGTTCTGACAAAATTGATGAAAAGAATGATAAAATACGTGATTTAGAAAGACAATTGTCAATGAAAGATTTACAAGCAAGTCAAATTGCACAAAATGCTTTCATTTCACAAGGATTTGCAAATGAAGTTGACCAATTGTACAATCGCCTAGCAAATTGTCCAGTTCCAAGTACTCCAGTATATGGAAGAACACCTATATTCACTTGTCCAAATAATAATGGATGTGGATGTGGATTTAACACAACAAGTCAATTTATTTAATAGCATAGAGTAGATTACTACTAACTCGAATACGAGAACTTGCTAATTGATAAGGACATTATTGTCCTAACCAAGAGAATAGGCATAGTTCTATTCTCTATTTTTTAAAAAAATGCACAAAATTTATGCAAAAATTGTGGAAAAATCACAAAAAAGCACAAAATAATATATAAATTGTGCAAAATTATTGAAAGGAGAAATAATATGATAGAAACAATTATAAATGAGCCATTAGCATTGCCAAGTAATGCAAGTCCAATAACTTTTGATGAAACAGATATAAGAACTAGATGTGCTTCTTGCTGTGGGTGGTTAGATTATCAAAATGGCAACCCTAATTTTAAAATATTTGGAAATGGATATACAGGTTATTATGATGTAGAATTTAGTACTTCTGTTAGCACGGCTACTCCTGGTGTTGTTGCAATAGGTTTATTTCAAGATGGTGTTTTAATACCAGACACAGTAAGAGCTGTAACAATTGCAGCTGCTGATGATTATGAAACCATTTCTTTTGATAAAAAATTAAGAGTTTGTCCACGTGGAACTACAAACTTATCAGTTCAATCAGTTCCAAGTGTACCAACACCAACTGATCCTACAACACCAATAGCAACTACACAAGCAATTATAACTAATGCTACATTTAGCATTTCAAGATTAAATAAATAATGAATAATAATTTAGATAAAGGTTCGTTCTTGTTACAATTATATAGTCTTTTAATTATAATGAAGGATTTTAATAATAGTGATTTAATGAACGAATTGCAACATCAAAATCAAGATTATTTACAAAAAATATTGAAAAACCAAGAAGAAATATTAACTCTTTTAAGAAAGGAGGATAACAATGCACGAGAAGTTAGAAAAGAAAACTGAAGAAAGTATAAATAAAATATTAGATGAAGGAATAACTACAAATAATTTGGAACATCTTTATAAATTAACAAAAATAAATCATATAGCAAAGGAGGAAGAAAATATGAATTATGGAAACTATGGAAATTATGGCACAAGAAGACCAGGATATGATAGTTATGGAAGAGATAACTATGGAGAATATGGAAACTATGCTAGAGGAAATTATGGTGCCAGAGGTCGTGATATGAGATATCGTGGTGATGATTACATGGACAGAATGTCTAACGAATATGGTAGATATATGGAAACAAGAGAAAGATACGGAGCAGGAGAAGAATCTGATAAAGCATTTCATTTCATGACAAAAGCATTGGGAGAATATTTAGATTTCTTACATGAGGAAGCAGATACACCGCAAAAAAAACAAATGCTTAATGAAACATTACAAAGAAGTATGAGATAGTATGAGATATTATTTTTATAATGCTAATAGTCATAATAATTTTATTGATGACTGCTTTCCTAGAGCATATTCAATAGTAATGGATATAACATGGAAAGAAGCATATAAAGAATTATGTAAAAGTGCAATGGAAAAAGGGTATATGATTGATAGTGCTATTTTTGTAAGGGATTTTTTAGATAAAAAGTTTAAAAGAATACCTTATAATGAGATATACATAGGAGAATTTGCAGAAAATCACCCTGTTGGAAGATATTTAATAACTACTGATAATCATATAACTGCATGTATCAATGGCTACATTATAGACACATGGGATTGCACTAACAAAAAAATCGAATATATTTGGAAAATTAATTAAAAGGCACAATTTGTGTCTTTTTTTTAAATGTGTTATAATAAAATTAGGTGGTAAATATGACAATTGCAGTTGATAAAAATTCATATCAAGTAGCAAAAGATGATGGCAATAAATATGTTTATTTATATGAAGAAGCAAATCTTGAAGAATTAATGAAAACAAAATTACATTGCATGGAATACAACGAATGTGAATTTGTCGATATAAACGCAACTGATTATAATATTGACTGCATAAAAAAATGTAAGATAACAGATAAAGATTGGGATAAACTACCTGAAAAAGTAAATTATAAAATAGGAATAATAATACCAAATTATAATTACGAACATACAATCGAAAAATGTTTAAATAGTATAGCATATCAAACTTATAAAAATTTTGAAGTTATATTTGTAGATGATATGAGTACTGATAATAGTGTTAAGATAGCAAGTAAGTTTAAAAATATGATGAACATTAAAATTATACAATTAAGACAAAAAAGATTAAATGGTGGTGCTAGAAATGAAGGATATTTACATTTAAGTGATGATGTTGACTATGTTTACTATGTAGATAGTGATGATTGGCTTTATAATGAAAATGCTTTAGAAGAAATAAATAATAAATTACAAAGTAAACCTGATGTGTTATTTGTTGGACTTGCTGAATATAAAAATGGTAAAACTAAAATATGCGATATTCCACAATATAAAGACAAATACGAAGCAATAGCAGGTTGGAGTGGTAGTTGTGGTAAAGTTATCAAGAAAAGCCTAGCAACAAGGCAAGAATGCTTATATAATGAAGGTACACTAAAAGAAGATAAAAACCAACATTGTAAAATATGTTTTTATATGAATAGTTTTCAATTATTAAAAAAACCGATATATGTTTGGAATAAAGATAATCATAAATCAGTAACAACAGTAAGAAAAATAAATCCATTATGGGAAACAAGTACAATAAGACATTGGGCTGATACATTACAATTATATTTAGAATTAAAAGGAAAAGATGAAAAAATAGATAAATTTTTAGAAAGTAGATTACAAATGGTGAAGAAAGAAGTGTTAGAGGGCGGTGATAAGCAATGGTAAAGTTAAGCATTATAATACCTTATTATGAAACTTATAGTTTAACAATGCAATTATTAAAAGAATTATCTATACAAAAAAATGATGAAGTTGAAGTAATACTTATAGATGATTATTGTAAAAATGATTTTAACGATATTGAAGAAGTTTTAGGATTAAATGAAATAAGACTAATTAAACATAATAAAAATCAAGGGGTTGCTAAATCAAGAAATGAAGGCATAAAACTTGCAAGAGGTAAATATATAGCTCTAATAGATTGTGATGATCAAATAAATATGGACTATGTTGAAACATTATTAAAAGCAATAGATACATACGATACAGATGTTATTAACTTTAATTGGTATGATATGACAACACACATTGAGTATAGGAAACCACATAATCCAGCACCTTGGAAACAAATATATAAAAAAGAAACAATGCCAATATTTAGTGAAGAATATGAATATGGACACGAAGATGTACCATTTCAAGCAGAAATAGATAGTGGTAAATATACAATTACATATTTAGATAAAATGATATACTTATACAACTCAAATAGAGAAGGAAGTTTATATTGGAAAAAAACACATAAGGAGGGAATAAAATGATAAAAGTTGAAGTAACAAGCGAATTTACATATAAGGATTATGAAAAATTAAAAAATATCAAAAGAAAGTCAATTGATGTAAAAGGTAAACTATTTGTAGGCGATACATTTGAATGTGATAAAGAAATTTATGATTATTTAAATGGTGGAAATAAAGATGGATATATAGTAGTTAAAATTTTGGAAGTAGTTCCTGAAATGCCAACTATTATAGGACATAGAGCAGACGATGTAGAATATGTTGCTCCATTAGATAATGAAAATATGAAAAAACTTAGTAAAGCAATAGAAAAAAGAATAAATGAAAATGGTTTAACTGTTGAAGGTTTAGGTATAAAAAAAGAAATTAAACCTAAAAAGAAAAAGACAAGCAAAAAATAATCTTGCTTGTTAGAAAGGAATGATATTATGGCAAAAGATTTTGAAGATGGAGTATGGCGTACTGTTGGCGGTAGAAGAATATTCATAAAAGATGGTGAAGATTTAGAAACTGCTATGAAGAAAAGTGGTAAATTTAAAAAAGAAGAAATAAAAGAAAAAAAAGAAGAAAAAGATTTATCATATCAAGGAAAAGAAAGTGATAAAGCACCAACAACTGGTAAAACTGCTGATGTAGTAATAAAAGAAGTTGAAAAATGGGAAAAAGAAGGCAAAAATTCGGTAGTTATTGAAAGAAATAAAGAAACAATAGAAACTTTGAAAAAAATTGAAGGAAAGCCTGATGAAAAAATAAAAATATATAGAGCAACACCTAGTGACGAAATAAATGATGGAGATTGGGTTTTTTTAGATAAACAACATGCTGAAGATTGGACAAAAACACCATTTGGGCAACAAAAAATAGGATTTAAGGTTGTAGAAATGGAAACTGAAGCAAAAAATGTAGAGTGGACAGGTAAAAATTTAGAATTTGCATATAGAGAACCAAAACAACCGTCTATTAATGTAAAAGATTATTCAAAATTAACTAGAAAAGAAATGGCAACAATGCTAGTTGATGACCAAATTAAAAGAGGAATAGTAAAACCTGAAAGTAGAGAAAAACAAATTCAAGCAAGATTAACAGGTCAATTTAAAATGAGTGAAATGGATTTAAGAGATTATATAAAAAAATATTTAAAATAGTGCAAATTTGCACTTTTTTTTATTTGTGTTATAATATAATTAAAGTCCAAGAGGACTTATATCTATTCACACGTGGACGAGACCACGAAAAAAAGCGAAGGGAGAAGATAATATATGCGTGAATTTTTAAAAGGACTAGATTTAGACGATGAGTTGATTGATACTATAATGGCAGAACATGGCAAATTAGTAACAAAAGACAAAGAGGAGTTGCAAACCTTAAAAAGTCAAATGAAAGAACTTAAAGAAAATTCCAAAAATGCCGATGAACTTCAAAGCAAATATGATGAATTAGTCAAAGCCAATGAAGAACGTGAGGCACAAAAGAAAGCCAAAGAAGAAGATGAAATATTAACAAAAAATATTACTTCAGTATTTGGTGATAAGAAATTTGTCAATGATTTTACAAAAAATGCAATTATTGAACAAATTAAAACAGCGTTGAAAGACAATTCAAATATCGGTAAATCTACAAAAGATTTATTCGAAGAAATAACAAATGGAAAAGATGGAATATTTGCTAATCCAAACCAATTAGTAGATATGCCAAGTGCAGATGAAGGAATGGAAAATACAGTTTCAAAAGATGCATTTGACAAAATGAGTTATAAGGAAAGAGTAGAATTTAAAGCATCTAATCCAGAGTTATTTAACAAATATAATAATTAGGAAAGAGAGATGATTTTTTATGGCAACAGGAACAACAAAATTAGCACAACTAATTGATCCTGAAGTTATGGCACCAATGATTAGTGCAAAAATTGAAGCAGCAATCGTTGCAACACCATTTGCAAAAATTGATACTACATTAGCAGGAAAACCAGGTAGTACAATTACAGTACCAAAATATAAATATATTGGAGCAGCAGAAGACCTTGCTGAAGGTGTAACTGCTGATAAAACAAAATTAGAAACTTCTACTGCAGAATATACAATTAAGAAAGCAGTAAAACAAGTTGAATTAACTGATGAAGCAGTATTAAGTGGATATGGAAATCCAGTTGGAGAAACTAATTCACAATTAGGAAAAGCAATCGCTGATAAAGTAGATAATGATGTTATGGAAGAATTAAAAGGAGCACAATTACAATACACAGGAGCAAATACTGGAATATCTTATGATGAAGTAGTAAATGCTATTGATGTATTAAATGAAGAAGAAAATGTTGAAAAAGTAATGTTTATTCATCCAAAACAAGTTTCTCAATTAAGAAAAGATGATGACTTTATTTCAAACGATAAATATAATAACAATGTTATTATGAAAGGTGAAATAGGTATGATTGCAAATACAAGAATTGTACCAAGTAGAAAAGCAGTAAACGATGCTAAAACATATTTCATGAATCCAATCGTTGAATTAAGACCACAATCACAAACTGGTGATGAGACAGCAGCAATTACTATTTACTTAAAGAGAGATACTAATCTTGAAACACAAAGAGAATTAAGTAACTATACAACATTAATTGGTGCAGACAAACATTATGTTGCAGCACTAACTGATGAATCAAAAGTAGTAGTAGCAAAATTCCCAGTTGGAAACATAAGTTTATAATAAAGGAGGGCGTTTATGGAATTTAGTGGACAATACCTAACTTATGAAGAATATAGGGCTTTAGGTGGCACTTTAGACCTAACGTCCTTTAATTTATTAGAATTTGAAGCAAGAAGACAAATTGATATAAGAACCTTTAATAGATTAAAAAATGTTGAAGAAATACCACAAGAAGTAAAATTATGTATATTTAATATGATAAATAGTATAAATAGTTATTTAGAATCTAAAAATAACATTTCAACAAATGCAAATGTTAAAAGCGAAAGTATAGATGGATATTCTGTTCAATATATAAGTTCCAGTGATATAGAAGAAGTTATTAAATCAAAAAATAGTGATATTAAAGACATGATAAATTCTTATTTATTGGGCGTTATAGTTGATGGGGAACATTTATTATATTGTGGTATTAAATAATGATAACAAATAGTAAATTAACTATTTATCACATGAATGGATTAGATGTTTCAACACATTTTGAAACTTGGCAAAGATATAATTATGATAATGTTTGGTTTTTTGGTGGTAAAGGTGCTAGTATTTACAAAGGTTATGAAGATGCAAATGAAGTGGAGATTCGACTACCTTACAAAAAAAATGAAAACCTTGATATTAGCAAATTTGCAATTGGAGATATTATAGTGCAAGGAAATCTTGACTTTGATATTCAAACACAAGAAGATTTAAAAGATTATTTAATATATAATATAACAAGTATCAAAAATAACACATTTGGAAGTGAACCACATATTCATATTGGTGGAAAATAATGCCTATTAAAATGAAACCAATAAGTACCATAAAAGCAAGATTAGGAATACAAAAAAATGGACCTGTGCATAAATATTTTACAAAAAGATGTGCTGATTACATGGATAAATATGTGCCTTATGCAAGAGGTGGTCTTGCGTATGAAAATCGAGAAATTGGAACTAATGTAATAATTTATAATTCGCCTTATGCACACTATATGTATAAAGGTTTAGTTATGGGACCAAATATTCCTATAAAAGATGAAAATGGTTTTATTGTTAGATGGTTTTCACCAAAAGGAAAGAAAAAACAATATACTGGCAGAGAAATTAATTATAATCAAAGTGCTGGACATGAATATGCTGGACCACATTGGGATGAAAGAATGTGGAGTGCTGAAAAAGAAGAAGTCTTAAAAGAAGTACAAAAATTTATTGAAAGAGGTGCTAAATAATGAATATACAAGATTTAAGAATAACAAAATTGCGTGAATATTTATTTGGTATTATTAATAACATTGTTTCAAATACAAACACACAAATCAATGCAAATATGTTAATTGATAAAATTGACAATTACAGTTTGGATAAAATTCCTACTGATGCAGAAGTTGAAACATGGATTATTGGTGCTATAAAAAAGCGTGATGTATATTCATTTAGAAGCCGTAAAAGTTATTCACAAGATGCATTAGTTAATTTAAAAAATATAGGTTTTTTTGAAAAATTTGAGAAATTGATTGAAAATAATAATAAACAAGGAATATTACCTGATATTGAAAATATAGAAAGTATAGAGTGCTTGAATTGTGGAACATTAAATAATGTTGAATCAAACACAGCAGAATTTGATATACAAATACAAATTACTTATAGAGAGGAGTAAAAAACATGGCAAATTATGTACCAAGTGGAATTGAAAAAATAAAAAGAAGTCAATTCTTAACTTACATTAATACAACACCATCAGCACAAACTGCTAAATGGGATGTACTAGGTGTTGGAATAACTGAATATGGAATCGCTTTTAATCCACAAGTTGATACTGAAAAATGGATCATAGAGGATAACTCTAGAAACGACCATACATCTAATCAAAAACAATCTAGTGTAACACAAAAATGTTATAAAGGAGACCCAGTATTTGAATTTATAAATGGTGCAAGAGACCAATTAAATTTCAAAACACAAGTCTTAGATATTGATAGATGGAATGGAACAGGTTCAAGTTATCCAGCAAAGAAAAGTGATGTTATTATAACAATAACAAATTACATGGGTGAAAATGCAGAAATCGAATACGATATGTATTATGATGGTGATGCTGTTGATGGAACAGTAACATTTGAAGGGAATACACCAACATTTACACCAACAACAAGTTTATAAGACCTTTAAGGGTGGGTGAAATAGTCGCCCTCCCTTATTTTTATTGAAAGAGAGGAGATTATAACATGACAGATAATGTTATAAAGTTAAATAAAAGTGATGTTTTAACACTTAAAATTGAAACAAATGATGGAAAAGAAACTGGTGAAGTTTTAACATTTGATCTAGAAGACATTGAATTGCCTTTAAGATATCAAGAATTAATAGAAAAAAATAAAAGAAATACAGAAAATTTAAGAAATCAATTATTAATTATTGAAAAAAGACAAGATGTTAAAGGCAAAAAATTATTAAGTAAAAATGAAGAAGATAAAATCAAAGCATTAAACGATTATTTTAAAAAACAAATTGAAGTTTACAATATGTTTTTAGGAGAAAATGGAGTTCAAAAATTACTTAACGGAAGAAAAATTGGTTGGACTACATTACAAGAAATTGATGAAATAATCGAAAAACAAATAGCACCATATTTAAACCAAAATATGAAAAGTATTAGTGAAAGAGTCAAGGAAAAATATGGAAATCTTGTAAAAAAAGATAAGGATGTATTAAAAGCAGATGAATAATTATCCAGAATACGCAGAAGTTGAAGGAAAAGAATACAAAATAAATACTGATTTTAGAATAGCAATAGAATGTAATAGAATTGCAGAAGATTCTACAATCAGTGATTATGAGCGTTCTTTTGCCATAATTTACATGCTTTTTGGTGATGAAGGTATAAATACACCAGAACACTATGAAAAATTGCTTAAAATAGCTTTAAAATACCTTGCATGTGGCAAAGAAATTGAAAAAACAGATAATAAAGAGCAACCCGACATGGATTTTATTCAAGATATGGATTATATTGAAGCAAGTTTTATGAGTGATTATCATATTGATTTAGCAAATACAAAAATGCATTGGTGGAAATTTTTTAATTTGATAGGTGGATTATCAAATAGTGAAATGGGCAATTGTTGTGTATTAAATAGAATTAGAAATTTAAGAAATTATGATGTATCACAAATAAAAGATAATAAAGAAAGACAAAAAATAGCAAAAGCAAAAGAACAAGTTGCTTTAAAGAAATATAAAAAAGAATATAATCTAACAAAAGAACAAGAAGAATCTATGGAAAGATTAAATAAAATACTTGGCTTATAGAAAGGAGTTGATAATATGGATGGAAAAATAATTATAGGAACAGAAGTCGATACTTCAAAATTTGAAAAACAAATAAAAAAATTGCAATTAAAAAAAGAAGATCAAAAAATTGAAATTGAAGCAACAACAAAAAATATAAAAGAAAGTGAAAATCAATTAAAATCTTTAGAAAAACAAATGGATGAAGTAACTCAAAGATATGATAGATTAATAGAACAAAAAAATCGTTATGAAAAATTGAGTCAAAAGCCAAATTTAACACCAGAAGAAAATCTTGATGTTGTTGCTTTTAGAGATTTTGGTGGATATACTTCATTACAACTAACGCAAGAAAAAATGGAAGATATTGAATTAAGACAACAAAGTGTAAAAAATTATATTGAAGAACAAAATAGATTATTAGAAAGACAAAATTTTTCTTATAATGAAATTGACGGTAAAATCGAAGATGTATATTTACAAATGAATAAAACAACCCAAAAAATAAATGAAGCAGAAAAAAAAGCAAAACAAATAAAACTTGACAAAATAAAAGAACAAGTTAATGGAGTTGGAAAATCAGTTGAAAAAATAACATCAAAAATTGGGCGTTGGGCTTTAGCAATATTTGGCGTTAGAACTGCATATAATTTTATTAGAAGTGCAATTTCAACAATAGCATCACAAGATGACCAATTAAACGCAGATATACAATATATGAAAAATTCATTAGCATATGCAGTTGAACCAGTTGTTCGAGCCATTGTTAATTTAGCAAAACAATTATTACAATATGTGGCACAAATTGTTTATTTATTAACTGGTAGAAATATATTTGAAAATGCAAATAAATCTTTAGAAAATAGCAAAAAAAATGCTAAGGGATTAAATAAAGAATTGCAAAAAACACTTGCAGGATTTGATGAAATGAATGTAATGCAAGATAGTTCATCATCAGGTGGTGGTTCAGCACTCCCAAGTTTTGATTTATCAGAAGCGTATAAACTAGAACCTCCAGAATGGATGCGATGGATTTTAGATAATAAAGATGGATTAATTGCAGGATTATTAGGTATTGCTGGAGCATTAACTGCATTAAAATTAGGAATAGACCCATTAAAATCATTAGGAATAGGCATTACAATTGGAGGTATAGTTTTAGCAGTAGAAAAATTATTGGCATATTTAAATGACCCAACATGGGAAAATTTTGGTGGATTTTTAAAAGGAATAGGAATTGCTATAATGGGAATAGCACTTTTAGTTGGAAGTCTTCCAGTTGCTGTTGTAGGAGCAATAGTTACAATTTTTGGAACTGTTGCAACATATTGGGATGAAATTCATAAAATATTGCAAAATGGTATAAATTGGCTAATTGAACAAACTGATTGGGTAAGAGAACATTTTGGATTTGTTGGAGAATGGATTTATACACATATTGTTCGTTTATTACAATTAGGATTAGATTATTGGGATAGAATATTTAAAGGTGTTAAAACAATATTAGATGGAATAATTGATTTTGTTGGTGGAATATTTACTGGCAATTGGAATAGAGTATGGGAAGGCGTTAAATCAATATTTTCTGGAGCATTTAATGTTATGTTTTCAACAGCACGACTTATATTTGAATGGATTGTAAGTTTAATAAAAGATAAAGTTAAAGTTGTAACTAATGTATTAGGAAAAATTAAAGATACATTTGTCAATATATTTAGTGGATTATGGGATAGCATTAAAGGTTTTGTTGAACAAACTGCAAAAAACATTGGTGATACATTAAATCCATCAAATATATTTGATAAAGTAAAAAAAGGCGTTGGAAGTATTGGAAATGGTATAAAAAATTTCTTTGGATTCGCAAAAGGTGGTATTATATATCCTCCAAAATTAGCAGTAGGTGGAATTATTAATCAACCAGGAAGAGGAGTACCATTGACATCGGCAATAGGCGGAGAGCATGGTGCAGAAGGTGTCATCCCACTAACAGATTCACAGCAAATGCAGTTATTAGGAGAAGCAATAGGAAAATACATCACAATCAATGCAAGTATAACAAATACTATGAATGGAAGAGTTATTTCAAGAGAATTACAAAAGGTGCAAAATGATATGGATTTTGCAATGAATAGATAAGTAGGTGATTAAATGTTTGTTGATAGAAATTCAATTTATATAAATGGTGTTTCAATGGGACAATACATTGTTGAAGCAAAATATGGATACAATAAATTATGGAGCAGTGATAGTGGTCGTAATTTAGCAGGAACACAAAGTGGAACACTTATCGGGATATATCCAAAAATTATATTACAATTTAGAAAACTTACTAAAAGTGAATTGGAAATAATTACGCCAATATTAGATAGTCCAAATCAAACAGTAACATATTATGATCCTACAAAACACACAAATGTAACAATGACAACATATACAGGGGATTATGAAATAACAAATAAATATATTATAAACGGAAACCGAAAAAATGAAGGCTTTGCATGTTCATTTATAGCAGTAAGTAGGAGGGCATAATGAGAACTCATACAAATAATTATAAAAATAATATAAGAACATTTGGGCGTGAAATAGATGTTAAAATAAGTTATACAATTGATAATACAAATGTGGAGTTAGGTTCAGAAGAACTTAATTCCATAACATTATCATATGAAGGCAGTATTTTAAAATCAGTTATGCGTGGTATTGAAATCGATTCAAATGTGGAAATTTCGGTTGGTACAGCATTGAACTTTAGTTTTGGCGTAAAGGTTGGAAACAACTATGAATATTTAGACTATGGAACATTTATTGTTAAAGAAGTTGAAAAACAAGAAGATTTAGAAAGTTGGAAAATAATTTGTTATGATAAAATGCTTTATACAATGAAAAATTATGAAGAAGTCGAAGCAACATATCCATGTACAATTCATGATTATATTGTGGCAATATGTGATAAATTAAATTTAACTTTTAAAAATGAAAATACAACATTTCCAAATTATAATAGAGAAATAGCAAGTGATTTATATGCTGGATTAGGCTATACATATCGTGATGTATTAACCGAATTGGCACAAGTAACAGCAAGTACAATTTGTATTAATGAAGATGATGATGAATTAGAATTAAGATATATAAATACAACAAATGATACAATAGATGAAGAATTTTTTAAAGATATTAATGTAAAATTTGGACAAAAATTTGGACCAATAAATTCAATAGTATTAAGTCGAGCAGGCGAAAGTGATAATATTTATATGCAAGATGATGAAAGTATTGAACAAAATGGTTTATGTGAAATAAAAATTGTTGAAAATCAAATAATGAATTTTAATGATAGATCAGATTATTTACAAGATATTTTTGATACATTAAATGGATTAGAATATTATATAAATGATTTTTCAAGTACTGGTATCACATATTATGATTTATGTGATAGATACAATGTAAGTATTGGAGAAAACACATATTCTTGCATAATGTTTAATGATGAAATAAATATAACACAAGGATTGTCAGAAGAAATATTTACTAAAATGCCAGAAGAAAGTGAAACAGATTATAAAAAAGCAGATAAAACTGATAGAAGAATAAATCAAGCATATATTATTGTAGATAAGCAAAATCAACAAATAGAATCTTTAACAAGTACAGTTTCACAAGTAAGTGAAGAAACAAATAATAAATATCAAGATTTAATAAATAAATTTTCATCAATAGATGAAGCACTAACACAAATATCAAGTATTGAAAATCGAGTAACACAATTGCAAACAGATACATATACAAAAACCGAGGTTCAACAAATTGCAAATGGTGTTGGCGTAGATGGTGTTGTTGTTTCGGTTGTTACAAGTACAGCAGGAACATTTGATGAAAATGGTTTAACAATTGAAAAAACAAATGCCAAAACAAAAGGTAATTTTAATGAAACAGGTATAACAGTAATGGATGCAACAGGTTATTCAGATGAAGAATTATTATTTGCTGGATATGATAATGATTTAGGTGAAACAATTGTTAGAACAAAAAACATTAATGTTTCAAAATATTTAACAATTGGACAAAATTCACGTTTAGAAGATTATGAAGATGGAACAGGAATTTTCTTTATAGGAAGTTAGAGGTGAAAATTAATGGCAGTATTAACTAAAAATTTTCAAGTAGTTGGAGTTGGACCAACACAATATTTTGGAAGTGTTCCAGCACATCTTGAATTACAAGCAAGATATGATTCACAAAATATAGAAACAAATAAAACATTTTATGTTACAGATTTGTATTTAGTTGTTGAAAGTAGTTATATTGGACATTATCAATCAACACCATATACAATAAATGTAACAGGAACGCCAAGCAGTAAAAGTGGAGATGCTGGAAGTGGAAATTATACAACAAGATATGTTGATGGAATAGTATCAGAAGTAGAACATAATTCAGATGGAACAAAATCTATAAGTGCAAGTGGTTCAATGACTTTTGGTGCTTGGGGAATTACATTAACAGTTAGTGGAAGTGCAGATTTACCAACAATACCAAGAGCAAGTTCAATAACAGCAACAGATTGTTATATTGGAAGTGCTACAACAATTACTATTAATAGAGCAAGTTCATCTTTTACACATACAGTTACTTATTCATTTAATGGATTAACAGGAACAATAGCAACAAAAACTGCAAATACATCTATTGGTTGGACAGTACCTACAACATTTTATGCAAAAATACCAAATGCAAAAAACGGAACTTGTACATTAACTTGTCAAACATATTCAGGAAATACATTAATTGGAACAAAAACAACAACATTTATAGTAACAGTTAATCCAACAACAAATTCGCCAACATTAACTGCAAGTGTTATAGATAGTAATTCAACAACAACTGCTTTAACTGGTGATAATACAAAATTAATAAAATATTATTCAACAGCACAAATAACATATTCAGCAAGTGGAAAAAATAGTGCAACAATATCAAATGTAAAAATAAATGGTGCAACAGTTAGTTCAAGTCCTTATTCAATAACAAATGTTACAACAAATAATTTTTCAGTTGTTGCAACAGATAGTCGTGGATATACAACAACAAAAAATTTAGCACCAACAATGGTAAATTATATACCATTAACAATTAATGTTAATTTTTATAGAACACAACCAACAACAGGACAAGTATCATTAACATTTAATGGAAATTATTTTAATGGAAGTTTTGGAAATCAATCAAATACATTACAATTAAAATGGTATTATAAATTAAAAAGTGATACAAATTGGACAACAGGTGGAACATTAGTACAAGGAACACATTATGTAATATCAGGAAACACATTTCATTCAGGAACTTCATCTTATGAAGATGATATTATTATTGGAAGCAATTTTGATTATAGAAATGCTTATGATTTCAAAATAGAATATATTGACAAATTAGTTTCTAATTCAACAATAAAGACAGTTTCAAAAGGTATTCCGATAATAAATTGGGATGAAGAACATTTTAATGTAAATGGATTAATAACACAAAATGAAGAAACAATTAAATTTGATAATTATTCAAGTTCAGAACAAGTAATTGGAACTTGGATAAATGATAAACCATTATATAGAAAAGTTATAATAACAGGAACATTACCAAATACAAATTCAAAATCCGTAAGTCATTATATAAGCAATATGGAAACATTAATTAAAATTTATGGCATTGCAACAAATACATCAACTAAAAATAGATTGCCTTTACCTTATGTTGATACAGGAAATTTATCTTGGTGTGTTCAAATGTTTGCAAATAATTCAGTAGTATATATTACTGCTGGTGATAATAAGTCAGGATATGATGAATCATTTGTAGTAATGGAATATACAAAAACAACAGATTAAAAAAGGGAGATAAAAATGGACAATAAATTTCAAATTGAAGTAATACAAAGATTATCAACTTTAGAAACTCTTATTAAAGAACAAGATTATAAAGCAGTAAAAAAAACCAGTGATGATGCTTTAAATAAAGCAAACAACAACGAAGAAAGAATATTAAAATTAGAAAATACAAATTCATGGATTATAAAAACAATTGCAGTTATAATTATTGGAGCAATTATAAATTTAATTTTAAAAAAATAAAGAGGTGAATTTATGAGTAAAAAATGGTTAAAATGTGCATTAGTAAGAGCTGTCAAAACAATTGCTCAAACTTCTGCATCGTTAATTACAGTTGGCTCATTAATGACTGACATTAATTGGAAAACTGTATTATCAGTAAGTTTAGTTGCAGGAATATATAGTATGCTTACAAGTATTGCTGGTATTCCAGAAGCAAAGGAGGAAGAAAAATGATAAAACAATATAGTTATGCAAGTGATGGGCAAACATTTTTAAGCCCACACTTCCAAGTTGGAGAATTTAGAAGTTATGATGATTCACTAGGTTATTTAACAACTGATGTAATTCTTATAGATGACAAACTACCTGGAATATTAGAAAATATATTTAACGCATTAAATTGTTCTTCAATTTATATAACAAGTGGATATAGAAGTGAAGATTTTGATATACGAATTGGAGGTTTTGCTGGATATCATTCAAAAGGACAAGCAGTTGATATTATGTGTTATGGACAAGATGGCAATTTAATATCTTCGGTTGATGTATGTATAACAGCAGAAAATCTTGGTGTATTAGGCATTGGTTATGGTGGAAACTACACACATATAGATACAAGAGATTGGAAATCATTCTTTGATGAAACAAATGGGGCAGTAAATATAAATTCATGGTATGATTATTTTGGAATACCAAGACCAACAACTGGAATAATAACTTATCAAGCATTTACTGATAAATGGTATTCAGAAGTAAGAAGTTGTGAAGATTATGCTGGAGTATTTGGAGAAACAATAACAGGCTTTAGATGTAAACCACAATTTGGAGAAATAATATACGAAGCACATTTACTAGGTGGCGATTGGATTGGTGCAGTAAGTAGTAATGAATATGCCAATGGAACACCAAATGATTATGCTGGAATATATGGAATGCCTATTGATGGAATAAGAATAAAATCAAGTCAAGGATGGGTTAAATATCGTGTACATATAAAAGGTGGCGATTGGTTAGATTGGGCTGAGGGATTTGGCGATAGTGGAAACGAATACGCAGGAATATACGGACAAGAAATTGATGGAATTCAATGTTATTAAGCACTTAAATAGTGCTTTTTAATTTTTTTAAAAAAATACTAAAAAGGTATTTACAAAATACCTAAATAGGTATATAATACATATAGATAGGAGGTAAAAGGAGTGGAAAACATTTATATTTTAAAAGATTCTTTAAATCGTTGGGTGGCACAATATTTTAAAAAAGATTTAATATCAGTACAAGAATTAATAGAAACGATAGAAGAACTTGATGATGAAATAAGTAATTTAAAAGATAAAATAGAAGAACTTGAAACAAAACATGACAATATAGATGAACAAGTTGATGAAATGAGAATTAGTTAGGGGAAATGAAAATGAGAAGATTAAATAAAAAGGGTAAAATTTTAATAACAATAATAACAATTTTAATAAGTGCCGTAATTTACGTTTTAACGGCAAAATTAGGCGTTTTTGCTAAAAATAATATATTTATACTATTTATTGTAGTTTGTGGCTGGATTTGGCTAATTTTAGGTCAAACAAGCGTGTTAGCGTTAGTGTGGGAGGATTAGATATGAATTTAATAAAATGGATGTTAAATAAAAGAAAAATAGAAAAAGAAATAGAAAGCCAAGATTATCAATATAATTCTGTATTAATAAAATATGGTAAAATAGAAAAAGCATACAATAAATCATTGGAAACAATAGATGACTTAATGAATAAAAATTTAGAAAGACTTGAAACAATATCAGATTTAAGAAAAAAATTAAACAAATTAAAACGTGAAATGAAAGCATTGAAAGAGGTGATGGAAAGTGAACAAGAAAAAATTACACATTGATCTAAGTTGCGAAGTAAAAGATAAATTAGATATTATCGCAAAAGAACGTGGAATAAAGACAAATGAATTAATAAGATTTATTTTATCAGAATATTTATTAAAAGGAGGAAAATAGAATGGAAGTAAAAGAAATGAATATTTTTGAAAAAATGAGTGCAATCACAAATGAATTAGGAGTGGTGGCAAAAAATTTAAATGTAGATATGGGTAAAGGAAAAAGTTATAAAGCAGTACAAGAAAAAGATGTTTTGGATGCGATAAAACCAGTTGAAGCAAAATATAGAGTTTATTCTTATCCAAAAGAAAGAAAAATAGTTGATAGTGATATTTTAGAAAAAGAAACACAATATGGAACATCAAGAAATTTATATTTAAGAATAGAAACAATTTATGAATTTGTAAATATAGATAAACCAGAAGAAAAAATATCAGTAACTTCTTATGCAGATGGAATAGATAGTGGAGATAAAGCAACAGGAAAAGCAATGACATATAGTGATAAATATGCATTATTAAAAGCATATAAAGTAGCAACTGGTGATGATCCAGATAAAGATGCAAGTCCAGAGCAAGGATATGCAAAAACAGAAGAAGCAATTTTAAAAAGCAAAATAAAAAGTTATGGAAGTAAAGCAAGTGAGTTATTAAAAGAAAAAGGAAAAAAATTAAGTGAACTAGGCATTGAAGAATTAAGAAAACTTTTAGAGGCTTTAAATGATTAATTTTGATGAGGAAAAACATGAATATAAAGTAGATGGCAAAGTAGTTCCTTGCGTAAGTGATATTATGAAGTGTGCTACTTGCTTATACTACACCGATGAAATACCACCACAAGTATTAGAACTTGCTTGTAAAAAAGGTAGTGCAGTACATAAAGCAATAGAAGAATTACTTTTATTTGATGAATATGATATAGAAGATAGATATCAAAGTTATATGAATAATTTTATATTATGGTTAAATGAATATAAGCCAAAAATATTAAAAGTAGAATATCAAATGAGTAATGGAGAATATGCAGGTACATGCGATTTAATATGTGAAATAGATGGAAAAGTAATTGGAATAGATCATAAAACAAGTAGTGAAATACATACAAAAATGATAGCAATACAAGAAGCAGGTTATGATGAATTATGCGATATTAAAATAGATGAATGGTATGTATTACATTTAACAAAAACAAAATATGAATTTAAAAAAATAGATATAAGAAAGGATATATGGGAATATTGTAAAAAAATATATTTCTATATGAAAGGTGATTAAATGACAAATGTATTAATGCTTGTGGGCAGAATATGTAAAGATTTAGAATTAAGAACAAACGGAGATAAAAGTATATGTAAAATACCAATGGCTGTACAAAATGGAAAAGATGATACAACATTTATTGAAGTAACAGCTTTTGGAAAAACAGCTGAAACAACAAATGAATATTGTAGAAAAGGCGATTTAATAGGAATAACAGGAATGATAAAAAATAATAATTGGACAGATGATAAAGGAAATAAACATTATGATTATAGTTTTATAGCAAATAAAATAACTTTTTTATCAACAAAGTCTAAAGAAACAACAAATACTGAAGACCCTTTTAGCGATTTTGGAAAACAAGTTACTATTGATGATAATTTTTTAGACTAGGACGTGTTGAAAATGAAAGATTTAAAAATATTTACAAATAATATAGAAGAAAGTGCAAAAAAACAAATATATTTATTATTGGAACAAGAAGCATTTAAAGATTGTAAAATAAGAATAATGCCAGATGTTCATGCAGGAGCAGGCTGTGTAATTGGATTTACAGGAAATTTAGGTGATAAAGTAATACCGAATATAGTTGGTGTAGATATTGGTTGTGGAATGTTATGTGTTGAATTAGGTAATATTGATATTGATTTGGAAAAATTAGATAAAATAATTAGACAATATATACCTAGTGGAATGAATGTACACGAACAAAAAGTAAAAGATTATGATTTTACACAATTATATTGTTATAAAGAATTAAAAAATAAAGATGGTTGGTTGGAAAAATCATTAGGTTCATTAGGTGGTGGTAACCATTTTATAGAAATTGATGTAGATGATGAAAGTAATAAATATTTAGTTATTCATACAGGTTCAAGAAATTTAGGAAAACAAGTTGCTGAAATATATCAAAATAAAGCAATAGAATATTGTTCTTATAAAAAAGAAATGAAAGAAGAAAAAAAACAAATTATAAAAAATTATAAAGAACAAGGAAGAGAAAAAGAAATACAAGAAGCACTAGAAGAAATAAATAATAAATATGCTGGAAAAACTAAACTACCAAAAGATTTATGCTATTTAGAGGAAAAAGAAAGAGAAAATTATTTACATGATATGAAATTATGTCAAGAATTTGCAATATTAAATAGAGAAGAAATTATGAGTGTAATATTATCATTTTTAAATTATCCATCAAATTATTTTAGTTATTTTCACACAATACATAATTATATAAATTTTGAAGATAATATAGTTCGCAAAGGTTCTATTTCTGCTAGAAAAGGTGAAAGAGTAATTATTCCAATGAATATGCGAGACGGTTGTATTATAGGTGTAGGAAAAGGAAATGAGGATTGGAACTATTCAGCTCCACATGGAGCAGGAAGAACAATGTCAAGAAATATAGCAAAACAAACACTTAACATGGAAGATTATAAAAATTCAATGAGTGGAATATATACAACATCAGTAAATGAACAAACTATTGATGAAGCACCATTTGTATATAAACCTATGGAAGAAATAATTGAGCATATTAAAGACACAGTAGAAGTAGAAAAAATAATAAAACCTATATATAACTTCAAAGCAAATGATTAAAGAAAGTGAAAAAAATGACAGGAAATAAAAAACAAATAATAGATTGGCTATTAGAACAAGAAGATAAAATATTTGAAATAAAAGAACATAAAGAAAAAAGAAGTTTAAATGCAAATTCATATTTTTATGTTTTACAAAATAAATTAGCTGATGTATTAAAGGTAAGTAATGAAGAGTTACATTTTGAATTATTGAAAAGATATTCAGATGTAACTTTAATTACATTGCCAAAAGATAAAACTATACAAGGAATAGTAAAATATTATGAAGTTTATAAAGAAGGGACAATAAAAAATAATCCAGTAGTAATTTATAAAGTATATAGACCATCACATGAAATGGATTCTAAACAATTTACAAGATTATTAGATGGAGTAATAAGCGAATGTAAAGAAGTAAATATAGAAACACTTACACCAAATGAATTATTAAAATTGGAGGGTTATGAAAAGATATAGTATAGTACAAAAAGAAATTAAATGTTATGTGTGCGGTACAAGTCAAAATATTCATATTCATGAGGTGTTTTTTGGCAAAAATAGACAAAAAAGTATAGAGGATGGTTGTTGTGTTTATTTGTGTGGCAAACATCATAATCAATCAAATGAAGGTGTACATTTTAACCACAATTTAGATTTAGAATTAAAACAAACATTAGAAAGAAAATGGATAGAATATTATAATAAAACAATAGATGATTTTATAAAAAGATTTGGGAGGAACTATCTATGAGCAAATATTATTCTAAAAAAGTTGAATTTGATGGTATAAAATTTGATAGTATTAAAGAAAAAAATAGATATATAGAATTAAAATTTTTATTAAAAGCAAATAAAATAAAAGAATTAGAATTACAAAAAACTTTTGAATTACAGCCAAAATATATAAACAATAACGGGGAACATATAAGATCAATAACATATAAAGCGGACTTTTTCTATTATGATAATGTAAAAAAACAATATATAGTTGAAGATACAAAAGGCTTTAAAACGGAAGTATATAAAATAAAAAAGAAATTATTTGAATATGTATATCCAAATTTAACAATAAAGGAGATATAAAATGAACTATGAAATAATATCAATAGAAACAGCAAAGAAACTTGCAGAATATGAAAAATTAAAGAAACTACTTAAAAAGTAGTTTTTTTTGTTATTTTAGATATTGACAAAGTTAATCATATAATGTAAAATGTATTGTGAAAGGTAGGGAAAATAAATGTATATTTTTAAAGAAACAGAAAAAGCAAAATTACTTCAAGGGAGAACAATAAAATATCTTGCTGAAGAAAGATTACACGTTAGTAAAGATTATTTATCACAAATATTAAGTGGTAAACGTGGATGTTCTTATAGACTAGCAATTAGTATTACACAATGCATTTCTTGGACTGCAAGAGTTGAAGATTATTTTAAATTAAAAGGAGAATAATATGGAAAAGGAAAGTTTTATATTGTATAACTCCTTTTATGAGTCAATTAAATCATTAAAAAACGAGCAACTTGGTAAATTGCTCAGGGCTATATTTAATTATACTATAAATGGGGAAATAACACAAGACAATGACATTTTAGTTGCATTTATGTTTATAAAAAATCAAATAGATATAGATACAAAAAAATGGGAGGATAAAAAACATAGTAAAAGTGAAGCAGGAAAAAAAGGAATGGCTTCAAGATGGGGAAATAAGAATAACAACGATAACAGTGCTATAACAGATAATAACAAAAATAACAGTGTTATAAATGCTATAACAAAAATAACTGATAATGTTAATGTAAATGATAATGTTAATGTTAATGTAAATGAAAATGATAATGTTAATGCTATTAATAATAATATATATGATTTTATAGAAGAAAATTTTGGAAGAACATTATCACCAATAGAATATGAAAAAATAAGTATGTGGGAAGATAATGAACTTACAAGATATGCAATTAAACAAGCAGTATTAAATGGTGCATATAATTTTAAATATATAGATACCATATTAGAAAGTTATAAAAATAATAATATTACTACAGTACAGCAAGCACAAGAAAAAGAAAAAAAATTTAAAGATAATCAAAATAAATACAAAGGTTTAAGTTTTAAAGAACAAGAAAACTTAAGACAACAAGAATTATTAGACAAATGGGTTAATGGGGAGGTTTAAAATGGAAAGAATAGATGTTAAAAATATTTTAAATAAAATTAAAGCATTTAGACAAAGTTTTGATATTAATAACTCAACATTAGAAGAATGGGAAAAAATATTAAAGCCTTATTGTTACAAAGATGTTGAAAAGAAACTTGATGATTATTTTAGAGAAGGATCAAACTTTGGACAATATCCAGATGCATATTATTTAATAAAATATTTAAAAACTGAAGATGAAAAGTCGAGAATGGGAGAAATAGTTGTTAAATGCCAAATATGTAGACAAAAAGTACCATACATAGAATACAACGAACATTTTGATAGATGCTCAAGTATAGAATTTATTAAAAACAACGAAGAATATTTAAAAAGAGAATTTAACAAAGAAAAAATGTGGAGTATGAATAACACTGAATTTGAAAAACTTTATTGGAAATTTTGCGAAGAGTTATTTAAAGTAATACCAGAAGGACCAAGTAAACATTCTTTAGAAAATGCAATTTTAACACACAATGGTTTTAGTCCAAAATATTCAATGAATGAAATTAGTGGTTTTGATGAAACGTAAAAAGAAAAAAGATTTTGACAATGTAATTTGTAAAAAATGTGGATATCAAAATAAAAAACATTATGCATTATATTTTGGAACTTGCTTATGTTGTGGAAATATTATTGATGATAAATCAAAATTTATATATGAACTAAAAGGAAAATTAGGATTATGGAGAAAGGAAAAGAAAGATGAAAGAAAAATTACTAAAAATAATTGAACATTATGGAGTAATGCCACAATTAAAATATTTTCAAAGTGAAGTATTTGAATTAAATGAAGCAATATTACAATATGAGCATATTAATAATTATGACAAAACGTCATCAAATTTTAAAACATATATTAATAATGATATGATGTATCATATTGCCGAAGAAATAGCAGATGTTCAAGTTATGCTAAATCAATTTAAAGAATATTACAAAATTAGTGATGAACAAATAGAAGGCATAATGAATTATAAAATTGACAGGCAACTTGAAAGAATAAAGAATGAAAAATAAAATTGTTTAAACAGGTTCAAAAATATAGCGTTGTTAAAATAAAAATAATTAATTAGTATAAATTATCTAGATAAGTATATATTATATCAACAAGTAAAGAAATTTAAACTCTTTGAACTAAAAAAATCGATGTTTTGAAAGTTTTGATAATTAAAAAATAACAATATACAAAATTTATTTGATAAAGATGTTTCAAAATTCTTTTCTAAAATGTTGATGATTGGTTCGTTTAGAGATGACAATATTGTACAAGATGAAAATTTAGAAGATGATTAATAATGAAATTAAATAATATTCGTGAAATGAATGATAAAGAATTATATACTTTTATAAATAACATATCTAATCAAAATGGAAGAATATGTTGTAAATGTGGAAAAATAATATTTAAAGAAGATAGAATAACTTTATCAAGAAATGTTGATGTTACTACTAAAAAAATATGCTGTTTATGTAAAAGTTGTTATAGTGATTTGTTAGATTGGTTAGAGGTAAATGATTGTGAATAAAATTTATGCTTTATATAAAGGGGATAAATTTATAGATTTAGGAACAAAAGAATATTTAGCAAATTTATTACAAGTAAAAACAAAAACAATATATTTTTATTCAACACCAACATATTTAAAAAGAACTAATTACAATAGTTATGTAGTAATTAAAGTAGAAAGTGAAGTGAATTAGATTTATGAAATATTATGGAAAACCAACAATAGAAAAAATAGAACATAGATTATGTGAATATATTAGATGTGATAATTGTGATAATAAGATAATAAATAAAGAAAAATATTTTGAAGTTACAACAGGCCATAATGATTGGGGAAATGATAGTTGTGATAGCATAAGACATCTTGATATATGTGAAAAATGTTTAGACAAATATGTTGGTGATTATTTTAAAAAAACTAAAGAAAGTTATACAGCATATATTAATGTTGAACCTGAAGTTTTTTATAAAAATCATAAATATTATGGAAATTATGATGAATTTGAAGATGAATTAGCTGAAAATGATGATTTAGAAAGCAAAGGAGAATAAGTATGGAAAATTCATTTAATATTATTCATAATATGATAGAAGAATATGAAAAATATACTAATGAAAAGCCTTATGTGATATTAGTAAGTCCTAAAACTTATATAAATATAAGAGAAGAATTAGAAAATTCAAATGCTTGGAGATATTTAACAAAATTAGAAAATGATAAAGAAAAAATAAATTATATATTTGATGTACCTGTTGAAATATCACATTATATTATTCAAGAAGCAATATGTATGAATGAAAGAGATTATAAAAAATATTGTGAATATAGATTTATGAAGAATTTAGAAAGCAAAGGTGAGTAATAATGGCGAGAATAAAAACTAATATGGCAAATTTGATACAAATGATTGCTGATAAAGAACCACCAAAAACAATAATGTATAGTAATAGAGTGTGGAAACTATTTGAAGATAATGATTATTACAATAAAGAATTAGGCATATATTTATTTGATTGGTTTGATGATGCACATACTTTAATAGATAGTTTAAATGATGAAGTTTTGATTAAGGTAGGTGAGTAATAATGAATATAGAAGAAATAGTAGAATATTTAAAACATCATATACCAATTATTATAAAAGATGGTAAAGGTTGGTGTAATGCTAACATAAGTTTAGAAAATGGCACATTGGTTGTTAAACCTGATTATAAAATGCTATTTGATGATTAAGATAGGTGAGTAATAATGAAAGTAGGAGACTATGTAAGAACTATTTATGGTATTAAAAAAATAACTGATATTATATGTGGTCAAGACATTAGATTTGATAATACTGATGGATTTGATGAAGACTTATTAAAATATCACGATTATGATGGAATAAGTAAGAATAGCCATACTTGGGAAGAAATTGTTATAGGAGAACCAAAAGAAAAAATTATCGAATTAATAGAAGTTGGAGATTATGTTAATGGGTGCCCTGTTTTACATAAAGAAAATAATGAATTAGTATGTGGTTTATTATTAAGATACAAAGAAGAAAATATACAAAATGTTGTTACAAAAGAATGTTTTGAAAGTATGGAATACAAGGTAGGTGAGTAATAATGAACGAAGAACAATTTGATAAAAAAGTTAATGAAGATACTTGGTATTGTATAGAAAAAATGGATGCATATGAAATATATGATGTTTTGCGAACAGAATGTAGTTTTGAAGAAATGATTATGCTTTATAAATTAATTAAGCATAAAATAGAAACATTAGAAGATGAAACAAGAAATTATTGTAATTGTGAAAAAGTAGGCGAGTAATAATGAATGATGAAATAAAAAAATATTTAGATAGTGCTAATTTTAAATTTAAAGATATTGATGAAAAAGGCAAAGAAGTTGAATTAACATTAAGTCAAGTGATTGAAAATTTAGTTGAGAATAATAAAAAATTAGGTGATTACATAACTAATTTACAAGAAGAATTGCAAGAATCAAACGAAAGTATTACTTGGTGGGCTAATAGATTTAATGCAGTAGAAAGAGATAAGAAAGATTATAAATCAAGAATAGATAAAGCAAAAGAATATATAAATCACGAAATTTTTAAAAGAACTATTCTAGTGGGTGTAGGTACAAAAAAATATACAAGAAATATATTAGATAATGTTTTAAATATATTAAATGGTGGTGATGAATAAATGCGACAATGGAATAAAGAAACCATAGAAGAACAATTAAGAATTCATAAAAAGCAAAATAAAGATGTTAGATATAATTATATGTGTGAACAATTTAATGTTGTATGGTATTGTTGGGAATTAGAAAAATACACATTACAAAAAGAAAAAGAAATAGAAAGATTAAATAATAAATATAATAAAGCATTAGAACTATTAGCAAATTTTAATATGCCTTGTGAAATGGTACAAAATAAAATACCTGATGAATATTGTGAAGAAAATTGTGATGTTGATGATGAAACTTATAAAAAATGTTGGGATAAATACATTGAAATAGAATTGAAAGAAGGAAAATAATGAAGGTAATAGATTTATTAAATAAAATAGCAAATGGTGAAGAAGTACCAAAATATATTCAATATTACAATATGTTAAAAGACAAAACAGATATTATGATGGTTTGCAAAGAAAATATATTTTATAAATTAGACAATTTAGAAATACAACTTAATTCAAGAGTAGAAATAGCAGAAGAAGAAAAGAAAACAATAGATGACTTAAATTTAACACTAGAAGAAATAGAAGCATTCGATGAAGCAAGGCAAATATTTTTAAAATTAAATGATGAAGAAGATAAACAAACATTTATTAAATTATTGCTTGGAGAAGGAACTTATAAAAGATGGATTGATTATCTTAAAAGCAAAGGAAAATAAGTATGAATCAAGTATTATTTAGTAAAAAAAGTGATAATTGGGCTACACCAAAAGTAATTTATGATTTTTATATTAATCAAGGTTATTTTGATCCATGCCCTCTAAATAGTGACTTTGATGGATTAAAAATAGATTGGAAAGAAAAAAAATTTTGTAAATCCACCTTAGTAACAAAAGAACAATTTGAAAGTATGGAATATAAAGTAAAGGAGTAAATAATATGAATAAATATAAAATAGAAGAAATATTATCAAATATACAATTTCAAGTATATAGTGATATGAATTTTATAGAACCATTGGGATTAGATAAAGAAACTTGGAAAGAATTATTAGAATATATAAATAAACAAAAAGAAGTATTAGATAAGATAAAAGAAATAATAAATAATATGAAACCTTTATCATAAAGGCTATGAAGATGGTAAAAATGATAACATAACAAAAATTGAGTATTCTATAAAGCCTAGTTTTACAACAAGAAAATTAAATCAACTACAAAATAAAATTGATAAAATTGATGCTTTTATAAAATTACATACAGCTGCTGATAGTGATTATGATGGGAATATGTGGTATGAGATATATGATATTAGTGAAGATCAGTTTATTATAGGATTAAAAGATATTTTAAGCGAAGGAGAATAAACAGATGAATAATGAAGAAAATTATGATATAATAGATATATACGACAATATTATGCAATAATATAATTTAAAAGACAAATTTAGAAAGAAAGGAAATATTTCTTTTTCTATCCTTTTTATTCTAGCGTATTGCGTGTTTGGTAATTTGTCTTGTTTGGCAATATGCGTTAATTTAAAAAAGGGGTGAATTTATGGATTTTGAATTTAAATATAAGATGTTAGAAAATGATTTTGAAAATTTAAAAAAAGAATATGCTTTATTATCTAAAAAGTACAATACATTAATTGATAAATATGAGTTTTTACATGAACAAAATAAAATATTAAACACCGATTTAAAAATTGCTAAAGAAACTATAATAGAATTAAGAAAAAATGAAAAAGAAAAATAAAATATATGCATTATATTATGGTGATAAGTTTTTAGCATTAGGAACTAAAAAAGAAATTGCAGAAGAAATTAATGTAAAAATTGAAACAATTTATTTTTATGGTACTCCATCATACAAAAACAGAAAATCTAGAACACCAGAAAGATACATTTTAATCGCAGTGGAAGAAGATTAATTTTAGTGATATAATAGTAAAAAGGAGGATACTATGAAACAATATTCTATTAGAGAACTTATGCTATTATTGAAAAATGCTACATTAAATGAGGAGGACCAAGAAGTAATTAATTTTTATGCTTTAGAATTAGCAAGTAAAATTTATGTACCTAAATGTGGACAATCTTATGAAGATTTATTAAACACATTAGGATACAAAGATATTAGACCTAAAAAGAAACTTAAAAGAAAGTAAAATTTTACTTTTTTTTATTTTTATGTTATAATTAATATGTAAGTCATCGTGCTTACACCCCTGATAATATTTTTTTAAAAAAAGTAGGAAAAAAGCCACATATTTTACCTCCTACTTTTATTTGACTTTATTGATTTTATTTATAAATTGTGCTATAATTATAATTAAAGGAAATTCTATATTATAAAGGGGTAATGTTATGATTGAAAGTTCTTGGACTATACAAGATGTTATATTAAACATAGAGGCTTTGAAGAGTTTTTATTTGACTTCTTCAGCCTCTTTTTCGTATTTTGACAAACATTCTATGTTAAAGTTTAAATACAATTTTAAAAAAAGTATTTATTCATTAAATATGACTGAATCACAAAAAGATAAAATATGGCAATATATTAATGGCGATGAACTAGATGAACCACTAGAATATCTTATAAAAAAGCGAAAATAGACACTTTTTTATTTATATGTTATAATTTATTTGAAAATTCAAAGAGAAAAGTAGGTGATATAGTGGCTGGAAAATTAAGAAATGGTAATAAAGACCACGATTTAACAGCGGAAGACCAGCGAGCAGGTGGCATTGCTTCTGGTGAGGCAAGAAGAAGAAAGGCTACTATGTTGGAAATATTAGATAAATGCTTATATGAAGTTCCTGAAAAAGTTTTAAATGAAGAAGAAAATAAAAAGAAATTAGACCATTTACATTTGTCTACTTTAGGATTAATTGCAGGTGCTGAAAGAGGCAATCCATTAAATTATAAAATTATTCATGAATTAAAAGAAAAACAAGAAGAAAAAGAAAATGAACAAAATATTATTATTGAATTACCAGCAAAAGATGTGGCAAGCCAATTTACAGATGTATATCGTTCAATACTAGATAGAGATTATAGAGAATATTATATGGAAGGTGGTAGAGGGTCTACAAAATCATCTTTTATAAGTGAAGTAATAATTACTTTATTAGAAAATAATCCAAGAATGTGTGCAGTTGTTTTGCGTAAAGTAAAAGACACATTAAAAGATTCAGTATTTGCACAATTAGAATGGGCTATAGATACTCTTGATGAAACATATCCAGGAATAAAAAACAGATGGAAACTTACTAAATCACCTTTAGAAATAACTAATTTAAAAACAGGACAAGTTATTTATTTTAGAGGTGCTGATGATTATGGAAAAATCAAATCATTAAAGCCACCTAAAGATATGTATGTAGGTATAACATGGTATGAAGAATTTGACCAATTTGCAGGTATGATGGAAGTGCGTAAAATTAACCAATCATTAATTCGTGGTGGCGATGATTTTATTCAATTTTATTCATATAATACACCAGCAAGTTCACAACACTTTGTTAATATTGAAAAAATTACTCCAAAAAATAGCCGTTTAGTACATTTATCAGATTATAGAACAGTACCTAAAAAATGGTTAGGTCAAGCATTTATAGATGAAGCAGAATATTTAAAAGAAGTAAATGATAAATTGTATAGAAACGAATACTTAGGAGAAATGACTGGTGTTGGTGGAAACGTATTTGAAAATATAGAACTTCGTGAAATAACAAATGAAGAAATAAACACATTTGATTATATATATCAAGGAATTGACTTTGGTTGGTTCCCAGATATTTTTGCTTGGATAAAATGTTGTTATAATCCATCACAGCGAGTGTTATATATTTATGATGAATTTACAGTCAATAAAATGAGTAATGCTGATGTATGGGAACATTTAAAGAATGAGAAAGGAGTGACTGAAGATGATTTGATAATAGCAGATAGTGCCGAACCAAAATCTATTGGAGATTTTAAGTCTTACGGTGCATTAATGAAAGGTGCTGAAAAAGGGCCAGGAAGTGTGGAATATTCTATGAAGTGGTTAAGTTCACTTACTAAAATTGTAATAGACCAAAATAGATGTCCAGTATCAGCACAAGAATTTTCAACTTATGAATATCAACAAGACAAAGATGGAAATTATATAAGTGGTTATGTCGATGAAAACAACCATTGCATAGACGCAACACGTTACAGTCTCAACAACATCTGGAGAAAGAAAGGACAATAAAATTTGCTTGATATAGTAAAGTATGTTATAATATTATCAAGGAGATGATATTATATGATACAATATATTGAAAATACTAATCTAGCATATTGCGATGGTTACAAATTTAGAAAAGATAAAAAGAGTGGATATTGGCTATGTTCTACTTTACATAAAAGATTACATATTTATATTTATGAAAAGTATAATGGTGCGATACCAAAAGGAATGCAAGTACATCATATAGACCATAATAAAGACAATAATGATATTTCAAATTTAAAATTATTAACAAGAAAAGAACACAACGAATTGCATAAAAAAGAAATGACAGAAGAACAAAAACAAAAATTAAGAGATAATCTTAATAAAAATGCTAGACCAAAAGCAGTTGAATGGCATAAGTCAGAAGAAGGAAAAAAATGGCATAAAGAATTATATGAAAAAAATAAAGAATTATTTCATAAAGAATATAATTATGTATGTTTAGTTTGTGGCAATAAATATAAAACAAAACAAATAAAAAGTAAATTTTGTTCAAATAAATGCAAATCAAAATATAGAAGAAACAATAATTTAGATATGATAACAAAAAATTGTTTAATTTGTGGCAAAACATTTCAAACAAACAAATTTAAACCAGCAAGTACTTGCAGTAGAAAATGTGCTGGAGAATTTAGAAAAAAGAAAGGACAATAAAGTTTATGTTAAAAAGTATATGGATGTGGATTTTAAGTCATATATTTAAAATTCCAAGTGAGACAAAGCAAAAAGAAGTTGAAGACAACTTAAAATATGCTGTTCAATATGAAAGCATAGATAACATTAATTTTAATGCTATATTTAGCAATAAATTAGCAAATTACACAATTAGTGATAGTAATATGAACATTGAAGGAAATAATCCAAGAACTGAATTATTAAACCTAACAGGTCAATCAATGTGGAAAAAAGCAAAGAAAATAACATCAATGGCATTTGGCTATGGTGGTGTATTTTTAATACCTTATGTAAAAGGTAAAAAATTATTTTATAATGTTATACCACAAAATAGGGTAACAATAGATAGTACTGAAGGAGATTTAATAACAGGTGCAACAGTACTAGCAGAAAGAAAAGAAATATCACAAGGAATAGGACAAACAAAAACATACATTAGATGGTCTAATTATAGATTAGAAAAAAGATTAGATGGAACATATAATGGAATAATTGAACAAAAATTTAGTGATGAAACAGGAAAAGAAATAGAAGTTCCTGATTTTTGGAAAAATATAATGTTAAAACAAACAATAAGTGGTGTTGATAGAGCATTGATAGGTTTTATTAAATCACCAATAAATAATCGTAAAACAAATGATAAATATGGTGTACCAATAACTTATGGATGCGATGCAACAATTAACGAAATAAAAGAAACAATGAAACAATTACTTGATGAATTTAGATTAAAAAGACCATTTGTTGGAGTAGATTACACAATGTTTAAGGCTGATAAAAATGGTAAATTAACAAGATTACCAGAAGATGGATTATATAGAATGTTTGATTTTGATGAAAAAGATAACAAATTTAATATATTTGACCCACAATTTAGAAGTTATACAGAAAGATTGCAAGAATTATATAAACGCCTAGAAGATGAAATTGGAACATCTAGAGGAATAATAAGCGATATGCAAACACAAAATGCAACAGCAACTGAAATTAAACGTGCTATGTATGATACATTTAATATTGTAGATGATATAAGAAGCAATATTGAAAAAGGATTTGAAGATTTCTTTTATGCTTGCAATGTGTTAGCAAATGCTTATAATTTATCAATACAAGGCGATTATGAATTAAAATTTGAATGGTCTTATAGTTTACTTGAAGATACACAACAAGAATGGAACCAATTGAATCTAGCAGAAAATAAGGGAGTTATAAGTAAAGTTGAATTAAGACAATGGCTTAAACCTGACGAAACTTTAGAACAAAGTGAAAAAGCAATCAAAGAAATAGAAGAAAGTCAGCCAAATATTGATGATTTACTAGGAACAAGAGGTGAGCAATAATGACAATAAAAGTTAATCCACATACATTAGAAATACAAAAAGATTTAGTAAATGAAAAAGAAATAAATATAACAAGATGTGAATTTGAATTTAGTGAAGAAATCACCGATGATTTTGTAAAAGAAGCATATTTTACAATTAATGGGAAAACTTATAAAGAAATAATAATTGCTGATGAATGTGCAATTCCATACGAAGTAATAGAGGAAAAAGGGCAAGTTGAAGTTGGCGTTGTTGCTTATGTAATTGACAATGATGAAATTTTACAAAGATATAATCCAAGCCCAGCATATTTCAGTACATTACAAGGAAGTTTAAAAGATAATGCAGAAAATAGTGAGCCAATCACACCAAGTGAAATGGAACAATATGAACAAGCATTACAAGATGGTATTAATCAAATAGCAAATATTGATATAAATGCAGAACAAACTGAATCAGGTGGAATTGTTGAAGTAACAAACAAAGATGGAGAAGCAACAACAATTACATTAACAAATGGTGTTGATGGTGAGCGAGGACCACAAGGTATACAAGGACCAGTTGGACCACAGGGCATTCAAGGAATACAAGGTGAAAGAGGACCTCAAGGTGAAAAAGGTGATAAGGGAGATAAAGGCGACAAAGGAGAAAAAGGTGATACAGGAAGCCAAGGACCAAGAGGTGAAACAGGACCAGCAGGACAAAATGCAACAATAAATGGAGTTAATACTTTAAATATTGTTGAAGGAACAAATATTAATATAGAACAAGATGGAAGTACCATGACAATAAGTGCAACTGGTGGAAGTGGTGGAACAAGTGATTATTCTGATTTATCAAATAAGCCAAAAATAAATAATGTAGAATTAAGTGGAAATAAAACAACAAGCGATTTAGGAATTGATATACCAGATGTATCTGATTTTATAACAAAAGATGTTAACAATTTAACTAATTATACAAAAACAAGTGATTTATCAACTGTTGCAACAAGTGGAAGTTATAATGATTTATCAAATAAACCAACAATACCAACAACAACAAATGAATTAACAAATAATAGTGGATTTATAACAAATGCAGTAAATAATTTAACATATTATTATTTAAAGACAGAAACATATTCACAAAGCCAAGTAAATGACTTAATAAGTGCAATAACAACAATGAGTCTAGAAGTTGTACAAACACTACCAACAGAAGATATTTCAACAACTACAATATATCTAGTACCAAAAGAAACAGCAGAAGTACAAGATATATATGATGAATTTATTTATGTTAATAATGCATGGGAACATATAGGAAATACACAAGCAGACTTAACAAATTATGTAACAACAAGTGATTTAAATACTGCTTTATTAACTAAACAAGATTTAATAGATAGTACACATAAAGTTGATGCAAGTTTAATTGATGATAGTATAAGTACAAATAAATTTGTAACAACAAGTGAAAAAACAACATGGAATAGTAAGTATAATAAACCATCAACAGGAATACCAAGTACAGATTTAACAAGTGCAGTACAAACAAGTTTAGGAAAAGCAGATACTGCTATACAAACAGAAACAGACCCAGTATTTAGTGCTAGTGCTAGTGCAAATATTACAAGTAGTGATATTACAAACTGGAATGGAAAATTAAGTTCTTCATTAGTAGAAGAAAAAGATATGATTGTTACTTATACAGATAACACAACCGAAACAATTAAATTGGTGGTGTATAAGTAATGATTTCATTCAGCAAATTACCAAAAGAATATCAACAAGTAGAATACATTGAAAACAGTGGTACTCAATATATAGACACAGGATTATATCCACTAGATATAACAAGTGGCAAATTTGATATAACATTAGAATCTATGCCAAGTGGTGACCCAGTATTTTTTATGGGAGGTTTTTTCTCAACAGCAGCAACAAGTGGAGCAAAATATTATTCACCATTATTAATTAACAAAAATAATAATAAAGTTGGAATTGGTGGTATTAATGGTTGGAAATATTCAAATTATGTTTGGAATCTTAAAGAAAGACATAATGTGTCTTTTGAATTTGTTAAGCAAAATCAATCTTTATATATAGATGATGTAGAAGTAATAAAAAACACTGATAATATTGATAGACCTGAGACTAATGTTACTGTACTATTTTTAACATATCAATATGGAACACAAAAATTAAATAATTATGGTTGGATAGGAAAAATATATTCAATTAAATTATATGGAAACAACAATGAATTAATTAGAAATTTAATACCATGCTATCGTAAGAGTGATGATGAGGTAGGCTTGTATGATGTAGTAAATAATACATTTTATACAAACGCAGGAACAGGAACATTTTCAAAAGGTGAAGATATTGTTATAAAAAATATTGTAATAAATAACAAAGATGTAAAAAAATTAGAAGATATAAATGGTAATGTTTGGTGGGAAAAATCAAAAGGTGGAAACATATTTGATCCAACAACAGCAACGATATTACAAGCATATTTTGAAAATGGTGTGCCAAATATAACATCAAATACAGGTAATAGATTAACATATGTTGCTTGTAAACCAAATACAACTTATAAGATAACAAAATTATTAGGAAAAATATTTTGGATTGGATGCACAGTTAATGAACCAGATATAGGAGTTGCGACAACATCAAGACAAGTTGGTACACAAGATACATACGATGGAACAACTACAACTACTATGACATTTACAACAGATTCAACAGCAAATTATTTAGCAATAAGATATACTTCAATATGGACTGATGGATCAGCAAATGAAACCACAATATTTAACAGTATAGAAGTATATGAACAATAAAGGATTTTTACTAAATCCTTTTTTTATTGTATAATGAAAGTGGTGATATTATGACTGAAAAAGAAATTGACTTAGTTGTTGAAAGATTGACAAGGCGTGTTGAAAATGCCAATATTTATTTTTTAAAACAAATTGGTGAATATATAAAACAAATTCGTGATTTAAGCCCAACAGAAGCGCATAAATTAGTACAAATATTAAAATATGGTGGAAATTATCAACAAATCATAAAAGCATTAGCAGAACTTAGCAAAATGAATGTAAGTGATATTGATAAAATATTTAATAGATATGCAAAACAAGATTATAATTTTTATAAACAATTTTATAAATATCGAAATATGGATTTTATACCATTTGAAAAAAACAAAGAAATCATTGAACAAACAAATGCTATTAAAAGATTAGTACAAAAACAAGTTTATAATATAATGCGTGAAAATGTAATTGGATATACAATAAGAGATAGAAAAGGAAACATTCAATTTCAAGGATTAAGAGAAACATATAATAGAGTATTAGATGAAGCCTTAATGAATGTATCAGAGGGTAAAGAAACATTTGATAGTGCAATGTCAAAAATAATGGAAGATATTGGTGGTAGTGGACTTAAAAAACTTGATTATGAAAGTGGAAGAAGTGTAAGATTAGATAGTGCAATAAGAATGAATTTACAAGATGGATTAAGAGAATTACACAATGCTAATCAAGAAATAATAGGCAAACAATTTGGATATGATGGATATGAAATAAGTGTTCATGAAAATCCAGCAATTGACCACGAAAAAGTACAAGGGCATCAATTTTCAATAAAAGAATTTGAAAAATTACAAAATGGTGAATATGCAAAAGATATTAATGGTAAAGAATTTACATTAGATCATGACCATAAAAATGGATTTAGACCAATTAGTGAAATGAATTGTTATCATGTCGTAAGTACAATAATTTTAGGAGTATCAAAACCAAGATATACAGAAGAACAATTAGAACAAATAATAAAAAAAAATAATGATGGCTTTGAATATAATGGAAAACACTACAGTTTATATGATGGTGAACAATTGCTTAGAAAAATAGAATTAGAAATAAGAAAATCTAAGGACATCCAAATACTTGCTCGTTCTAGTAATAATGCTGAATTAGTTGAAAAAATGCAAAGTAGAATAACTCAACTAACAAGTAAATATAGAGATATACTAAAAGCAAGTGGTTTAAAAAGTAAAATTGAACGTGCTAATGTTAATGGCTATCGTCGTGTAAATATTGCTAAAATGAAGTAAATATGCTATAATTATATATAGGGGAAGCACCCGAATTGCTTCCTCTAACACTTATTCGGGAGGTGTTATATATAATAGAAGAAGTGTGGAAAGATATTCCTAATTTTGAAGGAAGATATATGGTGTCTAATTTGGGTAGAATAAAAAGTATGAAATATAGGCATCATAATAAAGAAGAAATATTAAAACAAGAAAGCAATCAAAATTATAAAAGGGTGTGTTTGTATACAAAAGATGGTAAAAGACATCATTTTGGAGTACATAGGTTAGTGGCAATGGCATTTTTACCTAATCCTAATAATTATAATGAAATTAACCATAAAGATGAAAATCCTAGTAATAATTGCATTGATAATTTAGAATGGTGTGAGCATACATATAATATAAACTATGGAACTAGAACACAAAAAGCAAGATTAGGTATAATAAAACCAATTGAACAATACGACAAAAATAATAATTTCATTAAAAAATATAATTCAATAACTGAAATTGAAAAAGAATTTAATTTTAATAGAAGTAATATAATTGCTTGTGCAAAAGGAAGAATATCT
>OCTW011615781.1_pt1 | contig 39747 bp, 34 predicted proteins | sample 1539671 | NCBI WGS metagenome assembly OCTW01 (sample SAMN02144230, study PRJEB22623) | gut metagenome | biome: sheep rumen | host: Ovis aries | place: New Zealand
ATGAGAACTATTGCTTCACAGAAGACGTGAAGGCCACCCTTAACGATATGCCAGCCGTTGCCAAGCGCGGCTTCACACCTGAGGGAGTGCCCACGCTCACATTCTCCGTAGAGTATGGCAAAAAGAAGCCGAAGATGTACACCGTGTTTGACGGCGACCAAACCCTGACCTATTATTATGGCGACGCCTATGACAGGAGCAACCCCTATCTTGAGTTCTACGACCCCGTCAACAACCCCTATGCCGTGCGCTTTGTGGGGTATGCCGGTAGAGTGACGCAGATTGTTATCGACCCGTCGATGAAGGACGCTCCGCTGACTTCAACCAAAGGAATGTTCTTTGGATATCGGGACACTGAAACACAAGAGTGGTATTACCTGTCCAAGGCGAAAGGAATACAGGGGCTGGAGAACCTCAATACAGCCGACGTTACCGACATGAGTGACATGTTCAGGAGCCTGGTTTCTGTGAAGTCGCTGGATGTCAGCTCTTTCAATACAGAAAATGTTGTGGATATGAGCAAGATGTTTTATTCTTGCTCAGGCCTCACGGCATTGGATATTACCAACTTCAATACAGACAACGTGGAGCGGGTAATTTATATGTTTGCCTATTGCCAGAGTCTGACCACCATATATTGTAATGGTGACTGGACAGATAAATCAGGCTCTCAGATGTTTGATGAATGTCCTAAGTTGGCAGGCGGCAAGGGCACTGAATATGATGAGAATTATACCAACCAGACTTACGCCCGTCCTGACGGCGGCGAGGATAAGCCGGGTTACTTCACCAGGACGGCACCGACGCCTATCAACTACATCGGGCTGGAGCTCGACCCCCTTATGTCCGAACTCAACCCGGGAGACGAAATGCCTCATGGTTTTGGCTCCGCCAACTGGGGCAACACTCTCGGTGACTGCAACTTCGAAGTGGGGACTTTGCAGTGGTATTACGCAGACAAACCCAACGAAGAAGGCGACGGCCTGATGGCGGTGCCTGATGGTGAGGGATACGACCCTGCAACGCATTACGTACTCATGGCCACCTTCCGTGCCGACGAGGACTGCGTCTTTGCGGACGATATCAAAGTTACGATAATGTTTGAATATAATGATAAAAAGAACCCCATCTTCAGCAATAGCTATACAGATTCAGAGAACAGAAGTGTCCTTTTGGTTATGTTTGATTGCCCCGCCAAGAGAGTCAAGGGCGATGTCAACGGCGACCGTGATGTCAACACTGCCGACGTGGTGGCAGTATATGCCTTCATCGAGAAGGGCGAGGCCAGCGGCTTCACCCACGAGGCCTGCGATGTGAACGGCGACGACTCAGTCGACACCGCCGACGTGGTGGCCATCTACGCCGCCATTATCGGTGAGGAAGCCGGCAGCCGTGCGTTCTGCAAGCAGATGTCCAGACTCATGAGCAAGTAACAAGGCAACAGGCATCCGCCTCATAAACACATGGGCTTCGCAGCAAATCTACTGCGGAGCCCATATTTTTAGAATATTCATTTCCCCAGTGGGGCTCCCGCTTAGAGCGACCTCCGACAAAAAAAGCGCACCTTTGTCGAAAACAGTCGCCTCCGTTGCAAACTATGGCCGTTCTTGCTGGCACCCACATTTTTTTTGCCATGTTGATACATGGAAAGTGATAAAAATTATGTATTTTTGCAGTCTAAATAAAAATATTGACGCGTTAACGTGTTTTTAGGTTAACAAGTTGATAAGTAGTAATGATATAACAGATGGGATTTTTCAAGTTTTTTAAGAGAGAAGAGAAAAAAGAGGAGCAGCAGCAAAGCCTCGATAAGGGTTTAGAGAAAACTCGCACAGGTTTCTTCGATAAGTTGACGCGTGCCGTGGCAGGTAAGTCTACTATTGACGACGAGGTGCTTGACAACCTTGAGGAGACACTGATGGCTTCCGATGTAGGAGTAGATACTACTCTTGATATTGTTGAGAGGGTGCAGCAGAGAGTGAAGCGCGATAAGTATGTAAAGACTTCTGAACTTAATGCCTTGCTGCGTGATGAAATAGCCCAGATGCTGCAAGACAGCACTGACCCTACGGCCACGGAGTTCCTGGCACAGGACAAGCGCCCCTATGTCATTATGGTGGTCGGCGTAAACGGCGTAGGCAAGACCACCACTATAGGCAAGCTGGCCCACATGTATAAGCAAGAGGGGCTCAAGGTGGTGCTCGGTGCGGCCGACACCTTCCGTGCCGCCGCCATTGAGCAGCTTGAGGCTTGGGCCAAGCGTGTGGACGTGCCGGTGATTAAGCAGCAGATGGGCAGCGACCCTGCATCTGTGGCTTACGACACACTGCAACATGCCATACACGAAGGGGCCGACGTGGTTATTATCGACACTGCCGGTCGCTTGCACAATAAGGTGAGCTTAATGAACGAACTTTCTAAGATTAAGAAAGTTATGGGTAAGCTGTTAGACTACGCCCCCAACGATGTTATGCTTGTCCTTGACGGTTCGACAGGGCAGAATGCCTTTGAGCAGGCCAAGCAGTTTTCGCTGGCCACGGAGATCAGTTCGCTGGCCATTACCAAGCTGGACGGCACTGCCCGCGGCGGCGTAGTGATAGGCATCAGTCACCAGATGCAGATTCCCGTGAAATACATCGGCGTTGGCGAAGGCATTGACGACCTCATGCCTTTCGACAAGAAAGATTTTGTGGATAGCCTCTTCAAAGCCTGAAAAACTCTTTTCTATTTGAAATTTATACCAAGTCCGGACTTGGCTAAATTGTGAAATCGTAAATTATCAAATTTTGAAATGATAAAGGTTTTCGAACTTTACAACTAACACGCAAACGCTACTTTCAATCTCTAAATGTCAGTTGTTGACTTGATAACGATGGGATGCTCCAAGAATCTGGTTGATTCCGAGCGACTGCTCTACAGGCTTAGGGCAGCGGGATTCCGTGTGTATCATAATCCGCAGCGCATACACCGCGATGTGGCTATTGTCAACACCTGTGGCTTTATCAACGATGCCAAGGAAGAGAGTATCGACATGATACTGCAACTGGCTGCGCTCAAGGAGCAAGGTCGGCTTAACAAGTTGCTGGTGATGGGGTGCCTGTCCGAGAGGTTCTACAAGGAACTCAATAAGGAGATTCCCGGTGTGGACAAATACTATGGCAAGTTTAACTGGAGACTGATGGTCAGCGACCTTATGCAGGAGAAGGGTCTGGCTCTGTGTACTATGCCTGACGATGCCCGCATTATCACTACTCCCCATCATTACGCTTATATAAAAATATCCGAGGGATGTGACCGCCACTGTGCCTATTGCGCCATTCCCCTCATCACCGGCCGCCATAAGAGCCGTCCTATGGAGGATATCTTGAGCGAGGTGCAGAATCTGGTGGCAAGCGGTACCCGCGAGTTTCAGATAATAGCCCAGGAGCTAACCTATTACGGCCTTGATCTCTACGGCGAGCGCAAGATTGCCGAGCTGGTGGAGCGTATGGCAGAGATAAAGGGAGTGAAGTGGATCAGGCTTCACTATGCCTATCCCAACGGCTTTCCTCTTGACCTGCTGCGCGTGATGCGAGAGCATGATAATGTGTGCAAGTACCTAGACATCGCTCTGCAGCACTCCAGTGATGCCGTACTGCAGCGGATGCACCGCAATATTTCGGCCGCCGAGCAGCGCGAGCTTATCGACACTATCCGCCGTGAGGTGCCGGGTATAGCACTGCGCACCACTTTCATGGTTGGCTATCCAGGCGAGACAGACGAGGATTTTCGGGACCTTATAGACTTTGTCAGGCATGCCCGCTTTGAGCGCATGGGTGCCTTTTCCTACAGCGAGGAGGAGGGCACTAAGGCTGCCGAGAGTTATCCCGATGATGTGCCTGAGCAGCTGAAGCAGCAACGCCTTGACGAACTGATGGCCGTGCAGCAGGAGATATCGGAAGAGATTGCTGCCGCCAGGGTAGGGCAGGTGCTTCCCGTAATGATTGACGGCCGTGAGGGCGACTACTATGTCGGTCGTACCGAGTACGACTCGCCCGAGGTGGACGGCGTGGTGTATATAAATACTCTTGACGGCCGTCGCCTGCGCAGGGGCTGTATATATAATGTGGAGATAACCGACTCCAACGAGTTTGATCTCTACGGTGAGTTAGTATAAGACAATTAAAGATAAGAGAGTATGAACAACAAGGAATTTATTGCAGATGTGGCAGGTAAGATTGCCGTTGCTCCATCGCAGTGCCAGAAGATGGTGAACGAGCTGTCCGACACGCTGGCCAGTGCACTTGAGCTAGACAATGAGGTCGTGGTGGCTGGATTGGGCACTTTTGAGACCAAGCAGAAGAAAGAGCGTGTGATGGTCAATCCCTCCACGGGCAAGAAAATGCTCGTGCCACCCAAGATTGTGATAAATTTCAAGATGTCTTCCACTTACAAGAGCAAGATAAACTAGTACGGCCATGGCAAAAGGAAAGATTACACTCCAGATGCTGTCAGAGATGATGGCCAACAACAACGGTCGCAGCAAGTCGGCGGCTGAGTTGTTTGTCAGGACATTCTTCACCGCCCTGAAGGATGCCTTGCAGACTGATAATATAGTCAAGATCAAGGGCTTCGGTACTTTCAAGCTTGTGGTGGTCAGTGCGCGCGAGAGCGTCAACGTCAACAATGGCGAGCGTGTGAATATTGCCGGCTATAACAAGATAACCTTTACCCCCGACAAGGTTCTCAAGGACCGTATCAATCGCCCATTCGCCAATTTTGACACCATGGTGCTGGAGGACGATGATGTACGCCTGATAGAGGGTGCCCCCTCCGCAGAGGACGAGGCCGTAGAGCCGGAGGAGACTGTGGCTGCTGCCCTTGCAGATATCCCGGAGCCAAAGGAGAAACTGCCGAAGGAAGAGGTTGCAGCGGAGCCGGTTGAGACAGCAAAGGAAGAAGAAATACCTGTCATCGCCGAACCCAAGCCGGAACCCAAGCCGGAACCCAAGCCGGAACCCAAGCCTGAGCCCGAACCAGTACCCCAACCGGAACCCAAGGAGGAAGCACCTAAGCCTGAACAGAAGGCAGACTCCAATGGCGGCAAACGCAGCAAGACCATGTACATTGTGCTGCTTATCATCGCGCTGCTTGCTGTGGGAGCATTCCTGCTTATTCCGCGACATGGTGGCAGCGAGGAACCGAAGGTAGATGCTAACCGCGAACAGGCAGTTCAGGATAGCATTGCTCAGGCGGCTGCCGCTAAGGCTGAGCAGGATTCCCTGGCTCAGTTGAGGCTGGATGCTGAGAAGTATGAGCAGGTGGAGGACGGTGAATTTGTCATAACCGGTGTGCAGACATGCCGCAAGGTAAGGGGCGGACTGACTCTCCAGCGTATGTGTCGTCGCATATACGGCACCGACGAGTATGTGCCCTACATCCTCAAGCTGAACAAGATGAAATCTCCCAGCGAGGCATGGGAAGGCAGAATCATCCAGTTCCCGAATCTCGTGGAGAAAGTGAAACTATATCCTAATAAGCAATAACCCGATTACTTTAAACTTTTTAACACAATAATTACCTATGGCAAAGAAAAGTGCATTGCAGATTGCAAGAGCTGCCTACAGCCCCAAGCTTCCGCTCGGACTGCAGGGAAACGTAAGCATTAAAGAGGGCGAGCCCACCCAGAGCGTGGCCGACCAGGCAGAAGTGAAGAAATTGTTCCCCAATACCTATGGCCTCCCGTTGGTGGAGTTCGTGCCCGGTGAGCAGAAGACCTATGCTCCGATGAATGTCGGCGTAATCCTCTCCGGCGGCCAGGCTCCTGGCGGTCATAACGTTATCAGCGGTATCTTTGACGGCATCAAGCGCCTCAATCCCGCCAACAAGCTCTACGGTTTCCTCCTCGGCCCCGGCGGCCTCGTTGACCACAAGTATATGGAGATTACTGCCGACATCGTTGACGAGTATCGCAACACCGGCGGCTTTGACATGATTGGTTCCGGCCGTACCAAGCTGGAGCAGGAGGAGCAGTTTGAGAGCGGCATCCAGATTTTGCGCGAGCTTGGCATCAAGGCCCTCGTCATCATTGGCGGCGACGACTCCAACACCAATGCCTGCGTGCTGGCTGAGTACTATGCAGCCAAGAACTATGGTGTGCAGGTAATCGGTTGCCCCAAGACCATCGACGGCGACCTCAAGAATGACCAGATTGAGACATCCTTCGGTTTCGACACCGCCTGCAAGACCTACTCAGAGGTTATCGGCAACATTCAGCGCGATGCCAACTCTGCTAAGAAGTACTGGCATTTCATCAAGCTCATGGGTCGCTCGGCCAGCCATATTGCCCTGGAGTGCGCCCTTGAGGTGCAGCCCAATATCTGTCTCATCTCCGAGGAGATTCAGGAGAAGGGCCAGTCGCTCGACGATATCGTGACCTACATTGCTGAGGCCGTGGCCGAGCGTGCTAAGGACGGCAACAACTTCGGCACCGTTCTCATTCCCGAGGGACTCATCGAGTTTATCCCCGCCGTTAAGCGCCTCATTGCCGAGCTCAACGATGTCCTCTCGTCAGAGGCCTATCTCAAGGCACAGCCCGAGGACAATGTAGCTTGGCTGCTCAATGGCAACCTCTCCGCAGAGAATGCTGCCACCCTCGCATCGCTGCCCGCATCCTTCGCTGCCCAGCTCACCGGCGAGCGCGATCCTCACGGCAACGTGCAGGTTTCCCTTATCGAGACCGAGAAGCTGCTCTCGTCGATGGTTGCTGCCAAGCTCGCAGAGTGGAAGGCAGCCGGCAAATTTAATGGCAAGTTCTCCGCACTCCATCACTTCTTCGGCTACGAGGGCCGCTGCGCAGCTCCGTCCAATTTCGATGCCGACTATTGCTATTCCCTCGGTGTGAGTGCCTCACAGCTCATCGCCAACGGCAAGACCGGCTACATGGCTATCGTAAAGAACACCACCAAGCCCGCAGCCGAGTGGGTGGCTGGCGGTGTGCCCATCACCATGATGCTCAACATGGAGAAGCGCAACGGTCAGATGAAGCCTGTTATCCGCAAGGCCCTCGTGGACCTCGACGGTGCGCCCTTCAAGGCCTTCGCTGCACAGCGCGACGAGTGGAAGAAGCAGACGGCCTACGTCTATCCTGGCCCCATCCAGTACTTCGGTCCCTCCGAGGTCTGCGACAAGACCACCGAGACCCTGCGCTACGAGCATCAGTAGGCAAAGACGCACGTGTGTTGCGGGAGCTTGACATGATTTGTCGCGAGCTTCCGCAACGTAATTGCGTAGAAAATAAATCAAATTCTGAGAATAATAATTTTAAACGCGAGGAGCCGGTTGGCTTCTCGCGTTTAGTTTTCGGCTCGACGCGATTAAATTTCGTTTCCTCGCGTTTAAATTTCGTAAGCTCGCGTTTAGTTTTCGTCTGCTCGCGTTTAGATTTCGGCTTCCTACATTTATTTTTCGCTTTCTTGTGTATATTCTTGGTCTGCTGCCTAACCTTTTGTTTCCCGGTGCGGATAAAGAACATAATCACAGGCGCTAAGCCTGTGATTATGTGTCTGTTGAGCGGTAAACGGGGCTCGAACCCGCGACCCTTAGCTTGGGAAGCTAATGCTCTGCCAACTGAGCTACTACCGCAGTAGTGTTTTGTTCCGCAAAATTACAAAGAAATTGGGAATCGGCAAAGAAAATTCGAAAATTGAGAATTGAATGGTTATAGGTTATCAGTTAGGAATTAGGAATTGCCAGGTTCGTAAACTAAAACGTGCCGCTCGCTCATGACTATTGTTCTTTATCTCCTTCTATCTCCAAAATTATTGAAAATTGAGATGAATGTCTTTTTCCTCTCCGGTGCTTAAATCTCCAGTTCCTTGAGTTTGTCGCTGAGGTTGAGGCTGAAATATATCCGGTATAGCGGTGCCTGCCAGCGCTCTTTGTCTTTGGGGCGTGCCTTGCGGAATTTCTCCAGGTGGGGCATTGCCTCGGTAAACATGCGGTTGACTTCCTTCTTGCTGTTCTTATATTTCTTTGACGTGGGGTCGGGGGTGATGGTGGCGTCGTAGTCGAGTCCTTTGTTATACCAGCAGAGGCCCAGGTAGTAATTGGCCTCTATGTTGTCGGGGTCTATGCTCAGCAGGCGGTTGGTGTTGCTGATGCATGGGTCGTAGGCCTTCATGTTGAAGAGGACGATGGTCTGGGCATAGAGGTAGAGGGTGGAGGTGGAGTCGGTACGCAGCAGGCTGTCGTTGAGCTCGTAGGCGGCCTTGTAGTCGTACACAGAGTTATAGTAGTCGGTGAGGCGGGAGAAGAAGAACTCTGTTGCTGCCGGACTCTTGAGTATTCCTTCCTTCAGCTTGGCTACGTATTGGGCAGTGTCGTGCAGCTGCTCGTAGGACAGGGCTTCGTATTGCAGCACATAGTTGATGTTGGCCGTGTCGGCCTCGGCAAGCTCGTGGTACTTAAACACGTCCCTGTACTGCTTGCTCTCGTAGCATGCCGTCATGCTCCAGAAGGCTGCTCGCGCCATCTTGGCCATAGTGGTGTTGGTGCTGCCGCTTAGCATGGGTGCGTCTGCGCCATTGATAAACATTGAGAACATTCGGTCGGCTGCGGCCCACTGCTTATTCTTGACGAAGAATACTCCGCCGTTGTATAGGTTCTGGTAGTAGGGCATAAGTTCTGCCACGCCCTTTTTCCTCTTGGCCGTTGCCGCGGACGGGTCGGATGCCATCAGCAGGCTGTCGCGCTTGAGGGTGTATTCCACTATCTTGCTGCCGGTATTGAAGAATGCCGTGGTGTCGTACTTCTGGTTGAGGTAGAGCTTCATGTTCTCTGCATCGTTGGCCTTGGTCTCAAGGGCTATGGCCAGGTCGTAGAGCTTGGGGTCGGTGTTGATGGTGCTGTCGGTCAGGCACTTGGCTATCTGTTCGCGTCCCTTGGCGTAGTTGGATGTCTTGATATATTCCTTCAGATTCTTATATTCCTTGCGCACGGCTGATGAGCCGCTGATGCTTATCAGCAGCAAGGACAATGCGTATATAATTGCTTGGCGTTTCAATTTTCTGGGTCTCAATTATTTCTTTTTACTTTCCTACCGAGGTGTCTTCTATCTTCTGTATGTTTCCCGTTATGGGGCAGAACCATATGTGGCATGTGGCTCTGCGGTTGAAGAGGTCGTCGGTGAGGTATTCCTCATGTCCAAATTGTGCGATGGGCATCTGGCTCTTGAGCAGGGTGTTGCCCATGAAGCTAATCTCCATCTCGGCCTGTGAGGGCACGTTGTAGTAAACCACGCGGTCAATGAGTCGCTTGTCGGTAATCTCTGTGCGGCCTGCCGGCACGGTGTTCTTGTTGAGCACGCTGATGTATATGGGCTCACCGCTGAGGTTGTCCTTATCTACCAGTCCGTGCTGGTCGGAGAATCGGGCAATTACTTCCTTGTCTTTCGTTAGGGAGGGGACATAAGTGAGCACCCATGTCTTTGTCTCAGTGTCGGCGTAGCCCTTAAAGAGTTGCATCAGTGCGTGCTCCTGCTCGTCCAGCTTTTGCAGCATCAGCTTGAGCTGCTCGCCGTCCTTGGGCATATAGTCAGCCTCGCCTTTGGTCAGCTCGCTGCGGCTCTCGCGGATGTTGTATATCTCGGCGGCGGTCAGCTCGGCCATCTTCAGTTCGCTGCCTGCGGAGAGTATCTCCTCGCTGAAGAAGTCGCGGCTGTTAACCTTGCCGCTGACCGATGTGTTGACCTCCTCCAGTTTCGCAGCCTTGGGTTGCTCGGCCTGGGAGTTGATGGAGAGCAGTATTCCGTCGTCGGTCAGCGAGCAGAGTGGGGCAGAGGTGTTCTTCTTGAGCACCACTATGTGAGCCTTGGCAGTGTCGGGTTCTCCGCAGGCCACCATCTGAATCTTGTCAATCTTCCACTGCGTCTGTTCCTGCTGCACGGCATCGTTGAGACGAAGCATGCGCTTGGCATAATTGTGGAAATCGCCGGGGTGGACGGTGGTGCGAGTGGCTGTTACGGCAATATTCAGCGCTGTCTGTGGCAGGTAATAGACTACCCCGTCGGTGGTCACGCCCGGGCGGTAGGGCAGGACAGTGGTCTGTGCATGAAGAGAGCCTACCCCCAGCCCCTCCCAAAGGGAAGGGAGCAAGAATGAAAGAATGAAAGAAACGAATACCTTTTTCATATAATGTTTAATGTTCCGTGTTCAGTGTTTTAAACGCCAGCGGCAGGTGTGCGGTAATGTCGGAGGCTGTCATGGCCCATTGCGTAAGCTGCTCGGCGGCTATGTCGCCGGCCTTTCCGTGGAGCCATACTCCTAGACGGCTGGCCTGTTCGGGCCCGTAGCCTTGGGCTAGCAGCGAGAGGATGATGCCCGTCAGCACATCGCCGCTTCCCGCGGTGGCCATGCCGCTATTGCCGGTGGTGTTGATGAACAGTGTGCCTTGCGGCGTGCAGACAGTGGTGCGGTGTCCCTTTATTATTATATATAAGGAGTGTTTCACGGCGCACTCGCTGGCGGCTTCTGCGGGCTCCATGTCCTGCAGCCCTATTGTGGCGGCCAGTCGGCGCCACTCGCCCAGGTGAGGTGTGATTATTGTGCCCTTTGGCGGCAGCGTGGGCCAGTTGTCGAGCCTCGCAAGGTAGTTCAGGGCGTCGGCATCCATCACCAGTCTGCCGGGCTGAGCCTTGAGTACTTCCTGCATCATGGTCAGGCAGTGTTTTCCCTGCCCGAGTCCCGGGCCAATGGCTATGGCGTCGTATCCTTCGAGGTTTGCAGGCATCTGGGTAGTCACCACGGCCTCGGGCACTGCCACTTGCAGTATTGGCCTGTTGATCTCTGCGCTGCAAACCGAGAGCTTGCCCATGCCGCTGCGCAGTGCAGCCCGTGCACCGAGAACGGCGGCTCCGGCCATGCCTTCACAGCCAGCCACCAGCAGCCCGTGGCCGAAGGTGCCCTTATGTCCTTCGGGGTCGCGTGGCATCAGCAGCGACTTGGCTGCAGAGTCAGTTGTCAGGACGGTTTCTGCCTGTTTCATGCTGCGAAGTTAGCGAAAAAAAGTGAAAGTGAATGTGATTAGTGAAAGTGAATGCATTTTGTTAACAATAAATAATACATCCACTTAGACTTTTCACATTCACTTTCACAAATCAGGTGTGTTGGGCGCTTACTCAAACACCAGTTCTTCCTTCTTGCTCTTGTGTGTGATATGTATTACGCCATCGGAGTTTTTGGTGTTATTCTCGTCCAGTATATAGTCGCTGATGCCGTCCTCCACATAGGTCTGGATGGCGCGTTTCAGCGGACGGGCGCCATACTTCTTGTCGTAGGACTTGTCAATCAGGAACTCCTTGGCCTTCTTGTCTATCTCCAGCGTGTAGCCTAGGGCTGCCAGTCGCAGGTTGAGCTTGCCGAGTTCATTGTCGATAATCTTGCCAATGGCCTCGCGGCTGAGCTGGTCAAAGAGTATGATGTCGTCGATTCGGTTGATAAACTCAGGTGCAAACTGCTTGTTGAGTTCCTTCATTATGATGCGCTCGGCGTAGGCCTTCATATCCTCGGCACTCTGCGAGCTGAAACCTATGGCGTTGCCGAAGTCCTGCAGGTTGCGTGAGCCGACGTTGGAGGTGAGTATGATTATGGTGTTGCGGAAATCTACCGTCACTCCGTTGCTGTCGGTCAGTCGGCCTTCATCCATCACCTGCAGCAGCAGGTTAAACACGTCCTTGTTGGCCTTCTCTATCTCGTCGAGCAGCACGATGGAGTATGGGCGGCGTCTTACTTTCTCCGTCAGCTGGCCGCCTTCCTCATAGCCCACGTAACCCGGAGGAGCGCCCACCAGTCGGCTGGTGGTAAACTTCTCCATATATTCGCTCATGTCAATGCGGATGAGGGCCTCCTCGGTGCCAAACATATATTCGGCCAGTTTCTTAGCCAGGAAGGTCTTGCCCACGCCTGTCGGGCCTAGGAACATAAATGTGCCGATGGGCTTGTTGGGGTCGCGCAGTCCGATGCGGTTGCGGGTGATGGCCTTGATGAGTTTCTCTATGGCCTTGTCCTGCGCTATGATGGTGTGCGACAGGTCGGTCTTAAGTTCGCGCAGCTTGATGTTTTCGGCTTGAGCCATCTTGTGTACGGGCACTCCGCTCATGATGCTCACCACCTGCTCCACGTCCTTTTCATCTACTACTGAGGGGTTCTCCTTGAGGCTGAGCAGCCATTCGGTTTTCTTCTGTGTGAATGTGGCCTTGAGCTGGTTGAGCTGCTGGCGCAGCTTGGTGGCCTCGCTGAAGTTTTTCTGTTCGGCCATGTGCATCTGCTCGGTGTGTATTTGGTCTATCTCTTTCTCCATATCTTTGAGCTCGACGGGCATCTCTATGTCAAAGAGGTGCTTGCGCGAGCCTGCCTCGTCCAGGGCGTCGATAGCCTTGTCGGGCAGTTTGCGGTCAGAGATGTAGCGCTCCGTCAGCTTGACGCAGGCCTCCAGGGCCTTGTCGGAGTATTTCACGTTGTGGTGCTCCTCGTAGTTGCCCTTGATATTGTTGAGAATCTCCAGGGTGTCCTCCATGCTGGTGGGGTTAATCATCACCTTTTGGAATCGGCGCTCCAGAGCACCGTCCTTCTCTATTGACTTGCGGTATTCGTCCACCGTGGTGGCGCCTATGCACTGCAGCTGTCCCCTCGACAGGGCGGGCTTGAGCATGTTGGCAGCATCCATGGTGCCTGCGGCAGAGCCGGCACCTACTATGGTGTGAATCTCGTCGATGAAGAGTATTACCTCAGGGTGCTCCCTCAGCTCCTTCATGATGCCCTGCAGGCGTTCCTCAAATTGGCCCCTGTATTTGGTGCCGGCCACTACGCCCGGCATGTCGAGGGCAATGAGGCGTTTGTCAAGCAGAGTTACGGGTACCTCGTTTTTCACTATGCGCTGGGCCAGGCCCTCTACTATAGCCGTCTTGCCCACGCCGGCCTCACCGATGAGTACGGGGTTATTCTTCTTGCGGCGGCACAGTATCTGGGCCACGCGCTCAATCTCGTTCTTGCGGCCCACCACGGGGTCCAGCTTGCCCTTGAGGGCGAGGGCCGTGAAGTCTGTACCAAACTTGGTGAGAAACTGCAGGGGCTTCCTTCCAGCCTTGCCCTTGGCCTTCTTTCCGTTGGCGGTGGCATATTCCTCGGCGTAGGATAGCTCGTCCTCTTCGTCGTCATCGTCATTGGTCTCGTAGTCGTCGGCGGTGTGCGATGTGTTCTCAAAGCGCAGCTCGTTGGAGCTCCAGCTGTCCGACGTTTCCTGATCGGGCATGTTGTCGTCCTCGGCACCGCCTTCCACGTGGTATAGCTCGCGCAGGTGGTCGCGCAGCTGTTCGTAGCTGAGGCCTGCCTCGTTAAGGGTCTTGGCCACAAAGGTGCCGCGTCCCCTCAGCAGGGCCAGCAGCAGATGGGTGGACATCACCTTGTTGCAGTTGACTACCGAGGCTTCCGTCATGCTGTTTTGCAGGGCAGCCCCAGCCACGGAGTCGAGCGAGATGGCGCCGTTGGGCATGTCGAAGGGCAGCATCTCCATCTTGTCGTAGGTCTTTATCTTGTTGTGCATTAGCACACGCAGTGCCTCCACGTCCTTGAAGTGGCGGCACAGTATCTCGTAGGAGTCGTTGTTAGGCTCGCGCAGCATTCCCAGTATGAAGTGCTCAGCTCTGATGAGCTTGTCGCCGGTGCGCATGGCCTCGGCGCGGCTATTTATCAGCACACGCTTAAATTCAGCGGAATAAAGTTTGTTCATTTCGTTTAGATAGAATGGTGTGTGTTTTATATTTTTAATCAACCTTTTCCCCCATAATGCAAGAACTATGCCAACCTGCCGAGCCGCACGTTAAAAAATGGTAGTAATATACCTGCTGTTATCAATCCAATACCCGGTGTGCTTTCAAAAGTTATAACAAAAACTAAAGGAGCCGCGAGAGCGAAGCGGCAAATTTATCGAAGTCCCGGCTGGGGATTAATCTCACACAGATTCCACAGATCTCACAGATTTTTTTTCGTTATCGTTATCGTTTTCGTTAACATATCCGTTCAATCGGAATAATCCGTGGTTAATAAAACACAGATCTAACGGATTTGGTTATATTTGATATTTATCGAAGTCCCGGCTGGGGATTAATCTCACACAGATTCCACAGATCTCACATATTTTTTTCGTTTTCGTTTTCGTTTTCGTTAACTTGTTTTCGTTAACCTATCCGTTCAATCCGAATAATCCGTGGTTAATGATATATTAACAGCGGGCAGGCTCTCTGCTGTGGGAAAGCCTGCCCGCTATATGCAGCTGCAATATGTGGCTGCTTACTTCTTTCCGTGTACCTCGTCGGAAACGGAGAGTTTCTTGCGACCTTTAGCGCGGCGCATTGCGAGCACTCGGCGACCGTTCTTGGTGGACATGCGCTGACGGAAACCGTGCTTGTTATTGCGCTTTCTGTTGTGGGGCTGAAATGTTCTTTTCATTTTTGTATGTCTTTTTTCAGTTATTTACTTGATTTGCGGCTGCGAAGTTAAGCATTTTTTTGTTAATGGCCGTTATCGTGAGGCAAAAAATGTGGTGCTATGTGTTTTTTTTGTGGAAAGATGTTGTTTTTAGCTGTCAATCGGGGGTGTTGTAAGATATTTTTTGTAACTTCGCGCCAATAACCGTCAACCAATAACTGTCAGTTATTTGAGATAAAGCCGGGTCCGGCAACTGTCGAACTATTTTAACAAAACAATAAATTATTATTATGATTAAGTCACAGGACATTAAGAAAGGTACCTGCATCCGCCTGGATGGCAAGCTGTACTTCTGTATCGACTTCCTGCACGTTAAGCCAGGAAAAGGTAACACTATCATGCGCACCACCCTCAAGGATGTGGTCAGCGGTAATGTGCTTGAGCGCCGCTTTAATATCGGTGAGTCTCTGGAGGATGTGCGCGTGGAGCGCCGCCCCTTCCAGTTCAGCTATGCTGAGGGCGATGAGCTGCATTTCCTCAACCAGGAAACTTGGGATGACGTGGTGATTGCCCGCGACATGATTACCGGTGTTGACTATATGAAGGAGTCTGACATTGTTGACGTGGTCAGCGATGCCGACACCGAGACTATCTTGTATGCCGAGATGCCGGTCAAGACGGTGCTGAAGATTACCTATACCGAGCCGGGCGAGAAGGGCAACACTGCCACCAACGCCACCAAACCGGCCACCGTGGAGACCGGTGCCACCGTGCGCGTGCCTCTGTTTATTAATGAGGGCGAGCTTATAGAGGTGGACACCCGCGACGGCTCATACGTTAACCGCGCAAAGTAATAATCCTATAATAAAAGAAATTTGCATCTCTGCTTAACGGCAGGGATTGAAAATTTCTTTTGTTTATTCTATCATTTTAGTCATGAAACTTAACGGACGACGCGAAAGCTCTAATGTCGATGACCGCCGCGGCATGAGTGGCATGCAAAAGGCTGGCATCGGCGGAATTGGCGGCATACTGATTGCCGTGGTTATGATGCTGCTGAGCGGCGGCGATCTGGGCAGCCTTATCTCTTCGGTTGACCTGGGCAGCCTTACCAGCGGAGCGCAGGAGCAGACCGCCCCGCAGCGTGAGTTTACTCCGGAGGAACAGGAGCTGGCAAAATTCTCACGCCAGATTCTTGCAGGAACGGAGGATGTGTGGACCGAGGTGTTTAAGCAGATGGGCAAGACTTATACTCCGCCTAAGATGGTGCTCTACACCGGCAGCGTGCAGACACGCTGCGGCAACGGCATGTCAAGCATGGGCCCCTTCTACTGTTCGGGTGACCAGTGCCTCTACATTGACTTGTCATTCTTTACCTCGATGAAGCGACAGTTGGGCGCTGACGGCGACTTTGCCTACGCCTATGTGATTGCCCATGAGGTGGGCCACCACGTGGAGTACCTGCTCGGCACCCTCGGGCAGGCCCATCAGCAGATGAGCAAGATGAACAAGACCGACGCCAACCGCATCAGTGTGCGTCTGGAGCTGCTGGCCGACTTCTACGCCGGTGTTTGGGCTCACCATGACAACAAGATGTTTGGCTCGCTGGAGGACGGTGACCTGGAGGAGGCCATTCGTTGCGCTGAGGTGATTGGCGACAACTATCTGCAGGAGAAGGCGCAGGGCTACTCACAGCCCGAAACCTTTACCCACGGCACCTCGGCACAGCGCATGAAGTGGCTTAAGCTGGGTCTCAGTACTGGTGATATGAGGCGCGGCAATACCTTCCAGCTGAGTGATAGCCAGTTGTAGGGAGACAGGAGCCCCCTCTCTCTGACTCCTCTTCAGAGGGGAGGACTCTGGTGCCAGGGCTCCCTCCCTTGAGCGGAGGACTGAGGAGAGGCTTAACTTCTAAAAATTGTCAATTATCAATTAAACAAGAACGCGCATGGTGTCAACTGACGCGGAGCAGGAAGTCCTGAGGGGCAGTCAAAATACTAATACCGACAGCGAAGGCAAAAATCCTGCCAAGAAGAAATATCCGCTGTGGAAGAATGTGCTGGCAATGATGATAGTCTTGGCTGTCTTCATTGCCTGTGCGTATTGGGCCAGCGTCATTTATACCCGCCACGGCGATGAGGTGGAGGTGCCCAACCTGAATGGTCTTACTGTCAAGCAGGCCATGGAGCGGCTGGATGCCCTGGAACTGTATGGCGAGATACGCGACTCCATATACAACCGCGACATTGCCCCGGGCCTGGTGTGCGGGCAGACCATCAATGCCGGCAACAAGGTGAAGATAGGCCGCACCATCGGACTGACAGTCAACTCCGACCATGCTCCTACGTTGGTGCTGCCAGATGTGGCGGACAATATGTCCTATCGCGAGGCAACAGCTAAACTGCGCTCTATGGGTTTCACATTGGGTGAGCCGGAGTTTATTGACGGCGAGAAGGACTGGGTTTACTCAGTAAGGTATAAGGGCTGCAATGTGTCGGTGGGTACCCGAATCGACATCAACGAGCCCATACGTCTGGTTGTCGGCAACGGTCACTATATGATGGATGAACTGGAGTTTGAGGAAACCTACGGTGATACCATCGGTGCCATAGCCGGAGATATACTGGAGATATTTTAAGGAGTAGTTCGAAAGTCATGAAGATGACAGGACAGACACACGACATATTGCCTGAAGGCATGATGGAGACAGAGGAATCTGGATATTCAAGATTCTCTGAAAGTCCTGACATCCTTGACAACTCCGAAAACGCGGAGGTCTCTGAGCTCTTTGAGCACTTCCGTGTGGTTGCCGACAAGGGACAGAGTCTGCTAAGGGTGGACAAGTTTCTCATTGAACACCTTCAGGACGTGTCGCGCAACCGCATACAGAAGGCTGCCGAGGCAGGTTTCATCCATGTCAACGGTAAGCCTGTAAAGAGCAACTATAAGGTTAAGCCCCTCGACACAGTGAGCGTGATGCTCGACCGTCCGCGCTATGAGACTACCATTGAGCCGGAGGATATCCCGCTGGACGTGGTGTATGAGGACGATGACCTGCTTGTGGTAAACAAGCCTGCCGGCCTGGTGGTGCACCCCGGATGCGGCAACTATACCGGCACGCTGGTTAATGCTCTGGCCTGGCACCTGAAGGATGACAGCGATTTTGACGCCAACGACCCCGAGGTGGGACTCGTACACCGAATAGACAAAGACACCAGCGGACTGCTGGTCATTGCCAAGACGGCCATTGCCAAGACTAGGCTGGGGGTGCAGTTCTTCAACAAAACGACATCGCGCCTATATAATGCCCTGGTGTGGGGCGACTTCGATGAGATGACTGGCCGCATAGAGGGCAACATAGGACGTGATCCCAAGGACAGACTTAAGATGGCTGTTTTTGACCCGCAGTCAGATCAAGGCAAGAATGCCGTGACCCACTGGAGAGTGTTGCGCCGCTATGGCTTTGTCACACTGGTGGAGTGTCGCCTGGAAACAGGGCGTACGCACCAGATAAGGGCGCACATGAAGCATATAGGCCACCCGCTCTTCAACGACGAGCGCTATGGCGGTGACCAGATATTAAGAGGAACGCGCGAGAGCAGTTATATGCAGTTTGTGAAACGCTGCTTTGAAGCATGCCCCAGACAGGCACTTCACGCCAAGACACTGGGGTTTGAGCATCCCACAACCAGGAAACAGATGCATTTCGACTCGCCGTGGGCACCAGACTTCCAGCAGCTGATAGACCTGTGGGAGGAATTTGTCAAACAGAATTAAGATGCCCTTTCCTTCTCCCAATAATAGGCTGAAAAGGGGTTGAGATGAAGTTACAACATATATAAACATTTACGACATCTAATAATATATTGATGAAAAAGATAATTGCAATAGTAGCCGGTGGTGATAGCTCAGAGCACGATGTGTCGATACGCAGTGCTCAAGGTATATACTCGTTTATCGATAAAGATGTTTACGACTGCTATATAGTGGAGCTCACTGGCCTCAAGTGGGAGGCCTTGCTGCCTGACGGCACCCGTGTTGCCGTTGACCGCAATGATTTTTCCTTCATTAGCGGCGGTACAAAGATAAAGCCTGATTTTGCCTATATAACCATACATGGAACACCTGGCGAAAATGGCATACTGCAAGGCTATTTTGACCTTATTCGTATGCCATACTCTACCAGCGGCGTGCTGGTGGAAGCTCTGACTTTCAACAAGTTTGCACTCAACAATTTTCTGCGTTCCTTTGGCGTGACCGTGGCTGAGAGCATACTTATCCGCAAGGGTCAGGAGCAGTTGGTTAGCGATGAGGATATTATTGACAAGGTTGGACTGCCGTGCTTCGTGAAGCCGGCAGATGACGGCAGTAGCTTTGGCGTAACCAAGGTGAAGAAGACAGAAGAGCTGCGCCCTGCACTCAAGGTGGCCTTTGCTGAGGATAATGACGTGATGGTGGAGTCGTTTATTGACGGAACCGAAATAACATGCGGCTGCTATAAGACCAAGAAGGGCAGCTATGTGTTTCCCATAACCGAGGTGGTGACAACCCAGGAATTCTTTGATTACGATGCCAAATACAATGGCAAGGTAGATGAGATTACCCCTGCACGCATAGACTCCTCCACAGCTGACCGCGTAAGCAAACTGACTTCAGCTATATATGACATACTGGGATGCCGTGGCATTATCCGTGTGGACTACATCCTTACCGGGGCCCGGGGCAAGGAGACTATCAACATGCTTGAAGTCAACACCACCCCCGGCATGACAGCCACCAGCTTTATTCCTCAGCAGATACGTGCTGCCGGACGCGAGCCCGGCGAGGTGATAGCCGAGATAATAGAAGACTCTTTTAACGCATAGATAATAATGACAGATATTTATAAAGATATACGCCCATATACTGCCGAAGAGCTCCCCGCAGTGATAGAGGAGTTGATTGCCGATTCTCAATTTCGCGATGTGATAGGCATGGTCTTTCCGCAGATGCCATTTGACGTCTTTGCTGCCAAAGCGAGGAGCTGCCAAACATCGCTTGATTTTCAGAAAGCATTCTGCTATCCGTTTCTCAAGCAGCTTGCAGCAGACAAGAGCAGCGGTATGAGCATGGACAGCAGCGCTGTCGATAAGACGGGCAACTATACCTTTATCAGCAATCATCGTGACATAGTGCTTGACAGCGCCTTCCTAAGTGTGCTGCTGCTTGACAACGGATTCAGCAACACCACGGAGATCGCCATTGGCGACAATCTGCTTATCTATCCTTGGATAGAGAAACTGGTGCGTGTTAATAAGTCGTTTATTGTTCATCGCGGCTTGACAATCCGTCAGCAACTGGCCTCCAGCATTCAGATAAGTGGCTATATGCATTATGCCATACAGCAGAAGAAAGAGAACATCTGGATAGCACAGCGACAGGGTAGGGCCAAGGATTCCAACGATATTACCCAGCGCAGCGTGATCAAGATGTTTGGCATGGGTGGAGAGGGCTCGCTTATTGAGCGCCTGCAGCAGCTAAATCTTGTGCCCACAGCTATCAGCTATGAATATGATCCATGCGATTATCTCAAGGCAAAGGAGATGCAGCAGAAGCGTGACAACCCTGACCATCAGAAAGCTCCCAACGATGATCTCATAAATATGCGTACGGGTATCTTCGGTTGGAAGGGCGAGGTGCACTATAAGGCGGCTCCTTGTCTTAACACATGGTTATCCACCATAGACCCCAATACGCCGAACAATGATATCTTCCTGCTGCTGCGTGATAAGATAAATGAAGAGATTCACCGCAATTACAAGCTTTTCCCAAGCAACTTTATTGCGGCCTATATGCTTGGCGATGAGGGTGGTGATAAGAATGTGAATCTGCTTGAGATAAAAGAGCATTTCACCTCATATCAGTGTGCAGCCTTTGAGAAATATCTTGATGAGCGTATTGCCTTGGTGGACTTAGACAATCCAGATGCCGATTATCTTCGTCATGAGATATTGCTAATGTATGCTAATCCCCTCTATAATTACTATAAGGCTACAGGTGAGAATTAGGCTTACGATATTGCTGCTTGTCACGGCTGCAGTAGTGCTATGCTCCTGCTCTGATGATGACTCATGGGCACCGGCTTATGTTACTGATTTCGCCGACATCCGTACCGATGGTAGCGGGACGGCGGTATCTATGACATTAGACGACGGTACAATATATGGGTGGTCAGAGGCTGGGACCAATGGGGAATTGAATATCAAATATCAAATCTCAGACTCCAAAGGATTAAAGCCAGACACCGTCTATAGGGCCATATGTCTTTATACCCTACAAGAGAAAGCAGCAACCCTTCACAGCTTTTCACTGGCGTTTGCTCCTGAGCCCCAGAGTGATGTTGAAGATATGAAGATGGCCTCCTGCACCATACAGTCGATATGGCGCGGCGGTGCCTATATCAACGCCCGAATGCTTGTGCAGGGTAAGGACCAGTCACACATCGTGGCTTTTATTGACAAGGGAATAGAAGAGAAAGAGGACGGATACAAGCAGTTGACACTATATTTGTATCACGATCAGAATGGTGATGCAGAGGCATTTACGCGCACAGTTTATCTTTCTTGTCCGCTGCGCGGATATGCAGATGATTTGGTGGCAGGGCGTGACTCTGTTGCCTTTGTCGTAAATCAAGAGGGAAAAGGCCTCACCACCTTTATGCTTCCCTATTGAGGTTTGCGACGGGAGACACCAAGACTTCCTCTATTGTTTCGGCACTGCGGCCATGAAGTCAAGCGGTTCTGTTCCGGTGTTGATTAAGCTGTGGGAATGTCCCTCGGGACAGTAGTTGCACTGACCTGCATGAACAGGGATTGAAGAGCCGTCGTCAATCAGAGTACCCTCGCCGCTCAGGATAAAGATAAACTCGCAACTGCCTTCGTGGGTGTGTAGTCCGATGCTTGCTCCGGGAATCAGGCGTGCCTTCATGACGCGAGTGGTACCGTCCCAGTACATTTTTGCTTCCATGTGTTTCTCACCGCCCTTGAAGTTTTCAAGCACTGTGGTTGGCATTGTGTTGAAATCGATAATCATTGTGGAATGTTTTCTTTGTATTGATTGCTAATAAGGTCTTCTGTCTCTGCAATGGCTTCGCTGTGTCCATTGAGCGCAGCAAATGGGGAGAACTGTGCAGCGCGTTCGCCGATGGGCATTTGCGGATGATGGTCAGATACGTGATGTGGCAGGTTGATTATGTCGCTATAGTCTGTGTCCATGGAGTTAGGAATTAATATTTAATCAATAATCTATGCTTTGTGACCGCCTATTTGGCGGTTTCGGTCGCGAGCTGTGGCACTTTTATTAAAACTGATGCCACTGAGTATGGAGTTCTTGCCAAATTGCTTTTGTATATCAAGCATGGCTTGCTGTAGCTTATCTTCTTTCTCTTCTTTGTGTGTAATTTTCTCTGCACCTTGTATGATGTCAGTATTGTCGTCAAAGAGATCAAGCTGGACTATGTTATTATTGTGGTCTTGCTGACAAACCACGTTGCCAGCTACCACGGTGAGACGGCGGATGAGCAGGGTGGGGTTGACTACTTTGTCAAAGAGGCAGACTGTGCTCTTGGCAATAGTTTTTGCCAGTGCAGTGGGTGGAGAGAGAGGCATGGTGCCTCCGTCGCTTTTGGGCACGCTGCGCCCGTAGTGATCAATTTTTACCTTTCCTTGGTATTTTCTCTTGGCATCGGTTTGCCGCAGACTTTCCACGTCATAGCCAATATAGAGGTTTATCTTGTTTGCCAACAGGCCTTTGGCTGTCAGCTCAAGAGCAATTCCCCTTGCCATTTCTTCAACAACAATTCTGGCATCGTCGGCATTATAGGGTTCTGTCAGCACCTGGCCATGACTGAGTGAATGGGTATCAGAACGGTAGGCCTTGATGGCTGACATAGTGCAGGGCTCCCATCCCCAAGCGTGGTCGATGATAAGTTCTGCGTTCACACCAAACAATTTGTATAGCAGATCTTCGTCAATCAGTGACAGACGGGCTATCTTTCCCATTGTATCAATGCCGTATGGGCTGAGCCTGTTGGCTATGCCGCGCCCCACTCGCCAGAAATCGGTGATAGGGCGGTGGTCCCATAGCAAACGGCGGTAACTCATCTCGTCAAGCTCTGCTATGCGGACACCATCCTTGTCGGCAGGTATGTGCTTTGCAACAATGTCCATTGCAACCTTGCACAGATACAGATTTGAGCCAATGCCTGCTGTGGCAGTGATGCCCGTGGTGGCGAGCACATCGCGGATGATTTTCATTGCTAGCTCATGGGCAGTCAGTTTATATAGTTTCAAGTATTCGGTTACATCCATTAGCACCTCGTCTATGCTGTAAACGTGGATGTCTTCAGGAGCAACATATTTGAGATATATACTATGTACGCGCGTACTATATTCTATGTATAGTGCCATGCGTGGCAGAGCCACGAGGTAGTCAATAGCCCAGTCGGGGTGTTGTTCCAGCTCAAGTGCATCGGTAGAGCTGTTGGGCTGTCTGTTGTTGGGCAGCGGTCTGAGCTTGTTTACCTCGCTGACTTTCTGCACTACCTCAAAGAGTCGTGGCCTGCCGCCGATGCCATGAGCCTTAAGCGAGGGCGTAACAGCCAGACATATTGTCTTGTCCGTGCGGCTTTTGTCGGCAACCACCAGATTAGTGGTCAGCGGATTGAGCCCCCTTTCTATACACTCTACAGAGGCATAGAAACTCTTAAGGTCAATGGCCATATATGTGCGCTGCGACTCATTCATGGTGCAAATATACGGCTTTTTTGCTACGTTATGAAAAAAAAGCATTAACTTCGCCGATTGAATGATAATAGTTACCAATATGAAAAAGTTTTTTTCTATGATGGCGATGCTTACTGCTGCGGTGATTATTGCAGCTTGTGGCAACGGAAAGGCTGCAGAGCCTAACGTCAATGCTGCTGACAGCGACAGCACTGTGACAAATACTGTAGAGGCCAGACCGGTGGTGCTGTTTGATTCTGTAGTTTATTCTAATTCCAATCAGTGGTTGGAGTATAATGTTTACCTTGTCTATCCCAAGGACGGCTCTGATGAGATTGTCAGGAGTATGCGCAAGGTTATCCTCTCTAACTTTGGAATGAAGAATCCCACTGGCGAGGAAGATTTTGCACAAGTCTTGAGAAAAGATTTTGAGTCGCATTCTGAAGAGGCCCAGTCGGAGCTGGGGGAACTCTTTGAGGATGTGGAGTTTGATGATGATGATTCAAGGCCTCGCTATGGTTATAATGATGAAATAAGGCTGGAATACGAAAGTACCGAATATGCTACATTCTATAGCTGTGGTGATGACTATAGGGCCGGTGCCCATGGTATGCCTTGGCAATATCGCTTCAGCGTTGACCTCAATACTGGCAAGCAAATAAAGTGGGCAGATATCTTTAAGCCCGGCTATAAGGCTAAGTTAAAGCCTATCATCAAGAAGGCTCTGTTCAGTCAGTATTTTGATAACAACGAAGACCTTATTGACCATTTTGATTTGCCGGGCGCCGAGCCTGCACTGACAGCTGATGGCGTGTGGTTTGGCTATGGTGCGTATGAGATTGCAGCCTATGCAGCCGGTATGCCTGAATGTGTGGTGGGCTACGACAAATTGCAGGACCTACTTACTGACTATGTAAAAATGATAATAAAGAAATAAACGATTATTTGATATGAGAGATCCCGAAGTAATCACACTTAACGGTGCTACATTTAAGCGATTGATAAGTGCCAAAGAGATTGAGGACAAGGTCGGAGAGTTAGCTAAGCAGATTAGGTCTGATATGGGTAATGCAGAGATTCCTGTGTTTCTGTGCGTGCTTAAGGGCGCTTTTGTCTTTGCTGCTGATTTGGTAAGGAACTATGAAGGACTATGCGAGCTACAGTTCCTGCGCATGTCTTCTTACAGTGGCGCCAACACCACGGGTAAGGTGACGCTGTATCCAGGCCTTGACGGTGAGAAACTCAAGGGACGCCGCGTGGTGGTTGTGGAGGATATAGTGGATACTGGTCTCAGCATGAATTACCTGCTTAAGGATCTCCGCCAGTATAATCCGCGTACTCTGGAACTGGCAGCCATGTTTACCAAGCCTAGTCGCCTATGCCATGATGTAAAGGTGGACTACAGCTGCTTTGATATTCCAGATGCCTTTATCGTTGGCTATGGTCTCGATTATGATGGATTGTATCGCAACTTACCAGCAATTTATGTAAAAGAATAGATTATGAAGAACATTATTATATTTGGTGCTCCTGGCAGTGGCAAAGGCACCTATAGTGACGAGATCGTTAAGCGTTATGGTATGAGCCATATTTCTACTGGCGATGTGCTGCGTGGTGAAATCAAGAATGGCACCGAGCTCGGCAAGATTGCCCAGGGCTACATTGACAAAGGACAACTGATACCAGACGAATTAATGATAAATATCCTAGCCAAGGTTTATGATGCCCAGCCGCAGGGCAAAGGTGTTATCTTTGATGGTTTTCCCCGTACTATTGCACAGGCGGAGGCCCTCAAGAAAATGCTTGCTGAACGTGGTCACGACATGGGCATGATGGTAGAACTTATTGTGGAGGAGGATGTCCTGATGGCGCGCCTTCTTAATCGCGCTATAGAGCAGGGCCGTGCTGACGACAATGAGACAACTATCAAGGCACGCTTTGATGTTTATCATAAGCAGACTGCTCCTCTGGCAGAGTGGTTTGAGAAGGAGGGCATCCGCCACTCTTTCCTTTGGTGTGAGAATCCCAGCAAGGAAGCTATGCTAGAGGCTATTTTCAAGGCTATTGATGCCGAAAATGAGCTTAACTAACTTGTAATCTATTAACTTTCAGCATCTCTGTGGAGAGTAATTTCGTTGATTACGTGAAGATTCTTTGTCGCTCCGGCAAGGGTGGCAGAGGGTCTATGCACCTGCATCGTGCCAAGTATCAGCCCAATGGTGGTCCTGATGGTGGTAATGGTGGCAGGGGAGGTCATATATTCCTGCGAGGTAACCACAACTATTGGACCTTGCTGCATTTGCGCTACGAGCGTCATGTCTTTGCCGGCAATGGTGGCAATGGCGGCGATTGCTGTTCCACCGGTGCCCAGGGAGAGGATAAATATATTGAGGTGCCGCTTGGCACCGTGGCTTATAATGGCGATACGGGGGAGTATATTTGTGATGTAGTAGAGCATGGCCAAGAGGTGATGCTGCTTAAGGGCGGTCGTGGCGGCCTGGGCAACAAGGAATTTGCCACTGCTACCAATAAAGCCCCACGCTATGCGCAGCCTGGTGAGCCTATGCAGGAGATGAATGTAATATTACAGCTCAAACTGCTGGCCGATGTAGGTCTTGTAGGATTTCCCAATGCCGGCAAGAGCACACTGCTCAGTAATGTTTCCTCTGCAAGGCCCAAAATCGCAAATTACCCTTTTACGACTCTGGAACCTTCTCTAGGTATCGTGCCTTATTTGGAAGGAAAGTCTTTTGTTATGGCCGATATTCCAGGCATAATAGAAGGAGCGAGTGAGGGTAAGGGCATTGGCTTACGATTTCTTCGTCACATTGAGCGTAATTCATTGCTGTTGTTTCTTGTTGACTGCGAAACTGACAGTATTCGCAAGTCCTATGAAGTTCTTCTCAATGAGCTCCGCAAGTTTAATCCTGAGATTTTAGACAAACATCGCATATTGGCTGTGACCAAATGTGACCTTATTGACGAGGAACTGATTGAAATGCTTCGCCAGGACTTGCCCGAAGATATTCCTACAGTATTTATATCTGCCCCCACCCAGATGGGCATACCCGAACTGAAGAATATTATTTGGCGAGAATTGAACAGCGAAAGCAATAAAATTAAAGGTAGTGTTGGTGATAACGACTCCCTTGTTCATCGTGATATGGATCTACGTACTATTAGTGCTGATTTTGCAGGTTGGGAAGATGATGATCTGTCCAGTCCTGATGAAGAGGAAGACGATGAACCGGATGATGATATCATCTATATAGAGTGATGTTTGCTAATGCTGCCAATTGATAGTTTCCTACAATATCCCACAGATGAAATAATCTGCGCTTTCTCTACCAAGCGTAGTAGAATGGGTGTAAGTAAAGAAAACTATTCTAGTCTGAATATTAATCCTTTTTGCGGTGATGAGCCGGCTGCAGTGGCAGAAAACATGACTTTGCTGGCTAATGCGTTATCTTTGCCGCAAAGTCGCATAGTTTTACCGCGACAAGTGCATACAGACAAGTTGGCTCTTATAGACAATGATTTCCTTTCTAAAAACGAGGACAATCGTAAGAGCCTGCTTGACGGCGTGGACGCTGTGGCTACTGGATTGTGCAATGTTTGTGTGGGGGTGTCAACTGCTGACTGTGTGCCTGTCTTGCTCTATGATAAAGACCACACGTTTGTTGCCGCCGTTCATGCGGGGTGGAGGGGAACTGTAATGCGTATTGCTCAGACAACCATTGTCAAGTTATGTGCTATGTTTAATTGTCGCCCTGAAAAAGTGATGGCGGTGATAGGTCCGTCAATTAGTATGGAGGCATTTGAAGTTGGTGATGAGGTATATGAAACCTTTGCTGACAATGGTTTTCAGATGGAGGGCATAAGCCGTATGATAGGAGGCCGCTGGCACATAGATTTATGGGAGTCAAACCGAAGGCAACTTATAGAAGCAGGAGTGTATGACGATAATATCCATGTGGCAGGCATTTGCACCTTCCGTAATTACCAGAATTTCTTCTCTGCCAGACGACTGACTATTAATTCGGGCAGAATTTATTCAGGAATTTTCAAGAAAATTCTGTAGCTCGTCTATGGAGGCAAAGACGCCGTCAAATAGTTTATACATAAGTTCCGGCTCTTGCTTGACGGGTGAGAGTACATAGACAGGTAGTCCTTTGCCTGCAAACCATCCTGCCTCGGTGTGGGCTGAGCGTCCGCAAGGCAATACAAGCACACAGGCATCACAGGCCTTCATGGCTTCATAGTCTAAGCGAAAACCTTCCTCGGCTATAGGGTGGGAGAGGGCGTTGCGGTATTCTTCCACGCTCCATTCCAGCCACCGGGGACTGATGCTGTCCCAGTGAAATCCGTCGCTACGCCCTTCTGGATGGCGAAAGTCATAGACATCAAGGCCGATGTTCTTTATCATCTTTACTACTTGTGGCTGAAACTCATTGCGCCAGCTACTGGCAACATATATTCTTTTCATAATCTTCGAGTTTTGGTTTGTTTGCAGAATATCCCTGCCGCATCATCATTTTTTTTGCAGCAGGGATATTCTTGGATGTGATATGTTGTTTATTCTTTGCTTATGTTATTTCCATAAGTCTAAGGTTACAACATTTCGTGTTCTTCCTTCATGTCAATCTCTTCGCCTGCCTTGTCAACAAATTTATATTGCAGCATAGCGAGGCTTTGGTCGGGTAGAATTTTTAGGTTTAGACCATATCTCATTCTCCAACGCTGTTTGAGAGACAGTAATCCTTGGTTGATGTAGGCGTACACATAGGGGTGTACGTAGAGGCGCAGCTTGGTGTGTCTCAACTCGGTTACCAAAATCTTAATTTTTCTTTCCAATGTGTCTGTGAAGAGCAGACTTGATTTGATGTGGCCAGTGCCGAAGCATGATGGGCATTCTTCCTCCACCACAACGTCCATGGCAGGACGCACCCTTTGGCGGGTAATTTGCATTAGGCCGAATTTGCTGAGTGGCAGGATGTTGTGTCGCGAGCGGTCTTGCTTCATGATTTCCATCATGTGTTTATAGAGTTGGTCGCGATGCTCGGCTTCGGCCATGTCAATGAAGTCGATAATAATGATGCCGCCTATATCGCGCAGCCTTAGCTGGCGTGCAATTTCGTCAGCAGCACCAATGTTTACGTCAAAGGCACCCAACTCCTGCGATTCTGAGTTTTTGGAGCGGTTGCCACTATTTACGTCAATAACGTGGAGGGCTTCTGTGTGCTCAATTACAAGGTATGCCCCGCGTTTGAAGGTTACAGTCTTGCCAAAGGCTGACTTGATTTGCTTTGTAACGGCAAATTTGTCGAAGATGGGGATGTCGCCTTCGTAAAGCTTAACAATGTTTTCCTTTTCAGGGGCAATAACCTTTAGGTAGTCTCTTACTTCTTCGTATGTGCTGGGGTCATTTACATGGATGGCCTCATAGGATGGGTTGAAGAGGTCACGAAGCAAGCCCACTGAACGGCTTGTCTCCTCATAGACCAAGGCAGGTAGGTGGGTGCTCTTTTGTACGGCAGCCACTGTTGCCTCCCATCGTTTAAGGAGCACTTTAAGTTCTTGATCTAATTCGGCAACTCTTTTTCCTTCTGCCACAGTGCGCACAATCACTCCAAAATTCTGTGGAAGTATGCTGGAGATTATTTGCTTTAGACGGTTGCGCTCAGTGGACGATTTGATTTTGCCGGAGACAGAAACCTTATTTTCAAAGGGTAGGAGTATCAGCAATCGCCCAGCGAAGTTTATTTCGCAGTTAAGCCTCGGCCCTTTGGTGGAGATGGGCTCTTTAGCAATCTGTACCAGCACTTCATCTCCCACCTTGAGCACATCTTGTATGGCACCGTCTTTGCCTAGAATGGGCTGACGATTGGTCTTGCTGATGTTAAGGGGGCGTTTGCGGTTGCTGGTAACCTGCTTCAGATATTTCTGGAAAGAATAGTAGTTTGGTCCCAGGTCAAGAAAATGCAAGAATGCGTCACGCTCATGGCCAACATCAACAAAGCAGGCGTTGAGCCCGGGCATCAGTTTCTTAACTTTTGCCACGTACATGTTGCCTGCGGAATAAGACTGCTGTTGCTGCTCCTTCTGAAACTCCATGAGTTTGCCGTCTTCGAGCAGAGCAATGCTAATCTCTTCCTTTTGCGTGTCGATAACTAGTTCGCTTGTCATTCTATGTGTTTTCTGATTCTTTACAGAAAGTCAGGGAGTGTTTAGATTACATCGTTTCAAACAAAGAGCAAACTTTGAAGTACTGAAATAGTGTGTGTACGTGCAAAGTTTGCTCTTTGTCCTTTGCAAGGCAAAGTGTTGTGTGCTTACTTGTTCTTATGTCTGTTCTTTCTCAGTCTTTTTTTGCGCTTGTGTGTAGACATCTTATGTCTTTTCTTCTTTTTTCCGTTTGGCATAGCTTTGTTTTTTTAATGTTATTATTATGTTCTTATAGTCTTACTTCTTAGCGGCGGCTATTGCTGCGCTGAATGTCTTAGCGGGCTTGAAAGCCGGAATGTTATGCTCAGGCACAATCAGGCTGACGTTCTTGGAAATGTTACGTGCAGTCTTGGTAGCTCTTTTCTTGAGTATAAAGCTGCCGAAACCACGCAGGTAAACGTTCTCGCCACCTATCATGTTGTCCTTGACGGTTTCCATAAAGGCTTCTACTGCTACCATGGTGGTAGCTTTGTCAATGCCTGTCTTGCTTGCAATTTCTGCTACGAGATCTGCTTTTGTCATTATAAGGAAGTTTTTTGATTGTTAAAATGATATGTTTTATTTGATTCGGGGTGCAAAGATAATCTTTTATTTTGTATTTCAGAGAATTATCTCTGCTTTTCTTCTTTTAAGCGTGATTTTTGCAGCGAAGATGTTCACTGCAGGTGCCATATTATTGTTTAGACTTGATAATCATATAGTATATTCCGTATATCACGGCTGCAAAAATAACAATCGTAATAAGCGTAATCAGAATGTCTGTGAGAGTATGTAAGACTTTCTTCTTCATCTCAGATGCCGGATTTATAATATATTATTATTTGTCTTTAGGCTGCAAAGGTAGTAATTATTTGTTAATCAGCAAAGATTATTCGTCAAGTATTGCGTATTTTTTTTCTTTTTTTGTTCGATTTTATGCTTTCAGTAATTTGCAAATCTGATTTTCGTCAGTTTTGGGTAGCATATTTTTGAGGTGTTTCAGCAGACGTTCATATGACTGTTCAGGTGTTCGGCTACACTGGCAGAGCTCATGCCCGTAGCGTTGTTCGGGTGTGGTGAGCAGGGCCCATCCCCAGCCATATTCGTTGCCATGTTTATCGCGTGGATACACAAAGTCTTCAGTAACAATGCGACAGGCCATTTGCAGTTTGGTTACATAGCCGTCAAACAGACTGCGCATCTTGGGACCGGTAAATCCGCATGCTTTGCGCAGGTCGCGCGTAATCATGCTGCCTCGTTCTTTTAATGTGACTAGGATTATTTCTTCCACCGATCCTTCTTCTATATCAGGGCTGCTGTTGCGTCGGTAGTTGCATAGGTCTGGCCACCATTCAAGGCTTACAAACCCCGCTTTCTTGGCAAAGAATTTGCCGTATGCGCATATGCCGCTGGCAATGATAGGGCCTTTCCACTTCCACAACGGCCAGTCCCATCCTCCATCGGGAAAGGTTACATAGCGGCAATCGTCATCAACAATGCTTTCAGCATCAAATCCGCTGATGCCACTGTCCAGCAGCGGCAGAAGACCGATTTGCTTGATGAGCTCGGTCAGTCCTGCGGCGGAGTCTATAATGTCATGTGTGAAAATGTTGTTCATGGTATGTGTGAGTATCGGGGGAGGCAAAATTACTAAAATTTGGCCGTAAGACAAAATTTGACAGGGCGAATTCTGCTTTGTACTTCGCGCGAACACTATATATAATATAATTATAAAAAAGTGTGCGTCTTTGGTGCTAAGATTGCGATACGTTTTGCCTTTGTCATTTTAATTTATTAAATTTGCACTCACAAATTTCACTAAAAACTAATCAACATGAAAGTCCTTTTAATCAATGGCAGTGCTCGTCGCCAGGGCAACACCTTCCTTGCACTCAGTGAGGCGGCAAAGCAACTGGAGAAACATGGTATAGAAACAGAGATTGTTCAGATTGGCACTAAGCCGGTGCGTGGATGCATAGCTTGCGGCCAGTGTAAGGCCAAGTCGCTGGGACGCTGCGTGTTTGATGATGATGTCTGCAATCGAATATCCGAAAAACTTGATGATGTCGATGGATTGATTGTAGGATCGCCAGTCTATTATGGTCAGCCTAACGGCAGTGTGCTCTCATTAGTTCAGCGCATGTTCTTCTCTGCTGGCGAAAAGGTGCAGAACAAGCCTGCTGCAGCCGTTTGCGTATGTCGCCGAGGTGGTGCTACGGCAGCATTCCAGACTATGAATATGCCATTCCAGATGATGAATATGCCCGTGGTTACTTCGCAGTATTGGAATATTGTCTATGGCCGCGAGGAAGGACAGGCATCCCTCGATACAGAGGGTATGCAGACCATGCGTACTATGGCTGACAACATGGCATGGTTGCTCAAAAAGATTCATGCCGACGGCACTCCCGTTTACCCTGAGCGTGAGCCGTGGGCACCTATGCATTTCATCCGATAATATGAAACTCTTGAACTTTCTAATGCCGCAGGCATCGCGAGAAATTGCTTTTTCGAGCAATGTTCCCTTAGAGAACCTAAGCAGTGCTGTCGCGAAGCGGAGCACGAAAAGCAGAGGTGAGAGCGAAGCGGCAATTTTCGAACTCTTAAACCCTTAAATTCTTAAATTCTTAAATTCTTAAATTCTTAAATTCTTAAATTCTTAAATTCTTAAATTCTTAAATTCTTAAATTCTTAAATTCTTAAACCCTTAAACCCCTAACTTCCATGCCTTACATTCGTATCAAAGCCTATCCTAAGGATGAGGCCATCAAGCAAAAAGTTGCCGAGGCCATCAACAAAGCATTTCTTGACAATTGGGGATGCGCCCCCGAGGCAATAAGCATATCCTTCGAGGAGGTTGCTCCCGAGCGGTGGGAGCAGCAGGTGGAGCACGGCGAGGTTGAGCCGCTCCGCGACAAGATGTTTATTCTCCATGGCGAGAAGACGTACTGACAATAAGCCCTGCAAAGTTTATACTTCGCAGGGCTTTTCTTGCGGAAGGAGAGGGATTCGAACCCCCGGTGCCTCTCAGCACGCCGGTTTTCAAGACCGGTGTAATCGACCACTCTACCATCCTTCCTGGTATTTTCGGGCGCAAAAGTAATACATTTTTCTAAAAATACAAGCAAAACTCGCCATTTTTTGGTCTTTGTCGCATAATTTTCTTTGCCATTGGAAATCTTTTCGGTAATTTTGCGCACTCAAAAACCAGTGCACGCATACCTGTCGCGCGTAAAGAATGTAAGGATTTCTATGATTTACCCCAAAAATTTCGAGTCAAAGATAGGCTTTAGCGAGATACGCACCCTGCTCAGGGGGCGTTGTCTGTCGGCTATGGGGGCAGACGAGGTCGCAAAGATGACATTCAGCAGCGATGTGGCAGAGGTAAATCGCATGCTTGCCATGGTTAAGGAGTTTCGCTCCATCATGGATGGTGATGCTGATTTCCCTATACAGAATATCACTGACATGAGGGCATCCTTATTGCGATTGCAGATAAAGGGCACCTATATTGACGAGCAGGATCTTTTTGCCTTACGCAACACGGTTGACACTCTCAGTGCCATTTCTGAGTTCTTATTAGAAAAGGAGGAGTCTCGATCCCCAGCCTATAATAAGGTAAATGCTGAGACAGAATCACAGGCTCCTTACAAATACCCGTTGTTAGGCAGAATGGCCAGCCAGGTCAAGGTTTTCCCTCGCTTTATTATACAGGTTGACAGCATATTAAATAGTTTTGGTAAGGTAAAGGACGATGCCTCGCCTGAGCTTGCCAGAATACGCCAGTCTCTGGTTGGCGCCAGGCGCAGCGTCAGCATCTCACTGCGCAATGTGCTCAACAAGGCCCAGGAGAGCGGCTATGTGGACAAGGACATCACTCCCACCTATCGCGACGGACGTCTTGTTATCCCCGTCAAGCCTGAGATGAAGCGCAAGATTCGCGGCATAGTACATGATGAGTCTGCTACTGGTAAGACGGTCTTTGTGGAGCCGACAGAAGTGGTGGAGGCCAACAATCGCATCCGCACACTGGAGGCCGAGGAGCAGCGTGCCATTATCCTGATTCTGCAAGCTATGACGGAGATTCTCCGTCCGCAGATCCCCGATATGCTTGAGGCACTCAATTTTCTTGGTAAGATTGATTTTATCAGAGCCAAGGCAGTGCTGGCTGACAAGATGGATGCCGTTGAACCCATGCTCAGCCCATTCCCCACCATCGACTGGGTGATGGCGCGCCACCCGCTTTTGGAGACCTCACTGCGCAAGCAGGGCCGTGAGATTGTGCCGCTTGATATCAATCTTACCAACACTAACAGGCTCTTGCTTATATCCGGTCCTAATGCCGGTGGCAAGTCGGTATGCCTGAAGACTGTGGCATTGCTTCAGTATATGATGCAATGCGGTCTCTCGGTGCCCATGCGCTCTAACTCCAAGGCAGGTCTCTTTGAGAGCATCTTCATTGACATTGGTGACGAACAGAGCATCGATGACGACCTCAGCACCTATTCCAGCCATTTGCTCAATATGAAGAACATGATGAAGCTCTGTTCTTCGCGCAGCCTGATACTTATCGATGAGTTTGGCGGCGGCACAGAGCCGCAGATAGGTGCAGCCATAGCCCAGGCCATGCTTGATGTCTTTGTGGGCAAGTCCACTTATGGCATCATCACCACTCATTACCAGAGCCTCAAGCATTATGCCAGCAATCATGAGGGCATCATCAATGGCGCAATGCTCTACGACCGCAACGAGATGCGTCCTCTCTTTGTCCTTCAGACAGGTAATCCCGGCAGTTCCTTTGCTATTGAGATAGCACGCAACATTGGTCTGCCTCAACAGGTAATAGAGAAAGCCTCTGTCATTGTTGGCGAGGATTATATCAGAAGCGACAAATACCTGCAGGATATTGTGCGTGACAAGCGCTATTGGGAAAACAAACGCCTTGCCGTTCATCAGAAGGAGCGCACCCTCCAGCAGATGATTGACAGCTATGAGGAGCGCCTCAAGTCGCTCGACAAGGAGCGCCGTGCCCTTATCGACGAGGCCAAGGAAAAGGCAGAGACACTTTTTGCCAAGAGCAATGCCGTCATAGAGAACACTATCCGCTCCATCCGCGAGGCTCAGGCAGAGAAAGAGGAGACGCGCCGCCTTCGCAAGGAGCTTGAGGATTTCAAGGAGCAGGTGCTTGACGACAGTCCTGACAACGACGATGCCATCAACCGTAAGATGGATCAGATACGCCGCCGCCGCGAGCGTCGTGAGGAGCGACGCAAGATTCGCGCCGTAGCCACCCCCGATGACGCAACATCCAGCAAAACCGTTGCCAGCGATTCGCCTAAATTGCCGACACTCTCTTTGGGCGACTTTGTAAAGGTCAAGGGTAGCACCTCTGTTGGCAAGATTGTTAAGCTTGGCGCCAAGGAGGCCGTCGTTCAGGCCGGCATGATTAAGCTTAACGTCAGCATTGACAGTCTGGAGCGCACCGATGCTCCTAAAGCGGCTGAAGCAGACAGCAATGTTAACTTCATTGGTCGCACCACACGGGAGCAGATGCACGAGAAACGCCTCAACTTCAAGCCTGATATAGATGTGCGAGGAATGAGCGGCCGCGAGGCCATAGAAGCCATAACCTATTTCGTGGAAGATGCCATTCAGTGCGGAGCCACGCGCCTTAGCATCCTCCATGGCACAGGCACCGGCTATCTCCGCACAATCATCCGCCAGTATCTGCGTACTGTTCCTGCCGTGGCCTCATATCACGACGAGCATATCCAGTTTGGCGGTGCAGGCATCACCATCGTAGAAATGGATTATTAAGGAAACATTAGTTCCCATAATTCCCATAATTCCCATAACTCCCATAATTCCCACAGAAATGAACCTAAAAATTGCAGTACTTGCCGGCGACGGCATAGGTCCTGAGATATCCGAGCAGGGAGTCAGCGTACTCACTGCCGTAGCAGAGAAGTTCGGCCATCAGGTCAGCTATAAGTCAGCCCTCTGTGGCGCAGCCGCCATCGATGCTGTTGGTGACCCTTTCCCAGAGGAGACTTTTAATATCTGTCAGGAGGCTGACGCAGTGCTCTTCTCTGCCGTAGGTGACCCCAAGTTCGACAACAATCCTTCTGCCAAGGTGCGCCCCGAGCAGGGACTGCTGGCTATGCGTAAGAAGCTAGGCCTCTTTGCCAATATCCGTCCCGTGCAGACCTTCGACTGCCTTATTCACAAGTCGCCGCTCAAGGATGAGCTCGTGCGCGGCGCTGACTTTATCTGCATCCGCGAGCTGACCGGTGGCATGTATTTCGGTGAGAAACACGAGGGCGATGACATGGCTTACGATACCAATAAATATACCCGTCCCGAGGTAGAGCGCATTCTCAAGGTTGGCTATGAGTATGCCATGCGCCGCCGCAAGCACCTCACCGTGGTTGACAAGGCTAATGTGCTGGCTTCCTCACGACTATGGCGTAAGGTGGCTCAGGAGATGGCGCCGCAATATCCCGATGTGCAGACCGACTTCATGTATGTGGACAATGCCTCCATGCGCATGATTCAGGAGCCGCGCTTCTTTGATGTCATGGTCACCGAGAACACCTTTGGCGATATCCTTACCGACGAGGGGTCCTGCATCAGTGGCTCCATGGGACTGCTGCCTTCGGCCTCCACAGGCACCGGCACACCTGTCTTCGAGCCCATCCACGGCTCATGGCCCCAGGCCAAGGGCCTCAATATCGCCAACCCGTTGGCACAGATACTCTCCGTGGCCATGCTTCTGGAGTACTTCGACCTCAAGGAGGAGGGTGCCCTCGTGCGCGAGGCCGTTGACGCTTCCCTTGAGGCCAACGTCCGCACCCCCGAGATTCAGGTGGAGGGCGGTGCCAAGTATGGCACCCGCGAAGTAGGGCAGTGGATTGCTGACTACATCCGCAGGAAGTGATAATCTAAAGCATTCATCCATTCCCATCCATTCCCATAATTCCCATAACTCCCATTAACTCCCATTCTTTCCCATTTCCTCCCCACCATGCCTGCTCCCGTCAATGCCTTCCTCTCCCCGAAAGGTGACTACAAAAACCTCATTGCCTTTCAGAAGTCGGAGTGCATATACGACATCACTTTCTACTTTATTGAGCATTATCTGCCCAAGATAGGAGATAGGACCGTTGATCAGATGAAGCAAGCCGCACGTTCCGGTAAGCAAAATATTGCAGAAGGTAACGAAACGGGTACGACTTCTATGGAAGCCTGTATTAAATTGGTAAATGTGGCAAAGGCAAGCCTTAAGGAGTTGCAAGAGGATTATGAGGACTACCTACGCAACCATGGCAATCGGATTTGGGATGTCAATAGTCTGCAGTGCCGCAACGCCAGGGCTTGGTGTAAGGAACATTCTAAGCCTGCCGATTATGTGCGTGTATGCGAGCAACGTGATGATATAACGCTTGCTAATATTGCGTTGGTGCTGATACACCAAACAGACTATTTGCTACATAGGCTGTTGGAGAAGTTCAAGGCTGATTTCCTGGAGCATGGCGGAATCAAGGAGCAGATGTCGCAAGCACGGCGCAACTGGCGTGAGGAACACGGATTGGGGTATATGAATGGGAATTATAGTAAACCTGTGAACTATGGGAATAATGGCCCTGCTAATGGAGCCCCGCAATCCGCGGCAAACATAGATAAATAATTATTGCTGTCCGCTAAAAGTTAGAATCATACGCCCCGGTCGTTTCCCTGATATAACTTGCGTAAGTACGTAGCAGAATGGCGTGTCACCTGACACGCCATTCTGCTACGAGTCGTTCTGCCTTTAAGATTGTGGTAAGACGGCTCTCCCTCTAAGATAGAGGGAGTACCCCGAAGGGGGGAGGGCGTATGAGAGTTACTTCAAGAAAGACGGGGGCGTATGATAGTAACTTCAAAAAAGCAGGGTCTATATCATAGCCAAAAATTTTAACGCGGACTTAAGAAAATCTAACTGCGACCTTAGAAATTTTAACGTGGAGATAAAATCAACAAACGTGGACTTAAGAATGGGAAACGCGGACTTAAGAGCGGGGAATGTTGACGAAAATGGATGTAAAACGCTTTGCAAACTTACAAAGTACGCATTAAAAGCGCGCAGTTATGCAAAAACAGCGGCGAAAACTTTGTCAGTTTCAAGAAAATTACTACTTTTGCGCGCCGATTATTATCAAGAAGGGTCCCGAATGGTAGGGGCTCTGAGAGAAACATTAGAAACGCTCTGAGCCGTCGGCGGGCTTTTGGCCGAGTCTCCGGCAAAGCGAGGAGCACATTAGTTAACAAATCAGCATGCTGACAGCATCCGTCATGGAGCGCGGCAGCGTGCGGACAAAAAACCAACAAACAAGTGAACACTTTAAGTTACAAGACCATCTCTGCCAACAAAGAGACAGTGCAGAAGGAATGGGTTGTAGTGGACGCTACCGATCAGATTCTCGGTCGTCTGGGCTCAAAGGTTGCAAAACTTTTGCGCGGAAAGTACAAGCCGAATTTCACTCCCCACGTGGACTGCGGCGACAATGTAATCGTAATCAATGCCGACAAGGTTAAGCTCACCGGCAAGAAGTGGACCGACAGGATCTACTATCACTACACCGGCTACCCCGGCGGCCAGAGGGAGAACACCCCTGCCAGCATCATGGCTAAGCCCAACGGTGCCGACCGCCTGGTGAGGAGAGTTGTTAAGGGCATGCTGCCTAAGAACAAGCTGGGCGCTCAGATTCTGGGCAACCTCTATGTCTATGCAGGCAGTGAGCACAAGCATGAGGCTCAGCAGCCGAAGGCTATTGATATTAACCAGTATAAATAATTCAACACCATGGAAGTTATCAACGCATTAGGCCGTCGCAAGAGCGCCGTTGCCCGTGTATATGTTACCGCCGGTACTGGTAAGATTACTATCAACAAGAGAGACCTCACTGAGTACTTCCCCTCAGCTATCCTGCAGTATGTGGTTAAGCAGCCGCTGGAGACCCTGGAGGTGGCAGACAAGTATGACATCAGCCTTAATATCTTCGGCGGTGGTTTCACCGGTCAGTCGCAGGCTGCCCGCCTGGCTATTGCCCGTGCACTGGTGAAGATCAATGCTGACGACAAGAGCGCACTGCGCAAGCAGGGCTTCATGACTCGCGACAGCCGCGAGGTGGAGCGCAAGAAGCCGGGTCGTCCCAAGGCACGCCGCAGGTTCCAGTTCAGCAAGCGTTAATATCTATACCTTATTTATATATATATTATACGCTCGCAAGAGAGAGAACCACAGTTTAGTATCTAAACCGCCCAGACCCGGAGAGGTGTTTGACGATCAGATAATCCTGACTTTTAACGACAACAGATTGTCAAATCGTGGAATAGTAAAATCGTCAAACCAATTTGCCGGCTACCCGTGCGGTTGGGTTAAATCAGAAAACCAAAAAAGAAAGTAAACAAATTCAAATTATTATGGCAAGAACAAATTTTGATCAGTTATTGGAAGCAGGTTGCCACTTTGGCCACATGAAGAGAAAGTGGAATCCTGCCATGGCTCCCTATATCTTTATGGAGCGCAACGGTATTCACATCATCGACCTCCACAAGACGGTTGCCAAGATTGACGAGGCTGCTGAGGCAATGAAGCAGATTGCCCGCTCAGGCAGGAGAATCCTCTTCGTTTCCACCAAGAAGCAGACCAAGGACATCATCGCCGAGAAGGCTGCCTCCGTTGGCATGCCTTTCGTCAACGAGCGCTGGCCGGGCGGTATGCTCACCAACTTCTCTACCATCCGCAAGGCTGTGAAGAAGATGGCTACCATCGACAAGATGATTGAGGACGGCACCTTTGCCAACCTCTCCAAGCGTGAGCTGCTGCAGGTTACCCGTCAGAGGGCTAAGCTGGAGAAGAACCTCGGCTCCATCGCCGACCTTACCCGTCTGCCCTCCGCACTGTTTGTTGTTGACGTGATGAAGGAGGATATCGCCGTTCATGAGGCCAACCGTCTGGGCATCCCTGTGTTTGGCATCGTTGATACTAACTCTGATCCCCGCAATATCGACTTCGTAATTCCCGCCAACGATGATGCTACCAAGAGCGTAGAGGTTATCCTCAATGCTGTTTGTGCTGCCATCGCCGAGGGTCTGGAGGAGCGCAAGGTCGAGAAGGCTGACGCTGAGGCCGCTGAGGCTCAGGCCGAGGCTGAGGCTGCTGAGGCCGCTGAGGCAAAGCCCCGCCGTCGCCGCACTCGCACCCGCGTAGAGACTCCTGCCGCCGAGGAGGCTGAGGCTGCTGAGGCCGCACCTGCTGCCGAAGAAGCTGCTCCCGC
>OCTW013397993.1_pt1 | contig 39728 bp, 18 predicted proteins | sample 1539671 | NCBI WGS metagenome assembly OCTW01 (sample SAMN02144230, study PRJEB22623) | gut metagenome | biome: sheep rumen | host: Ovis aries | place: New Zealand
TCCTCGGGCAGCGCTACGTATGTACCAACGAACGAATAGTAATCGTCAGAGATAACAGGCGTGCTGGGGCTCACCTGCTTGTCGGTGAAGCTGAGAACTTCGTTCTGTGCCTTTTTAAACTTTAAGATATACGGAGTGTTAGCGCTGAGATTGGCTACTGCCTGCGAGAAATCAACGCTAATGGTATTGTTGCTTTCATTGTAAGTACTTCCACCGTAAGCGTATACTGCATCGATAAATCCGTATTTGTCTATCTCAGTGACTGCAGCGTCAAAGGGCAATACCAGCGTGTTGTAACCAGCAACAAACGAGCGCTCATAATTAACATCACCGAATGCTTCACGGGGTTCAGCGAGGGCATCGTCACGGAGAATCGTTGTAGTTTTCTCCTCAATGGTGATGGTGTACTTGGCACCCTGCTGTGTATTTGCGTCGAATTCTCTAAGGTCAAGACTCAGCTTGATGGAATGAACTTTATCTTTATCAGAAATTTTGAACTTAAAGTTATTTCCAGGCATAACGGCATCTGCCGTGACTCCACTTTCGATATTATTATCTACATCATCGCCATTTGTGTTTCCGAAGCAAGCATCCCAAGAGCCATCGACGGTGAATTTTGTTGCGCAGACGGAGCCTGATTCAGGAATGTCGGTTACAGTGACTTCCCATAAATCGTCCTCCACTTCTGTCATTTGCAGATCATTTGGAACCCAAGTCATTCCATTCCAATCACCTGTTATATAAACAGCGTCATAGGCTAACGAAAGGTCAATCTTAAATTTTGCGCCAGTCTTGCTTGCGTGATCGTAATTGCTCAGGTCAAGGTAGAGTGTGATGTTTGCTTTAAACGGTATGTCGAAATAGATGTTACCTGCATCGAAACCTGCATCTGTCTCAACACCAAAACCTTGAAATACGCCTCCAAAGTTTTTTGTCCACCCATGGTCAAGAGCAAATTTCACAACATAATTGCCTTTTGGCACATTTTGATAAGTAATCATCCAACAGTTGTCGTCGACTTGTTCCATGTCGTTTTCAGTAGCCCAGGTATCCCAATCCTTTCCATTCAGCCAAACGCCACCTTCTTCGCCATTGCCCACAGCGGTGACAGACTCGTATTCTAAACCTTGAGGAAACTGCACAGTGAGACCCTCAACCCTAACTACATGCGCTTCAGGGTCATATATCACCCAGAAGTCGCCAGCTTCTGTCAGATTGAACGTTACGTTGTTTCCGGTTTCGTCTCCAATCCATTCCGAACCATTCTTCACGACCTTCAGCTGAATTTCACTGGCTGCCGGAGCGGCATAATAAGTCTTTTTGTAGAGACCAGTGGTAGCATCCCAGGTCATCTGGTTGTCGGTATTGGTTCCATCCCAACCGGTACCGAAGATTTCGGCGTAGTTACCGGCCACGATGTAAGTGTCTTCGGCCATTGCCATTGTCGGCATGACCGCTGCAAGAATCAGCAAGAATAGCATCCTTGCGATTGAGTAATTGTTTGTTCTCATAAGATTTCTATTTATAAATGAATTAAAGTTTGTAACGCTTCTTTTTGCTTGTGAAAGGGAAACTCGGTGCAAAAGTACATATTTTAAATGGAAGTATGGTGGATTTGCATACAATTTTTGTTAAATAAACGTAAACTTTAGTTGCCGATGGCTTTCGTTATCGGCAAAAGGACTAACTTTGTGCACGTATATACATTCGCGAACTCTTAAATAACAATTTATCTAAAACCAATTCATTTTAATTTAACAGCGTATGAAGAAATTATTTACTTTCGTAGCAAGTGCGCTTGTGGCAATGAGCGCCAATGCACAGGAGGTAGGCCTGTTTGACTATAGCACGGCCTACGCCGACGGTCAGTCTATCTCGACCGACAATGCCTCGCTGACCCTTGGCAACGACATGAAGGGCTGGAAGGTGGCCGCCACGAAGGTGGCCGAGGATGGCTATCTGGCTGCCTTTGGCAAGACCGTCACGGTGTCGACCGACGATGGCGACAAGGAGCAGTTCAGCGTGATTACGTTGACGGGTTCCAACAACCCGAAGGACCAGGCCACGGCCGGCGGCGGCAGCGGTGTGAACTACAGCGACGGCAAGACGTCGGGCCGCCTGCCCCAGAATGGCTCCTACTTCATTCTGAAAACCGAGAAGTCGGGCAAGGTGCAGGTGGGCATCGTGCTCAACGTTGACAAAGAGTTCTATGTGGTAGACGCCACCGATGCTACCACCGACGAAGACGGCTACATCAACATCCCGCTGCCCGAGGCCAACCTCCACAACTACGTGATCAAGGACGCTACAGGCGCCGAGGTGAAGACCACGGCTGCCTCGAAGGGCGGTGTCACCGTGGCCGACAAGTTGACGGGTGTCATCGAGTTCGACGTGTTGGCAGGCCACACCTATTATTATTTCTGCTCGGGCTCCAAGCTTGGCAGCTACGGCTATGTGTTCACCCCGAACGGCGACGACACGCCCCAGGTAGGCGACATGGAGATATGGAAGGCTGCCGACTACAACCTGGAGAACGCCACACTGGAGACGCTGACCAACGGCATCTATGAAGGCGGCACCGCCGAAGGCCCCGACACCTCGAAGCCCGGCACGCTGCTCACCTCCACGATTACTGCCAGCACGGCCAACGTGACGATGGTGGGCCTGTCTACTCCCAACGGCGACCACACGCCGACCTCGCCCGCCGAGGCATGGCAGCTGAAGGGAACCGTTGACGGCAACGACGCCCTCATCGTGGAGAACTGCGACCCGCAGTATGCCCAGTACCTGATGGGCCAGGGCAACCCCGGCTTCATCCACTGGGAGTTTGACGAGGAGACCGAGAACGGCACGTCGCACCGCGTGTACGACACCTACTGGGAGCCGGGCAACGACATGCCTGCCAAGGGTAACTACTGGAAGTTCACCACGAAGGTGGACGGCGCGCTGAAGCTGGCCATCTATGGCAACAAGAACGCGAACCCCACCTACATCGTTGACGAGAACACCCGTCAGCCGCTGGATCCCGCTACCGTTCAGGTGGGCATCTTCTACCAGAATACGGGCTTCGCCTTCGAGGGCAATGCGGATGAAGGCACAGCCAAGTACTTCAACGAGGGCGCAATGGCTGCCGACTATGTGCTGCAGCACACCAACGGCGTGACGCAGAACCGTCCGGTGCTGGGCTACATCACCTTCCAGGCCAAGGCCAACAAGAACTACTACGTGTTCAACCCGAAGAGCCAGATCGGCCTCTACGGATTCTCGTTCGTTCCCGGTTCTGAGGTAGCCATCCAGACCATGGAGGTGGCTCCCGTCTACAACGGACGCGTGTACAACCTGCAGGGCCAGGTGGTGGGTGCCGACTACAAGGGCATCGTCATCAAGAACGGCAAGAAGTACTTGCAGAAGTAAGAAAGCACTGTTGGCCGCAAGGCTGACGACATCACTACGCGAGGCGCAAGGCGGGCAACCGCTTTGCGCCTCGTTTTTGTTGCCACAGTCGAACACGGACAGACTCGGAATCCCTCTCTTTCGCGGAAAGCAACGGACAAACACACACGCTTTTTTCTTTGCCACGGACGGACACGGACTGACTCTGTCCTTTTCCTTTTAGTAGAAAAATGCGGACAAACTCGGCCTTTTTCTTCTTTGACATTTAGTCGGATGGCCAATCCGACAACCCCAAAACACCGTTCTAACTACTTGATTCTGAAAGTCTTAGACGGGGAATGCGCAGTCCGGGGAGAGGTGTCTTGGTGGAGGACTGGAGTCCCGACGGCAAAAGGACTCGAGTAGTTTGGCGGATGGACTCGAGTAGGACGGCGCGCGGACTCGAGTAGGATGGCGCGCGGACTCCGCAGGGAAGAAAATGACGACGGAGAAATACGAAAATGGCGGTGGAGAAACACGAAAAAGGCGGTGGAGAAAGGCCCGTTAACAACCCATACAGCACTCCGAGTCAGTCCGTGTTTGTCCGTGGCAAAAGATTGTTCGTCCGCGGTAAAAGAAAAACCGAGTCAATCCGTGTTCATCCGTGGCAAAAAGAATGTCCGTCCGTGGCCGCCACAGCCTTCTTCCATCTGTATCATCGCGCGAAGGGGCTTGTTGGGCCGACTGGTCCGTTGTAATGGTGGAAAAATGGGCGGGTTTTTGTGAAAATGGCAATACTTTACCGAAAATGAGAATCGACGAAACGCGGGGTTTTCCTATCTTTGCAGCAAGATTACGTCGACGGACTCGCTTCGGCACTCACTGAAGCCTAAGGTCTGTGCTAATTGCACCAAGGTTATTGCATAAAAGTCAACAGAAACTATTATCGAAAATCCTGATTCCGCCTCCTCTTTGAGAAAAAAGGCCGCGGATTCGGGATTTTCCCTTTTCAGGCAAATCGCCATCGGTTGAATGGTTACATTTTTTATACGTGCGCGTCTGTAAGAAAAAAGAACTACTTATTCTATACATGTATAACTTAATAACCATTGTTTTATGAGAAAACAACACATTTCAAGAAGGAGCCGTTCCTTCGTGAGGTTGTGGCAAGGCGGACTGCTGCTTGGTGCAACGGCCCTGCTGATGACCGCGTGCGCCCAGGACGGCTACGACGATGACGAACGCTTTGTGAGCGACGTGTCGGGTGCAACCCTGACGTCGCCACAAGTGGATCAGATCACCATTACGCCGAGTACCGACGGCAAGACGCAGACCATTTCGTGGCCTGTGGTTCCCGGCGCCGGCGGCTACCTGTTCTCTTTCTTCGACGAGGGAAACATGGCCGAGCCCATCGTGAAGGACTCGCTCATTGACGGCTGCTCGGTGACGGTGAAGCGCGAGGAGGACATGAACTACCTGATGACGCTGCAGACCAAGGGCAAGCCCGAGGCCAACAACAGCGACGCCGCCGAGGCTACGCAGATCAGAATCTCTACGTTCACGCCCACCTACAAGACCATTCCCGCAGGCTCCGACCTGAAGGCTTGGTTCGAAGCCAACCCGCTTCCGGCCGATGCCGTTGGCGAGAACCTGAACTTCGACCTGGAGGGCGGTGCCAGCTATACGCTGTCGGGCCTGCTCGACTTCGGTGCCAACAGCGTGACGCTTCGCTCCAACAGCAAGAACGAATGGCCCACACTGACCTTCACCGACACCGACTCGGAGCTGAGCACGTCGGGCGGTCTCATCCTGAAATACCTGAACGTGGACTGCAGCGCCTCCACACAGGCCTTCATCTCACTGAGCCGCACGCCCGCCGTGACGCCCATCGTGGTGAACGCCTGGGGCGCCGACTACAACTTCTACCGCGTGAAGGACAACATCTCCATCATGAGCTGCAACATCAAGGGCGTCACCAGCTACTTCCTCTGGGACAATCAGGTGTCGTGCTGGTTTGCCGACAACGTGCTGGTAGACAACTGCGTGGTTGAACTGGCCACGACGGCCGACTCGAAGGTGAAGAGCGGCGGCTACTTCTGGACCAACAAGGGCGCGGGCTTCTTCCGCAACCTGACGGTGAGCAACTCTACGTTCTACGGCACGGGCGAAGGCGAGGCCAAGTACTTCGTGCAGTATGGCGGCTTCGGCAACGACCAGGTGAAGGACGACACCTCGCTTGGATGGGCCGACAACACGATATCGTATCTGAACTGCACGTTCTACCATGTATGTCCCTCTGGACAGTGGGGCAACTACAACGGCACGGCCGGTAAGAAGACCTCCTACTGGAACATGAAGAACTGCATCTTCGTGGACTGCTCGTCGTCGGGTGTGGCCCGCCGCTTCCTTGCCGGTAAGCAGAACCAGCCTACCGCCGTCTTCGAGAACAACACCTACATGCATCCCGACGGCACGTTCGACAATCCCTCGAACTACGACAACTCTGGCACACAGATAGAACAAGACCCGCAGTTTGCCAACCCCGCCGCCGGCGACTTCCACATCAGCGGACCCGTGCAGGTGGCACGCCGTACCGGCGACCCACGCTGGCTGCCATAACGCAGGCTCCACACGAAAGAGAATGCGGGCTTTGCCCAAAGAATCAATAACAAATAATAAAGATATATGAAGAAATACATCATAAGCCTGTGTCTGGGACTGCTCATGGCATTGCCCTCACTGGCACAGAACAAGGTGCAGACGGGAACCGTTGTCGACGAGAACGGTGAGCCCGTGATTGGCGCTACGGTGAAGGTTGACGGCACGAAGGCCGCCACCGTGACCGACTTTGACGGAAACTACAAGCTGGAAGTTCCCAAGAACGGAAAGGTCGTCGTATCATACATCGGCTACAAAGACATGGTGACCACTGGTGGCCGCATACAACTGGAAGAAGACAACTCACAGCTCGAAGAGGTTGTGGTTGTAGGTTATGGTACACAGAAGAAGGCCCACCTGACGGGCTCGGTTGCCACCGTACCTGTGGACGAAATACAGGATCTGGCGGCCGGCGGCCTTGCCTCGACGCTGAGCGGACTGGTAAACGGTCTGGGCGTCAGTGGAGGCGACTCCCGCCCAGGTGAGAATGCCCGTCTGAGCATCCGCGACACCAACTCGCTAAGCGACGTGGGCTCAACGGCCCAGCAGCCCCTGTTCGTCATCGACGGATACATCTATCCCAACGACGTGAAGGTGGGCAACACCTACCAGAACCTCGGTGCAGAGGCCTTCAACAACCTCGACCCGTCGGAAGTGGAGAGCATCTCGGTGCTGAAAGACGCCTCGGCCGCCGTGTATGGTGCACGCGCCGCCAACGGTGTCATCCTTGTCACCACGAAGAAAGGTAAGATGGGCAAGCCGTCGATTTCCTACAGCGGACAGTTTGGTTTCACCGACGAGGTGGCCCGTCCGAAGATGCTGAGCGCCTACGACTACGGCCGTCTGTACAACGCCGTGACCGCTGCCGACCCCACCAACACCTCGCTCAACCGCACCACGGCGCTCTTCCAGGCCGACGAACTGGCCGCCATGAAGGGCCTCGACTACGACCTGCTGGACAAATACTGGGAGACCGGTGCCACAATGCGCCACTCGGTGAACGTGAGCGGAGCGTCTGACAACGTCAGCTACTTCGGCGGCATCTCCTACTTCGACCAGGACGGTAACCTCGGCAAGCTGGACTACAACCGCTGGAACTACCGCGCCGGCATCGACGTGAAGATAAGCCAGTGGCTCTCGGCCAACCTGACCGTGAGCGGCGACTACGGCAAGAAGAACAAGCCCATGCTGAAAGTGGGTGGCACCAGCGATGAGAAGGACTACAACCTGATGCTCACCCGTCCGCGCTACATTCCCGAGGAAGTGGACGGCCACTACATTCCCACCTTCGGACCGAGCAACTCTGCCGCCGTGCAGAACCAGAACTACTCGTTCCGCGTGCTGCAGGACAACGGCGACTACACACGCACCATGACGTCGAACACCAGCATCAACGCCGGCCTGAACTACGACTTCGGATGGAGCAAGATTCTGAAAGGCCTGCGACTGAGCTTCAGCTATTCGAAGAGCATCAATACGGACAAGAACAACCAGTATGGCTCCAGCTACACGCTCTACCAGATGACGCGCCGCTACGGCAGTGGAGAACACATGTACACACCTACCGCCGGCGACGACCCGAACTTCGACTATCTGAACTACAACAACTTCAACGCGCTGACGCTGAACAACGGCGACATCCTGAGCCGCCAGATGATCCGCACGGACAACTACCAGATGAACTTCACCGCCCAGTACTCTCGCGACTTCGGCCTGCACCATGTGAGCGGCCTGTTCTCCATCGAGCGTTCGGAGGCCGAGAGCGAGCTCACCTACGCCAGCAAGACAAAGCCCCTGGAGTTTACCACCGGTCAGGACAACTCGGTGAAGGACGGCAGCGAGGAAGACGCGCAGTTCCGTCGTTCGGAGAGCGGCACGATGTCTTACATCGGACGTATCAACTACGCCTACGCCAACCGCTATCTGCTGGAGTTCCTGCTGCGTTCCGACGCCTCAACAAAGTTCTCTAAGAAATATGGATGGGGCACCTTCCCCGCCTTCTCCGCAGGTTGGGTGGTGAGCGAAGAGCCGTGGTTCCAGAACATCAACAGCCTGAAGTGGATTGACTTCCTGAAGATTCGCGCCAGCTATGGTCTGACGGGCCGCGACAACCTCGCCCCCTGGCAGTGGATGCAGGTGTATGCCACCGACGCCAACAAGGGAACCGTGTTTGGCGAAGGCCTCGGCAACGACTCGGGCAGCCGCATCACCATCAACAAGAACAACTCGGCCGTGAACGTCATGGTACACTGGGACAAGTCGTATAAGTTCAATGCCGGTTTCGACCTCCAGGTGCTTCGCAACCGCCTCACCGTCGGCTTCGACTACTACTATGAGCGCAACCGCGAGATGCTTCTGAACCTGAAGGAAGACGTTCCCGGCACCGTTGGCTCGCAGTCGGCATCGACCAACCTCGGTGAAATGGACAACTGGGGATGGGAGCTCACGCTCACCTGGCGCGACAAGATTGGAAAGGACCTGAAGTATCGCATCGGCATCAACACCGGCATGAGCGACAACAAGGTGCTGAAGATGGACTGGCCCAGCGAGTATCTGTATCGCCAGCTCACACCCGGCAGCCGCACCGACCTCGGACTCTGGGGACTGCAGTGCATTGGCATGTTCCGCTCGTTCCAGGATATTGAGGAATACTTCCAGAAATACAACATCACCAGCTATCTGGGCATGACCAAGGACAAGGTTCGTCCCGGTATGCTTATATATAAAGATGTACGCGGTTCGCAGCAGCCCGACGGCTCTTACGCCGGCCCCGATGGCATCGTAGACCGCGACAACGACCAGGTTCAGCTGGGTAAACGAGGAAACATCTACGGCTTCACCGTGAATATGGGCGCCGACTGGAAGGGCCTTTCCATCACGGCTCAGCTGGGTGCCTCGTGGGGCGGCTACACCACCGTGCCGGCACAGGCCATTGGCGTCGCCTCCAACTCGAACCTTCAGTTCTACAACCTGCCGTCGTTCTGGAATCCCGACAACATGTACGTCTATCAGGACATCTACGACGGACAGGGCAACCTCGTGATGAGCGAGAACCGCAATGCCTACTATCCCAACCTGGCCTACCAGAGCGTGAATGCCATTGCATCGAGCTTCTGGCGCATCAGCAACGCCAGCGTGCGCCTGAGCCGCCTCACCGTGGCCTACGCACTGCCCAACAGCTGGCTGAAGAACACCGGTATCAAGGGCATCCGCATCAACATCACCGGCCAGAACCTCATCAACTTCTACAACCCATATCCCGATCACTTCACCAACCCCATGGCAGGTGCGTTCGGTTCCTACCCGAATCTGCGCAAGTGGACGGTCGGCGTCAACCTGAGCTTCTAAATACCATACATACGTGTAACAATAAAGACAACAGAACTTATGAATAGCAAGATAAAATTCATAGCATTGGGACTGCTGACCACCTTTGGCCTCGCCTCCTGTAGCGACGACTTCCTCTGGGAGAAGAAGAACTACGACAACGTGAGCGCCGACGCCTATAACTTCCTCAGCGGTTGCAACCTGCGCGTCAACGACGTGTACAGCTGGTGCCTGCCGGTTCCCAGCGACATCAGCTGGAAGTATCCTTCGATGGGCAATGCCGACATAGCCGGCAAGAGCACCGAGGAGTATTCTGGCTTCAGCGATTTCGTGAATCCCGAGATTGAACTCTCGTCGGGCAGCACCAACAACAGCGTTCCCGACTTCTTCCTGGCCTCCAACAACAACATCCAGGAGGCCGTCTACGGACGCATCCGCAACATCAACGACGCCATCAAGGGCATCTCTGGCAGCACCATCGATGAAGAACAGAAGAACATCTTCCTCGGACAGTGCTACTTCTTCCGCGCCTGGTGCTACTACAACCTGGTGAAGTGGTATGGCGGTGTGCCCATCCTGACCGAGGTGCTCGAGCCCGTTGCCGAGTCGTTCACACCGCGCTCGTCGGCCAAGGCCTGCATCGACTTCATTCTTGAAGACCTGAACCGCTCGGCCGAGATGCTGCGCGCCCACACCACCAACGGCGGATGGAGCGGCAGCGACTATGGCCGCGTGACCAGCGGCACGGCGCTCGCACTGAAGGGCCGCGTGCTCCTCATGTGGGCAAGCCCGCTGTTCAACCGCGCCAACGATCCCGCCCGCTGGACTGACGCCTACACGCAGATGACCGCCGACCTGAGCACCATCAACGCCTGCGGCTACGGACTCTACAAGGCCGGCAACAACATCAACGGCAGCGACTTCGCTCGCCAGTTCCTCACCAGCGGCAAGAACCCCGAGGCAGTCTTCGTGACTCTCCACAACAATGTGGCCAGCGACGACGGTCTGGACAACCAGAAGAACAACCGCTGGGAGCGCGACATCCGTCCGGCCAATACAGGTGGCGGCGGCAAGTCTGCCGGTCTGATGCTCATCCAGATGTTCCCCATGGCCGACGGAAAGATTCCCGCTGGCTTGGGAACCTACACCAAGCTGGAGACCTCGGAGTACAGCTACGAGGCCGAATATCCCTTCATGAACCGCGACCCGCGCTTCTATCGCACCTTCACCTTCCCAGGTTTCCGCTGGGCCTACAATGGCGACCCCACCAAGAGAGACAGCCATAACCCGTCGTACAACAGTGGTAAGGACTACGTGCTTTGGAACTATGTGTGGTACACTGACCTGAATGACCAGGGCAACCCCGAAAGCGGCAACTCCTATGCTGCCGACAACCTGCTGACCAGCAAGAGCGGCGTCTACGTGCGCAAGAAGAGCGACGACCTCGATGTCAACCCCTCTTCGCTCTATGTCTATGAGCCTCTGGGCAGCAAGGGTGCAGGTCCGTTCTTCTCGGCCGCCCCGCTCATCGAGCTTCGCTACGCCGAGGTGCTGCTCAACCTGGCCGAAGTGGCCTGCGGTGCCGGTCACATGGACGAGGCCGTGCGCTACCTTCAGCAGATTCGCGAGCGCGCTGGCTACACGTCGGCCAACAACTACGGTCTGCAGGCCAACCTTGCCGGCGACCAGGCCACGTGTATGAGCGCCATCCTCTATGAGCGCCAGATTGAGTTTGCCTACGAAGGCAAGCGCTTCGACGACATGCGTCGCTGGATGCTTTTCGACGGAGGTGCACAGACCGTGAGCGGCGCTCCCGCATCGTGGAAGCTGACCGGATGGGGCGGCAACACCTGCACCTGGCTCGGTTTCAAGCCTTTCAACGGACAGCGTCGTGAGAACATCGAGTTCCGCGTTGCCGACCAATACGGCGTAGGTGGCACGCAGTGGGACAGCGACCCGCTGGTGAAGGCCGGAACAGAACGCCCCGCTGGTGTGGACCTCCGTCAGGAGCTCGCACCGCAGCTGGAATCGCTCAAGGAGTGGTATAAGACCAACCTCGTGGTGAAAGAGCGCAAGGGCGACGGCCGCGACTCACAGCACAACGACCTCTACATCAACTTCCGTCCGAAGTACTACTTCCTCGGCTTCTCCACTGGTGCGCAGAACTCCAACAAGGGCCTCGCACAGACCATCGGCTGGGAAGACTATAACAACGGCAACGCACCGGGCACCTTCGACCCGTTCGCCGAATAAGGCAGCTTGCCGCAACAACTATTGGGGCGCCATCCGCTTGGGTGGCGCCCCTTTTTCGTGGGTTGTTCCTGAAATGATTGCCCTGCTTATGGAACTAATGGAGAAATGTCACTTTCTATTTTTCACTAATCGTAGAACTTCTGTCGTTTAAGCCATTGTTTGAAAAGAGAGTCATTGAAAGAGATTTCCTTTCCATCCACGTCAATAAGGTCTTTCTTCAGCAAAGCCTTTTTGACCGATTGCACATTAGCAGAAGACTCAAGGTGATACTTTCTAATGACTTCTTTTCGGCTGAATCCAGTGGTTACTCCATTAGCCAATGCCCGAAGGAAGTTCAGCTGAAGGTCGGATAATTGCTCCACTTCCCTTTGGAAAAAAACCTTGTTCTGTTCCAGTAGGTCATCAATGGCTGCAGTGACATCGTTGTTGGTCACAACCCTATCGGTCTTATACCAAACCACCCACGCCAAGTGCTGAACGTATGAAGAGAGGTTTTCCGTTGCTTCACAGATCTTAGCCGCTTGTTCAGCAGAGATGGTCTTGCCCGTTTCTTGGAACTTGGCACAAATGAACGATACCCATTCCTCAGTGGGAATCTTCTTGAGGAACATCATGTCACCAAACTTGTAGAACGGTTTGCTCTTGTCATTGAAGATGTTCTCCATCAGGTGTTTCTTGCTACCAAACATACAATACGTGACGTTCTGCTGATGCTGCCATACAGACCGTAGCTTCTTCTGAAACGTTAATGAGTCGCTGAAATCTGCTATCTGCTGGAACTCATCCAAGCATACCACCAGGTGGATATTCTTTTTTTGAGCTATCTTCTCTGGTAACTGTAAGATGTCTGTTTCAGTATCGTCTTTGGGATTCCACTCAAACGACAGCGAGAAATCATTCATTGGGTCGGAACCAAATGAGAACTTGGGCGAGATGTTGGAAAGAAAGGTCTTTGCTGTTTCAACCCACTCATCAAGTTTTGAAGATGTCTGCTTGATGACAGTCGTAGCAAAGGCATGGAAAAACTCGTACTCTGACTTGCACTGGAATATGTCAAGGAAAACAGGCTTAATGTCAGGTCTGTCAATTTCTGTGACAACTTTTTTCACGAGCGATGTCTTTCCCCATCGGCGAGGAGAAATAATAATCGTGTTAATCCCATGCGTAAGATTGGCATGAAGGCGTTTAGCATCTTCTGCCCTATCAGTAAAATATGGTCCTTCTGCAGCCTTGCCAAAGACAAATGGATTCTCTATAGCCATAAACTCAAACGTTGTTTTCTGGATGCAAAGATATGAAATAAAATCATTACTAACAAGTTTATTACTAACAAACTTGTTACTTTTAACGTTTTACACCTATGACTTGTATAAAGCAATCAGGTTCCTAAGTTGGCAGAGCTGGATAAGATTGCCCGAGTAATCATAATATGTGAAGATAAGCGGGAGGCACTCCCTACATCAGGGAGTACGCTTTTCCGGGCTCTGTCTCTAAGTCGTAGAGGTAGGTTTTGGGCAGACGGGGGGTCTCGGCCTTCTGCGAAGCACTACGCAAGGGAGCGGGTGTCTCGGGCACGATGAAGAAAGGATTGGACTGATTGCCACGCGCTTTCTTCAGGCCCTTGCCCTTGAGCGGCACGAGCGAGCGCAACCGGCAAACGCCACCTTGCTGCGACCGCACCACCGCATGGACGAGTCGTCCTCCCTTCCACTCCAGGTCAAACTCGAAACCACCGCGCGCCTTCAGCCCCTTCACGGCGCCATTGGGCCACGCCGATGGCAAGGCCGGCAGCAGGAACACGAAACCGTCGTGGCTCTGCAACAGCATCTCGGCGATGCCTGCCGTACATCCGAAGTTGCCGTCTATCTGGAATGGCGGATGGGCATCAAACAGATTAGGATAGGTGCCTCCACGCTGCTTCTGCGTGCCGAAGATGAGGAAGGTGTCGGCCGTGAGCGTCAGCTGGTCCTGAATGAGCTTGTAGGCATGGTCGCCGTCGAGGAAACGGGCCCACGCACACACCTTCCAACCCATCGACCATCCGGTGGAGACGTCGCCGCGAGCCGTCAACGAGGTGCGGGCGGCACAGAACAGTTCGGGCGTGCGATAGGGAGAAATCTGACTCGACGGATACAATCCGAAGAGGTGGGAAAAGTGTCTGTGGTTGTCCTGCGGGTCATCTACGTCGTCGAGCCACTCCTGCAACTGTCCCCAACTTCCTATCTGCATGGGCGGCAGACGGCGCAGCTGCTCGGCAATGGTGGTGAGCAGCGGGTCGTGGTCGTCAAGGATGCGTGCCGCCGTGAGCACTTCGTTGTAGAGTTCGAAGAGAATCTGGTTGTCCATGGTGACACCGGCGTCGAGCGGCGACGGTCTGCCCTTGCCGCCATGTTCGGGCGATTCGCCGGGACACACCACGAGATAGGGCTTGCCATTGGTCGCGGCCAGATGGCTGGCATACGTTGCGGGCAGCTCGGTAAGGGTCTGCGTGTAGAAGCGCGCTGCCTCCAGCATGACGGGATAGGCGCGGCGCAGGAAGGCCTCGTCGCCAGTGTAGAGATAGTGTTCCCACAGATGGCGGCATATCCAGCCCGACCCCGTGCTCCACAGTCCGCTCGATGCATGGTCGATGGGCCCCGTCACGCGCCATTGGTCGGTGTTGTGGTGGAGCACCCATCCGTCGGCGCCATACATGCGCGCTGCCGTCTCGCGCCCTGTCTTGCTGATTTCCCGGATGAGCCGGAAAAGGGGTTCGTTCATCTCCGTCAGGTTGGTCACCTCCGACGGCCAGTAGTTCATCTCGAGGTTGATGTTGGTGGTGTATTTCGAATCCCACGAGGGCAGCATCTTCTCGTTCCAGATGCCCTGCAGATTGGCGGGATTGAGGTTGTCGGGCTGCGACGAGCAGATGAGCAGATAGCGCCCAAACTGGAAGTAGGTGGCTACGAGATGGCTGTCGTTGTTCGTGCGGAAACGGTCTACGCGCTGGTCGGTGGGCACCTGTGGAAAGAGGTCTTCGCCCAGGTCGAGCGCCACGCGGTCGTAGTAGCTGTGATAGATCTGCTCATGGCGTGCCTTCAGCTGTCCGTAGCCCAGTGCCATGGCCTCGTGAAGCCGCTGCCGACTCTGCTCCTGCTCGTTGCCGCTGATGTCGTCGTAGGCCTTCACATTGGTGCCGATGGCTATGTAGAGCGTGGCCTCGTCGGCGCCCGTCACGGCCAGCTGTCCGTCGTTCTGCGCCACGCTGCCGCCTACTGTCTGCGCGGCCATGCGGCCTTCAAAGCGCACCTTTCCCTTCAGGTTCTCGTGCTTGGCAGACACACCGAGCAGCGTGGCCTCCAGTCCTTCGCCGCCGATGAGGACATCGTTGTGGGGCGTGGAAAACGAGGCCGTGAAGGTGATGCGCCCGGGTTGCGAGGCGGTCAGGTGGACAATGATGACCTTACTGCCCAGCGGTGCGATGGTCTCGCGCTCATACTGCACGCCGCCAACGCTGTAGCGCACCACCGAACGCGCATTGTCGAGGTCGAGCAGACGCTCATATCCGGTGTAGGCCGCGTGTCCTGGCATGGCCAGATAGACATCGCCGAAGGGCTGATAGGGCATGCCCATGTTCTGGTTGTCGCCCACCGGCATCACCTTTTCGTTGGCCAGCCGCTCAGCTTCCTTGTATTTGCCTTCGAAAATCAGCTGTCTCACCTTGGGCAGGTTCTCGCGCGCCGCGGGATGACACACGCTGTTGGGCTGTCCGGCCCAGATGGTTTCCTCGTTCAGCTGTATGCGTTCCACGGCGGGCGTTCCAAACACCATACCGCCCAGCGTGCCGTTGCCGATGGGCAGGGCCTGCGTCCAGGTGCGGGCAGGACGGTCATACCAGAGCCGATGGGCGCCAGTTGCACCGGCACGCTGCGCAAACAGGGCCGACAGGAAGATAAGGACGACGAGCACGGTCTGCCACCATGTGGGGCGCTCGGTGAAGAGGTCAGCGAAGGGAGTGGATTTCTTCATATTTCGTGTCTATTGTTTGGGGGCGAAACGCAGGGTGTTTTCGTCCTCGATGGTTACTTTTTCCTCGTTCAGCTTGCTGCGGTCCAGACGGAACACGTCGACAAAGAAGTCGTAGACAGCCTGCCGCTTGTTGGGACCGAAGTCGTGGCGCTCACTGGGCAGATGCACGTTTCTCACCTTCTCGCTCTGGCCGTAGAAGCCGTAGATGCGCTGCAGATAGGGGAATTCCAGCTGCGGCGTGGTGCTGGTCCAGTCGCCGCCGTCGCTCACCACCATCATGGGCTTGGGGGCGAACATCGCCGCCAGTTCGGCGTTGCAGGTGCCGCCGCCGCTCAGCTGGATGGGCATGCCGCTCTCGCAGGGACAGCCGCCGTCGAACCACGACGACATGCTCACCACGGGACAGGAGGCCGTGAAGCGGTCGTCGATGAGCGAGAGCAGCACCGTCTGTGTGCCGCCGCCCGAGCCTCCGTTCACACCGATGCGCTGCGGGTCTATGTCTCTGTGGGCGGCCAGCAGGTCGAGAATGCGCAGGCCGTTCAGCGCCTGCATCACGTGGGCCTCACTGGTGTGGTGGGCCTCAGCGCCCACCTCGTCCTCGCTCTCGCCCCATCCCCACAGGTCGTAACTGACGCACACGGCACCCATGCGGGCCAGTGTGGCGTAGCGCTTCTGCAGGTCGGCGTTGTAGCGTCCGCCGTTGAAATGGCCGTTGGGACACACAATGAGCGGATATTTGCCGCTGGTGTGCTCGGGGTTCATGCTGCCTTTCTTCCACGACAGCGGCGCAGGCGAATAGACGGTGCCGCAGACGGTGTGCCCATTCACGGTGGACAGGCGGAAGTTCTGCACCACATAGCCGTCGTGGCGACGCACGCGTCCGAACTCGGTGTTGAGCCTGACGCAGCGGTCCAGCAGCGGCATGATGCCGAGTCGCTGTATCACTTCGCGCCGCAGCGTGTCGCGACGGGCCTCCCACTCCGCTTTATTATTATATAGGGAGCTGAGCCAGCCCATGAGCTTCTCGCCGTCGGCGGGCTGCCGTCGCGGATACTCATAGCGCTTCACCTTCCACAGGTTGCCCTGCTGATAGACGGGCTTGAAGTCGAAGGGCGACAGCAGGTTGGTCAGCGTCTCCTCTACCGAGTAGGGGCGTATGCGGAAATCGGCGTAGGCCACCTTCAGTCCGGTGGTGTCCATGTCATACTTCAGGCGAATGCCGAAACGGGTTTGCACGTCGGCCATCACATCATGGAGCGACCGCGTGAAACGGTTTTCAAACGTCTGTGCGCCAGCTCCGGCCGGCCAGAGCATCAGCAGGGCCACCAGCCACTTCAGCCTTGGGCTGGTGGAGGCTTTGTCTTTTCGCTTGCTGTGTGTCATCTTTTTTCTTTCTTTTTTGTCGTTGCGTGTCTTTGTTGTGTCGTCAGAGCTGCGCAATGGTGAGCTTTCCCAGTTCTTTTCTTTTCGCCACGAGTCGCCCGTCGACGAAGACCATGAGACCAGAGCCCTGATGATAGCGCTGCCCATCGCGGTCCCACACGATGGTGAGTGCGCGGCCGCGGCAAGTCACGCCGTCCAGGCAGAAGTAGTCCCACTGGTCTTTTGGCACCAGCGGATTGACCACGATGGAGCCGTCGGCCTGCGGACGCAGCCCCACAAGGCCACTGATTATCAGGTCGTTGAAGGTGCTATGGTTATAGAAGCGCGACCGTTCGCGGTCGCCCATCAGCCAGGCTCCGTTGGTCTCGTCGAGGTATTCACCGATGTAGGGGTGCCCGCGGTGGTGCTGGCTCTCCACGTATCGCTCCATCTGGCTGAAGAAAACGGTGTCCTGAACCACATGGGGAGCGGGATAGTCGTTCAGGTAATTGGCCAGGGCGGTGAGCGTCTGCGACGTGGCGAAGGGCCAGATGGCGCCGTCCCATTCGCAGCGGCCCACGCCGTGGGAGCGGAATTCGGGGTGTCGGCGCTCGGCGGTTGTCAGGCCGTAGGGGGCGGCAAAGCCCTCCGGATCTGTAATCTGGAGCCACGCTTCGTCGTAGCTGCGGTCGGCCAGAGGGGGAAGATGGAAGTACCAAGGTATGAATCCGATGGCCTCGCGCACCTGTGCCGACGTGTCGCCGCGTAGAGTTTCAAAGAACCGATGGTCCCTGTTCCACAACTTGTCGTGGATGAGCTGGCGCAGCGAGTCGCCCTCGGCCGTGTAGCGCTGTGCCTTGCCGGTCTCGCCGGTCAGCGTGTTCAGGTAGGCCAGGGCGTAGGCATTGCCACACATATATGAGTTGATGGTGGGCCGGGCATACTGCTTCTTGCGGCCGCCACTGATGCTTTCCTCCATGCCGTCCTGCACGTCGCCCTGCCAATAGAGGCCACTGGGCAGCCGGTTGGTGCTTTTCCAGCGGGCGTATTCTTCCTCCAGACGGGGCTTCAGGCCAACGACAAACGCCGTGTCGCCCAGCACTTTCCAGGCCTCCACCACGGCCGATGGGTTCCACGAGGAAAACTTATTCATCTTCTGCATGGGCTGTCCGTCGTTGCCGTAGTACCAGGTTCGCAGTATCTGGTGCAGATAGGTGGTGTCGCGAAGCCAGCGCGTTTCCATCACATGGTGGCCAATGGCGCAGGCAATAAGGTTATAGCGGTCGGCATAGCTGCGCTGCACCAGGAACTCGGTCATGCCGTAGCCCACGGGCGTCCGCTTGATGTGCTTTCGGAGGGTCCACCAGCGGAAATAGTAGAGTTCCTTGAAATCGGGCTGCGGACAGTCAAACAACGGGACGTTCTGGCGCATCCACTGGGCGGCCTGAGCGTTGGGGATGGTGGTGGGAATTGTTTCACTTTCCATCGTGTTGAAGCGGTTAACAAAACCGTCGATTTCATCGGCGTTGAGCAGGCACGATGGCAGTTTTGCGGCAGTTCGCGACACAACGTCTGAGATAGTGAAAACGGCCATTTCATCGCGCGCATCGGCCAGCGGGCTGTCCTGGTCCTGGTCGGCTGGCGTATTGATGTCGGGGCGGTCGAAGAGCGGCCCGGTGCGGAACACGATGCGCGAGATGCTCTCCACGGGTGTGTCGAACTGGCGCTCGCAGGCTTTCTGTCCGTCCACGTAGTAGGTGGCGCGGTGAAGCGACGTGGACAGCACCGCACGGATGTGGTAGTCGCGGTTGGCTTCATAGTTGCGCACCAGCGTACCATAGCGGGCACCGCCTTTCACGCGCATGTTCCTGGTGCTATCAACGACGATGCGCGAGCAGACGGTGCCGGCGTCGTCGAGGAGTTCAATGTCGAGTTCGCCGTGGTCGTTCTGTCCGGCCTTCAGGGTGAACGCCACTTCCAGCTCCTTCGTGTTGGGCACCACGCGCTCGGCCTTGGCGTAGTCGTAGGGATCGGCGTCGGCCAGACACAGGCGCCCGTCTTCGAGACTGACGGGACAGAGCCGCGGCACATACAGGTTCCAGTCGGTCAGCTGTCCGATGGAGCCGCAGCTGCTGAAGTCGTCGTGGGCATGGCTGGTGGCATGGAGCCTCACCGGCACATGGACGCGGCTCACCCAGATGTCTTCCTTGTTGTTCGAGTAGGTCACCCACAGGTCGCTGTCGCGAGGGGTGCCGTTGCCTTCCTGTATGCCTCGGGTGTACTGAGGTCCGAAGCTCTTGTACTGGCCTCCGTGGCGGAGCGGCGTCACCTCGCCGTTCAGCAGCGACAGTGTGGTGTAGTCCAGTCCGTCGCTGCTCAGGCTGATGGCCAGCGGCCAGCGGTATTCGGCGGGGTTATACACCGTGGCATAGGTGCCGTCGGTGAGCCGCTGGCCCCATATCTTGGCGTTCGACGTGACAAAGCCGGGTGCACGGTCGCAGCCGGGGCGACCGTTCACGTTCACCAGTCGCCACGTGTTACCACCGTCGGCCGACAGACTGGTCACGGCGTGTTTCCACAGTGCCACCTTGCGGCCGTCGGGCAGCGTGTAGCCCGAGAATGCCTTGTAGGGCTTGTTCAAAGGGATGAGCGGGTCGTCGCGGTCGGCTTCCTCCACCCATTGCATCCTTTGCATGGGGTCAGCCAGCAGGGCCTCCACGGCCTTCACCACGCGCTTGTCCTTCGCCTTCCGGTAGTTGGGGAAGTCGGTGTTGCGCTCGCTGAAGCCGTGGTTGTAGTAGATGAAGTAGACGGGGCCCAGCGTGCCGTCGCGTCTCACCTCGCGCACCACGCGCCCAATGCCGTTGCCGTCGTTCGGGTCGTCTTTCATGGTGAGGCAGATGCCGTAGTTGCCCGTGGCCAGAAGGACGCCGTTGGGCGCCACATACCACCCCACGCGCTGGTGCATCACGGCTTTCAGGCCGTGGGCGGCGGGAAGGCTGCTGCCGGGTTTCCTCCAGCCCTCGGGAACGTTGTATTCGGGAAACAGCTCCACAGGGGTGCTCCAGGTGTAGCCGTCGGCCGAGGTCTGCATCATGGTCTTGCCCGGCGCCTCGTGCTCATGGCGGGGGTCGGTGAGGTAGTGCAGATAGAACTGTCCCTGCCAGTAGCACATCATGGGCTGATGGTTGTAGGTCCAGGGGCGCTCGCCACGCATGGTCTCGATGGTATGCACGCCCACCACGGGCTTCAGTCCGCCGTCGTGGCGCTCGGGACGGGCCACGGTCGGGCCGCTGTAGTGCACCACGTCGCGGTTGTATTTGATGAGATTTTGCACGATTTCATCGCTACACTGGAACACGGTGCCGTGCTTGTGGCCCACGGGGAAGCTCACCGCGCCGGTCTGGTCCTGAAAGGTCACGAAGTCTTTCGTGCGGTGGGCGCCGTAGATGCCGTGGCGATAGCTGTCGTAGTAGATGTAGTACCAGTCGCCGAGACGGGCTGTCGACGGACCTTCGGTGAAGCTCTCGGTGAAGGGCTCCGACGCCTGGCTCCACGGGCCGTAGGGACTCTTGGCAAAGGCCACCTTGATGTTGCGCATGGGGCGCGTGTTGTCCTTCACCACCATCACGTAGTCATTGTTGCCGCGCTTCACCAGCGTGGCGTCGATGGCCGAGAAACCGGGCTCGTAGAAAAGCTTCGCACGCGAGAAGGTCTTGAAGTCGCGCGTCGTCATGTAGTACAGACGGTGGTTGTTCAGGTGGTCTTCCTGCCCATCGGGAAAGGCACCGGGCACGCACGAGGCCCACACAATGAGGTACTGTCTTTTCACGTCGTCGTAGAACAGTTCCGGCGCCCAGGTGTTCACCGTGGTGGTGTCCATGCCGGTGGAGATGAAGCGCTGGGGAGTCCAGTGAATGAGGTCTTTCGACGAGGAATAGCCAAAGCCGCGGTCGCCGCGCCACGAACTGGTCCACACCAGATGGAAGGTGCCGTCGGGACCGCTGACGATGCTGGGGTCGCGCATCACTTTCTGATGACCCACCTCGGGGCGCAGAAACACGCCGCAGATGCTGTCCCACCGCAGCCCATCGTGGCTGTAGATGAAACGGAGGCCTTCGGTGGCCGGCTCGTGAAACGACGTGGAAACCCACACCTTCTGCCCCATCGCCTGAATGGCAATGGCGAGTGTGAGACAAAGAAACAGCTGTCTTCTGCTCATAGTCTGATTGTATTTATATAATAAAGGACGCGCGCGAGGCCCGTTTGTAATCATAAACGAAGACCCCAACACGCCAAATTCCGGCGTTACCATCAGCCGTTCAGGCGTTCTCTGCAAGCAGAGCGCCCAAGGCCTGATGCCCTTGCCCGAGCGCAGGAGCAACAGGAGTTGCAAACGTAATTTTTATGAGCTCCCTTTAACACCCGCGCTCCCCCCGAGTAGGCTCAGCGTACGAAGCGGCACCGCCGCTTCCCGTATTTCCTGCAACTCATAAGTTCCCCACTTCCCAATCATGAATCTCCAGAAATAAAAACGCCAAATAAACGTAATAAAGACGCCAAGTAAACGTAATAAAGACGCCAAATAAAAAGAACAAATCCATTGATATTGTTGAACGAAGCCATTGAAATCGTTGAACGAAATCAATGGAATCGTTGAACAAAACCAATGGATTTGTTTTCCAAAACCGACAGTTTCAGCTCTTGAAACTACAGAAACAATCGCCCTCAACCGCCAGTCTTCGCAAGGTTACGTGCTCCGCGGTATGTCCGCGGAGCCCATTTTCCCCGCGCCGCTCTTACTTCTTTTTCTTCCTCGGCTTGCGCATGGCCCACCCTTCTTCGGTGAAGTCGGGCTCATCGCCCACCAGCTCCACGGGCCTACCCTTGAAGAACTGCCGCCAGTCGTCACGCTTTCCGCTCTCGCGCACGGGCTCTGCCATCTCCTTGCCGCGACGTTTCTTCTTGTCGAAGAAGGAGTAGTCGAAGGTGTGGCCTTCTGTCATCGGCTGACGAGCGGAGCGTCCTTTTTTGCCCATTTCATCGGAGAAGCCATCGTCCTGACGCGATTTCCGTGCGCCTCTTTGGGCGGGTTTGGCGAAGTTCTGCGTCGGTCTGGCTGCGGCCTTCTGGCCTTTTCTCGGAGCGCGTGCACCCGAATCCTGCTCGCCATCGTTGCAACGCACCTCGCGCCCTTTGTAGCGCGTGCCGTTCAGAAATCTTGTCACGCGGTCCACTTCTTCCTCGGGAACATCGAAGAACGACATGGTGTTGCCCAGGTCGATGTGGCCCACTTCCACGTGGCCGTGTACGTGCTTGTTCAGGAACTGCATCATCTCGCCGGGATAGAAACCGTCTTTCTTGCCCAGGTTGATAAACAGGCGGTGCATGCCTTCCTCGGTCTGCCGCTTGCCGCGACGGCCACCCTGTGCGCCCTCGCCACTCTTTCTCGATGCCGACACGGGCTTCTCTATCTCGGGGGCGTTGGCATAGTAGGCGAGGAACTTGCCAAACTCGGCCGACACTATCTTCTTGATGACGTCCTCCTTGTCCATGTATTCGAAGTAGCGATTGATGTCCTGCATGAACGGCTCAATGCGCTCTTCCATCACGTCGGTCTTCACAATCTGGTCCATAACCTTGTAGAGTTGCTTCTTGCAAATCTCTTCTGCCTTGGGCATTTCTCCCTCTACAAACTGCTTGCCTATCTCTTTTTCTATGCGGCGTATCTTCTGTTTCTCGCGCGTATGCACTATGCTGATGCTGGTGCCTTTCTTTCCTGCGCGACCCGTGCGGCCCGAACGGTGGGTGTAGTTCTCAATGTCGTCGGGCAGTCCGTAGTTGATGACGTGGGTCAGGTCGTCCACGTCGAGGCCGCGCGCTGCCACGTCGGTGGCCACGAGCAGCTGCGTGAGGTGCTGGCGAAACTTCTGCATGGTGAGGTCGCGCTGCTGTTGCGACAGGTCGCCGTGCAGGCTCTCGGCATTGTAGCCGTCGCGGATGAGCTTGTCGGCCACCTCCTGCGTCTCCACTTTCGTGCGGCAGAAGATGATGGCAAAGATGCGCGGGTTGTAGTCAACAATTCGTTTCAGCGCCAGGTATTTGTCTTTCGCGTGTACCATATAATAGATGTGGTTCACGTTCTCGGCACCTTCGTTGCGCGAGCCCACCACGATCTCCTTGTGGTTGTGCAGGTAGCTGAGGGCTATCTTCTCTATCTCGCGGCTCATGGTGGCCGAGAAGAGCAGCGTGTTGTGGCCCGTCGAGGCTTCGTTTTCACCGGTTTCATCGGTCATTTCCGACGATACACCGTTCTGTGGGAGGTGCTCGAAAATCTCGTTGATGCTGTCGGAGAATCCCATGTTGAGCATCTCGTCGGCCTCATCGAGCACCACGTTCTTCACACGGTCGATGACGGCCTTGCCGCGGTTCATCAGGTCGATGAGGCGGCCAGGCGTGGCCACGATGATGTGGGCACCGTGGCGCAGGGCGCGTATCTGCTGTTCGATGCTGGCACCACCGTAGACGGGCACCACGCGCACACCATCCATATACTTGGAAAAATCGCGCAGGTCGTCGGCAATCTGCAGACAAAGCTCGCGCGTCGGACTGAGCACGAGGGCCTGCGTCTCCGCCTTCGTGGCGTCGATCTTCTGCAAGAGCGGAATGCCAAAGGCGGCCGTCTTGCCCGTTCCCGTCTGGGCCAGCGCAATCACATCGTTTCCTTCTCCCAGCAAATAGGGAATCACTTCTTCCTGTACGGGCATCGGCTGGACGAAACCCAACTCCTCAATGGCGCGCAGTATCTCACTGCTCACGCCCAATTCTTCAAATGTCTTCAAAACTGAACAATAAATAAAGTTTGCAATGACCCTGCCTTTCAGGAGTTCAGCCACCTGTCACGTCCGCTTATCATCCGAGTCCGGTGAATGGGAAAAACCGTCTGCGCACCTGCGCCCCGCCATGCCGCATCGTTGCGGCCAAACTTCCAGCTGCCGAACTCCTCAAACCTCGAAAGTAGGGTTTACTATAAAAATCGGGTGCAAAGGTAATCAAAAAACACTGATACGCTGCACGTTTCACCATTTTTAATAGGCAGAAAGCCAGTTTTCTCGGCTTTTTTGCTTACTTTTGCCGTCCAAATACCATTCAAACGCTTATAACGGCATGGAAATGAAGTACATAGACGCATGGCTCGGAAACCTGAAGACGAGGGTGAAAGGCTGGGCTGCAGGCCGACGGACCTGTCTGTGCGCCGTGGTCTTGCTGGTCATGACGGCCGCACAGGCCATGACGACGGGCGAGCAGGAAGCGCTGGCGCAATGGAAGGCCGGGACAACGGTGAGCCAGAAGGCCGTGACGGAGTTTGGACTGAACCGCTGCTTCACCGCCACGATGATTCCCGACGGCGTGTGGCAGAGAATGCAGGGAAAGACCTACAAACCGAACCCGTACATCGGACGGAACGACCTGCGCCACATCCGTGTGCTGCACTGGGGCACCGACAACAAGATACATCTGGGCGAGATGGTCTGCAACAAGCTCATCGCACAAAAGCTCGTCGGCATCTTCAGAAAGCTCTACGATGCCCACTATGTCATCGGACGCATGGTGCTGCCCGACGAATACGACGCCGACGACGAGCAACAGATGCGCGCCAACAACACAAGCAGCTTCTGCTATCGCGTCGTGGCGGGGTCGAAAACACTGTCGAAACACGCACGCGGTCTGGCCGTAGACATCAACACCCTGTACAATCCCTATGTGAAAAAACGCGCCGACGGCTCGCTCTATGTGCAGCCATCGACGGCCAGAGCCTACGCTGACCGCACCAAGAACTTCCCCTGCAAGATTGACAAGACGGACCTTTGCTACCGGCTCTTCATCGAGCAGGGATTCAAATGGGGCGGAAGTTGGCGGACGGTGAAAGACTATCAGCATTTTGAATACTAAAAAACTGACGATATGAAGATATGCATTTTCTGCTCGGCTAACTCAAATCTCGACCCCGACTACTTCGAGATGACGCGCCAACTTGGCACTGAACTGGCAAAAAACGGCCATTCCATCGTGTTTGGCGGCACCAATCTGGGACTCATGGAATGTGTGGCCAAAGCCGCCCATGAGGCAGGTGGACAGGTGATAGGCGTAGTGCCGACGAAGGTGGAAGAGCGCGGATGCAGCTCCACCTATATGGATGTGTGCATCCCCTGTGCCGACCTTAACGACCGCAAGGCGCTCATGATGGCGCAGAGCGACGTCTTCATCGCCCTGCCAGGAGGCATAGGAACCCTCGACGAGGTGTTCTCCGTGGCGGCTTCGGCCACCATCGGCTACCACCAAAAGCCCGTCATCCTCTACAACATGAAGGGTTTCTGGGACTCCCTCATCGCCTGCCTCAACGACCTCCACCAGCGCGGCGTCACCCGCAAACAGTGGCAAAGCTACATCCGCATCGCCACCTCGCTCGACGAGGTGATGCAAATCATCGAAGCCTTGTAAGCCTACACATATCCAAAAAACAATCCGCAGGCACTCCCTCACTTTTGAAAGGAATGCCTGCGGATTATATAATACTACATGTTCCCAATAAGTCTTCACTACAAATTCGGCGCAGCAGCTCCCCTCCCATTTCAAAGGGGAGGGGTCAGGGGTGGGGTCATCGTGCACATTACCATATAATGCCCGCTGCAAATTCGGCGCAACAGCTCCCCTCCCATTTCAAAGGGGAGGGGGCGGGGGTGGGGTCTTCTTGAACGTTACCATATGATACCCCCTGCAAATTCGGCGCAGCAGCTCCCCTCCCATTTCAAAGGGGAGGGGGCGGGGGTGGGGTCTTCTTGCCCATCGATTGCAACTCTGCTTGCAACTCTTTTCCTATACGGACAATCTCGGTGACGATTCCCTCCATATTTGTCCAAACTTGTTCGTTCCTATACCTAATGACCTTTATGCCTTGTTGCTTAAGAAAGGCCGTCCTTTGTACATCGTATTCGTACTTTTTGTCATGTGAGCTACCGTCCAGCTCTACACACAATCGTAATTCGGGACAATAGAAATCGAGCACATACGAACCAATACCCTGCTGGCGTCGGAATTTAAATCCGCCTGCACCTTTCCTTCGCAAGGCACGCCAAAGAGCAGCTTCGGCTGATGTCATATGTTTGCGGAGTTGCTTCCTTCGTCCTTTATGTTGCGGATCATTGGCTTTGGCCGAGTTATAGTGCATTTGGTAACCCTATGGCTTTCGTTAGAGTGACTGTAAAAGACCCCACCCCTTACCCCTCCCCTTGAAGGGAGGGGAGCTGCTGCGCGCACAATTAGGGGTAGCTATTCCTCTTTCTTGAGGGGAAGCTAAGAGTTGGCAACTTTATGTTCTGCAAGAAGTTAATACGCCCTTTTCCTAGAAAAAGCAACCTATCCCAGCAGCTGCTCGGCCATGGCCTTGCCAAGTGCCTCGCACTGGGCGAAGGTCTCGGGGGTGAGGGCCTGCTTGATTTCCACGGGAGTGCCGACGGGATGGAAGTGGAGTTTTTCCTCATTCCAGCGGGCAATCTCGCCCACTGCCTTGCTGGCCCAGCCGAAAGAGCCGAACCATCCGAGCAGGTGGTCGCCCTTGATATCCTTGCCCGAGAGCTCGGAAAGCAGCACATCCATCTCGTGATAGAGACCCGTGTTGTAGGTCGGAGCGCCGACAATGAGGCCGCGATAGCGGAAAACGTCGCGGATGATGTAGCTATGGTGGGTCTGCGACACGTTGTACATGACGATGTTTTTCAGTCCGGCCTGCGAGGCAGCGCGCGCAATGACCTCGGCGGCACGCTCGGTATTGCCGTACATTGTGCCGTAGCAGATGACCAAGCCTGGCTCGGTCTCGTAGCGACTCATGCGGTCGTACATGTCCACCACCTTATTTATATATTCGTGCCATACCGGTCCGTGGGTGGAACAAATGTAGTCGAGCTGCACACCGGCGAGCTTTTTCAGCGCGTTCTGCACAGGCGTTCCGTACTTGCCCACGATGTTTGAGTAGTAGCGAACCATCTCAAGCCAGAAGGTGTCGCAGTTAATCTGCGCGTCGATGACGCCGCCGTTGAGGGCACCAAAACAGCCGAAAGCGTCGCCCGAGAAGAGGATATGACTGGTGGTATCGAGCGTCATCATGGTCTCAGGCCAGTGCACCATGGGAGTGAGAACGAAGGTTAGCGTGTGCTCGCCCAGCTCGATGGAATCGCCGTTTTTCACTTCCAACGTGTCACCTTCTATGCCATAGAACCCGCTCATCATGCCGAAAGTCTTCTTGTTGCCGATGATCTTCACGTCGGGATAGAACTTCTTGATGAGGGCAATGCTGCCGCTGTGGTCGGGCTCCATGTGGTTGATGACCAGATAGTCGATAGGTTTCTCGCCTATCACCTCCTGAATGTTCTTCAGATAAGGCATGAAGAAGTCCACCTCAACCGTATCGATGAGGCACACTTTGTCATCGTTGATGAGATAGGAGTTGTAGGAAACTCCGTTGGGAAGTGGCCAGAGCCCTTCGAAAAGGCTCTTGTTGCGGTCGTTCACTCCCACGTAATAGGTTTTGTTTGTGATTTCTATCATGGTTCTTTGATTTGAGATTTCGCGGTTGATGTCTTATGAATCCTGCACGTCTTGCAGCTCTTTTTTCATCTGTTGTCCGAACTCCTTGCTGATGCTATTGCTGATTCGCTGGCAGCAGTTGGCCGAGAACAGCTGGGCGCAGTGCATGATGTTGTCCCACTGTTCTTCGCTGAGACCCTGCTCAATCACTTCGCGTGTGATGCCGTATTTCATGAGTCCGTACACGAAACCAGCGTTGAAGTTGTCGCCAGCTCCTATCGTGCTCACGGTTTCGGTGCTGACAATCGGATAGTCTTTCTTCAGTCCGGCGGTGCGAAGTGCCACGGGCTGCTCACCGCGGGTATAGATGAAGCGGCGGCAATAGAAGGAAACCTCGGCGTTGTACACCTTGTCGGCGTCGTCTTTGCGGAACAACACCTCGAAGTCTTCCTTGGAACCACGCACGAAGTCGGCCATGCCGAGGTTCTCAAGAAGGTTCGACGTAATCTTCATGACGTCGTTTCGGTGGGCAGCCCGGAAGTTAACATCGTAGTAGAGAATGGCGCCTTTGTTGCGGGCATGCTCCAAGAATCCCATGACCTGCGGACGGATGACGGGGTTCACACTGTAGAACGAGCCGTACATAACAATGTCGTCGGGCTCGATAATAGGATAGACAAAGTCGAGCTGGTCGTGCGGATGGTCCTTGTAGAAAAGGTACTCGGCGTCGTTGTGGTCGTCGAGGAAGGCCAGCGAGATGGGCGATTTCGACTCGGGAAACACGTTGATGTTGTCGGCATTCACGCCGTTTTCCTTCAGGAACTCCACAATGTAGCGGCCCACACGGTCGTTGCCTGTCTCACTGATAAAAGAGGCGGGAACGCCTGCACGCCCCAAAGAGATGACGCCATTGAACACACTGCCGCCAGGCACGGCACCGATGGGCTGACCGTTCTTAAAGATGATGTCGAGCACCGTTTCTCCTATTCCGATAACTTTTCGCATGTAGATAATTTCGTGATTTTAAAATGCAAATATCCGAAATTTTTGGCAAACGACAAGCAGTTTGCCTCCTTATTTATGTTTTTTTATGTTCATCGCCGCCTTCTTCGTCCACACGCGCGGCGGCCATTTACAGCCTTGCGGGCCGCGAAGCAACGTAAAAAGAGGAAAAACCGTGATGAAAACGCGTTTTTCTTCACAGAATTCTTTCGCCCTGTCAGAAAAAATGCGTACATTTGCAGCGCACTTCAGCAGTAGCAAGAAATGGAAATGAAAAAGAGGAATCACCAGCCAGCAGCTCTCTACACCATGCGCCTGTCCACGATGCTCGTGGGCTGGCTGCTGGCATTGTTGCCGCTTGGCTGCGGCTCACCAGAAAAACACGCACCGCAGAAAACGAGCAGCCAGCAGGCCGACAGTCTCATGGAACTCATCTATGAGGCAGAAGACAGCAACCACTTTGAAAAAGCAAAGGGCTACGCACGCGAGGCGCTGGCCATCTATAAGGAACTTAACGACTCGGTAGGCATGAGCGAATGCTACGGCGAACTGGTAGTCTGCCACCAGCGCACCGGCGACCTCACCGAGGCAATAGAGGCTGGCCAGCAGGCCATTAAGATAGACGTGGCGATAGGCGACAACGAAAAACTCGCCACCGACTACAACAATATGGCGGGTGTCTACCTCACTTCCAAGCAGGTGACTGAGGCCAAAGTGCTCATCAACAGGGCCATCCAGCTGGACACACAGGCCAACCGCACCAAGAAGCTCTCCATACGCTATGGTCTGGCTACGGAAATCTACGTGAAGCTCGACTCACTCGACAAGGCCCTGGAACTGGCCAACATGGCCCTGAAACTGGACACCGAGGCGGGCGACACCGTCAAGATGGGGCGCCGCATGTCGCAGATGGCCGACGTCTATCTGGCACGCAAAGAATACGGAAAGGCCGTCCAGCTCTACCAAGAAGCCATCAATATGCTGAAGAAGAAGAAAGAACGGACGTCCACATGCATCACCTACAAGCAGCTGGGACAGGCATACATGCGCTCCGGCCAGACCGCCAAGGCGCGCGAATGTCTGGAGATCAGCCTGAAGATGGCGAAGGACATCAACAGCCGGTACATCATCCAGTCCACCTGCGAACACCTGGGCAACCTGCTCTCGCAGACCGATCCCGCCACCGCCTTTGAGTACATGAAGCAGAGCTCGGCGTGGAAAGACACCCTCTTCAACGAGAAAAACTCGCAGCTGCTCAGCAGCTATGCCGCCCGCTTTGAGAGTGCCGAGAAGGCGCACACGATAGAACAGCAGGAGGCAGAACTACGCGCCCACCGCCTGTTTATATGGGTGGGCGCCATCATCCTGATACTCCTGTCGCTGCTCTGCGGCGCACTCTATTATATGTTCCGCGAACGCACGCGCTCGAGAAACGCAACGCAGAAGCTCATAGACATCAGAAACACCTTCTTCACCAACATCACTCACGAGTTCCGCACGCCACTCACACTGGTGCACGGCCTCAGCCACCAGATGCTTTCCCACCCCGACATGAGTCAGGAAGAGCGGAAACGCTGTCTCACCGACATCCAGGAACAGGGCGATTCCCTGCTGGAACTGGTGGGCGAACTGCTGGAAGCATCGAAGATGATGAGCGGACAGAACACGCCGCCATGGATGCATGGCAACGTGGCAGCCTACGTGGCCATGACCGTAGAAACCTATCGCAGCTACGCCGCCACGCAAGGCGTCACCCTCCACTATCAGCCCGAACAGCCCGACGTTGAGGCAGATTTCGTGGGCAACTACCTGGCAAAGATTCTGCGCAACCTCATTTCCAACAGCCTGAAATACATGCCTTCGGGCGGCGACATCATCGTCAGCCTGCAGGCCACCGACAAACGGCTGAGCCTACATGTGGAGGACACGGGCGGCGGCATTGCCGAAGACGACATCGACAACATCTTCGAACCGTTCTACAGAGGCAAGAGCAGCAAGGAAGGAAACAGCACGGGCATCGGCCTGAACTACGTACAGCAGATGGTCAACCAGATGCACGGCATGGTGAGCGTGGCCAACACGCAGCATGGCGCCAGGTTCTCAGTGGTGCTGCCGCGCAGAAACGAGAAGGCCGTGACGCACGAATGGGACGGCAGCGCCGTCGACGCGCCCAAGCCCATCTCCTCGCCCACCAAGGCTCACACGGCCTTGCCGACGACCACCGATGCCAGCCAGACCGACCCATCTCTGCTCATTGTCGAGGACAATCCAGAGATTGCGCGCTTCATCGGCATGGTCATGGGCTCGCACTACAACATCCAGTTTGCGCTCAACGGCGAGGAAGCGCTGCTGAAGGCTCAGGAAAACATGCCCGACATCCTTCTCACCGACCTGATGATGCCACAGATGGACGGACTGGAACTGTGTCGCCGCGTGCGCCAGTCCGACGTTCTCAACCACATTCCCATCATTGTCATCTCGGCCAAGGATGCAGACAGCGACCGCATGGAAGCCTTCCAGGCAGGCGCCGACGCCTATCTCATCAAGCCTTTCAATGCAGAGGAGCTCACGCTGCGCGTCGAACAGCTGCTGCGCCAGCGACAATTGCTGCGCCAGAAGTTTGCAAGCGGACTGCCTGCCGACAACGACTACACCGGCCTGAAGGAGGGCGAACGGCAGTTCCTGGAAAGACTCACAGCCCTCGTGGAGTCGCAGCTCTGCAACCGCGAACTGAACACCGAAATGCTGGCCGACGGCATGAAGATGACGCGAGCACAGCTGAACAGCAAGACACGCGCCGTGACGGGCAACACCGCCAACAACTATATTGCACGCATCAGAATGGACCGCGCCGCCAGAATGCTGAAGCAAACAGACATGAATATCGGCGAGGTGGCCATGAAATGTGGGTTTGAAGACGTGAGCTATTTCAGCCGCGTGTTCAAACAAGCCTTCGACTGCACGCCATCGCAGTATCGAAAATTAGTATAAAATGAACAAATATTAGGATTTTCCAGGCGATAACCTGGAAAATCCTAACTTTTTTCCAAAAAATCCTAACAAATTGCCTCAGTTCCATCGTACCTTTGCAATGTAAACGATGGCCTGCCGTGAGGCACGCAACCATTTCTCAGTGCGTGAGAAAGGTCTCACCAATACAAAATTTCAATATATTCTATATGTGACTCAGGAAATCCTCGCATAAGGTTTCCTGAGTTTTTTTTGTGCCTGTCCAAATCGCGGTCGCGTGTGGAGAAACGTAGCCGGATGCCTCCCGCTATTCCTGCTTGGCCTTGGGCGTGCGCCCTCTAATGCTGCGATAGTTCCGATAGAACGTCGACAGACTGGTGTAGCCCGAGCGCTCGGCAATTTCAGTTATGGCGTATTCGGGATGCTCTTCGAGCAGTCGGTCGGCGTAGTCGATGCGCAGCTGGTTGATATATTCCGAGAACGAGCACTTTCTAATCTCCAGGATAGCGCGCTGTATGTAGGTGCGATTGGTGTTCAGACGGTAGGCCAGGTCTATGATTCTCAGGTCGTGCTGCAGGTAGACCTGCTCTTCTTCCATGAGGTTGCTGATGCGCTCACCCAGCCATCGCATCTGCTCACGCGACGTGTTTTTTTCGATGGAATCGTTGTTTTTCTCATCTTGTTCCTGCTGCTTTAGCTCAGTCGTTTCTTCGTTGCTACTGTTTTCCTCTGCTCCTTTCTCTTTGAAGTCAGAATCGTTTGCGCAGTCGTTTTCGATGTCGCGCACCGAGAATTCCTGCACCAGTCCGACATATCCCAACAGGAAAATGAGCGTGGTGAAAAGGAAGGAGGCTGTAGCCAGTGCCACAATGGAGTCTGTGAAGCGATAGCGCCCCAGGATGTTGCTGACGATGGAGAGCACTGACGCCAGCACAAACAGGATGAGGGCGAACTGCACACGGTGGAGCTTCTTGTCCTCCACGTCGGCGTAGTTGTCGTCTACCATCTTGTTATATCGTCGGATGAACTGGAGGCCGAACACCAACAGCAGCACCACTTCCAGCATGAAAAGTCCCTTGCCCACGTGGTGCACGATGCCCAAGGCCAACTCCTTTCCCTGCAGGGTGCTCAATCTGTTGTTGTAGAGATATTCTTCGATGAAATGGGCGGTTTCTGCCTTTCCCATGCACATATACAACACGCCGATGCTCACACCGATGAGCAAGGCCGGCATGGTCAGCTTGATGGCCGACGACTTCTGACGACGACGGTCCGAAAGGAAATAGGGAACGGTGAGTCCCTTCACGTACATATAATATAAAGGAAAGACAAGCAGGTTGCACGTCACATACAGAATGTCGCTCATGGGAACAGTGCTCATGTACCTGTTGAAGAAGACACAGTGGCCGAAATAGAGTATCGTGCAGGCAAGCATAAACCACAAGAGCCACCGCAGAAGCTCATCGCCCTTGCGTCTCCATTCCAAAGCCAGCACACATGTCCAGTACAGACACATGAAGAAAGGCATGGTCGTAACGAGTGATTCGATCATCTTTGTCAGTTGGGCTTCTGTTGGCTTCGCCGCCCAGAGGCCGTTTCAAAAGTGATTGTCTATAGTCTATATTCTCCTGCAAATGTAAGGTATTTTTATCATTTTGCATCCCTTTTGTCTAATTTTTTCTTCTCTGAGTCACAAAATATGCTAAAAACGCGCGGCGTATGAATATTTTTCGTACCTTTGATGCCGTTTTCAACCATTTGTTGTTTATCAATAGAAGAAAAGAATTATGAAGAAACTCATCAATTTGGTTTGGGTGGCCCTGGCCGTAATCGTGCTGGCTGCCTGCAATGGAAAGGACGAAGCCCAGATGTCGAGACTGCAGCAGCAGATTGACTCTCTGCAGCGCATCGCCGCCCAGAAGGACGGCAGTCTGAGCGACTTGGACGCTTTTGTGGACGAACTGTCGGCAGGTCTCGACACCATCGCCATGCAGGAAAACCTGCTCATCAGCAGTTCTAAGGAGGGCAACAAAGCCAACCGCACGCAGATGCTCCAGAATGTAAAGGCCTTTGCCAAGACACTTCGCGAGCAGCGCGACCGCATCGCCAAGCTCAGCAACGACCTCAAAGCAAAAGGCGTGAAGCTGGACAAGCTGGAGGGACTGGTCAACTTCCTGAACAAACAGCTCGACGAAAAGGAAATGATGATAGCAGAACTGCGCTCCGAACTGGAGAAGAAGGACGTGGACATTGCACAGCTCAGCGAGCGCGTCATCGGACTGAAGCACGACAACACGCAGCTCGAGGAGACCGTCAGCGAGCAGGGACACCAGATAGCCTCACAGGATGCCCAGATCAACACGGCATTCGTGGTGGTGGGAACCTCGAAGGCACTCAGGGAAAGCGGTGTCACCACAGGCGGATTCCTGAAGAAGACCAAGGTGAACTACAACGAGCTGCCGCACGATGTATTCACAAAGATCGACATCCGTTCGTTCAACGAGCTGCCCATACCTGCAGGCAAGGTGAAGGTGCTCAGCGCCATGCCCGCCTCGTCTTACCAGATTGTGAAGGTTGACAACAACCACAGCACGCTCCGCATCATCAATCGCGATGCCTTCTGGAGCGCATCACGCTACCTCGTCATCCAGACGAACTAATCGAATCTACATATTTCAGGCCCTCAAGAGGCCACAATTCCCCGCACATCTCACTGTGCGGGGTTTTTTATTGCGCCAGAATATAGCCGCTAAACCGACGCTTTCAGACATCAAAACCGCCAGTTTTCAGAAACAAATCCATTGATTTCGTTCAACAATTCCATTGGTTTCGTTCAACAATTCCATTGGCTTTGTTGAACAATTCCATTGACTTTGTTACTCAAATCTGCCGCTTTTGCTGCTTGCATCTGCCGTTTTTATCATCTGTTTCTAACGGTTTAGGTCCAATGGCCGAGTGGATTAAAGCCTGCGGCGCTACACGAATGGGCACGAATAACCACGAATGAATCATTAATAATTCTTCTTTCGGAAATGTTGGAGTTGCAGACGTTCAGGAGTTACAGGAGTTGCAGACGTTAGTTCTATTAGCTACATTTAACAACTGCGCTAAAAGTATCGTCTGTAACTCCTGCAACTCCTGAACTCCTGAACTCCACAACTTCAAGAATATTTTATGATTCATTCGTGTTCATTCATGCCCATTCGTGTAGCGCCGCAGGCGAAAAAAAGTCCGTGTCAGTCCGTGGCAAAGAAAAAGTAGCGCTGACCAGCGGCTGGCATCCCTGTCAGTCATCTATCGCACCTTCGGTGCTTTTCCCTTGTCACTAATAAACATTTATGAATCATTAAATGCACATTCGTGTAGCGCCGCAGGCGAATACAACGAGAGAAAAAGGAAGAAAAGGAGCGTGATTACCGGAAGATGAGGGTGGCGAGGCGGTGAGTGTCGAACACCTCGGCGGCGGCCTGCTGCAGCTGCTGTGGCGTGAGGGCGTCGATGTCCTGACAGAGATGGTTGACGTCCTTTGGCCGATGCAGATGGAGATACGTGCGGGCCATGTCGAGGGCGTAGCTCTCGCGGTTGTCTGCCGCCACGCCAATCTGGCCTTTTATCTGCTGCTTGGCGGCGGCAAGCTGTCGGTCGGTGAGCGGCTGTCGCACCAGCTGGTGCAGTTCGTGCTTCACCATGCGCAGGCATTTCTCCACATCGTCGGGGTCGCAGCCGAAATAGGTGCACCACAATCCGGTGTCGCTATAGGAAACCATCGAGCTTTCCACCGTGTAGACGAGTCCGTTTCGCTCGCGCAGGGCGACGTTCAGACGGGCATTCATGCCCGGTCCGCCCAGCAGGTTGTTGAGCAGATAGAGCGGCAGACGGAGAGGATGGTCGAAGGGGAAGGCACGGGTGCCGAGCATGACATGGGCCTGGTGGGTGGATTTGTTGAAAATGATAACCTCCCCCAACCCCTCCGAAGGAGGGGAGTTCAAAGAGGCGGAGGGAATCTCCACCAAGCCCTCAAGGGGGACCTCCCCCAACCCCTCCGAAGGAGGGGAGTTCAATGAGGCGGAGACCTCCCCCAGCCCCTCCGAAGGAGGGGAGTTCAAAGAGGCGGAGACCTCCCCCAGCCCCTCCGAAGGAGGGGAGTTTAATGAGGCGGAGGGGGGGGGCATTTGAGAAGGTGTAGACGGGGGATTGGGGGTGGTCTTCTCCAACTGGCGGAGAAGACGGGGGAAGGAGAGGTCGCCGGAAGCGAAGAAGACGGCGTTGGAAGGTTGGTAGTAGCGGCGGGTGAAGGCGAGGGCATCGGCCGTGGTGAACGAACGGACGCGCTCGGCAGTGCCCAGAATATTATGGCCCAAAGGATGGCCCGAGAAGCAATAATTCTCGATTTCATCGAAGATAAGCTCTGCTGGTGAGTCGTTGTAGCTCTCAATCTCGTCGCAGATGACCTCCACTTCGCGGTCGATTTCCTGCTGCGGATAGACGCTGCGGAAGACGAGGTCGGAGAGCAGTTCCACGGCGCGTGGCAGGTGCTCCTTCAGAATGGCGGCGTAGAACACGGTGTCTTCCTTGTTGGTGAACGCATTCAGGTCGCCGCCCACGCGCTCCAGTCGGTTCAGTATCTGCATGGCCGAGCGCGTCTGGGTTCCCTTGAAGCTGACGTGCTCGCAGAAATGTGCCAGCCCTTCCTGACCCGGTTTCTCGTGGCGCGACCCTGCTCCGATGGCGAATCCGCAATACACCACCTGCGCATCCGACGGCAGGTGGATGACGCGAAGCTGGTTGGGCAGGGTGGCGGTATTGTAGAGGGGTTGCGGGTTCATGTGGCTACTTGTTTCCTCAATAGGGCGAAATGTTGTTCAGTTCGCCTATCTTGCCCTCCACCACGGGCGTGGTGAAGAGTCGTTGCAGGTCGGTTGTGGTGACGGAGGTCTGCGGATGGAAGTCGGCAGAGAGCATATATTGGCAGATGCTGCTGTAGAGCTGGCGCGCCTCGGCATACTGCTGCAGCTGGTCGAGGGGCGACATGCAGACGAGCAGCTTGCCCTTGCCCACGGCGAATTCGAACACGAGACCGAGCTTATGGTTGCGCTCAATGTTGTCGATGACCTGAACGATGGGGCGGTATTTCGGTGCGGTGTTGTCGAGCATGAACGGCCGCGAGGCCTTGATCATGGGGAACCACTGCCACGAGGTGTGCATGTCGGTGGGGAAGTCGCGGAAGATGGGGTGCGCGGGGTCGGTGAGCAGACCAAGTGTGCCGGGCGACACGGGCTTCTTGTTGTTCTCGCTGATGGTCTTGAACATGCGGTAGTTCCAGTAGTCCGTCTGGAAGAGTCCGCCCACGGTGAGGCTCTTCAGCTCGGTGCTGTCGGGCATCAGGAGCACGCTCTTGCCGCTGTCGAGGTTGCGGAAGAGGGCGTCGTCCACATGGTGGGCCACCACGATGGCGTCCTTGCCAGACTTTGTCGAGACCACGGTGTTGGCGGGGAACACCCACAGGGGATACGTGTTGGTGAAGGGCTTCTGCGTGTCCTTATTATAATAGGTACGGAGTTCGAGCGTCACCTTCTGTGCCTTGGCGATGCCGGCGGTGTTGACGCTGATGGTCCCGATGTCGGTCAGCCCGTGGCTCTGCTTCGCTATGGGCAGGGTGCCCTGACTCAGCACCGTTCCGTCGGTGGCTTTCACCAGCCAGTCCAGGTGTCCTTCGTTCCAGGCATAGTCGCCGATGGACTCGGCGTAGTTGGCCAGCTGTATGCGTCCGGTGAGCGGCTCGTCGTTGGTGAAACAGAACTTCGAGGCCTCGAACAGCGGCACGATGGGCGAGCAAAAACCCCTGAATTCATCGGGCGTGATGAGCCCTTTCGACTCCATGAATGCGTCGAGCACCCCCACGTAGGCCGACCCCTGTCCGGGGTAGTCTTGCAGGTCGAGCAGCTGGAATCCGCCAAAGCCCGGCGTGCGGAGGTCCATCTCGATGTCGGCCTTGTAGAGCTGCATGCTCCACAGACCGGAAGCCTTGTGGAACGCGTCGGCCTGATCGGCCATGCCCGCCTGTTCGAGTCGCGAGCGGAACACCTCCATGTTGTAGGGATAGAGCACACCACGGTATTTCTGAATCTCGCGGTAGTCGGGATAGGTCTGGAACTGCGCCGTCTCGTGGCTTATCACGGGAACGGTCAGTCCCTTGATGCCTTCGCTGAAGTTCATCACCGAGTTGGGGTAGCTGCTGTTGAGGAGTCCGCCGTCGTAGGTGTCGGCAAACGAGAACGAGCCCCTCGTGTGCGTGTTGAATTTTCCCCACTCTTCGCCGCCGTTGCGGCAGGTGGTGAAGTAGTCCATTCCCTCTTTCCATCCCTGATAGCCCAGGTAATAGTTGGAGCCGAAGGTGTAGAGCTTCTGTGGCGCCATCTTCCGGAAATGGTCGACAAAGGTCTTCATGGTGGGAATGTCGCCCCAGAGCTCGTTGCCGAGGGCCATCATCACGAACGAGGGGTGGTGGCCATACTGGCGGATGATGTTCTGTCCCTCCTTCATGAGGAACAGCATAAGTCGCTTGTCGTCCTTGTTGAAGTCGCCCCAGAACGGCAGTTCGGGCTGCAGGTAGATGCCTTCAATGTCGGCGGCAGTGAAGCATTGCTCGGGCGGGCACCATGAGTGGAAGCGCACGTGATTGATGCCATAGCCCTTGCAAATCTGGAAGTATCGGCGCCATTCATCGACGTCGGTAGGCACATAACCCTTCATCGGGAAGACGCAGGCATCGTGCTTGCCACGCAGGAAGGTGGTGTTGCCGTTGACGCAGAACTGCGTGCCGCGCGTGGTGAAGTCGCACAGTCCGAAGGCCTTCTCTGCGATGTCGCTGTTTCCCACACTCACGACGATGCGGTAAAGAGTGGGGTGGAACTCGCTCCAGCGCTCCAGTCCGTCGTCCTGGAGACTCACCCTGACGCGCACCGACTGCTGCTTGGTCTTCTTCAGGGTGCTTGACGAGAGGAGGATGCCCTGCTCGCTGCCCCATGGCGCCAGATAGAACTCCACGTCGGTGTCCTTGTTCATCTTGCCGCAGATTTCGGCCGTGACCACTATCTCGTGGCGCTCGGCGCTACTCTCTATGAAGATGTCGCTGACGTAGACCTGCGGCCTCATCTCGATGTAGAAGTCGCCGACGATGCCGTTCCAGTTGGTCTGGGTGTCCTCGGTGTACGCGTGCGAGTTGCTGACCACCTGTGGCGGCACAGCCTGGTCGCTGTTGTCTATCATGATGGTGAGTTCCTGCCGCTTGCCGTGTTTGATGTATGGCGTGAGGTCATATTCCTGCGGCGTGGAGATATTGTCGCTGCTGCCCACCTCTTTTCCGTCCACATAGACGGTCGACGGCTTCGTGCGCTCCATGTGGAGAATGTAGCTGAAGCCCTTCAGCGATAAGGGGATGGTGAAGGTTCTTCTGTACCATGCGCGTCCCACATAGCTGTGGAGGCGCGTCAGGTGGGTGGTCTCGTCCTTGCGCTGCGGCTCCATGCCCTTGCCGTTGGTGTCGGTGGTGCCCGGCAGTTCGATTTTGTCGTTCAGCGCACTTGCGGGAGTGAGCGTTCGCTGGGGGTCGAGGGCAAAGTTCCAGGTGCCGACCAGCGGGTAGTGATAGTGCATGACGCGCTGGGCTGAAAGACTGGTTGCCAGCAGCGCAAATGTCAGAATCAGAAGGTTTCTTTTCATGATAGCATGTATTTGGCCGCAAAGATACGAACTATTTTTTGAAAAACCCGCACGACAAGGGAATAAAGTTCTAGCGCACACATATTAGGGAAGGCTAAGCGTACGAAGCGGCACCGCCGCTTCCACACAACCGCTGCGGCCCGTTTCGTTGAAAAAAAACGCCGTTTCGAAGAAAAATCTTTACCGGAAAGAAACTTTTCCCTACCTTTGCCGTGCAATTACGCAAACAACAGAAAAGGAAAGGAAACGATATGAAAAAAGCATTGCCAATGGCCTTGATGCTGGCAGCCAGTGCGCCGGCCCTGGCCTACGACTATCCCTATCTCACCGTGCATACCGCCGAAGGACAGACGGTTGCGCTGAGCGTAGAACAACTGGAACTGACCATCGCCGACGGAAAACTGGTGGCCATCAACAAACAGGGGGAGCAGACCTTTGAACTGGGCGCTCTCGACAGCATGTACTTCTCC
>OCTW011367733.1_pt1 | contig 39706 bp, 26 predicted proteins | sample 1539671 | NCBI WGS metagenome assembly OCTW01 (sample SAMN02144230, study PRJEB22623) | gut metagenome | biome: sheep rumen | host: Ovis aries | place: New Zealand
ATTTTAATGACATTCCATAATATAGGTTGTTCAGTACAAATATTAAAAGGATGAACTGCAAAATAAATAATAATATTTTCAGAATAATAAATTAATTTAAAGAAATACCAGTAAATTAAAAATGAAACAATGGAAAAAATAATAGAAAAAATAAATCGTTTAAAATAAATCATTATTAAAATCCTTTTGCTTTTTATTTAATTTTGAACCTTGTAAATTATGAAAGATAAAAATCTCAAAAAAAGTATAAATTGAATAAAAAGTAATAAAAAAATTGATAATAAATAATAATAAAAAAACATTGTTTAGAATTTGAATAAAAATCACACTCCTTTACATGGAAAATAATATAACAAAATTTAAAAAATGTCTATACTTTTTAAGAAAAATATGGTAAAATGACAAAGGTTCTTAAATTACAACAAAAATCGACAGCTAAAATGAACAAAATATAATAAAACAGGAGGAATTAAAATGAAGTTCAGTAAAGATACAAAAATTGGAGACCTATTAGAAAAAGCTCCAGAAAAAGCAGATATATTAATTCAAGCAGGAATGCATTGCTTAGGATGTTTAGCATCACAAGTAGAAACATTAGAAGAAGCATGTGCTGTACATGGAATAGATGTTAATGAAGTTGTTGATGAATTAAATAAAGAAGAGTAGCACAAAAGATGCATAATTAAGATTTTTATTATGCATCTTATTATATACTAAAATTATATATTATATAAAGTTAAAAACAACTTCTTATAATAAAAAAATGATCTTATCTTATGTTTTATGGAATAGAAATGCTTAAAAAATTCACAAATTTTCCAAAATTTGTTGACAAACTAAAAAAAATGTTGTAAACTATAAAAGCAGTCGCAAGTGAGCGAAAGTACACCTTATGGGTCATTAGCTCAGGTGGTAGAGCACTTGACTTTTAATCAAGTTGTCCGCGGTTCGAATCCGCGATGGCTCACCAATAAAAGATACCAAGAGTTTAAGTAATCTTAAATTCTTGGCAATTTAATATGGCCCCTTGGTCAAGCGGTTAAGACATCGCCCTTTCACGGCGGAGACATGGGTTCAATTCCCGTAGGGGTCACCAAATTATATGCCACTTTAGCTCAGATGGTAGAGCAACTGACTTGTAATCAGTAGGTCGCCCGTTCGATTCGGGCAAGTGGCTCCAAAGTAAAAAGCTTATAAATAGTATTTTATAAGCTTTTTTTATATAAATACGAAAGTTCTGTGAACTTCCAATTATATAAAAGTTTCGCTAATAAATAATACATCATGCTGGTTTTTACAATATATAAATTTAAAAAATAAAATAATTTTGTTAGCAATACACAATTAATATAAAGGAGAAAAATAAGATGCCAAAAACAATAATAGTAACAGGTGGCTCAAGAGGAATAGGCGCAAGTATAGTAACACTTCTTGTGAAAGAAGGATATAACATAGTTTTAAACTATAATAAATCAAAAGAAATAGCAAATAAAATGAAAAAGGAATTCACAGAAAAAGGATATAATGTGGAAATCTTTAAAGCAGATGTTTCAAAAAGAGAAGAAGTTAAAAAATTGGTAGAATTTACAATAAATAAATTTGGAAAAATAGATGTACTAATAAATAATGCAGGAATAACACAAACTAAACTATTTACAGACATAACACAGCAAGATTGGAATAATATGATAAATACAAATTTGAATTCTGTATTTTATATGTCACAAGAAGTAATTCCATATATGATACATGAAAAAGAAGGATTAATTATAAATATTTCATCAATATGGGGAATGACAGGAGCATCATGTGAAGTACATTATAGTGTAGCTAAAGCAGGGGTTGATGCAATGACAAAATCTTTGGCAAAAGAGCTTGGACTATCAAATATTAGAGTGAATAGTATTGCACCAGGGATTATAGATACTGATATGAATAAATATTTATCAAAAGAAGAATTAAAAGAAATAGAAAAAGAAATACCGCTTGGAAAAATTGGGAGTACATTAGATATTGCCAAATGTGTTAAATGGTTAATTGAAGACAATTACACAACAGGACAGATAATTTCAATAAATGGTGGTTGGAATATATAATAAAAAAACGAATTACATTTTTGGTAATTCGTTTTTACGAAAGATTTTTTATTAAGGATTTATCATAAGTTTACTAATTTTCATCATTTATTTTTCTCTTGTAATTTCCGGAAACAATCTTTGGTACATATTTAATTATTTTGTAAATTGCAAGTTTTATTTTTTTTCCCCATATATAAGATTTTCTTAAACCTTTATGCATTTGCATTTTGTTTTCACTTGTAACGACTAAAGCTGTATTTTCGGGGTTAGTCTCATCAACAGAATCGATTTTTTCATCATCTTTATCATCAGCCCCTTCTTCTTGAGTTTCTATAGTGAAAATAAAATTTTGTCCAAAATTATTATCCCATTCGTCATTTTCATTCTTATAACATAAATTTAATGTTCCATCGCCAACAATTTTAATTTCACATTGAAATCCAAGTTCAGTTTTTTCCATTTCAACATCATTTACATAATCCCAATTTTCACCAAAACCATAGTGTAAATAGACTTTTTCTGAACCTTTTTGAAATAAATAGCCAACATAAGAAATTTTAACAGTTTCGCCTTTAACTATTCGATCTGTATTGAAAAATATATTTTTAATTAATTCCATTTTAATCTCTCCTCTTATCTTTTGAAATCATGATATATAAAATTATTTACTAGCAATGTGAACTTTTCCAACAATATAAAAATCAGTATTCTCTGACAACCAAATATCACTATATTTTTTGTTGTCGGCTCTTAAAACTAAAGCATCTTTGCGAATAATGAATCTACGGACATAAAAATTACCATTATATTTAAATAATCCAATATCTTTGTTTTTTAAAGGAACATTCATCTCCAAAAAAACATAAGAATCTTTTGCAACTGTAGGATCCATCACATCATCTTGAATTTTTATTGCAAGAGATGCATAAGGAATATCTGCAGGACAATCTATGAAATTAGAATAAGAATCTATTGCAAGTACCTTATTATATGAAAGATGGTTAAGCATTTTACATCTTTCGTCATCTTCTGTGATTTTTTTATCGTAAAGTGAAGTAATAATTGTATAAGGAATGCCTAAATTTTTTGCAAGAATTTTTAATGTTTTATGACTAGGCGACCTTTCTCCTTTTTCAATGTGTGTAATATGCCCAATATTAACTTCTGAATTTCTTGCAAGACTTGCCTTAGTAATACCGTTTTTCTTTACGAACTTTTGATAGCATATGCCCTAACATGAAGGAACCTCTTTCTACAATATTTGCCATTATTATACACAAAGAAAAATAATTTGTCTACAAGTAAATGAAATATTACAAAAATGTAATATTTGTAATATTGCTAAAATAAAATTGTTATGATAGTATTTAAATAGATAGGAGAAAACTATGCCAAGAATAAGAATGAGAAAAAGAAAAAATAAAAATAAAAATAAAAATAAAATAAATAATAAACAGCTAGTAACAATTTTAGCAATAGCTTTTTCATGTTTGTTTTTTTCTATTATATTTTCAATTTTAAATATAGGAAACAAAAAAATAATTAAAAATGTAAAAATAGGGACAATAGATGTATCAGGACTTTCAAGAGAAGAAGCAAAAGAAAAAATAGAAAAATGGAAAAATGAAATAGCAACAAAAAAAATAACTGCAAGGTATGAAAACTATGAAGAAACAATAAATGTGAAGGAATTTGAAAATGAAATAAATGTAGATAATTTAGTAAAACAAGCATGTGAAGTTGGAAGGAAAGGAAATATTGTAAAAAATAATTATGAAATATTACATACACTAATTTTTTCAAAAAAAATAGATACAAATATAGAAATAGACGAAAATAAAATAAATAAAGAAATAAAAGAAATAAATTCTAAAATACCAAATGCAATGGAACAAAGTGACTATTATATAGAAGAAGATAAACTAATAATAAAAAAAGGTAAAATTGGAAATCAGGTTGCAAAAGAAGAATTTAATAAAAAAATTTCAGACACGATAAATAGTGAAAATAAAACAATTGAAATACCAGTAAAAAAAGAAGAGCCACAAGAAATAAATATAGATGAAATTTATAAGGAAACATATAAAGAAGCTCAAAATGCATCAATAGAAGGAAATCCAGTGAAGGTAACACCAGAGGTAATCGGAGTGGACTTTGCAATAACAATAGAAGATGCAAAGAAATTGTTGCAAGAAGAACAGGAAGAGTGCATCATCCCACTAAAAATTACATATCCAGAAATAACACTTGCAAGTTTAGGAAAAGAAGCATTTCCTCAGCTACTTGGACAATATTCGACAACATACAGTACAGAAAATGAAAATAGAGTTACCAATTTACAACTTGCATCTGAAAAAATAAATGGAACAATAATTTTACCAGGAGAAACTTTTTCATATAATAAAATAGTTGGAGAAAGAACCATAGAAAAAGGATACAAAGAAGCAGCAGTATATGCAGGAGGCAAAGTAGTAGATGGAATTGGTGGAGGAATTTGTCAATTGTCATCAACATTATATAATGCAGTTTTATATGCAAATTTGGAAGTAACAGAAAGAAGCAATCATAGATTTTTAACATCTTATGTATCTGCAGGGAGAGATGCTACAGTATCATGGGGCACAATAGATTTTTGCTTCAAAAATACAAGAAAATACCCAATAAAAATAGTAACAATTGTTAAAAATGGAGTAGTCACAACAAGTATCTATGGAATAAAGGAAGAAAAAGAATATGAAATATTAATAGAAAGCAATGTAGTAGAAACGATACCCTATTCAACAACATATGTAAAAGATAAATCACTAAAGGAAGGACAGGAAGTAATAAGGCAATATGGAGCAAATGGGGCAAAAAGTGAAACATATAAAATAGTAAAAGATAATGAAACAATTATTTCAAGAACATTACTTTCAAGTGATACATATAGTCCATTAGAAAGAATCATAAAAAAATCAGTAAGTACAGCTGAAACAAGTAGTCAAGCAGAAAATGAAAAAACAAGTGTATTAAACGAAATAAATCCAGAATTATTAGAACAAATTAAAGAATTAGATTAAAATTGAGGCACCAAATTGTCTCAATTTTAATTGCTTTTTATAGTTTTTAACAACGAATTATTGACAAAAAACAAATAAAAGCGTATAATAAAAATCATCTAAAAATGCACCATTAGCTCAGCTGGTAGAGCAGCTGACTCTTAATCAGAAGGTCCGGGGTTCGAAACCCCGATGGTGCACCATAAATATTTTTAAAATATAAACCAAAAAAGTAGAGCTAACAGTTTGAATAATGTTAGCTCTTATGTTATATTTATATTATAGCATAAGAAAAAATGGAGAAAAGAAAAATAAAAACGGAGTTTTAGTTTAAGAATAAAAAAATATTTAAATTATTACTTAATATTAAAAAAATAATATAAAAGAAATGGTGATAGAATGGAAAATAAAAATGATTGGGACGAACTTGAAAAATGGCAAAATAGAAAAGAAGCAGAAGAAATAGAAAAATATGGAATGAAGATTTCCGAAGATGATAAAATAAAAGGCAGGAAAAAGGTAGAAAAATTAAGTAAAAATATAAGAAAAATTGGAATTTCTTTAAGAACATTAGGAATTATTATTCTAATAATTGTATGTTTAATTGTAGGTTTTGTTTTATATTTAATAAACTACAACATACAAAATAGAACAAATATAAATGCCAAAAAGACTGTTGAAACCATGTACAACATAAAAGTAAAAACAATAGATGAACAACTAAATGAACATAAAAATAAAGGAAAATATATTTTTGAAACAAAAGAAGAACCAATAATAAGATTTGTTGCAATAAAAGAATATGGAAGTCTAAAAGAAGATTATAATAAAAGAGCACAAAAATATTACTTTGAAAAATGGAATAATGAAAATAAAAAATATTTTAAAATAAATGAAAGCGAAGAAAATGGACTACTTTCATATGAAATATATGTAGATTTGAATGATTTTGATAATTTTGATGATGCTGTTAATAAAATAATTGAATTTGCAAATTTTTGTGGAGATAATTTTGAACCATGGTGGAATATTTATATAAAAGATAATGAAAACAGAATATATTTATATTCATTAGGTACAACGCCAGAAGAAGTATTAAAAAATGTAAAAAAAAGATATAATTCATTTCATGAAAAAAATGATTTAACAAATCAATAAAATGTGGATAAATTTTACACAAAATTTGCCAAATATAGGAAGCATATTTGCAAAAATAAAAACTATAAATTATAATGGAAAAGAATGCTATATTATTAAAAGATTTACATCATCATCTTTAACTTTTGAAGGCACAGAAACATACATAGAAAAATCAGGCTATAAATTAAATTTAAATTGTAATGGAGAATAGTATGGAAAACGAAAAAGAGCGTTTTGAAAAAATAAATATGGCTGGAATTATTGGAATACTTGGGAATATTTTACTTTTAATTCTGAAAGCAACAACAGGTTTTTTATTTAAAAGTCAAGCAATGATTGCAGATTCAATGAACAGTGCAGGAGATATTTTTTTGTCAATAATGACAACGATAGGAAATAGAATTGCAAGCATGCCAAGTGATACAAACCATAATTTAGGCCATGGAAAAGCTGAATATATTTTTTCAATGTTTATTTCTATAGCAATGGTATTAGTTGCCGCAAAATTATTATTTGATGATATATCAAATTTAATAAAACACGAGAATGAAATTACATTTTCGTGGCTATTAGTAGTAGCAGCTATTATAACAATAGCAATAAAATTAAGCATGTTTATATATACATATATTCAATCAAAAAAGTATAAAAGCATTTTACTAGAAGCAAATATGAAAGATCACAGAAATGATGTAATAGTTGCAACATTTACCTTAATTTCAATAATAGCATCAAAATTTGGTTATGGGACGATAGATGATGTTGTTGGAATTGGAATTTCAGCATGGATTGCATACACAGGAGTAAAAATATTTATCGAGAGTTATGATATTTTAATGGATAGAAGCATAGATGAGGACACAAAAAACAAAATAATAGAAATAGTAGAAAAATATCCAGAGATAAAAAAATATAATCATTTAAATTCCTCTCCTGTAGGAATAAAATATATGATATCAATATCAATATTTGTAGATGGAAATATGTCAACATTTGCGAGCCATGAAATAGCAAATAAATTAGAAAAAGAAATAACAGAATTGAATAATATACAATTAACAATAGTACATGTAAATCCAATTTAAGATATGAAGTTGACAAATATGTTATAATGAAAAGTAAAATAAGGTATGAAGGATTAAAAATAATTACATTTCAACTAAATCTATGCCTTAGGAAGGGAATGAGATAAATTATGAATGAAATAGAATTAAATGTAGCAGGAATGCATTGCTTAGGATGTGAAAATAGAATAAAAAATACAGTAAAAACAATAGATGGAATAAAAGAAGTAGAAGCCAATTATGAAACAGGAAAAGTAAAAATTACTTCAAAAAAAGAAATAAATATAAATCAAGTAAAAGAAAAAATAGAAAATTTAGATTTTAAAGTTGTAGATTAAAATATTTTTATATAATAGGAAATTCAGTATGACCTTCATATTATATAAATGAAAATTCGTTATATAAAAATATAACGAATTTTTAATGTTAAATAAATTAAAAAATAGGAAGAGATTAAACAAATAGATTAATTTTTTAAACCAGATTTGTGATGTAAAGAAGGAATGATAGAAAAATGAAAAAAACAATTTTAAATATTGAAGGAATGACATGCTCTGCATGTTCAAATGGACTAGAAAAATATTTAAATAAACAAAAAGGAATTAAACAAGCAAATGTAAATTTAGTAATGGCACAAGCATCTATAGAATTTGAAGATAACTTAACAATAAAAGACCTAAATAAATTTGTAGAAGAAGCAGGATTTAAAAGCCTTGGAGAAAAAAATGACAAGAAACAAAATAAAAATTCATTAAAAACAATAATTTTATTTGCAATATTAGCAATAATTTTAATGTATATTTCAATGGGGAAAATGATAGGCCTACCAATACCACAAATTTTAAACAAAATGGTTCACCCAAAAATCTATGTTACATTTGAAATAATAATTACAATTTTATTTTTAATATGGGGAGCAGACATAATAAAAAATGGAATAAAAAACATAATACATAAAATGCCAAACATGGATTCACTTGTAGGAATTGGTGTGATAATAAATTTTGCATATAGCTTATATAATGCAATTTTAGTATACAAAAATCAAACGGAATATATTTACAATCTATATTTTGAATCATCTGCTATGATAATACTATTTATAAAAATAGGAAGATACATAGATAAAAAAAATAAGGCAAAAGCAGTAGATACAATTAAAAATTTAGTAACAATAACACCTAAAAATGGCATTATTTTAAAAGATGGAGAAGAAAAAACTGTTACAATAAATGAAATTCGAAAAGGTGATATTGTAATATGTAAGCCTGGAGAAAAAATAGCTGTAGATGGAACTATAGTTAAAGGAATAACACATACAGATGAGTCTTTTTTAACAGGAGAGAGTAAGCCAGTAAGTAAAAAAATAGGTTCAAAAGTAATGGCAGGAAGTATAAATTATGATGGGTATATAGAATATGAAGCAGAGAAAATAGGAAAAGATTCAAGCATTTCACATATTGTAGACTTAGTAGTAGAAGCAACAAATACAAAAGCTCCAATTGCAAGACTTGCAGATAAAATAAGCGGATATTTTGTGCCAACTATATTTATAATTTCAATATTATCATTTATTATAAATTTAATAATTACAAAAAATATTACAGAGGCAGTACTTGCACTTGTTAGTGTGCTTGTAGTTGCATGCCCTTGTGCCCTTGGACTTGCTACACCACTTGCAATGGTAGTTTCAATAGGAAATGCAAGTAAAAAAGGAATTATTGTAAAATCAAGTGAGACACTAGAGGCAATTAATCATATAGATACAATAGTATTTGATAAAACAGGAACATTAACAAAAGGAGAACTTTCAATAGTAGATGGAGAATATTCTGAAGAAAATTTAAAGATTTTACAATCAATAGAGAAAAAATCAAATCATCCACTTGCAAAGAGTATTTGTAAAAATATAAAAAAATTATATGAAGTAGAAGATTTCGAAGAAATAGCAGGAAAAGGAATAAAAGCAAAAGTCGAAGGAAAAACATATTTTGTGGGAAATAAAAAAATAGTAGCAGAAAATAATATAAAAAATAAATATGAAGAAAAAGAAAATGAATATGCAAAAAAAGGGGAAAGCATAGTGTATTTATGTAGTGCAGAGAAAACTCTTGCAATACTTGGATTAGCAGATAGTATAAAAGAAGAAACAATATACACAATAGAAAAATTAAAGAATATTCCAAAAGATGTTATAATGCTTACAGGAGATAATGAAGTAACAGCAAACGCAATAGCACAAAAAATAGGAATAGAAAAAGTTTACAGCAATGTAAGTCCAGATGGAAAACTAGAAAAAATAAAAGAATTAAATAAAAATAAGAACTGTGCGATGATTGGAGATGGAATAAATGATAGCCCAGCACTTAAAGCTGCAACAGTTGGAATAAGTGTAGCCAATGGAACAGATATAAGTGCAGATTCTTCAGATATAATGCTTTTAAACGACAATATGGAAAAAATACATGATATATTTATTATAGGAAATAGAACGATAAAAATAATAAAAGAAAATTTATTTTGGGCATTATTTTATAATATTTGTATGATACCACTTGCCACAGGACTATTACCAATTAAACTAAATCCAATGATTGCAAGTTTAGCAATGACACTTAGCAGTCTAACGGTTGTACTTAATAGTTTAAGACTAAGGAAATAGAAGATTACTATTTAATAAAAATAAAAATATAACTAAATCGAAGCGACGCAAAAGAGTAGTTATATTTTTATTTTTTGTTCAAATGCCTTTTAGTAGAAGATATTTTTAAAATTTATTGAATTTAAAAATATGTTGTGCTATACTTTAGGTGACAAAAAGAAAAATTAAATAATATAAAAATAGTAGAAAAGGAGGGAAAAAGATATGGAGCACTTAAAAGATATATTAAAGAAAACCGGTTGGACATCAATAATTGAATCTTTAATATTTATTGCATTAGGCATAATACTTGCATGGAAGCCAGACCAAGTTATGGCAATAATTGCTTATATAATTGGAATAGTATTTATCGTTATAGGAATTATAAAAATGATAAACTATGTACAGGACAAAGGCAAGAGCGATCTATTCAATTATGAATTAGTATATGGAATAATGTCAATAGTTATAGGAATTCTTGTAATGGCCTACAACAGTTCAATAAGTAAAATGTTTGGAATAATTATTGGACTTTGGATTATATACAGTGCAGTAGTAAGGGCAAGTTCTGCATTAAAATTAAGGGCATTAAGTTCAAACATCTGGATTTACACACTTATAATTGCAATTGTAATGTTTATATGTGGATTATATGTCACATTAAATCAAAGTGTAATAGTAACAACAATTGGAATTATAATGATAGTATATGGAATAATGGATATTGCAGAAAATATTATATTTTTAAAAAATGTTAAGCAATTATAAAAAGTAAAAAGAGACTTATTAGTCTCTTTTTTATGATTACAAAATTATTATATAGTAATAATATATGCCAAAATAAGCGCTAAAGCCTTGAAAAAAAAGAAAAAATTTTATATAATTGCAAGGACAATTATAACAAAAATTAAATTTTTAGAAATAAATAAATGCTTAAAGAAAGGATTGAGAAAAATGTTAAATGCAGTTGGAGTTACAATAAGATTTGGTAAACGAACATTATTTGAAAATGTAAATATAAAATTTAATAGAGGCTGTTGCTATGGAATTATAGGAGCAAATGGTGCAGGAAAATCGACATTTTTAAAAGTTTTATCTGGAGAACTTGAGCCAAGCAAAGGAGAAGTTACAAAGGAAAAAACAGAGAGAATTTCAATTTTAAAACAGGACCATTTTGCTTATGAACAATATTCTGTAATGGATACAGTAATAATGGGAAACCAAGAATTATATAACATTATGAAAGAAAAAGATGCAATATATGCAAAACCAGATTTTAATGAAGAAGATGGAATGAAAGCTGCAAAATTAGAAGAAAGATTTGCAGATTTAAATGGGTGGAATGCAGAATCTGATGCTGCTCAACTTCTAAATGAACTAGGAATAGACTCAGAAAAGCATTATAAACAAATGAGTGAAATAGAAGCTAAAGAAAAAGTTAAAGTTCTTCTTGCACAAGCATTATTTGGAAATCCAGATATATTACTATTAGATGAACCAACAAACGACTTGGATATGAAGACAATAGCATGGCTTGAGGAATTTTTAATTAACTTTGAAAACACTGTAATAGTAGTATCTCATGATAGATATTTTTTAAATAAGGTATGTACGCATATTTGTGATGTAGATTTTGGACAAATAAAATTATACCCAGGGAACTACGATTTCTGGTATGAATCAAGTCAACTTTTAGCAAAGCAAATGAAAGAAGCAAACAAGAAAAAAGAAGAAAAAATAAAAGAATTGCAGGCATTTATTGCAAGATTCAGTGCAAATGCTTCAAAATCTAAACAAGCAACATCAAGAAAAAAATCACTAGAAAAAATTGAACTAGATGAAATAAAACCATCAAATAGAAGATATCCATACATAGACTTTAAGCCAGATAGAGATCCAGGAAAAGAAATATTAAAAGTAAAGAATATTTCAAAAACAGTAAATGGAGAAAAATTGCTAGATAATATTTCATTTACGGTTAAAGAAAAAGACAAAATTGCAATTCTTGCTGATAATGAAAATGCAAAAACAGTATTATTTCAAATAATATCAGGAGAATTAGAACCAGATGAAGGACAAATAGAATGGGGAACAACAATTACAAATACATATTTCCCAAAAGACAACAATTATTTATTTACAGAAGATATGACAATAACAGACTGGCTTAGACAATATTCAAAAGACTCAGATGAAACCTATGTTAGAAGCTTTTTAGGAAGAATGCTATTTTCGGGAGAAGAAGCATTAAAATATGTAAAAGTCCTATCAGGTGGAGAAAAAGTAAGATGTGTTCTTTCAAAAATGATGTTATCTGGTGCAAATTTCTTAATAATGGATGAACCAACGAATCACTTAGATATGGAAAGTATTACAGCACTAAATGAAGGAATGAAAAAATTCACAGGAAATATAATTTTTACATCACATGATCATCAACTTACTCAAACAGTTGCAAACAGAATAATAGATATAAAAGAAAATAAAGTAGTTGATAGAGAGATAACATACGATGAGTATTTAGATCTAGAATAAAAAGATAAATAAGAGCAGTTAGGAAGGAAATGAAATTAAAATGAATATTACAAAAATAATAGCAGAAGAATTAAATGTAAAGACAAGCCAGGTAGATTCTGCTGTTAAATTAATTGATGAAGGAAATACAATTCCATTTATTGCAAGATATAGAAAAGAAGCAACTGGAGGACTTTCAGATGAGCAATTAAGAAATTTGGGTGAAAGACTTACATATTTAAGAAATTTGGAAACACGAAAACAAGAGGTAGCAACTTCAATAGAAGGACAGGGAAAACTTACAGATGAAATAGTAATTGCACTGGAAATGGCAAAAACACTATCTGAAGTAGAAGATATATATAGACCGTACAAACAGAAAAAGAGAACAAGAGCAACTATTGCAAAAGAAAAAGGGCTAGAACCGCTTGCAAATATCATTTATTTACAAAAGGAAAAAGAGCCAATAGAAAATATAGCAGAAAAATATGTAAATGCAGAAAAAGAAGTAAAAACAGTTGAGGACGCAATAACAGGTGCACTAGATATAATTGCAGAAAATATATCAGATAATGCAAAGTATCGAAAGAAAATAAAGAGACTAATTTACAGAGAAGCAAATATAGAAACAAAGGCCTCAAAGCCAGATGAAAAATCAAATTATGAAATGTATTACGATTTTTCAGAAAAAGTAAATAAAATACCAAGTCATAGAATACTTGCAATAAATAGGGGAGAAAAAGAAGAATTTCTTAAGATAAAAATAGTTAAACCACAAGAAAAAGTTCTTGAAATAATAGAAAAAGATATAATTCAAGGGAACACTCAATTTACTAAGTACTTAAAAGATACAATTTTTGATAGTTGGCAAAGACTAATTGAACCATCAATAGATAGAGAAATTCGATCAGACCTTACGGAAAAGGCAGAAGAACAAGCCATAAAAGTATTTGGACAAAATGCAAAACAATTATTGCTTGCTGCTCCTTTGCAAGGCTTAACAGTGATTGGATTTGACCCTGCATATAGAACAGGATGCAAAATTGCAGTAATAGATGAAACTGGTAAATTATTAGATACAACGACGATTTATCCTACAGAACCACAAAATGATGTAGATGGAGCAAAAAAGACTTTAATAAATTTAATTTCAAAATATAATGTAGATATGTTCGCAATAGGAAATGGAACAGCATCTCGTGAATCTGAAGCATTTGTTGCAGATGTTATAAAAGAAGTAAAAGAAAAATATGAAAAAGAAGTGCATTATGCAATAGTGTCAGAAGCGGGAGCATCGGTATATTCAGCCTCTAAACTTGCAACAGAAGAATATCCAGATATAAATGTTTCTTTAAGGGGAGCAATTTCAATAGCAAGGAGACTTCAAGACCCACTTGCCGAACTTGTAAAAATAGAACCAAAAGCAATTGGTGTTGGACAATATCAACATGATGTTGACCAAAAGAAATTAGAAGAAAGCTTAACAGGTGTTGTGGAAGATGCAGTAAATAAAGTAGGTGTAGATGTTAATACAGCAACACCATCTTTACTTTCCTATGTATCTGGAATAAATAAATCTATAGCAAATAACATAGTAAAATATAGAGACGAAAATGGAAAATTAAAAGAAAGAAAAGAACTATTAAAAGTACCAAAGTTAGGGCCAATAGCATACAAACAATGTGCTGGATTTATTAGAGTATTTAATGGAAAAAATCCATTAGAAATAACAGCTGTTCATCCAGAAAGCTATGAGGCTACGGAAAAATTATTAAGCTCAATAGGTTATACATCAAAAGATTTACCAAATAAAGATTCATTAAAAGAAATAAAAGAAAAACTATCAAGAGTAAATATAGCAAAAACAGCAAAAGAGCTTGAAATTGGAGAACCAACACTGAAAGATATAATAGAAGAATTATCAAAACCAGGAAGAGACCCTCGTGATGAGATGCCAAAGCCAATTCTTCGTACAGATGTATTAAAATTTGATGATCTAAGAGAAGGACAAATACTTACAGGGACAGTTAGAAATATTACAGATTTTGGGGCATTTGTTGATGTAGGAGTTAAACATGATGGATTAGTACATATTTCTGAAATGAGTGAAAAATTTGTAAAAGAACCATCAGATATAGTTTCAGTAGGTGACATTGTAAAAGTTAAGGTAATTGGAATAGATAAGGATAAACAAAAAGTAAAATTAAGTATGAAAATATAAATAAAAGAAATCCACATTTTTTTATTAAAATGTGGATTTCTTTATATAAAAAATTCTATTTTAAGCAATATATTTTTCTTGAATTTCCATAATTTTATCATAATCATTTTCAAGAATATCTAAAAATACTTTTACAATTTCTGGATCAAACTGAGTGCCAGAGCATCTTGCAATTTCTGCCTTAACAACATCTAAAGGAAGAGCATTTCTATAACTTCTTTTTGATGTCATAGCATCAAATGTATCTGCAACAGCAGCAATACGAGCAAAAGATGGAATCTCTTCTCCTTTAAGCTTTCCTGGATATCCTGTGCCATCAAATTTTTCGTGATGATGTTTAACGATAGGAATTACATCTTGGAAAATTGTAGCATTTTGTAAAATGTGTGCCCCAATTGTGGGATGATTTTTTATTTGTGAATATTCATCATCAGAAAGTTTAGATTCTTTAAGCAAAATGCTGTCTGGAATTCCAATTTTCCCTATATCATGAAATAAACCACCAATTCTTAAGATCCTAATATCTTGATCATAAAGACCAAGCCTTTGACCAATTAAAACAGAATATTCTGAAACTCTATCTGAATGTCCTCTTGTATATGGATCTTTAGCTTCAACTGTATGTCTAACAACTTCAATACTGTCCATATAAGCTTGTTCAAGTTTATCATATGTATTAGAAAGTTCATCATTTATTTTTTTAATTTCGTTCATTTGTCGAATAGATTTTATTCCAGATTCTATAAGTAACAGCAATTGATCAAATTTATCACTTTTTTCACAATAACCTTGAATATCAAGTCTTCTAATTGTTTCAAGTGGTGGAGCAAGGTCTTTATGACCAGTAAGTAACAAAATATAAAGATCTTTATCAAATTTACGAATTTCTTCAACAACTTCATCTCCATGAATAGGAGTCATAATGAAGTCTAAAATCATCATATCAAAATGTTCATTTCTAACACGTTCTATTGCCTCCATAGGATCTGTTACGCCAGTAAAATCATAACCAGAGCGTTTTAAGAAAATAGATAATGAATCAACAATACCCATTTCATCATCAACAGCAATTATTTTATAACCATTAGATTTAATATCTTGCAATCCTTTTCTCATAAAATATCACATCCTTTAAGATAAGCTTTAAACTACTATTATTATATAAGTAAAAAAGCTAAAAATCAATAAAAAATATAAAAACCACATGTCTTTTAAACAGGTAAAACAATTTTAAATTCTGTTCCAACCCCAGGAGTAGAATGCACTAAAATGTTTCCATTAAAGTGAGCTCTAATATTTGAATAAGACATAAATAGTCCAAGTCCAGTACCATTTTTTCCTTTTGTAGTAATCATTTCTTTAAACAATTTATCTGAAACTTCTTTAGGAAGACCACCAGCATAATCTTTAACAGAAATTACAATATTAGAATCTTCTTTTGATACATTAAGTTCAATATTTTCATTAGTTTTACCATCATAAGCTTGAATTGAATTTGAAATCATATTGTTAATAACTTGAACTAAACTATTAACATTTCCTTTAAGTTTAAAGTTTCCATCAACATCTAAGGTAACTTTTAAACTTATTAAAGCATTTTTTAATTCATGTTTCATTAAAATATCAACACGTTTAACAAGTTCGTCTACAGTGAAGACATATGCATCTTGTTCAGACATAACAACTGCCTGCCCTTTAACAGCAGTTATTACATCAGACATGTATGCAGTATAATCTCTAATTTTTTCAACCCACGAGTTCATATCTTTCGCAATATCATGATGATCTTGATGAGTAACTTCAGGATCGTCTATTGAAGAATCATATTCTTTAATTAAGTCACTTAACCCTTCGGCAGCACCAGAAATAGACATTATAGGAGTTTTTAAGTTATGAGCAATTCCTCCAATAAGTTGTCCAAGAGATGCCAAACGCTCTTTTTCCATAAGCATATCCTGATTATTTTTAATTGTTTCCATATCTTTCATATGCTGCGATGTATCTTTAAAAAGAACCAATGTTCCTAAAAAGTTACCATCTGATGTTATAGTATTTATTTCAATATGAAAATATTTATTATATTTATCAAATTTCTTATCAAAAATAACAGTTTTAGAAGAATTTTTAACTTCATTTAAAGCTTCTTTAAGTTTATCTTCACTAAGTAGCTTAATACCTGATGAATTTGCTAAATCAAAAATACTTCTATTTCTTAAGTTTTCCTCTTTTTGGTTAAATGATGTCAAAAATGTGGCATTAAAATCTGAAATAACATCATCCTCATTTAAAACTAAATAACTATCTGACATTCTATCTACAATTCTTTGCAATGCAATTGGCGTAATTTTGAAAAAGTCAAATTTGAAAATACTAAAAGTAAAGCAAATTATTGTAAATGCAAAGGCCATAGGAGTGGCATATATAGAAACAGGAATAATTTGTGCACTTCCTAAAAAGTTAACAACAAGAGGAGTAAGAGCCCCTACAAAAATTAAAAGTGCTTGCTTTGAAAAAAATCCTGCGTTCTTAACGGAGTATTTTAATAGAATAATCAATGACAAAATAAACAAAGAAAAAGTATAAAAAGTATGTACATAAAAGTACCATCCATATTGTGTAGTAAGACTTGTAGAATATTCCTTATAGAACAAATGATGGTAATCATTTGTCCATAAAAGAATAATAGATAATACAGGGACTATAAATAACAATAAATACCTTTTTTTAAATTCTAATTTACCATTTACAAAGATTATTGACATAAAGAAAAATGCAACCGGTAAAAAGCAAATTCCAATATAATAAATGTCATAAAAATACTTGATATTTAAGTCCAAATTATCCATAAATATTATTTGCAAAATCATAGGTAAAATCCAAATAAGGATTAATCCAAATAATATTATGAAAATTTTATGTAATTGCTTTTTGTTTTTTTGTTTTAAAATAAATCTTAAAAGTACTAATAAAAATATACAAAGTAATGTCAAAATGCAAACAACAACGGTATTACTTCTAGATAACATTTATACCACCTTCTTTAGTAAATTGATAAAACTAATTAAATACTTATTAGAAATTCTTGGCCATTTGAAACCTATCCTTTTTAAATATTTATTAGAAATATCTGATTTCATTATTATATCAGAATTATAATTTAATTGTAAATCATATCCGAAATCATTCATTAAATTATTTATTAAATTTTTATGAGCATCATCATTTAAAATTGTATTAATTTTTTCTTTAAATTCAGAGGCAGATAGAACCTTTACTTCATATCCTAAATTATTTAATAAATTTAAATACCTTTTTACAGAAATCTTATTTTTATTAAATAAATGGAATATCCTATTTTTTTCGGTTGGACATAAAACCAATTTATAAATGGCTTCTGCAACACAATCTACAGGAGAAAACTCCAATGGATAGCTTAGAACATTTTCAGGTATAAAACCGAGTTTCTCAAATGTTGCAAGTCTATTTACAAATGCATTTTCTAATATATTTTCTTGGAAAAGCTCATCACAAAGTCGAGGCATTAAATTTCCAACCCTGAAAATATAGGCATCAAGTCCATGAACCATTGCATCTAAAACACATACTTCTGCTTCAAATTTGCTTCTAGTATATACATTATTTAAAAGTTGACCAACATATAAATTAGATTCAGTGTAAGTAGATTTTATTTTTCTTCTCTTTTTATTTGTAGGAAGAGAAGAATCTAATTTGCTTCCAGAGACTCCAGTAGTAGAGATTTGATAGAATTTTTTATTATACTTCTTGCAAAAATTAATTATGTATTTAACACTTGTTACATTTGTTTCATAAAATTGGCTGTAATTACCATAATGAGCGACATTTGCAGCACTGTTTATTACAACATCCACACAATTTGCAATATCTAATAATTCCTTTGAACTTATGCCAAATCCAGGCTTTATAATGTTTCCTGTTATTGCAAAAATCCTATTATCTATAAGTTTGTCATATTTATCTCCAAAATAATAATGTAGTTTTTGGATTAATTTTGACTTAGGGGTAATTCCCGGATCTTCTCTAATAATGCAATAAATATTAGAGTTTTCATTTTCAATGAATTGTTGTAAAATATGAATTCCTAAAAATCCAGTAGCACCAGTTAATAAAACCCCTTTTGGATGATAATACTTGGTAATTTTTTCTTTCTTTGTACTATTATTTAAAATATTTAAATATGAATCTGAAATATTTTCAATTTTTCCAAGCATTGGCTCTAATTCATTACCAGAATTTATTTTTTCTTCTAATTCTGCAACAGTGGAAAATCTAAAAATATCAGAATAAGTAACTCTATTTGTTATTTTTTGTAATTCAACATTTAAACTCATGGCTAAAAGTGAATCTCCACCAAGTTCAAAAAAATTATTATTTATTCCAACAGGTTTTGTATTAAGTATTTTTTCAAAAAGAGAAACTAACTGCTTTTGCAATTCTGTTTTAGGCGCAACATAATTTTCACTAGCAACGCCTGATAAATCTGTAGGAAGTGGCAATGCTTTTTTATCAACTTTTCCATTTGGTGTATATGGAAGATCATCTAAAGCTATGTAATATGAAGGAACCATATATTTTGGAAGGGCTTTAGAAAGATAACTTCTAAGTTCACTATTTGAGACTCTTTTACTTGCAACATAATATGCAGAAATGAATTCTCTTGAGCCAACACTTTGCTTTACAACAGTTACCTTGTTAATATTTGGATAATTAGAAATAAGGCTTTCTATTTCTCCAAGCTCAATCCTAAGCCCTCTAATTTTTATTTGATGATCAACACGACCCAAGCAAATAATATCTCCATTTGTCAAATACATTCCTAAATCGCCACTTTTATACATAGTAACTCCTGGAATGAATGGATTTGAAATGAAGCTTTTGCTTGTAAGTTCAGGATTATTCAAATATCCTCTTCCAACACATTCTCCAGAAATATAAATTTCTCCAACAACATTGACAGGAACAGGTCTCAAATTTTTATTTAAAATGTACATTTGAGAATTGTAAATTGGCTGTCCAATAGTAATAATATCATCATTCATTTTTGTTAAAGTACAATAATATGTTTCACTAGGACCATATCCATTGTAAACTGTTATATTTCCTAATTTATGCAATGAATGGACTAGATTAATTGGCAATTGTTCTCCTGCTTGTATAACATATTTTAGCTTTTTAAGAGCAGGCATACTTTCCAAATTATTTATAAATATCTGCATAATTGATGGTGTAGATTGAATTACTTCTATATTATTTTTTTCCATTAAAGCATTTAATAATTGAGGAGTTGTTTGTTCATTTTCATTTGCAATAACAACTTTTAAACCTCTTTGCAAAGAAATAATAGTCTCATAAACAAATATGTCAAAACTTACAGTTGTAATAGAAACAATTGACAAAGGTTCTCTATTTTTCAAGTAATCAACATAGTTATTACAATAAACGGTAAAATTAGTAAAAACTCTATGAGTAACCATTACTCCTTTAGGCTTTCCGGTAGAGCCAGATGTGAAAATAAGATAAACAAGGTCTAATGGTTTATTAATATTTTTCAGATTTTTACTAGGTAATTTATAAATTTCACTACTATTTAAATCAATTGCCAATTTGTTGTTAAAATTAATTTTACTTATTAAATCTTTCTGTGTTAGTAAAACATTTGCATGGCTACTATCTAACATATAGTCGACTCTATCTTTAGGAAAATTTGGGTCAATAGGAATATATGCACCTCCTGCTTTCATAACAGCAAGGATGGCAACAATTACTTCTAGAGAACGATGAACCATAATTCCAACAATGCTATCATTTGTGATGTTTTCTTTTTCTCTTAAATAATATGCAAGACTATTTGCTTTTTCATTTAATTCTTTAAAAGTTAATTTTTCATCGCCAAAGACAACAGCAACATTATCTGGAGTTTTTTCAACCTGTTCTTCAAAAAGCATAGAAACAGTTTTAGTTTTATCATAGTCAAAATGAGTATTATTAAAATCAAATAAAATCTTATTTTCTTCTTTTTCAGAAAGCATGTCAATATCTGATATTTTAATATCACAATTATTTAAAATAACATTTAAAATATTTAAATAATGTTCTGATAAAAGACGAATGAAGTCTTCATCAAATAATTTTGTGGCATACTCAAAAGTAAGATTAATCTCATTTTTAGTAGGAACGGCTTCTAAAGATAAATCAAACTTTGAAATGTTTACATCTGGGACGTAGTATTCAGATTTAATATTGTTAAAAGATAAATCTTTATAACTGTTATTTTGATATATAAACATTGTATCAAATAACGGATTTCTACTTGTATCTCTTGTAATATTTAATTTATTAACAAGTTCATCAAATGGGTAATTCTCGTATTTGTAAGCCTCGAGTAAATTACTTTTTAAGACTGTAACAAAATCTTTAAAAGATGAATTACTATCGATTCTTTCTCTTAATGCCAAAGTATTTACAAACATACCAATTAAATTATGTGTTTGAGGAATACCTCTATTTTCAATTGGAGTTCCAACAATAATCTCTTCTTGAGATGTATATTTTGAAAGTAAAATATAATATGCACAAAGAAGTACCATATAAGGTGTAACTCCAATATTTTTTGCCAAATTATCAATTTTAGCTGAAATTTCTTTACTTATTGAACGATAAATTCTATTTCCATCAAACGACTGAATGGCAGGGCGTGGACGAGATGTAGGTAAATTTAAAACAGGAATTCCATCTTTAAATTGATTTATCCAGTAATTTTGAGCATTATCCAAACCGCCTGAAAACAATTTATTATTTTCAAAATTTGCATAATCTTTATATGTAATATCAAGTTTATTAAGAGCCGCATTGTTATATAATTTACAAAGCTCATCTATAAAAATTGTAACAGAAAAGCCGTCTGAAATAATGTGATGCATATCTAGAAGAACAACAGTTTTTCCATTTGTACAAGAAATATATTTCATCCTAAATAAAGGAGCTTCCTCTAAATTAAAAGGTTTAACAAAGCTTTTAAAAATAGAATCTAAAGTTTCAAAATTCATATTTTCATCAATATCTAATTTAAAATCTACATCTTCAAGAATCTTTTGAACAACATCATCTCCACTAAGAACAAAATAAGTTCTCAAAGACTCATGTCTTTTAATTAAAGAAACGACACATTCTTCAAGCTTTTTAGCATCAATATTTCCATCAAGGATAATTCCTCCAGGTATGTTATAAAGTATAGAATTATCTCCAGCAACTTTACTTGCAAAATATATTCTCTTTTGAGCAGAAGAAACCTCATAAAATTCTTTCTTTTGAACAGGTATAATTTTCTCTGTTTTCTCTAATTTAGCCGCTTTAGAGATAAAGTCAGATATATCTTTTAATATAGGGTGCTCAAAAATATCTTTAACAGCAAAATCAATACTATAGATATTTGAAATATTAGTAGATAAATTTATGGCTGTAAGAGAATCTCCACCAATATCAAAAAATGAATCTGCAATGCTAATAGTTTCAAGGTTTAGGGCACTTTTTAAAAAGCCTACCAAATATTTATCAATATCATTTCTAGGAGCAATTATATTTTTTGAAATATTTGTGGTTGGTTTTGGAAGAGCTTTTTTGTTTATTTTGCCATTTGGAGTATAAGGAAAAGAATCCATCTTAACATAGTAGTTTGGAATCATATAATTTGGTAAAACTTTTGACAAATAAGCACGTAACTCTTGTAAATCAATATCATTATTTGCTATGTAATATGCACATAACTTTGTCGAATTATCTACAGCACAAACAACACATGAAGAAATGCCATTAAACTTTATAATTTTATTTTCAATTTCTTCAAGCTCAATTCTGTATCCTCTAATTTTAACTTGGAAATCAGTTCTACCTAGATGAACAAGTTCTCCAGAGTCTGTAAAATAAGCAAGGTCATTTGTATCATAAATTATTTCATTTTCTCTGAATGGAGATGATATGAATTTTTCTTTCGTTAAAGCTTCTCTATTTAAATATCCAGCAGTAACACCATCACCGCCAATGTATAATTCACCTGCAACATTTGGAGGCAATAATTTTTTATTTTTATCTAAAATGTAGCATGTAGTATTTGAAATAGGTCTACCTATTGAAATTTCACTTGCACATGTTAAATTTTTAATTGTGGACCAAACCGTAGTTTCAGTAGGACCATACATATTCCAAATATTTGCTTTTGTAATTTTCTTAAGCATTTCTAATAAAGCCTTAGGAAAAGGCTCTCCACCAACCATAACATCAGAAAAATTATTGAAAAAGTCTAAATTTTCACAACCATTAAGAATTGTAGAAAATCTTGATGGAGTAGTTTGAATCATATTTATATTGTATGTTTCACATAGTTTTCTTATTAAGTTAGGAGAAAGCTGTTCTTCCTCATTTGCAATAACAACTTTCATACCAGAAGTTAAACTACACCAAATTTCTAATGCAAAAATATCAAAACACATAGTTGTAACAGAAAGCATTACTTTTTTACTAGAAAAATCAATATATTTCTTTTCTGCTAAAATAAAATTTGAAATATTTTTATGCATTATCATTACACCTTTTGGATTTCCAGTAGAACCAGATGTATAAATAACATAAATTAATGAGGTAGGTGCAACTTTAATATTCAAATTTTCTATTTCTTTAGAAGAAAAAGTAGTAGAATTTAAAGAAATATTTATCTTATTAAATTTATCATCAATTAGTTTATAAGTTTCATCATGAACAAGTACAGTCGTACAATTACTGTCTTTTATAATATAAGAAATACGCTCTTCTGGATATTCTGGATCAAGTGGAAGATATGTGGCTCCTGACTTTAGAATTGCAAGAAGACCTACAATCATTTCAGGGGAACGTTTAACCATAATACCAACTATATCATTTTTCTTTACACCATTTTTTATTAAATAATGTGATAATTGATTTGCTTTTTCGTTCAACTCTTTATAAGAAAGAGAGATAGAATTACATACAATTGCTATATTATTTGGAGTTTTTCTAACTTGTTCTTCGAAATAATCAACAACAGTTTTTTCTTTATTATAGCGCATAGACGTATTATTAAAATTTGTCAAAATAAGTTTTTCTTCTTTAGGCGTAACAATGCTAATATTTTCAACAGAGATATTTTCGTCACAAAGAACTTGTTCAATCATATTTAAGACTCTAGAGTGTAAAGCTTCAATATCTTCATCTGAATATTTATTTATTCTATAATCATAAGAAATATTCAAAATTCCCTCATCATTCATATCTGCTAAATGAATTTGCATACTGTCTGCAATATTATTATTAAAAGCCCAACTTGTTTTGAAAGGAACAGATGAACCGTTACAATTTGCTTTAGCATTTTGATAAGAAATTAAAATATCATATAAATTTGGTTGGCTCGGATTATTTTTTCTTAGATTGTCTAAGATATATTGATATGGATATTTTTGATGTCTAAAAATAGAAAAAGCATTAGATGCAATTTTTTTAGAAAAGTTAACAAAGCTATTCTCTTTATTTAAAATAAAGCGAAAAGCTACCGTACTAATAAACATACCTGGAATATTCTTTTCACGAGAATTAGAACGATTTAAAATAGGAGACCCTAAAACGAAGTCGTTTAATCCAGATACTCTACCAATATAAATTGCATATAATGCCATAAAAAAATCATAATTAGAAATTTTATTTTTTGAGCAAAAATCGCTAATTATTGCCATTTTATTTTTTGGAATAATAAAGCTTTTTCTGCTGGCTTTACAAGAATTATTTAAAGAGTCATTAAAAGAAGGAATAGAAGCAACTTCAGGTACTGATTCAAATACCTTTGTCCAATATTCTTTATCTTTTAAAAATTTATTGCTTGATAAATATTTTTTTTCACTTTGCATGTATTCTGTATAAGAAGAAGGCACAGGAATAACTTCTTCTCCTTTCAAAAGAGAAGAATATATATCAACAACCTTATTTGCAACAATACTTGCACTGTAAGCATCATAAATTAAATGATGTGCAAGTAATATTAGACCACCTTTACCATCAGGCAAACGGAAGGCCTTAAATTTAAATAAATCATTCTCAATTAAGTTAAAAGGAATAGCACACATCTCTTGTTCTATAGAAGAAATGTCATCTTGGCTATTTATATTAACAATCTCGATTTTAAAATTCTCGAAGTCCGAAACATATTGCTTAACCTCATTATTTTTATCATAAGTAAGTCTTAAACGAAAACTATCATTATTTTTAACAAATAGATTTGCACTTTTTTCTAATAAATTGAAATTTACAATGTCATCAATAAAAATATTTCCGCAGATATTATTAAGAGTACTGCCTTTGTAGAACTGCTCAATATACCAAATTGTCTTTTGTGGATTAGTTAAATCATATAAAACTTTACTCATAAAATTCTCCTAAATCTACAATCCTAAATTTATTTGTATTATACAATAAAATGTAGAAAAATCAATAATTTTTAGGAAAATAATTTAAAAATTACTTAAAAAAGTTAGCAATTAAGTAGTTAATATAAAAAATAAACAAAAAATTTTTTAAAAATTCTACTTAACTTCAACCAAAAATGTTTAAATTTTCAAAAAATGGAAAAAATAAGAAAAACAAGCTTAAGTGAGGGAAAAATATGTATAGGTATAAAAAAAATAATAACCAAAAATTGAAAAATACAGGATTAATATTTGTGGTAATAGTTTTTACAGCAATATGTAGCATTTCTTGCTACAAAATATATGAGGGAATAGAAATAAATACATATGAAACACAGGGAGAAGAAGCGGAAAAAACAATAAAAAGTGTAGAAGAGAAAAAGAAACAAGGAACAGAAATAGCAGATATAATAGAAAATGTTACTACATCAGTAGTAGGAATATCAAAAATAAAAAATACAGGTGGAACAATATTTCTAAAAGATGGAACGTCAGAATTAGGACTTGGAACAGGAATAATAGTATCAGAAAATGGATATATATTATCAAACGAACATGTAACAGGAGATAAATACAGTAATTGCTATGTTACATTGGAAAATGGAAGAAACTATAATGCAAATGTTGTGTGGGCAGATTCAAATCTAGATTTATCAATATGCAAAATAAATGTAAAAAATTTGACTTATGTTACACTGGGAGATTCAGATAATATAAGAGTAGGACAAGAAGTGTATGCAATAGGAAATCCAATAGGATACGAGTTTCAAAGAACAGTAACATCTGGAATAATAAGTGCAGTAGAAAGAACAGTAAGAATAGACGAAAACGAAAAAAGCACATATATGGAAAATTTAATACAAACAGATGCTACAATAAATCCAGGCAATAGTGGAGGACCTTTAATAAATTTAGATGGAAATGTAATAGGGATAACTTCTGTAAAAATAACAAGTGCAGAAGGAATAGGATTTGCAATACCAATAAACATTATAAAGCCAATAATAGAAAGTTACTTAAAAGAAGATAAATTTGAAGAAGCAACTTTAGGAATATTTGCTTATGATAAAAATATAATTCCATATATAGACGGAAATGTTGAAACAACAAAGGGAATATATATAAGCCAAATTTCATTGGATTCTCCAGCATATAAAGAAAATTTAAAAATAGGAGATATAATTACAAAAATAGACGAATTAGAATTAAGCAAAATGAGTGATTTAAGAACTTATATATATACCAAAAAACCAGGAGATGAAGTATCACTTACAATAACAAGAGATGGAAAAGAACAAAATATAAAAGTGTTACTTGCAAAAAAATAACAGGCAATTTAGCCTGTTATTTTAATATTCTCCAGCATTCACACATTTGAAAATTTTTGACATAATTTTCATGAATTCATTTATATCTTTTTCGCCTAAATTTTCGAATATTTTCATGTGAATACTTTTGTTACATTTGTAAATATTGCAAATTTGCTTGCTACCTTCATCTGTTAAAGAAACATTAACAACACGTTTATCTTTTAAATTATGCTTTCTGATTATATATCCTTTATTTTCAAGAGATTTAAGAATGTTTGCAACTCTTCCAGAACTAAGTCCTAAATATTTTGCAATAGCTCCAGAGGATAAAGAGGAATTGCTGATATAAAGTTTATACAAAACGCCACTTTCACCAGTAGATGAAATCATATCAGAAAGCTTAATTAAAACCTTGGCATATTCGTAATGCATATGAACAAAATCATCAGCAAGTTTTTCCTTACTTTTATTCATATTATATTCCACCAATCTTGATAAAATTAACTTTTACGACCTGGATTCCCTCCATTATCTCTGCGGTCTGGAGCGTAATTTTCATATCTATTTGTACGATCATATTTTTTACTTCCCCAAATTTCATCTGCAACTGGTTTCCATTCTTCAGCATATTCATCACATTTTTCACAAAGATGTTCAACATCTTCAGGAGATTCTAAGTCTGTACTATGAGCGCCAGTTTCTTTGACCATTTTACGTAACATTTGTGGATTTTCAAGCATTGGGCATGGACGTAAATGATTTTTATTAAATGGTTGTCCTTCGTGATATGCCATAAATAATGGACTTTGTAAGATTTCAAGAATTGAGTGATCATGAATGTTCATGTTTGAATAGTGGATAAATACGCATGGTTCAGCATCTCCAGCTGAATTAATATGGAAATAATTACGACCTCCAGCAATACATCCACCAACCCATTCTCCGTCGTTTTGGAAATCCATTGGGAATAAACCAATATTTGATTTGTCTGAACGGATTTCACGAATTCTTTTAATCATATATTTCCTTTGTTCAACAGTTGGAAGTAATTCTGGAGCAGCATTGTTTCCAACAGGCATATAATGAAAGAAGAAACTGAATCTAACCCCATTATCTGCAAGCATATTTAAGAATTCATCACTCGTAACAGCCTCAACATTTGCGCGAGTATAGCAAATTGAAGTTCCAAAAATAATTCCATATTTTTTAAGAAGTCTCATAGCATTCATAACTGCCTCATAATGGCCATCTCCACGTCTTCCATCATTTGTTTCCTTTGTTCCTTCAATAGAGAGTTGGAAAGTAATATTTCCAAGTCTTGCAACTTCTTTGCAGAAATCTTCATCAATAAGTGTAGAATTTGAGAAAATAGCAAATTCTACATCATAATGTTTTTCAGCAAGTTTTAATATATCTGCTTTACGAACTAGAGGCTCTCCGCCTGTAAGCATGTATAGGTGAACACCAAGATTTTTTCCTTCAGAAACAATTTTATCCATATCTTCATAAGATAAGTTATATTTATGACCATAAGTTCCAGCCCAACAACCTGTGCAGTGCATATTACAAGCAGAAGTAGGATCAAATAGAATAAGCCATGGAATATTGCAATTATAAATTTCACGATTTTTTCTAATTGTTTTAGTTCCTCTTAAGAATGATTCATAACCTAAATTCATAATAGCTGTTTTTGCCACATGAGGGTCTGTTTCATCTAAAACGCGATTAATAAAATTAATCCATCTATCATTTGGATCGTTTATTCTTTTACGCCATTTATCATAGTCTGCTTTTGTATAATCTGACCCATAGAACTTTTCCGCATAGTCAACTATCTTTAAAAATTCCTGTTTTCTGTCTTTTTTGTCCATTTTTTTAAGAATAGATTCTACAACAATTTCTGCAGCCTTTCTCTGCAATTTGTGTGATATAGAAGCATCTGAATTACTCATTTTTTATTACCATCCTTTCAACATAAATTAGTATATTTTAAAATATCTTCTACTGGAAGGCATTTTATCACATATATAAAAAATATGCTATACTTTTACAAAAAAATTACAAAAAAATTATAGTTACAGTTAAGTAGCTAATATTAACAACATTTGTATTCAAAAATAAATTATAGCTAGCAATTATTAAAAAATTACTTATGAGATAATAAATTCTAATTATATTATAGAAAAAATAATGAAAATTATGCAAATAAAATATAAACATTATTGTTGAAATTCATTTATTATTATGATAAACTTTAAGCATAAAACAAGAGAAAAAGAGGAAGTTATGGAAGAAAAAATAAAAGTTGAATATATAACTCCTGCAAGAATGGGAGAAGAAATTAAATTAAAATTAACAATTTCAAATGAGTTAGGTTTTATTTCAAATGTGAAAGCATTATTTAACAAAAAATATCAAAAACCAGGGGAAGATTATGTTGCAACACTTGAATATATAAAAGAAGAATCAAATGAACAAATATCAATATATAAATCAGATGTTAAATTTCAAACTCCAGGATATAGAACATTTTATATAGAAATTACATTAAATGGGATTGTTAAAAAAATAAAATACAATGAAGAAAAACAAGAAGCACAAATAGATGAAAATGAGAGTGATTCATATTGGGAAATATTTGTATATGAGCCATATTTAGAAACTCCAACATGGATAAAAGGAGGAATAATGTATCAAATTTATGTAGATACATTTTATTCAGATGAATTGCCAGAAGAAGAAAAGAATAAAACAGTACCATGGGATACATTACCAAAATGGAAAAAAGAAAAAAATGGGAAATATACAAACAATCAATTTTATGGAGGAAATTTAAGAGGAATAATAGAAAAATTAGATTATATAAAATCGTTAAATGTTACAGTTTTATATTTAACTCCAATATTCAAAAGTTTATCTCAAAATAGATATGATACAATAGATTATGAAGAAATAGATGAAATGGTAGGAACATGGGAAGATTTAAAAGAACTACATGAAAAGGCAAATGCCTTTGGAATATCAGTAGTTATAGATATAGTATTTAATCACTCTGGAAGAAAAAATAAATTACTAACAGAGAAACCAGAAATGTATGATTGGGTAAAAAAATACAGTAAACCAAAATGCTGGTGGAACTTTCAAAATTTGCCAGAATTTAATAAATATAGTCCAGAATATTTTAAATGTCTAAAAAAGTGGCTTACAAAATATGAAAAATATATGGATGGAATACGCTTAGATGTAGCAGACAATTTACCAGACTTTGTACTAAAATATATAAAGAGATATTTTCCAAAATATGTATTAGGAGAAGTTTGGAAAAATGCAATAACAGGAGATTACAGGGAATTCTTCTATGGAGACGAATTAGATGGGGTAATGAATTATCAATTTGCAAATGCAATTTATAGATATATTAGATGGAATAAAAGCAAATATTTTAAAGACTTAATAGAAAATATTTGCAAATTATATCCGAGTGAAAACTTGGATGCATCTCCAATATTTTTATCATCACATGATATTCCAAGGATTCCAAACATTTTATTTGGAGCTTTCATGAAAGAGGATGAAGCATACGAAAATGTGTGGGATATGGAACAAGACGATTTCTGGGATGAAAATGGAGCATTCTCAAGTAGTAAATTTAGAAAATGGGAATTGAAGCATGATAAAATTCCAAAAGAGGAACAAGAAAAAATATTTAAGCAAGAGAAGGTAGCAGTATTTATGCAATTTACATTGCCAGGATTGCCTTCAATATTTTCAGGAGATGAAATAGGAACAACAGGATTTAAAGATCCATTTAATAGAAAACCATTTAATTGGAATGATGTAGGAAATGAAATATATAAATTCTATTGTTCAATTGGAAAATTTAGAAATAATAATAAAGAAAATTTCATGGACTCGAAAAATTTTGAATTTATTACAGTAGATGAAGAAAAATGCATTTATAGAAGAGGAGATATTATTTGCATATCAAATATTTCAGACCACGATATAAAAATAGGACAAAGCAATTTTAAGAAGAGATTATTTACAACTGAAACAAATAAAAATAAAGAAATAATCCCAGCTTATTCAAGCACTGCAATAAGGGTATAAAGTAAAAAAGAGGTGACACGCAAATGAAGAACTTTGGAATACTACTGCCAATATTTTCATTGCCAAACAACTATGGTATTGGAGATTTTGGAGCAGAAGCATATAAATTTATAGATATTTTAAAAGAAAATGAAATAGAATATTGGGAAGTTTTGCCTATAAATCCAATAGATAGTAATAACAGCCCATATAGTCCAATATCTTCACTTGCAATAGAACCTAAATTTATTAGTATAGATCATTTAAAGGAAATTGGACTTCTAAAAAGAGCGTATAAAATAGAATGTGAAGAAAAAATAGACTATAATTTGGTAAAAAAAACGAAAGATAAATTTTTAAGAAAAGCATATAAAAATTTTACAAAAGAAAATAAATTATACAATGAATACAGAAAATATATAAAAAATTGCAACACAGAATATGCAAAATTCATGGCACTAAAAAAATCCAATAAATGTGGATGGCTTAAATTTACAAAATCGTATGATGAAGAAGAATATAGTTATCAATTATTTTTACAATTTATAGCACAATATGAATGGTTTAAATTAAAAAAATATGCAAATGAGAATGGTGTAAAAATAATAGGAGACATACCAATTTATTCAAATTACGAATCAAGTGATGTATATTTTAATCAAAATGATTTTATTTTATGTAATGGAAAAATGTCTTATGTATCAGGGGCATGCCCAGATGAAGTAGATGTTTACGGGCAAAAATGGAACCAACCCGTGTATAGTTTTGATAATCAAAAATTAAATAATTATAAATTATTTATGGAAAAATATTTATATACAGATAAATTATTTGACTTAATAAGAATAGATCATTTTAGAGCATTTGACAATTTTTATGTGGTCCCTGTAAATGGAAAACCAAAAGACGGAATATGGTTGCAAGGACCAGGACAAAGTTTCTTTGACAAGCTATTTACAAAAATATCATCAGAAAAATTTGTTGTAGAAGATATTGGAAAATTAAGAAAACAGACAGTAGAACTTCGTGAAAAATATAATTTGCCAGGAGCCAAGATATTTGAATATACATTTAATTTCAAAACTGGACAAGATGAATATATAAATACAAGTAATGAAATTGTATATCCTGGAAATCATGATAATAATACAATTTTAGGATGGTATAATTCATTAAACGAAAAAGAGAAAGAAACATTAAATAAATTTTTAGAAAATTACAAAGGGACAATAAATCAAAAAATAATAAAATATCTAAATGAAGAGCCTCACAAATATTTAATTGTAATGTTACAAGACATATTGGAGCAAGATGCAAAATCAAGAATAAATTTACCGGGGAAAAATGAAAATCAATGGAAATATAGACTAACAGACATTAGTGAAGTTAATCAAAAACTAAAATACATAATGTACACACTATAAAATAATAGAATAAAATAGAGGAATAAAGTTTAGTATAAATTTGTAATTTAAACATATATTAATCCTAGGAGGAAAAATATATGTTTAAAAAAAATCCAATACTAAAATTTGAAATAATAAGTACTATTATTATAATGATACTTGGAACCATTCTGCATTTTTCATATGAATGGTCAAACTATAACAAATTTATTGGAATTTTTAGTGCAACAAATGAAAGCGTATGGGAACATTTAAAATTACTATTTTATCCAATGCTACTAATGATAATTGTTGGATATATATATAAAGGCAAGGAAATTCCAAATTATTTATGTGCAAAAACCATAGGAATAATAATTGCACTTTCTTTTACAATTGTTTTACACTATACATATAGTGGAATAATAGGAAAGGACATTGCACCGATTGACATTGGAACATTTTTTGTAGCAGTATTAATAGGAGAGTATATTTCATATAGAGAAATGAAGAAAGAAAAAGACTGTAACAAAACCATTGCCATTACAATTTTAGTACTCTTATTTTTGTGCTTTACAATTTTTACATTTTGGCAACCAAAAATTAATCTGTTCAAAGATCCACAAACAAGCCAATATGGCTTATTTTTCTTAAGGTGATTGTATCACATTTGCGTACTCTTTTAATATCAGGATATCCAACCCTTACTTCAAATGTTTTAATCCCATTGTTGATGAGGTTGTAATATTTCCGTTTGATTCTCCAGTTATAGTTTTTGACCATAACATCAACCATCCTTTCAGAATGTAAGAATTATTATAACTACAGCTTACTGCAATTTGCAAATTATCTTTATTTTAGTATAAAAGACAAAAATGTAAATAGTTATGTATGCCAGAAACGAAAGCTAAAACATAAATTTACATTAAGTTAAAATGTCTCAAAATTCACTTGAATAAGTTTATTTTCATTTTCATCAACTATAGTATAAGTGCCATTTTTTAAATTTGTAACTTAGTTGTAACTTTGATTGTTGTATAATCAAAATATAAAATATTATATATTATAAGATTATATTATATTTAGGAAAGGAGAAAATGGAGAATGGAAATTCTAAAAGTTGAGAATCTTACTAAAATTTATGGAAAAGGCGAAAGTAAAGTTGTAGCTCTTGACGATGTTTCATTTTTAGTAGAAAAAGGAGAATTTGTTGCAATAGTAGGAGCTTCTGGCTCAGGAAAATCTACACTTTTACATTTAATAGGAGGAGTAGATAAGCCAACTTCAGGTAAAGTTTTTATAGGAGATACTGATATATATAGTCTTACAGATGATGAACTTGCAATATTTAGAAGAAGGCAAATAGGATTAATTTATCAATTTTACAACTTGATTCCTACTTTAAATGTGGAGGAAAATATTACATTACCACTTGATTTAGATAATAGAAATGCGAACAAAAAAGATTTAGATAATTTAATAAAATCCTTGGGATTGGAAAACAGGAGAAAACATTTACCAAATGAATTATCAGGAGGGCAGGAACAAAGAACATCAATTGGAAGAGCATTAATCACAAGACCGACTTTGGTTTTGGCAGATGAACCAACTGGAAATTTGGATTCGAAAGCAAGTGATGAAATAGTCGAACTTTTGAGAAGGTCTAATAAAGAATTAAAACAAACTATTGTAATGATTACTCATAATATGGAAATTGCCAAAATTGCTGATAGAATTATAACACTTGAAGATGGAAAGATTGTTAAGGAGGTGTAACAATGAACTTACTTAACAAACTAACTATAAAAAGTCTAAAATTAAATAGAAAAAGGACAATGGTTACAATTATTGGAATAGTGCTTTCTGTTGCACTTATTACAGCTGTTTCATCTATGTATATAAGTGGAATGAATTCTTTGAAAAATTATTATGGAAAAGAGCAAGGGAATTATCATGTTGTATTTCATAATGTTCCGGCAAGTGATTTAAAAACATTTGAGCATAACAAAGCTATTGAAACAATAAATATTGTACAAGGTTTAGGGTATGCAAAAATAAATTCACAAAACGATTATAAACCTTATGCTTATGTAGAGGCATTTTCTAAAAATTCTTTAGAAAATTTATCTATAAATTTGATAGAAGGGAGGCTTCCACAAAATGAAAATGAAATTGTGATACCTTCACATTCAAAAACAAATGGAAGATTAGCATTAAAAGTAGGAGATACAATTACTTTAAATGTTGGAAAAAGAATTGATAAAAATAATGGAACAGAATTAAATCAGAATAATCCATATCATGCAGAAGAAGAAGAAGAGCATTCTGTTGATTTAGCAACAGGGGAGGAAGAAGTTACAACTTATGAAGCAAGCAATGAGGATATTGTTGATACAACTACGAAAACATATAAAATAGTTGGGGTAATTGAAAGACCTGCTCAAAATATTGAAATATTCACAGCTCCTGGATATACGTTTATAACATATTTAAATAATATAAGTGAAAATTTAGATTTATATGTAAAATTTAATAAAGAAAATGTAAAAAATGCTTATAAATTAACTTCAAATATAATTGGAGTTGATGAGAAATTATACGAAAAGATTAATTCTTATGGCACAACAAGTGTATCAGCAGAAGAATTAAATAAGTATAGTGATGAAATAAGCAATGCAAAATATAATGCTGATTTTAACAATGCTTTAGTAAAACTAGAGCTTGATCCATTAGGATTTAAAAGTCAATCAGGAATAGCTGCGGTTTGCATTATTGTACTTATAATAATAGTGTTTACATCAGTGTTTTGTATAAGGAATAGTTTTGATATTTCAATAACAGAAAAAATAAAACAATATGGAATGCTTCGCTCAATTGGTGCGACTAAAAAGCAAATTAAGAAAAATGTATTTTATGAAGCTTTTATTTTAGGGATAATTGGAATACCTTTAGGAATTTTATTAGGGTTGCTTGCAAGCATAATTTTAGTAAAGGTAAGTAACGGCTTTTTAGCAGGAATATATGATGATGAAAGAAACTTAAGATTGCAATTCTCATTTTCTCTAATAGCAATTTTAGTTTCAATAATTTTAGGAGTTGTAACAATTTATTTTTCTGCATTAAAAAGTGCAAAAAAAGCTGCTAAAATAACTCCAATAGATTCAATAAAAAATAGCGGAAATATAAAAATAAAAGCTAAAAAATTAAAATCTCCAAAGATTATAAAAAAAGTTTTTGGGCTTGGTGGAGAAATTTCATATAAAAATTTAAAGAGAAACAATAAAAAATATAGAACAACAGTTATTTCAATGATTGTTTCAATAATGGTTTTTATTGCACTTTCAAGTTTTGTTGATATTGCTTTTAGTGTTATAAATAAAGAAATAAATTATACAGATTATAATATATATTTGAGTAGTTCTGGAGAAATTTCAAATGAATTATTCTTAAAATATCTTGAAACAACCAAATTAGACAATATCAAAGAATGTACAATAGAAAGAATTAAAACACTTGAAACAACAGATGGAAAACATTATACAGAAGAATATAAAAAAGATAGAGAGGAATTACTTGAAGATGATGATCATCCAACTTATTTAACGGTAATTTCTGTTGGAAATGATGAATACAACAAATATATAAAATCATTAGGATTAAAATATGATGATGTTAAAGATAAAGGAATTCTAATGAATTATATAATATCTAGAGCTACAATTGTAAATGTAAAAGATAATTCAAAAAATAAAATAATTACAAAGGAAATTGAAGTATTTGATTTCAAAGAAGGAGATATTATAAAAGCAAAGGATTCTAAAGCAAATAAAAATGTGGGAATCCCTATTTGCAAGATAACAAAAGAAGTTCCTTTCGCAGAAAAAGATAAGAATAATTCAGCAATAATTATTGTCAGTGATGAATTTTTTGAAAAATTGAGAAATAATCTAGAAATGCAATCTGTAATTATTTATTATGATTCAAGTAATCCAGATAAATTACAAGATGATATTGAAGAAATTTTGAAGGGAGAAAATTATTATTTATATAACATTGCAGAGCATGCGCAAAAAAATAAAAACTTTATTATACTAATATCAATTTTCCTTTATGGATTTATAATAGTAATTTCTTTAATTGGAATAACAAATATATTTAACACAATTACAACAAATATGGAACTAAGAAAGCCAGAATTTGCAATGCTAAAATCAATTGGAATGACATCAAAAGAATTTAATAAAATGATAAGGCTAGAAAGTATTTTTATGGGGACAAAGTCTGTTTTATTTGGAGTGCCAATAGGAACGATTATTTCGTATTTAATTTTTAAAGCATATAATAATGCAGAATCAGAAGAATTAAATTATATCTTTCCTTGGAAAGCAATTGTAATTTCAGTTGTTGTGGTATTTGCACTAATATTTATAATTATGAGATATTCAATTAAAAAGATAGAAAAACAAAACACAATTGAGACAATTAGAAATGAAAATATATAATTTTGAAGTAAAGAGGGAAATTTCCCTCTTTATATGTTATAATACAAGCGGAGGTTAGTAATGAATATTTTATTAGTTGAAGATAATAATGCAATTGTTGAAGGTTTAAAATTTTCTTTTAAGAAAAATGGACTAAATCTTGAATCTACAAACAATATAAAAGAATCAAAGATATATATAAATAAAAATAAACATGACTTAATTATTTTAGATGTTTCTCTTCCAGATGGAAATGGCTTTGATTTCTACAATGACTATATAAAGCAAAGAAATATTCCAACTATTTTTCTAACTGCAAAAGATAATGAAAATGATATTGTGAAAGGTCTTAATTTAGGGGCAGAAGATTATATTACAAAACCATTTAGTACAAAAGAATTACTTGCAAGAGTTAATAAAGCGTTAGCCAGAAACAAGGAAAATACTATTATAAATGTAAAAGATATATTTATGGATATTGATAAAATGGTTGTATATAAAGACAATGAAAAGATAGAATTAACAGGGTTAGAACTAAAAATCTTAAGTATGCTATTTCTAAATCTTAATAAAATAGTTAAAAGAAATGATATAATTGATTTAATATGGGAAACAACAAGAAATGATGTTGATGAACATACAGTTACTGTTTATATGAAGCGTATTCGTGAGAAAATTGGTGATGGTATAATTACTACTGTCAAAGGTATTGGATATGGAATTTTTAAAAATGACATGTAATTTGATACAAATTTTGGTATAATAGAGGTAGATTATGAAAAATAAAGTCGAACTAAAAAAATTCTTAAATATTTCTATTTTTGTGATTTTAATTTTTCTATGTTTTGAGGTTATTATTGGTGCTTTTGAATATAAATTCTATAACAGAAATTATAATGAAAAGGTTTATTCGATTGTAGATGCAGTAAAGAAAAGATATCCCAAAATTACTGAAGAGGAGATAATTGAAATTATAGAAAATGCAGGGGAAAATGATGATTTACTTAAAAAATATGGATATCTTGAAGATGATGCATTAATATGTAACAATGAAAAAATTTATCATGGCTTTTTATTGATTAATTTGCTTGTAATCATTGTAATTTCAGGTTTATTGATTTTAATAAATTTGAAATATGATAAAAGAAAAGATAAAGATATAAAAGAAATTCAAAATTATGTTGAGCAAATTAATAAAGGAAATTATAAATTAAAAATTGATAATAATACAGAAGATGAGCTTTCAATATTAAAAAATGAGGTTTATAAAACAATGATGAATTTAAAAGAAACAAAAGATATATCTTTAAAAGACAAAGAAAATTTAAAAATTTCATTAGAAGATATATCACATCAATTAAAAACACCTTTAACTTCAATTATGATAAATCTGGATAATTTAGAAGACATACAAGATCGTGATGATGAAACAAGAAAAAAAATTATAAAACAAATAAAAAAAGATATAGCAAATATAAATTTTTTAATTCAATCAATATTAAAGCTTTCAAGACTTGACACAAATACAGTAGAATTTATAAAGAAGGATGTATATCTTGAAACTTTAATAGACAAAGCAATTAGTAATGTAAGTGCACTGTGTGATTTGAAAAATATTAAAATTGATAAAAATAAAATAGTAAACACAAAAATAAAATGTGATGAATTTTGGCAAATAGATGCAATAACAAATATTTTAAAAAATGCAGTTGAACATGCTAAAAACTTTGTAAAAATTGATACATTGCAAAACAACTTATATACAGAAATAGATATAATAAATGATGGAGATAGAATTTCTTCAAAAGACTTACCACACATATTTGAAAGATTTTACAGAGGTGAAAATGCAAAAAATGATAGCATAGGAATAGGCTTATCTCTTTCAAAAAAAATTATAGATAATTCTAATGGAAATATTTCTGTAAAAATTAATGAAAATTATACAACTTTTATGATAAAATACTATTAAATGTTTTAGTTATTGCTTTACCTGTGGTAGGGCCTTTCCAAAGTGAAACAACGGCCTTATTAGTTTCTGAAAAGTAAAAATTGTCACAACTACTTTCCTTGCAAATCAACAAATCTCTAAGAGACATGGCACTAATTAGTTTTGCTGAAAGTAGAAATTTTAATGTAATAACAGAAGGAGTTTATTATGGAAGAGATTAAGAAAAAAGAAATGAAACAAGAAGAGATTAAAGAACAATCTTTAAATAAGAGATCAAATAAGAAAGCTATTATCATTACGACGATAGTATTAATAATTATAGTTTGTTTAGGAATAAGTGGATATTTATATATTAAAAATAACGACAAGAAACTAGAAAATTCTGCTAAACAAGAAATGGAAAATAGTATAACTCTTGAAGATAAAACTTATGAATATGGAACAGAAATAAAAGTATCAGATTTTAACTTAAAATATGGCCAAAAATTATATGTCAATGATACTGAGATTACAAGTGAAAGCTTTAAACTAGATAAATTAGGAGACAATCAAGTTAAGATTACATCAGAATTAATATACAAAGATACATTCAAAAAAGAACATAAAATGAGTTATGAAAGGAGAGCAACATACGAGGTTGAAGATAAAACACCTCCAGAAATTACAGGAAATGTTGATAAAACTATAGCTGTTGGAGATACAATAGATATAAAATCTAGTGTAAAAGCAGCAGACAATGTAGATGGAGAAGTTGAAGTTAAAGTAGAAGGAACTGTTGATACAAATACAGAAGGACAATACAAAATAAAATATATTGCAGAAGATAAATCTGGCAATAGAACAGAGAAAGAAAACACTATAACTGTAAATAAAAAACAAGAAGCAGTAAAAGAAACAACAACTAATACTTCTAGTTTAATGACTTCAAATTCAACTAAGTCAAGAAGAACAACAAAATCAAATACAAATAAAAAAACAAGTACAAAATCAAATAGTGACTCATCAAATTCAAATGTATCTTCAAATGAAAATAGCACAAGTACAAAACAAGGAAGATTAAAAATAGCAACAGCTGAAGCAAAAAGAGTAATTTCTCAAATTACAAATTCAAATATGAGTGATTATGACAAAGCTTATGAAATTTTTAATTATTTATATTCTAATGTTTCTTTGCAAACTGATCAATCAAATGAAGCATATAAAACAAATTATGGAAATGAAGCGTATGCTGCACTAATCTTAAAAAAGGCTGCTTGTTCTGGATATTGTAAAGCAGTTACTTTAATGTG
>OCTW011539374.1_pt1 | contig 39703 bp, 13 predicted proteins | sample 1539671 | NCBI WGS metagenome assembly OCTW01 (sample SAMN02144230, study PRJEB22623) | gut metagenome | biome: sheep rumen | host: Ovis aries | place: New Zealand
CGGGAAAGACGTGTTTATTTCGCCCAAGCGTTCGTTGATCCTCTATTCGGAGAAGAATACGGACAACGTTTCGAAGTACGCTCGCGAAAACTCGATCGCTTATAATACCGGAACGCCTTATACCTGCTTCCTGACTTCGACGCTGGTAAACGCATCGGGCGAATCGTATATCCGAGTGGACGGATTGAAAGCGCATAAGTGCGCTTACGGTCATTCGGACGTAACCATTTCGAGCCTGCTTCTCGGAAAGAAGGTAATGGCGATTCGAAACGGCGCATTCAAAAACGATACCGCGATCCGTTCGATCTACATTCCCGAATTCGTTTCCTCGGTCGGTACCGGAACGTTTAACGGCTGTACGTCTCTTTCCGCCTTTACGATCAGCCCCGCAAACGAGTACATTACCTTTGCAAACGGACTCGTGTATTCCAAGGATATGACGAAACTTCTCGCGATCGTGGATTCCATTGCGGGCGATACGGTTACTCTTGACGATAAGACGGTTGAGATCGCGCAAAACGCTTTGTACGAATCCGCCGTTCGCTCGATCACGCTCGGCGCGGCGGTTCGTTCGATCGGAACGGGCGCGTTCAGCGGCGCGGATAAACTGACCGAATTTGCCGTTTCGGATCAAAACGATCGTTATACGGCGGATGGCGGTATCCTTTATAACAAGAGCAAGACCAACCTCGTTTCTTATCCCGCGGGTATCAGACAGGAAAGTTACACCGTACATAGCGGCGTGATCGTGATCGGAAACAGCGCGTTCGGCGGCGCGGCGTACTTAAAGAGCGTTACGCTTCCCGCGAGCGTTTCCAGCATCTCCACGAACGCCTTCTACGGAGCCAAACAATTGATCGACGTCCAAGTTTACGGCGCGATCTCTTCCGCAGACGAAGGCGCTTTCGGCAATACTCTCCCGAACCTTGTGGTCAGCGGAATATCGGACGGCACCCTCGAACTCTATTGCACCGAACACGGCGTTACCTTCCGCAATTTGACTCCCGCGACTTGCTTTACTTATACGACCGTCGGAATGTCTTCCGGCGAAGCGAAAGTTACGGGGCTGCAATCGCATATCTGCGATTACCACGATGAGATCGTCGTTCCGATGTATATCAACGGTCTCCGCGTGACCGCGGTGGGCGACAGGGCGTTCGCGCATAACCAAGAGATCCGCTCCATCGTCGTTTCGCAAACGGTGACGCAAGTCGGCGTCGCGGCGTTTGCGGGTTGTAAGAACCTGACGAGCGTTTTGATCGGAGAAAACGTTTCCTATATCGGAAGCAAAGCGTTCTATACCTCCGAATCTCTTTCCGAAGTGTTTATTACCTCGGAAAATCTGACTCTTTCTGACGACGCGTTTGAAGAAAGCGCGGACGACGACCTCGTCGTGTATCTCTCCGACTCCTTGAACGAAGTAAACGAATCTCTCGTACAACGCGGATTGACTACGGCGAGCCTTAACGATATCGTTTGTTTGAAATACTCGGTCTTTAACGGAAACGAGATCCGCATCGCCGGACTTGCGTCTCACGTTTGCCCGAATGGTCATAACGGCGTCGTGATCCCCGAAAAAATCGACGGAAAAGTTGTTACGAGCATCGCTTCGACCGCGTTCAGATATAACGATACCGTCGTTAAGATCTATATTCCTTATACGGTTAAGACGATCGGAGAGAGCGCGTTCGCGGGTGCTTCCAAGCTGAACGATATTTCCTTCTATTATTACGATGAAGCGGGTAACTTTATCGAAACCGATTCCAGCCCCTATTTCGCAATGGACGGCGGCGCTCTTTACAGCGCGGATTATAAGACGTTATACTCCTATATGAGCGCGAGATCGGATATCGCGATGAACGTAAACAGAAACGCGCGTTACGTTCTTACGAATGCGTTTAACAACGCGAAAAACCTTCTCTCGATCACCTTCCTGGAAGACGTTTATACCGTTACGCCTTCGTGTTTCGTAAATTTGAACGAGAACCTCGTGATTTACGCGCCGAGCTCCGACAGCAACGTGTATAATAACCTCTATTCGTCGCACAACCTCAAAACGGCAACCAAAGCAACGGGCTTCGATTACGAGTATCTCGAAGACGAAGAGAATACCGTTGCGATCCTCGGCGTCAAATCGCTTGCCGACGGCGGCTTTACGATCACGAGCGCTACGACCCTCGTTATTCCGCAATATATCAACGGCAGAAAGGTCTCCACGATCGCGAAAGGCGCCTTCGACGGAGCGAAGATGTCCGCCGTCGTGTTCCCCGAAGGACTCAAAAAGATCGGTGAACTCGCCTTCGCAAATTGCGTTAATTTGTCGAACGTGATCTTCCCGTCCAGCCTGGAAATCGTGGAAAACCTCGCTTTCAGCGGTTCTTCGAACCTTTACGAAGCGTACTTCCTCGGCGCGGCGACCTCTCTCGGCGAAAATATCTTTAACAATACGATGAGCGTTGCCGGCGGAGCGGAGCGAGATTTCGGCGCGTTCGGTCCGTCCACGACGTATATGCTCGATTACTTTGGCGAAAGCGGCGTAGGCTACAATGCTTCCACTTCGATCAATTGCTTCAATTATACGATCGTAAACGGAACGTCCATTCGCATCGATTCGATCAAAGATCACGTTTGCAATGCGAACCACAAGGTCATCAATATTCCCAACGCGATCGACGGACTCCCCGTAAACTACCTCTCCGATTCGCTGTTCAGCGGATTGACGACCTTGGAAGAGGTAACGCTCCCCGATACGATCTCTCAGATCAACGACGGCCTCTTCGATAAGTGCAGCTCGCTTCGTTCGATTCGGATCCCCTCGTCCGTTACGACGATCGGAAAGAACGCGTTCCGCAACTGCGTCTCGCTCGAAAAAATCGTTATGTCGTCGAACGTTTACTATATCGGTTCGTACGCCTTTATGAACTGTCACGGATTGAAAGAGGTCGTGATCCCGAATTCGGCGTCCTTGTCCGAGGGTATGTTCTACGGTTGCAGCGGTCTCGTTACCGTTAAAATGCCGCAAAGAAATTCGATCCCGCAATACGCTTTCTACGGTTGCACCTCTCTTACTTCGCTCCTTTATACGGCGAAAAACGGCGTTACGAGATCGGGTCTGTCCGAGTCCTTGCTGACCGTCGGTAATTACGCTTTCTACGAGTGTACTTCGCTCTCCGAGATCTTTACCGCGGATTCTTACGATTCCTTGCGTTCGGTGGGCGAAAAGGCGTTTGCGTACAGCGCGATCGAGAAATTTACGATGACCGCCGCTTTGACCTATCTCGGAAACGGTGCGTTTGCGGGTTGTACGAACCTCAGTTTGGACGACGACGGTTGCACGGCTTATAAGCTGGATTCCTCGGGCGAGATCATTTATCTGAACGAAACGATCCACGTTCAAAAGACGGAAGGTACTTCTTTCGATACGGGCAGTTTCAGTATCCACGATCCCGATATGCTCTTCCCGGATAACGGCGTTCTTTTGGAGGGCTATAACGGAAACGGAACGTATACGACCGCGACGAACTTCCATTACTCCAAGACCGGCAAAACGAGCTACCACGAGTTCAAGATGTATCGCATCCTTTATTCGGACGATCCGACTCGCGCAACGCAATTGATCTACGAAGATCCGAATACCGTCGGCTGGACTTATACGTGGGATCCTTCTTACGTGGAGAGCTTCCTGACCTTCGTTAAGAATCCGGACGGTTCGTACGTCGTTACGCCCGATAAGACCGTGTTCGACCAAGCGGGAAGCTATCTCGTTAAGATCCGCGAGCGTTACGCAAGCAAAACCGGCGGTATCGGCGGAACGGATCACGACTATCGTAACGTCTATCTCCGCTTTACGGTCGGGCAGGTCCTCGGCGCATGGTACGAAAACCTCGTTCCGGATGAAAACGGAGAAAATCCCGTTTCGCAGGGCGTCGTTGCCTTGAATACGGTCAATCCGGGCGCGGATAATTACTTTGCGAAAACGCCGGACGGTTACTTTAATTACACCGAGAAGACCGGTATGGTTTCCGTAAACTTCCAAAACCCCGTCTTTGCGCAAATGACGGGATCCTTGCGCGTTCTCTTCTCTACGACCGCGAATCCCAAAGATCCGACTACGGCGGAAGAGAGCGATTGGAGATCCTATATGCTCAGCCAGATCCGCAACACAAGCTTTACGCATAACGTTGCGATCCATTCCGTTATCGCGACCAAGGGCGGTGATTTCGAGATCGCTTACGATTCCGATCTCGACGTTACGATTTCTTCCGAACAGGATTTCGTACAAGACGAGGGACTGTCCGCGGATCGCAGAGCCGATTATCTCGGCGGATATATGCGCGTTCCGTTCTACGGAGTCGCAAAGATCATTCCGACTGCCACCATTCTCGAAGCTTCGGCGGGGAATTATGAGGTTGCGGCGCTTGCGACCGTCAATTCGATCTCCGCGATGACGTTAAACGAAGCGTATTCGGCAGGCTACGTCGGAGAGGTTTCGGACAATAGAGTCTTAACTATGTACGGCGGCTTTACGATCGCTTACCTCTATTCGGCGGGCGTAATCGCCGGTTCGAACGTTAACATCTTCTTCGATACGGCCGTTTCTTCCGCCGTTGCCTTGCAATTGATCACGCTTTCCGAAGCGGACGTTAACAATCAATTCAAGATCGATTATAACGTCAGTCTTTTGAGGCAAACCTATAACGTTTACAGCGGAACGCTTTCGATCCAGTTCTATACGAACGGCTTTACGGAAATGCTCCTGCAGCGCTATATCAATATGAATCCCTCTATGGCTAAGACTCAAAAAGGGTATTACAGCTTTGTTACGGCGCAATATAACGGCAGCACCATTACCGGAACGAGAGACAAGAGCGGCAAGCTGACTTTCTATAACGACGAACTGTATGACGCCGTCGATTTGAAAATTACGAACAGCGAGGATATGGATAACCTCAGCCATATTCGCGTGCTTTACGAGTTCGCGCTCGAAGGTTGCGTTAATATCGAAAAGGCTTCCTTCGGAAAATGCGTAAACGACATCGGCGCGGGCGCGCTTCTGAATACGAACGGCATACAGGAAGTCGGTATCGACTCGTCGAACTCCTATTACGTTCTTTATAAGATAGACGAGAACGATCCCGAGTACGCCTTCTCGGGCGGCGGTCTCTATTTGCGTCAAAAAGACGCATCGGGTAACAATACCGGCGCGTTGACGCTCGTTGCTTTCCTCGGAAGCAATACCGTAACCGAATTCAAACTCCCCGACGCTTGTACCGAGATCGGATCGTACGCTTTCGCGAATAACAATAAGCTTACCAAAGTCGATTTGAACAACGTTACCAAGATCGGCGATTACGCCTTCTTGAATTGTACCGCGCTCAAATATATGGAGCTCCCGGGCGATACTTCCGCGACCTCGAACAGTACGATCGGATCGTACGCATTTGCCGGATCGGGTCTGGAAAGCGTGTATTTCGAGAGAGGATTCAATAGCATCGATCACCTCGGCACCTCGATCTTCGGAGAAAGGGAAGTAACGGTCTATTATCGAAACAGCACAACTGCTTCCACGAGCGCGCTTGCGACTTACTGCAAAGAAAACGGACTTGAAATCGTTTACGTGACCTCTCTTTCGAACTTCGTGTACGAAACGGTTAACGGGAATGAGATCAAGATCAAGAAATACGTTTCTTCCGGCACTTCGCTCCATTCGGTTACCGTTCCCACGATGATCGAGAACAAAAAGGTTACGCAGATCGGTGACGCGGCGTTTGAAGGCAATTCGTACGTCGTTACGATCTCTCTTCCCGCCACGATCGCTTCGATCGGTTCGTATGCTTTCCGCAATGCGTCGAACCTCGCCGAAGTTTACGTCAATTCCGATCCCACGATCGGGGAAAGCATTTTCGACGGTTGCTCGTCTTCTCTCATCGTGTACGGTATGACGGCAAGTGATTTGAACGATTATTGCGACGAAGCGGGTATTACCTTCAACCTCGGAACGACTTGGGGCTGCTTCCAGATCGCGGATACGCAGATCACCGTTTCGGGAAGCGTTATCAGCGGCGTTGCGATCAAAGGTTTGAACAATCACGTTTGCAATTCTTCGCATAAGAACCTGATCATACCCGAGGAGATCAACGGAAAACCCGTCATCGAGATCGCTCAAGGCGCATTCTGGTATTACAGCCATAGATACGATCGCGCCGATACCACGCAGTATCAAGAGATCGAATCGATCACGTTGCCGAAATCCATTTTGAAGATCGGCACCTTTGCGTTCGCCGAGTGTAATCTCAAAGTGCTGCGCTTCCAGGATACGAATCTTGAAGAAGATATCGCCGACGATTACAGCTCGAAAGAGGGCGGCACGGCCACTCTGTATTACGCGTTCGGAAACCTGACCGAGCTGACCGTTTATTCGTCCGATATGAGCGGGCGCGTGGAAAACTACTGCTCGTCGCGCGGAATCAACTTCGTTCGTGTTTCGAGACACCTTCTCCTTTCGAACGGAAACCCCGATCCCGATTCCGAGATCGAAGTTACCGATATCGGAGGCAGTTACGCCTTAACGTATTGGAACGCTTCCGGTTACGGAACGACGAACTACGTCGTTCTCCCGGACACCTTGGACGGAAAGAAGATCACCGAGATCGCGAAATTCGCGTTCCAAAATTCTTCCGTTATCTCCGTTAAACTCGGAAAGTACGTGACCCGCGTGGCGGAGCATGCGTTCAACGAATGCGAAGATCTGAAAGTCGTGATTTTGCCGGAAGGCTTGAAGTCGATCGGCGACGGCGCCTTCGTAGGTTGCAGCTCGTTGACTTCGCTCTTTATCCCCTCATCCGTAACGGAGATCGGATCGAAAGCCTTTGCAGGTTGTAAGAATCTGTCGAATTTGCGCTTCCTCGGCGACGTTAAAACCATCGGGGCAGGCATTATAGACGAGATCCCCGTCAAGTACGGTTTCGAATCCCGCACCGTGAAGTTCTTGCAAATCCGCGAAAGCGCGACGACCCTCCGGTCGTACTTCCTGAATAAGTATCGTATTACGCCCACGATCGTCGAAACGATGAAAGTTTATCGTCGCTGGGAAGAATGCTTCCTGTACGAAGTGGATGAAAAGACGAGCGAGGATACCGGAACCTTGACCTTTACGATCACCGGTATCAAAGATCATATCTGCCTGAACGGAGGACACGGAGAGATCTATATCCCCGAAACGATCGGCGACATCGGCGTAAGATCGATCGCTCCGAGAGCCTTTGCCGGAAACGGAACGATCCGCTCGGTGAAATTCGAAGCCACGAGCGGCGTCCTTCGCGAGGTCGGGCTCGGCGCGTTTGCGAACTGCGCTCTCCTCGGCGAAGCAGATCTCGGCGCCGTTAATATCTTGGACAAAGAAGTGTTCAAGAATTGTTCGTTGCTCGCGTCCGTTACGATGACGCAGTATATGCATAGCATCGGGCAAGGAAACGAGAACGTGGTCAGCGTCTTCCAAGGCTGCTATAACTTGAAAGAGATCAAGGGACTTACGGGCGAGGGAACGTATCTTGCTTCGAACGGTGTTTTGTATAAGAACGAGCGCGTGGGCGAGTGGACGGCGGTTTATATCTACGATCTGAACAGCACCGTTATCAACCTCGATCACGCGACCGAGATCGCGTCTTTCGCGGCGAATAACGTTACCTTGAATACGATCAAAGTTCTGAACATAGGTCCGAATCTCAAAACGATAGACGCCTCCTTCATTAAGAAATTCACGAACCTCAGCGAGATCAACGTTTCTTCCGCGCTTACGATCAAATCGCAGTCTAACGTAACGATCTCTGCGATCCTCTATTATCCGGCAGGGGTAACGGTCTCGCATTCGAGAGTAACGATCGCGAAGAAGGAATTTACCGCACTCTCGAACTTTGTCTTCACCCTTACGGAGTATAACGGACAGTTGGGCGCGGAGGTTTCCGCTTCCGATTCCTTCAAAGCAGCTTCCGGCTATCCGATCACTTTGGTGTTGCCGCGTTACGGTTACGTGGACGGCGTTTGTTATGAGGTCGTCGGCGTAAAAGAAGAAGGCTTCAAGGACGTTCAAACCATTTCGCATATCGCGGCGCCGCGGGTCAAATATATCGGTGCGCGCGCGTTTATGAATTGCGGAAGTCTTTCGACCGTTGAACTGACGAACGAGGGAAGTACGGAAGCGCTGACTTACGGCGTGATCGACGACGTGGAGATCATTTACGAAGACGCCTTCAAGGGCTGCGATACGCTCAGCACCGTCGAACTCGGCAAAGCGCTGACCGCGATGGAAGGAAACCCCTTCGGCAGTTGCTCGAATATCGGCTATATTACCATCAGCGAGGATAATACCCGCTTCTCCACGAAGGTGGACGGAACGGAAGTCAGTATGATCCTCAGCAAAGATTCCGTTACCTTGTACGCTTCTTACGCAACGGGCAACGTCGTCGTACCGGACGGCGTGGTCAGGATCGAGAAGGGCGCTTTCAAAGGAACGGGCATTACCTCCGTCACCATTCCGACCTCCGTTCGTTTGATCGCGGCGGGTGCGTTTGAAGGTTGCTCCGATCTTAAGAGCGTTACCTTCTTGACCGAGAAAGCCGAATTCGGCTCCTTCCCGGAGGAAGAGGACGGAAAGATCCTGATCCCCGCGTCCGACGCGGCGGCGTACAGCTCGGTCTTTACTATCTTCGGCGTGGAAGGAACCGTTGCCGAGGATTACGCGCTCTCTTACGAGATCCCCTTCCGTCCCGTCGTTTCGACCGGTGCGATCACCTTCTCGAACGGCAGGATCGTTAAAGCGGACGTTGAAAAACTCGGAAAGGTCCTGATCGTTCCGACCGAGTATTACGAAGGGACGACGCTCGTTCCCGTCGAGTACATTAACGCGAACGCTTTCTACGGAGCGACTTCCGTTGAAGAACTGTACGTTTCCTTCCGCTTAAAAGAGATCGGAAAAGCGGCGTTTGCGGGAATGACGAATTTGAAAAAGGTCGTTCTTTTCGAAACGGCGGGCATTACGCAGAATTCCGCGATCAAGATCCTTGATAACGCTTTTGCGTACAGCTATTCGCTTGAAGAAGTCTTCATCGAAGGCGAGGGCGGGAATATGACTGTTGCTTCGAACGCGTTCAAGAAGAGCGGCGATAACCTTACGATCTATCTGCCCGCAGGAAACGAAAGCAAATTAAAGTCGGGCGGCGTTCTTTACGACGGAATCAAAGCCACGCAAGAAGTGACCGCGGCGTCTTGGATCGCAGTCAGAGCGTTGAATGCGAACGAAGCGGTCTTTACCGGCGTTACGTACAGCACCTATGCCGTTACCGAGCTTTATATCCCGTCTTACGTGTACGGAATGAAGATCGTGGGCGTGGAGATCGACAGAGATTCTTACGGCGCGAATATGACGGGCATCCGCAAGCTCTTCATTCCCGATACCGTTTCTTACGTTTCGGCGTACAGCTTCTCGATGACGCAGCTTGTCGAAGTCGTGATCCCCAAGACCGTTACGGACATCGGAGAAAGGGCGTTCTTTATCCAAGGAAACGCGACGGGAACCTTCGACGTCTATCTCGAAGGCGAACCCACGTTCGGCGAAGCCGCTTTCGCAATGCAGAGCGGTTCGAACGGCGTGACTCGCATCCACGCCTCTTCCTTTGCGAGATTGACCGAGTATCTTACGACATACTCGGCGTACAATTTCGAACTTTATAACGTCATTCCCGAGAAGTATCTCGAATACTCCGTCGTAAACGGCAGAGAGATTTCGATCAACGGGCTGACGAACGCCGGCAAATCGGAAAGAGACGTGATCCTGCCGACCTATCTGCTCGGCAGAAAAGTCACGACGATCGGAAAGGGCGCGTTCAGCCACAATACCGTTCTCGAGTCTTTGCGTCTGCCGCAATATTTGACCACGATCGGCGATTATGCCTTTGTCGGAACCTTTGAGAATCTCGAAACCGTGGACGATTGCCCGATCTATTTCGAGAATCCGAATACGGCGGCGTTTACCGTTTCGCAAGAAGACGGGCTCCTCATTCTCCATAGCCGTTTCGTGGGAAGCACGTACGATTCGATCTACGCCGTCTTCTCCGTCCTTTACGATGATATCGGAGACGAGAGCGTCGTCAGCGGATTTACTCTCCCCGATTCCGTTACCTTTATCAGCGAGGGCGCGTTTGCGGGCGCTTACAGCTTGCGTACGATTGGCGGTAACTCCTTCTTTACGCACGTAGGCTCGGTTATGCTCGTTCAGACAGCGACGGACGAAAACGGTAATCAAGTCGAAGCGGAAGAAAAGACCGTCATTACCGTTCTCCGCTCGGCTACCGCCGTTACTTGGCCCACTCGCTTTAACGTGGATCGCATCGGCGCGTATGCGTTCTACGGAGTGGATTCGCTTACCGAGCTTTCCACGATCCCGAACGAAGTATTGACGATCGGCGTAGGCGCGTTTGAAAACTGTAAATCGCTGACTTCCGTCAATATGCCGGAATATCTATCCGAGATCTCTTCGCGCTTGTTCTTCGGTTGCGAGAGCTTGGAGAACGTCTATATTCCCGACAGCGTAAACAGCATCGGGGCGCACGCGTTCGGCGGTTCCGGACTCTTGAGCGTAGAGCTTCCCGAACTCCTGTTTGAACTCGGCGAATCCGCGTTCGAGGGATGTAACGGTCTTACGAGCATTGATTTCACCGAGACGAACATTCGCGCGATCGGCAAGTACGCCTTCAAGGATTGCGCAAACCTGATGGAAGTGAATCTCGGAACGGTTACGAATATCGGGGAAGGCGCCTTTATGGGAACGGGGCTTATTACGATCACGCTTCCCGGCGGCGTAACCGAGATCGCGCCTTCTCTCTTTGAGGGAGCGACCGAACTGAGAGAAATCAAGAGCGGCGCGATCACCGCGATCGGTGATTACGCCTTTAAGGGAACGAGCTCGCTTAAAGCGATCCCCGATTCCGTTACGAATTACGTTAAGACCCTTGGAAGAGGCGCCTTTATGGAGAGCGGACTTGTTTCCGTTCGCATCCCGCAAGGCGTAACCGAGCTTCCCGACGAGTGCTTTATGAACGCCAAGTATTTGACCGACGTAACCTTTACCTCGGCTCTGCGTACGATCGGCGCTTACGCATTCTACGGTTGTGACGGAACGATCGACGTCAGTCATTATACTTCGATCGAAGTGCAGGGCGGCGTCGTAACCCTCGTGGACGACGCGACCGATCCCGATTCCGAGAGACGCGAAACGGTAAACGTTACGACGATCTCGGGCAATATATTCAGCACGGTCGTAAACGGCTATCCGATCCGTATGGTAGGCGATAAGATCGTCGTTAACAACCGTATGGTCGGTACGGCGTATGCTCACGAAGAAACCGGCGAATTGTATCGCGTGGCAACGGTGGGCGACCTGAAGATCGTCCTTGACAAGAGAGACGGGGAATACTTCCTCAAGATTTCTCTTGCGGACGGCGAGAGCGCTTATATGACGGGCGCGAAACTGAACGTCAGCTTCGGTGTGCAAAAAGCGTCGCTCGGCATTCGCGTGTCCGAGATCGGCGATTATGCTTTCGCCTATACTTCCATCGCTTCGGTCAACCTGACGGACAGCGTTGAGTCGGTCGGCGCATACGCCTTTGCTTACAACGATTACCTGCAAAGCGTATTGATCGGAAGCCGCCTCTCCTATCTCGGTGCGGGCGCTTTCCGCGGAACGCCGCTTCTCGGCGCGGTTGACGTCAGCAAGAAGAACACGCGCTTTATGAGCGACGATGATAAAGTTCTTTATATGCTGGACGAAGACAGCGGAAAATGGATCTTGAAGCTTTACCCCGCGGCGCGCATACCTTCCGGAACGGATGGATCTTATACCGTCCCGAACTATGCGATCGGTATCGATGAAGGCGCCTTTGACAGCTGTCACTTGCGCCACGTCATCATAACGGACGGCGTTCAATATATCAACGCGGGCGCGTTTAAGAACGCGGGCGAACTGGAAACCATCTTCTTCGACGCGGATATCGCGACCCTCGCGGACGACGTCTTCGAAGGAACGAACGTTACGCTGGACGTTCCGATGTTCGGAAACTTAGAGAGCTACTGCGAGCGCAATTCCGTCTTGGATAACGAAACCAAATTTACTTATGTGACCCATACTCCCAAGAGTTGCTTTACTTACGTTACGAGCGATACGACCGCCACGATCACTTCGCTTCGCGACGATTGCGCGCATAGCCACGAAGAAATCGTGATCCCGACTTACATCGACGGCTGTAAAGTCGCCAAGATCGGCGAATTCGCTTTGTCCGATCGCGGCGTAAAAACGATCCTGCTTTCCGAATTCGTGGAAGAGATCGGAACGGGCGCGCTGTATGCGAATCCGATCGAGCAGATCGAGATCACGGGCGGCAGCGCGGAAGAAGAATCGGAAGACGCGGAGGGTAACGTAACGAATCTCCGTTCGACCTTTAACGACACCTTCCTCGTTCGCGAAACCTATGAAAACGGAGTCCTCTCCTATACCGAGTTTGTAAGCAAAGTGACGAATTCGATCCTCCTCTTTATCGGAGGGGCTGCGGACGTGTACGGTTTGCCCGATGAAATTACGACCGTCGGATACGGCGCGTTCAGAAACGCCGCTCTCCGCAAGCTGGACGTCTCCTCTGCGTTGACGATCGAAGAAGCGGCGTTTACGGGCGTTATCGCAAACGAGATCATCGGATTGACGAACGTGTTGTACGTCGGCGATTACGCCTTTAAGAACGCGCTCGGCATTACCTCTTTGGAATTCGGAAGCGAACTGTATCACGTCGGTATGGGCGCTTTCTCCGGCGCCTCGAATTTGACCGAGATCGCCTTTATGGACGGTGAAACGGGTGACCTTTCAAACGACAACGGTTACTATCACTTCGAAGGCGGCGTTCTCTTCGAGTATTCGGATGAAACGACCAAGAGCGTCAAGCTGCATACCGTTTTGCAATCGTACGTTACGTCGAACGTCGGAGAGATATTCCTCAGCCCGGTCGGATTCGCACATGAGGAAACGGCATACTCCGTAACATCCGTCGGAGCGTACGCCTTCGCGGGGCTTTCCTTCGCGAACGGAGTACTCGTCATTCCTTCCACGCAAGGCGAACTGACCGTTTATCAAGGCGCGTTCGATAACGCCTCCATTGCGGAGATCCATTTCGAAGGATTCGTTACCACGGGCGAGAAAGACGGCGTTTCCTTGTTTAACGGAAACACGGCGATCTATTATCCGTACGGATCGGTCGGTATGGACAGGGCGCTTCATTCCGTAGCCCACGATAAGGCGATCAAGACCACCGCGAAAGACTTCCTCGTGTATCACGAAGGAACGATCGAAGGCGAAGAAGAGAACGGGGAGATCACCGTTACGGGCGTTACGAGCGCGTTCAGAATGAGAAATGCGGGCGTTCTCGTTATCCCCGTGTATATAAACGGAATGAAGGTAACGTCCGTCGGCGGCGTGGAGAACGGTTTCTCCGCGGGCGGTATAAGCTCTGTTACGATCCTTGATAACGTTACCTCGCTTGCGAGCGCAACGTTTAAGGATTGCACGGCGCTGCTTTCCGCCTCCGTCGGAAAAGGCATTACCGTGATCCCCGACGAGCTGTTTATGAATTGTACGTCTTTGAAGAACGTTTCGATGTCGGAAGACGTAACCAAGATCGGGAACAGCGCCTTCTATAACAATAGAAACCTCGAAGTTCTCCCCGTCGTTTTGAAACAGGGTAATAACTCGATGGTAAACGAGGTCGGTGATTACGCGTTCTACGGCTGCGGCAGTATGAAGCGTATCCAACTTTGGGGCGTGATGAGCGAATCGGGCAGCGAGCTTACGATCGGCGCTTACGCTTTCGCGGGCTGCAATAACAGCGCCTTCGATTTGATCAACATTCCTTCTCACGTTACTTCCATCGGAGAAGGCGCATTCTATTCCGATCCCGCTCGCCTCGCTTACTTCTTGATCGAAGACGAGCTTTGGAGAGATATCGGCGAAGGCCGTATGCAAGCGATCATCGACCGCGCGATCACCACGCCGTCTGCGCGTATCTTGAATTTGAACGGAGCGGGCAACGTATCCGTAAAGGTCAGCGTTCCCTTGAATGCGGAGAACACCATTCGTTACTTCCGCGCGATCGATCCCGCAATGGAGCATTGGAGCATGTTTACTCCGATCTCCTCCTTCGATTACACTACGACGACGGATAATAGCGGTGAATCTTGCGTCCAAATCCGCTATATTAAGGACGATCAAACGACGAGGTCGTACGTGGCTTCGCAAAACGGAACGGTATATATCCCCGAATACGTGCAAGCGATGCCGGTTCGCATCCTCGGCAGAACGCTCGGAACGGGCGGCTTCGCACAAGCGTCAAGCGGAGAAAACGACTTTGTAAAGAACGTCGTGATCCCCGATAACGTCAAACAGATCGAAGCCAAAGCCTTTACGGGCTTCTCGGCGCTGGAAAAAGTTACCTTCGGAGCGAAGAGCTCGATCTCTTCGATCGGCGCGTCCGCTTTCGAGAATACCAAGATCGAGGATCTGACCTTGCTCGGAAGCTCCGTCGTCCAAATCGGAAAGAGCGCATTTGCGGGTACTTCCTTGAAGAACGTTTCGATCAAGAATGCGGGTACGATCGCGGACGAAGCGTTTAAGAACGTTTCCGTTAACACCTTTACCGCAAAATTCGATTCGGCGGTCTCGATCGGTACCTCGGCGTTTAGCGGCAGCAAGCTGAAATCCATTACGGTATCTTCGGGGCTGACGGCAATCGGTAAAGACGCGTTCCGCGCGCTCAGCGAATTGCAGATCGTAAACCTGACCTTTGCGGGAGAAGGAGCCACGATCGGCGAGTACGCGTTCTATAACGACAGCTCGATCACTACCTTGAACTTGAACACGCCGAGCAATGTGAAGATCGCTTCGATCGGGCAGCGCGCTTTCTACTCCACAAGCTCCATTTCGTCGAGCGAGATCGGGGCGAACGTCGATTCGATCGGGGCTTACGCCTTCTATCGCAGCTCGGTCAGCGCCGTTCCGTCGAACGTCGTTTCGATCGGAGAAAGCGCTTATGAAAATGCGACGGGCATTAAGAAAGTCAGCGTCAAGAGCGCGAAAACGATCGGTGCGAGAGCCTTTAAGAAGAGCAGCATTACCGAATTCAGCTTCGGACCCGATCTGATTTCCTTCGCTTCGGATGACGCTAACGGAAACGGAAGTTTGAACGGAACCGCTTCTCTGAAAGTAATCGGCGACTTGGCGAGCGAGAATTACCCCGACGCGATCTTCCTTGCGTTTAACGACGTAATGATGAAGAGGAAATCGAACGGATATCTCGTGGCCGTCAAACGTGCGGAACTCTCCGCGAAGGCGATCGATAAGATCCATATCGGAAACGTTGTGGACGAGATCGCGTATGCGGCGTTCCGTAACAATACGGAACTTAAGAAGAACCTCAATAACTTCGAGATGCTGACCACGATCGGTGATTACGCCTTTGAGAATTGTACCGGCATTACGGAGATTTCCGCTTCTTCGATCGCGACCACGATTTTGAAGTCCATCGGCGCTTACGCCTTCAAGGGAACGAACGTTACGAAGATCGTTCTTACGGCGACTTCCCTCGACCTCGGAGCGAATGCGTTTGCGGGCGTTACAAAATTAAAAGAGGCGTATCTCAAAGTTAAGAGCATCGCCGCGACCTCGTTCAGCGGTTTGACGGGGCTCGTCGTTACCGTACCCGATAGGGGAACCGCGATCGCGAATAACGCGTTTAAGAACTCCTTGGTCTTTATGCCGAACGACCGTTCTGCGGTGACGCTTGATAATTGCTCGATCGTTTGGTACACTCCGACCGCGTATTTGAACACGACGACGGCGGAGAACGGTATTTGCTCCTTTACGGGGCTGATCGGCGTGCCTGACAGCGCGACGCTCGGAACGGTCGTCTTACCGCTTTATAAAGACGACAATCTGAATATGATCCGCGCGATCAAGCCGAACGACGACAATAAACTTTTGGAATCCGACAGCACGACGGTCATCACTAAGGTGATTTACGTTACTTCGGCGGCGGCGCAGTACAACCTGCCTTCGTTTGCGGCGGGCAGCGCGGCGACCGGAACGACGTACGAGAATAAAGCGATTACGAAATCCACGGCCACGACCGTAGGCGAAAGGCAAAACGGTTAAAGGAGGGCAGAATGCAGAAATACAGTTATCAAGCGCTTACCCCGGACGGAAAAACCGTTCGGGGAACGATGATCGCGAATAACGATGAAGAGCTCAAACAGCTCGTTCAAAAGGCGGGGAATACTTGCATCAAGTTTACCAAGATGGCGAGTACTTCGGGCGGTGGCAGGGCTCTCCCCATTAAGAACGTGGGAAACTTTTGCTCTCAGCTCGGCGCGATCCTGAAAGCGGGCTTGCCTCTTGCTTCCGCATTGGATATGCTTTACGGCAAGATGGAAAAAGGCGCGATGAAGACTTCCGTCGGGAAAGTATATGAGATGGTTCAAAAAGGTAATTCCTTGTCCGACGCGCTCGCCGAGCAGGGAAAAGCGTATCCGCCTCTTATGCTCAATATGGTCAAAGCGGGCGAAATGAGCGGTGACCTCGATCAAACCTTGAATAAGCTTGCCGACCACTTCGAGAAAGAGCAAAAAACGAAAAACACCGTTAAAGCCGCTCTTCGTTACCCCAAGATGCTTGCGCTTATTACCCTTGCGGTCTTGATCTTGATGGTTGCGGTCGTTCTTCCGAAGATGACCTCCACGATGGATCCGAATAATCTTCCCACCTTGACCAAGATCCTTTTGGGTCTTTCGGATTTCATCATCGATAATTGGATCTTTATCGGCGTAGGCGTGGCGTTTCTTGTCATCGTGATCCCTATGATCAAAAATATAGACAGGGTTCGCTATAAGATCGATAAACTCAAAACGACGATGCCGAAGGTCGGTAAATTGATGCGAATGATCTATACGGCGCGCTTTGCCCGTTCGCTCGCAACGCTTTACGACGGCGGTATTCAGCTGATAGACGCGATGCAGATGTGTACGGCGATCGTAGGCAACGTGTACGTGTCGGATAAGATGGAGGAAGCGATCTATCGCGTAAAGAAGGGCGAAAGCATTTCCAAAGCGATGGGCAGCATCAACGTGTTCGATCCGATGCTGACGAGTATGATCTTCGTCGGTGAAGAATCGGGCGTTCTCGGAGAAGTCCTTTTGAGGGTCGCGGATTATTTCGACGAAGAATCGGACAACGCGACCAAAGCTCTTACCGGTCTGCTCGAACCGATCATGCTGATCGTGATGGCGGTCATCATCGTTTTGATTATTTTGGCTATATTGCTCCCGATGTTCTCTTCTTACGAGAATATCGGAGCGTAATACGGAGGGGAATTATGTTATGTGTTAGTATCAGCGACGATAAGATCAAAATCGTTGACGGAAAAGCAAGCGGAGGAAAGATCGTCGTAAACAAGTGTTACGAGATCGAATCCAAAGCGGGCGCGATGGAGAGCGGGAATATCAAAGACCTGATGGCGTTTTCTCAGGCGATACAGGAATGTATCAACACGGCGGGTTTGAAACGTACGAATTTAACTTACGTTTTGGATAATCCGCGCGTGATTTTCCGCGAGATGGCGGTGCCTGACGTTTCGCAGGATAAGGTAAAACTGATCGTTGCGAACGAGATGTTCAGCGACAGCAAAATGGCGAATAACACGATCGATTATATCGTGGAAGGAACGTTCAAGAACGAGGAAGGGAAGAAGCGTTCCCGTATTACCGTTACTTACGTTTCGAACGACGCGATCGATTCGCTGCATACCGCCGCGACCGAGCTCGGAATGCGCCCGACGACATTGGATGTCGCGCCCAATTCCATCAGCAAGCTCGTGGAGCGTTTTTGCAAAACCAATCGCCGCGCGCTTGAAGAAACGTTCGTGCTTTTGGATTACAAGGATAGTTTTATTTCGCTTTACGTTTTCGACGGCGGTCAGCGTAAGTTCTCCAAAAACAGCACGTTGTACGTCGGAACGACGCAAGACGATAAATATCTGCTCGGCGAACTTACGAGCAATATAAACAGCGTTATTCGATTCTACGAGTCGCGCGCGGGGGTAAACGTGACCGCGATCTATATTACGGGCAACGTGGAAGCTTTGTCGGACGATTTATTGCAAGGGTTGGCAGAGTCCCTCAATATGATGATCTCTCACCTTCCGATCCCCGGCTTCGTAAAAGGCGTGGATATTTACGAGTTCAATAAATTCAGCGGCGCGATCGGCGCGTTTTTGAGGAGGTAAAACGATGGCTAAAAGAGATATAAACCTTTTCAAAGCTGCGGGCGGAGAGCGCGCGAAGGGGAGCAAAACTTCTCCGATGACGATCGTTGCGATCCTCGCGATCGTTGTGATCTCGATCGCGCTCGGCGTCGGCGTGTTCTTCAATATGAGGGCGAACGCCGCCGTGACCGCGTATCAGAAAAAAGAACAGATCAAATCGAATTATAATACGACGAGGGTTTACGTTCGCGCTACTTCTCAGCAGTACAGAGACATTATCGCGGATATTCATTCGGCGCAAGCGATAAACGATTATATCGAGATCGCCTCTCCGATGTTTCCTCGCGCAACGGAAGGCGAAGTCGCTGCCGTTAAGGAAACGATCTTGAATAACACGATCGGAAATTATTACTCCCTGAACGATCCCGTCGAAGGCGAGCGTTTTACGCCTTGGGATTACGGTAAAATCGCCGAAGAGTACTATGCGGAAGAGGTTCCCGAAGGCGCGGAAGGTTCCGAAAACAGGCAGCTTTTCTATTACGCATTGAAGGCGCTCGAAAAAGCGCAAAACGCAAATCCGAACGTAAACGTTTGGTACACCTATTATCGCGGTTATTTTACGATGATGTTTACGGGTGGTAACAGCGCGATCGGAGTGGATACTCTCGTTGAAAGTTTTAACGAAAGTACCGAATCGATGAACGGTTACGCGCCGTTTACCGAAGTGGAAATGGACGGCTATTATTATTCCGCCGCGAAATATACTTATATTATTTATAACGATGAAACGTATAACCTTTTGCTGTGTCCGATGAAGAGCGTGATCGAACGCGCGCTGGATATCTTGGAAGCGCATTCCGAAGCTCTCGTAGAGCAGGAGGGGTACAGCGCGGATCAAGAAGAGTTCGCAAGCTTTGCGATCGACGCGTTGACCTATTCGAGAGAATCTTTGGAGTTTAAGCTTATTTTGCCCGTAAACGCGTCTTTCCCCGGCTATTGCCACGATTTTTCTTCCTCCGTATTTTTCAGCGTCGATAACGACGTTACCGAAACCGGAGAGCAAGAGGGCAATTACGTTTCTTACTCGGTAAAGCTTCTTTACAAAGGATTTCAATTAGAAGGACAGGGAGGTGACGAAGAATGAAAATGACGCAAAGAGATAAAATGTTACTCGTTCTTCTTGCCGTGATCCTGGTCGTCGCGCTCGTCGTGATCTTACCGGGCGTAGGCGTTATGAGTTGCCGTACGAAGATCCAAGAGTATCAGGACCAGACCGCTGAGCTGGACGAAGAGCTTGCCACCGCCCTTGCCGAGCTTCGCGAAATGGGCGTGGATTCCGCTTATGCCGAAAATTTCCGACTTGCGAAGGATCGCCTTGAAAAGAAGATTATGGAGCAAAAGCAGGAAGCGGCGCGCCTCGCGCATAGCATTATGGCTTACGCCGAATCGTATGACGTGGACGAGCAGTGGATTTACGGATTGGAGTATAAAACGGGGGTTATGTCCGACGAAAACAATCTTCTCGTGGAATACGATAAGTTTGCCGACGTTGAAAGAACGCCGAACGATCAAAGCGAATATACCGTCGGAGAAACGATCTATACGCTTCGCAGTGCGAACAGAATTATTAAATATACCATCTCAGAACACGCGAACTGTTACTTGGATTGTTCGCTTGTTCTCGAAGGTTATAAAGTAAACGATATCGCCGCTTTGCTTCTTTATATTCAGCAGATCACCTCGAAAGGCTCGCTTTTGATAAACGAAGTAACTTATAATTCGGTCGAAGGAACGGGGACGGTCAGCTTAACCGCTATGATGACCGCGACGGACGGCATTTCCCGCTACGCGCAGGAGATCGCGGAAGCGATGCAACAGGAAGAAGAGCCGCAGTATTAAAAGTATCGAATTATCCGCATATTTCCCCTATCATTTCCGCCTCGCTCGTAAAAAGCGAGGCGGTTTTTTGTTCTTATTTCGGCGTCTTTCTATTGATCCGGTAAGCAAAACGATTCTACTCTTGGGAGAAGTGTTTTTTTTCGGAACGCGTTTTCCCGAGCGGAAAGAAGGGGGGGGGTAACGCGATCTGAGGGCGTCTATTGCGTCTCGGAAATATTATGAAATGATTAAATTTTGCAAAAATTTGCTTAGTAAACGCGCGCGCGTATATAAAACGCGTGTATAATGCAAGTGGGAAAGTTTGGAATCCAGGTGAACTCGGCGGTCTTTTTTCGTAATCATTCGCCGCAGAGTGAGCATGCCCGAGGCTGACACGCTTCGAGGGAGAAAGAAAAAGGAGGAAATATGAGATTGTTTCGATTGAATTCGAACAAAAAAGGCGTTGCTATGACGTACGCTCTCATGGTGCTTCTTCTGCTCTCGACCGTCATCGTTGCCATAACGGCGCTTGCGTCCGTTTCCTATACTTCTGCCGTTTCTACCGTTGCGGACGATCAAGCCTATTACTATGCAAAATCCATCGGGCTTGCCGTCAAACGCCAATTTTTGGACGGTTACAGCATTGATAAAATCATAAACGAGTTAGACGAAAAAATCGCCAAGAAAAAAGAAGCCGTCGTTACCGGAACTTATACGATCGAGACGGAAACGCAGCAAGACCTCGTAAACGGAACGGTCTCCATTCGTTACGGAACGGATCTCGCCGGCAATACGAATCCGTACGTTCTCGAAGTACGCGTCGCTTGTATTTATAACGGCGCTTTTTCCGTCGTAACTTCCGTGTTCTCTTGCGAAGACGCACTGGATAAAACGACCGAACGCATTTTGGACGCGTTTAACGAGTATGACGTCGTTTTGACGAACACGAAAGATATGTCTTTCAATTTCGCCGACGCAAACGGTTCCGCGAGCAATCTGAACGTTTACGTGTACGCCGGTGAGGACGACTCCGTAGTAAATCCCGAGTTTAAGCTGTACGTTGATTTGAACGGCAATTTGACGACGACCGGACAAACGTCTATTTCGGGCAAAACCATTTATAATAACGCCGAGTACGACTATATGCATACGATCAAAGGCAAATTGACTTCTTACGGCGATCTGACGTTGAAAACCATAAAAGTAAACGGGGCGCTTCATTCCGCCGGGTACGTTTATATGTCTCACGGCGCGTCCGTAGGCGAAAGCAATATCTATGCGAGGGGCGACGTCGTTATCTTTTCGGGTTACGATCCCGTAACGGGTGCGACTTATGCCGCGTATGCCAATTCCACGAAAAACGGTTTCTCGAACGACGGAACGGGAAAATATTATACGAACGGTCCTTTTAATTACGTTTGCAATTCGATTTATTCTCAAGGCGCGGTCATCGTTTTCCCGAAAAATTCGATCAAAGGCGATATCGTTGCGAGAAAGAGCGTTGAGGTGATCGGCTATACTCGCCCCCCAGAGGAAGGAAATATTCTTCCGATGCTTCTTCATACGACCGACGCGTCGGGCGCTCATCTTTACGAGCGCGGCGGAAATACCTACGTCGGCGGCAACGTATATTGCGACGGCGACGTAACGATTCATCACGGCGCGGTCGTTATGGGTAACGTCGTCGCAAACGGAGACGTTCATATTCAGTGCGGCGCAGTCGTTATGGGGAACGTTACTTCCGTTACCGGGAACGTCAGTGTGGAAAATGCGGGTGTGGTTTGCGGCAGCGTTTGGGCAAAAAATTATATCAATCTCGTAAACGGCTATCCGGACGAAGACGCCGCGAACGTTTGGTTTAACTCTTACGTTTTGACCTGGGCTTCCAACGTCGGCTCTTGGTACCCGGGCTTTGTTTGGGGCGGTATCGGCTTGAAGGAAAAAAACGGGAAAACGCCTGAGCATCATTGCGCGCAGCTTTTTACTCCGAACACGAAATATACGATGACTGTCACCGGCAATCTTTTCGTACATGGAGAAGGTTCCTATGCCGGTGGAACGACAGACCTCAGCGCCGTTTGGATCATGGGGAATATCTATCTGGAAAACACCCGCGCTACGTTTAACAATCGTTACCTGACTAACTATGCCGGAAACGTCAGTACGCAGGTTTACGCGCTTTATCAGCAAACCGATCTTTGGTCGGGCGATAATACCATTTGGTTGGATCTACACGGTTCTTCGATCGGAAAGATCGTTTGCCGCAGTTTTACCGATTCGTCTCTTTATTACGACGCTTTTATCATAAACGGAGTCTTGCAAAAGTACTATGCGGACGCCGCGATTTACGCGCGTTGCGTCGGCGTAAACAATATGGACGTTGCCGTCGGTTACGACGTCTTTGCCAAGCAATGGTTTCAAACCGCGGGTTACGCTTGGGCTGAAACGACGGACCCCGAATCGATCAGTACGGTCGCGCTTTCTATGATCAATAACGGCTATCTGTCCGGTACGACGTTTTGGCGCGGCAATAACTCGATCAATGTGGAATGCGTTCCGGTAGAAGGTTATGACGGCAATGTTACTTCCTATAACGGAGCATTGGGCGGAAGTATCAACTTCGGCGTCGTAATGCTCGACTCGACTTGGGTTCAATTCGGAAAAGAGAACGTTACGCCGAGAGCGGGAAGCAATGTAACGATCCTCGCGGGAAATGCGATCTATGCCAAAGTCAACGCGAACGTTCAGAATTTTATTCTTTCCGGCAATGCGAATTTATCCACGATCAAGGGCGCGCCGACGGGTCCCGGATACAGGAGCGCTACGATCAACGCTTCCGTTTCCGGAACGTTTACTTTGCTTTACGGCGGCGTATTTGAAAATACGAACGTTAGAATGAATCCGCGTATCGGCGGTTCCGTTTTGAATCTATTCGGTAACGCTTCGATCCTCGGCAGAGCTTTTACCGTGAATCATTACAAGGGTAATATCAGTTTCAGGAACGGAACGCAGATCGGTTTGGTCGAGCGCTCGTTTTGGAGCAAGGGAGAAGGGATCATCTCTCCCGCCGGTTCTTTCGGAACGATCGAACTGACGAATGCGTCGAGCACTCTCGTTCCCGCCGGAGCTTTAACGATCACGGGTGATTTGAAAACGAACGGGAACTATTCGAATCCCGAAAAGTATCTCGTTACGGTTTCCGGTAATATGTACGTCGGTAATTATTCTTACAACGGATCCGACGCGAATTTGTATCTCAGAAGCGTCGGTAAAAATCTGACGATCATTGCGAAAGACGCGGGAACTCCCGTCATTTTCGGAAGATATTCCGTTAAAGGCGGATCGGTCAGCCCGAGCGTAACGGGAGGTTTGAACTGTAAAAATATCGCCCTGACGCTGAATGCCGGCTTAACGGTGGGCGCGGTCTCTTCTGAAAGCGGAATGACTGTAAACGGAGCCACGATCAATGGAAACGTCGTAGCGGAAAACGGAACGTTGACCGTAAAGGGCAGCAGCGATCTCAGAGGCAATGTCAAAGCGAAAAACCTCGTTATCGAAGGGGGAACGATCAACGGATCGGGCTTATCGTACGGCATTAACGTTACCGGAGTTTTAACGCAAAAAGGCGGAACGTTAAGCGGCGTTAAAGTTACCGTTTCCGGCAATCCGACGGGCGGACCCGCGCTGAACGTAACGGGCGGCGCTGCGGATAGCTGCCTGATCAACGTAACGAAAGGCGGAACCTCCATTACGGGCGGAACGAGCGTTAATTATACGGGCGTTAAGCTCTTCTCGGCGAAAGCGGCGACCATTGCCGCCCACTTCGAAGGCGGTGCGACCACAAACGGAAGCTTAACGATCGGTTCGGATAGCGATTCTTCCTCTTACGTTGTAGGCAGGGGGATCAACACATCTCCGGACGGAGACAGTTATTATGCTTTTTATGCGGAAGGTTCGATCACCTGGAAAGGAAAAGCCACAGGACCGCTTTCCGATGCGAAGTATGCTGCGAGGGTCGGCTTGACCGCGAAAAGCAACGTTGTGATCGGTTCTTCGTCGAACGTGATCAAAGGTTACTTGGGATATATTTCTTCTTTGAACGGTTCGGTAACGGCGTACGTGGAGCGTGCGTCCGCTATTTCCGCGAAAACAAGCGCTCTCGCGCACGTAACCGTGCAAATGGGTTCCTCTTCTTACGCCGGCTCCACCGGAACGGGTATGTCGGTAACCGGAAACGCGACCCTTCAAGGCGGCGGACTCTTCCTCGGGCATTACGAAGTTTCGGGTAAAGTTACGATCGCGTCAAAAGTCGATTTGACCGCGCTGATCAAGTGTAGTACGATCGAGGGACTCGATAAAGTCACCACCCATTATAAAAATACGATCGGAAAAGACGCGATCTATCTATCTCTTTATCTGACCGGTTATTCCGGAAAAACCTATGAATTAAAACATAGTCTTGCCAAAGATCCGACCTATGGAACGACCGGTTCGATCACCGTTAAGCCCGGAAATCTTTCGTTCGCAAGTTCCGTTGCGGTGGAAGGGGAGATCTACGTGGAAGGGATCTTTACCTATAACGGAAGCCAAACGAATCTCGTTTCTTTCGGCGGCTTGCGCTGCGCGAATTCGGAAGTAAACTTCCAAAAGGATTACAAAGGCTCGATCGATCTTCCGAACGTAACGTCGATTACTCTGTCCGCTGCGGTAACGGGGCAGTTGAACGCGCCGAACGTTACGAGCATTACGCTGAATTATAACGTTGCGGGCGTCGCGAGCTTCCCGAAAGTCGAAAATATTTCCGTTAGATCGGGGATCACGCTCGGCGGTCTGGAAATCAGCCCGACGGGCACCGTTACGAATAACGGAACGATTACCGGCGGCGTCAGCTGCGGCAATTATACCGGATCGGGAACGGTAAACGGCCCCCTTGTACTGAATGACGCTGCGCGCGCTTCCGTAACCATTTCTTCCGGAAGTGTAAAAGGCAATATTTGGTCGAAATCGGCTCTCGTTTTCGGCGCAGCGAATATCGGCGGATCGGGAACGTACGTTTACAGCGAAAAAGACATTACCGCTACGAAAACGGTTTTTGCTTCCAATATGAGCTATATTCGCTCTTCCGGCGGCAATATGACCTTCAAAAATTGCAGATCGCTTCCCGCCGTCCAAAACAGCTATTCGAAAGGCGTTATCACCTTCTCGAACGATCAATCCACGCCGGCAACCATCGCAAGCGTTCTCTCGACGGGTAAGCAGATCAGCTTCGGAAATGCGTCGAATACCGGTTGGCAAACGGTTAAGGGCGACGTGCAATGGACAGGGTCGAACGCAGGCGCAGACGGCATTGACAGCTGGCAAAAAGCGGGGAATGGCGCTGCCGCCGTTATCGAAGGGAACCTGATTTGCGCGGGAACCGGAAACCTGTGTATGAATATCAACGTTAAAAAGAGCGTGTATTTGAGGAACACGGGCTCTGCGGAATTGCGCACGGGTTCGATCGGAATCGATTTGTATGTAAACTCTTCCGGATCGATCCCCGTAACGTCTTTGACTTGGACGACGAAGTATGGAAATATCGTAAACGTGGCGGGAGACGTCGTTGCTTTCGGAACGAAGAGCGGCAATATGAAATCTTTGACCACGAACGGAACGATCGGCGGTTATATGTACGTAAACGGAATGAATTCCGTTACCGTCGGAAAGAAAATCACGGGGCAGCTTAGAGCTGTAAATTGCGCGAACGTTACGACGAACGCCGAGATCGGCTCGGCAGAGCTCGATCTCTACGGCGGACAGTTTACCTCAAACGCGAAAATGAACGGATCCTTATTCGCTTATAATACGCATTGCAAAGTTCTTGCGGACGTAAACGGACACGTTACCACGACCTCGAACGTGGCGGGTGTATATTTTACCGAACTCGGTTCGATGAGCAAAACGATCAACGTCGGATCGAGCTCGAATAAAACCAATATCAACGTACGCGGCATTCTCGTGGATAATTCCCATAATTACGGAACCATTAAGTGTATGGGCTATTATCTCGGCGATATCAAAAAGGTATATAAAGACAGCGGAACCTTGTATTTCGATTTTGATTCGATGGGCGTTTGTTACGTTTTTTCGGGAAATACTTCGGACGCGGATAACGTTATGAACGGCGATCTTAATATAAACGGCTGGCTTTTGATGTTCAATTACAGCGCTTCGAGAAAAATGACCATCAAAGGAACCGTTTATTGCAAAAATTTAAGCGTCAACACGCCGAATTGGTCACCCGCTGGCGGATTTGGCAATTATATAAGCGTCGCCTTTGGGCGAAAAACAACCGAACTTAGAGAGAATATCGGAACCGGAGGCCCTGCGAATTTAACTGCCAATACTTCGAACACGACGAGGGATATGATGAAATTTACCAAGCCCGTTTACGTAACAACGGACAATGTAAATTATCGCGGAACCGCGGCGGTTGCGAACACGACCTTTGACGCAGGCAGCTGCCTTGTGACGGACGGGCAGGCTTGTTTATCGAATTGTATCGTTAAATCGGTCGGTTGGAAGTCGGATACGGGAACGAGCAGAACCGGCGCGCACTGTACCATTTCGGCGGATAAATCCGTTGCTTCCGCAAACGACGGTTCGCTCTTCGTTCATAGACAAAACGAATCGATAACGGGCGACTCTTTCTTCCTGAACGTGGAAACGCATTCCAACGTATCCGTTTATTACGGAAAGACCTATTTGAACGGTAATGCCAAGTTTATGGGCGTAACGACAGCAACGTCGAACGGTGTGTCGGGATCGAACCTTTCCAAAATGTTCTATTTCGGAGACGGGCTCGAGATTTACGGCGGCGGCATCTCCGCAGTCAGCGCTTCCTCTGCTTCGAAAGCGCCTGCCGCGAGAACGATCATTTGGATCCCGCGCGGAAACTTGATCATCGGAAACGGCGCTTATATCGGTAAAACGCTTTCCAATCCTCCGAAGAGCGGATTGACCGCAAAAGAAGGTTCGATCAATCCGGGCATATTCGTTTCGAGCGGTTATGCTTGGATCTACGGTACTTGTACGCTGGATATTTACGCCAAAGTGATGATCGCCGTGGATGCGACGGGAATCGTTACCGGAAAAGATTATAATTCCGACGGAAGGCGCTATAAAGCGGGCTTGTATATAACCGCAGGATATATTTACGTTATGAAAACGAACGGAAATTGGTACACCGATTATAGTAATAACGCAAGCGGATTGGCAGGCTTCTTCGGATATTTTGCATGTAGGGATAACGGCCGTTGGTTCTATGCCGCAAACGATCTTTCCCAAAAAACAGACGCTTCGATGTACGTACCGTACGGTTCGAGTTATGCTTCTTTCGTTCAAAGTATAATGAAAAACGGAACCACGCTAGCGTATAACTCCGCTTATTATACTCCGAATACTTCGATCCATGCGTCTCCGGCCCCCACCGGCGTTCCTTCTTCCGATCAAACGAACTTAAAAAAGCGGAACTTTTCCATCTCCTACGATAATCCGCCTTCGCTTGCTTCTATGCCGGCGGTGCCTTCGAAGCCTTCGATCGGAACGGCAACTTCTTCCGGCGGATCTTATACGGCGGGGCAGATGTCTCCTTTGAATATTAAATCCACGATTGAACCTTGGGAAAAGGGAATTATGTCTTTTACTGCGGTGAATCCGATCGTTTCCTCCGTTTCCGGACCCACGACGGAGAAAAGCGCGTCGGTGTACGGAGCGACCTTTACGAATCCTTCTCTTACCTTCAAAACCCGTCCCACGCCGCAGCGCTCCGCGGCCGGTTGGACGGCGGATACCGCCAAGCATTTCGATCAAACGAATAAAACCTATTGGTCAACCCGTTTGATCCCATACGTTTGGGGGCTTCCGTATAATCCCGGGGATTCGGCGGGAATCAATCCCGCAAAGCGCGTTTTGACAGAGCTTTACGCCGATAAAGGCCAAGAAGAGGACGAGGGCGTTCGTTTGGCATGGGGCAATTCCGGCGCGAAGGTAACGCAAAACGGAGAGACGTATTATATAACCGAAAAAGCATGGGAAAAAAGCGCCTTGCAATCCTATATCTCGTCCATCGTTTCGAGAAGGAAAAAGGGCAACGAGAATTGCTACTACGATTATATCAAGAGAAGATCCAGAGATTATACCGATCGTATTACCGAGCTTATGGTTTTCGAAAGCGGCGAGCTTCCGTACTCTGCGTTTAATATGAGCTTGGGCGCGGATCGAGCTTCTTGGAGCGGTTCAACTTACAGCGCGCCGGATCTTTCCCCTTCAAGCGTATCTTTCTCCTATATCTATACTCGATATTTCTTAAATAAAGACGTTGCTTTAACAGCGGATTCTTACAAGCCGCAAAGCTCGAAATCCATTCCTTATTCGATGCTGCACGGGAACCATTCCAAGAAGATCGCGAACGTACCTCAGATCGCCTGGTATCAAGGCCATACCGGTTGTTCGTATTATAACGTTCTCTGGTATTTCTTCGCTTGCGAAGATCCCACGAACCCTTACGGAAGTAAACCGAAAGATCTCCACGTGATCATGCCGCAAGGCGTTGGTATGCAATGGATGTACGATAATGATAACGCGTTCCAAGTAATCGGAAAAGGCCGTGTGTTTATCTATTTTACGAGCGGTAATACCTTCCATTTCTGGGGAAGAAACGGCGATTCCAGTAAACCGTTCGGAACGATGAACAGTTCGAAAAATCCGCAGCTTTACTTGATCGGCTCCGGAACGAATATCGATCTTATTATAGACGGTATGCCGCTGTACGCTTTCGTGTATATGCCCTTCGGTTGGTCGAAGGACGTGTACGGATCGAGCGGCAGCTTGAAACAGTTGAACACATATAGCGACGAGTCGATCGGCGGAGCGAATTTGGGCTATAAGAACGGAACCACTGTTACAACGGTGAAACGAAACGCACTGACGCTCGGATTCGATACCGGCAGCGGAACGCGCCCGATCTACGGTAAGATCGTCGCGGATAATTTCTATTACGAGCCGACCTCCACCGTTCAACTCGGGTTCAAAGGAAACGTGAAAGCCGATCTCAGCGATACAACGATCTACGGAAAGAGCAAAGTCGTAAACGGCAGGATCACCTTCGGCGACAGCAAAGTTACGAGATCGATCGGATCCATGCTGACACTTCCTCCCGATTTCAGCACGACGATGCTGGATTGGAAGTATGAAAGTATTCGAGTGGAGAGCTGAAAATGAGAAAGCTTTTACGGAAAATCAAGAATAAAAAAGGATTTACGCTGATGGAAGTCGTCGTAGCGCTTGCGATCGTGGGGATCGTGTCTTCGATGATCTTGCCTTTGACCACGGGGGCTATGGCGTCTTTCAGAGCGTCGCAATCTCTGCGCGATACGGCGGCTTCCGCCTCGCAAAAGATGTCCACGACCCAGCATAAAAATAGCGATTCTTCGCTCGCGCAAACTTTATACGTTACGATCTCGTATAACGATATCGACGTTAAAAATACGGAAAGCAAGTTGATTTTTTATAAAAGTACCGCGAAAGGTGATTACGACGTAAACGTGACCTATTACGAGCTCGACCAAAAGAACGTGGAGAAATAAAATCGGCGAGTGTTTTATAAAAGAAGGAAGCAGGGTGCTGTAAAAACGAGAGGAAAAAATGCTGTTAACAAGGTTCAGACGCGCAAAGAATAAAAAGGGCATGACGCTCGTGGAGATGATCGTGGCGATCGCGGTGACCGCCATTCTCGCCGTTTGCCTTTCTTACGTTATGACCCCTGTTATGAATACGTACAGCTTGAATCAAAAAAAAGCGGAACTTGCGGATTTCGCTACGAAAACGATGAATCGAATCGCGGCGGATCTCCGCGGCGCTTACGGCGTTTACGTTACGACGAATAAATATAGCTCTTGCAGCTATAACGGCAGCGGTGACGTGGCAAGCCGAAAAAACGTTGAGTATTCTTACTTGATATACGGCGGTTATAAGAATGATAAGTCGCTGTATATGACCCGATGCGACGTAAGCAATTATAAGCGTAAAATTTTCTCATTGCCGCATATAGCGGAAGATTTCGCTTCGATGAGCGACGGGGATTTTAAAAAAGAATTTGATTTTATAAAGGAGCTCGAACCGTCCGGTTACGGTCACGCGGCGATCAATTTCTATACTCATAAAAAACCTTCTTCGCAAACGAACGGTATCTCCGTTGCGGGGGAGGAAGGTTTTTACGTCCTCGTCAGAAAAAATCCGGATAACGGCAATATCGGAAACGCCCTTGAAATCCATTTGAAACTAAAAAAGGGGAAGGTTTCCTATGAAGCGGTCAAAACGCTCGTTTGCGAGAATTTGGTAATTCGAAGCGAATGGATCAAAACGGCGGATCTGTATAACAATAAGAACGCGGTCGCGAGTTCCGGATCGAGTAACACGAAGTATTATTCCGTTTGGTTCAGCAGGGTAAAGGATCCTTATTCATGACGTATTTTCTCGGCGCAATCATTACTTTACTTGCTATTTGTATAGGCGGCTTTCTCTCTCGCGCTGCGTACGCCATACCGAGGGGAGAGGCGGGGGAACTTTGGGACCCGAAATGTCCTTTTTGCGGAACGTCTCTCGGAGCCGTTTCTTTGATCCCTCTCGTAAGCTTTTTCCTGCATCGCGGAAAATGCCCCCACTGCAAAGAGAAGATCTCGCCGCGCACTCTTTTATCCGAGATCGTTTTTGGGGCGGCGGCGCTTCTGCTTTTTATCCGATACGGCTTTTGCCTTCGCTTTTTTTCCTATCTTGCGGTTTGCGCGTTGCTCCTCGTTTTATCTTTGATCGATCTGGATATTCGCGAGGTTCCCCATTCCGTTTTATTCGGCGTTCTTTTCTTCGGCGTTTTGTATTTCGCGCTTTCCTTCTTTTCCCTTCCGAAAGATTCTCTTTCTTGGTGGGAGCATCTCGCAGGCGCGTTTACGATCAGTCTTCCTCTCTTTGCCTTGATGATGTTTACGGGCGGCGGGATCGGAGGCGGAGACGTTAAGTTGATGTTCTGCATCGGGCTTTTGCTCGGCTATAAGCTCGTGATCGTCGCGTTTCTTTTCGGGATCGTCGCGGCGGCGCTTACCGCGCTTTTCCTTGTTTTTCGGTTTGGGAAGAGCGGAAGATTCCTTCTCCCCCTCGTTCCTTTCCTCTCTCTCGGTTTTTTATTTGCCGTAACGTTTGGGAAGTATATCGAAAATCTTCTTTTCTTCGTGTCCCTTTGAGCGTTTTTCCGCATATTGACAGAGCCGTATAATTATGCTATAATTATTTTCAGCGCGGATTTTCGGATCCGCTTGCCTTTTAGGCAGTATTATTTTCGCAAAACAGAATGGAGGCAGTATGAGTAAGCTTACGCTCGGGCAAATTTTACTTCAAAAAGGATACGTTAAACCGCAAGATCTCAAACAGGCAAGAGAAGTTCAGATCGCAAATCCGCAAAAGAGTTTGGCGGAAATATTGATTTCGCTGAACGTTACGTCGGAAGTAAACATTCTTTCCGCTCTCGCGCAGAGAATGAACGTTCCTCTCCTGGAAGGGGCGATCTATATTACCGATACCGATATTATCAAACTCGTTCCGGAAAAAGTCGCTCGTAAGCATACGATCATTCCCTATAAAATCGATCGAAACAAGCTCATCGTGGCGATGCGCGATCCCAGCAATATGGACGCCGCGGAAGATATCAAAATGGCGTCGGGAATGGATATCGGCTTCGTTCTTGCAACGGCGTCCGCGATCAACGACGCGATCGAGAAGTATTACGCGAACGTAACCGCCCAAAAGATGGCGGATGATATGACCCAGCAGGAGGCCGCCGAGCAAGCGCAAACCGCAAACGCCGAGTTGGACGATCGAGTCGATAGCGCGCCGATCGTTAAAATGCTGAACACCCTCGTTCAGCAAGCTTACATAACGCACGCGTCCGATATTCATATCGAACCGTTCCGCGATACGGTCATTATCCGAATGCGTATCGACGGCGCGTTACAGGAATATATGAGGATTTCGCCTTCCGCGCATAAGAGCTTGATTACTAGGATCAAGATTTTGTCCAATATGAATATCGCGGAAAAGCGCATTCCTTTGGACGGCCGTTTTGATTATACGTTCGAAGGCGAACTCATCGATATCCGTGTTTCCACACTTCCTACGACTTACGGTGAAAAAGCCGTTCTCCGTCTTCTCGGAACCGCGTTGGGGCAAGACGTTAAATTGACCGACCTCGGTATGCTTCCCGAGAATGCGGAAAAATTTATGCGCATTTGCGAAGCGCCGAACGGCGTGGTCCTCGTAACGGGTCCTACCGGTTCCGGTAAATCCACGACGCTTTATACCGTTTTGCAAGATCTCAACAAGCCGACCGTAAACGTTACCACCATCGAGGACCCTGTGGAAAAGAAGGTCTTCGGGATCAATCAGGTTCAAACCAACCATAAAGCCGGTTTGGACTTTGCTTCCGCGCTTCGTTCGATTCTTCGTCAGGACCCGGATATCGTTATGATCGGTGAAATTCGTGATAACGAAACCGCCGACATCGCCATGCGCGCCGCTATTACCGGTCACTTGGTTCTTTCCACGCTCCACACGAACGACGCCGTTTCCACCATCGCGCGTTTGATCGATATGAGCGTTCCTCCTTACCTCGTTGCCGCCGCGTTGAACGGCGTTCTCGCGCAGCGCCTCGTCAGAAAGCTTTGCCCGAAGTGTAAAAAGAAGGTCGAAATAACCGAAGCGCAGAGGAACATCTTGAAAGATCCTTCGATGAAAGAGTGTTACGGCCCCGTCGGCTGCCCGAATTGCAGTTTTACGGGCTATAAGGGAAGAACTTCGATCCACGAAGTTTTATCCGTGGACGTGGGTTTGCGCGAACTCATAACCAAAAACGCAACGACCGAAGAGCTTCGCGAGTACGCCGCGAAGAAAGGAATGATCTTTATGGACGAGAACGTTCGTATCAAGATCCGCGAGGGCGTAACTTCCGTGGACGAGTATATGCGTACGATCTATACGATCTGATCGCCGAATCAAAAATCCCCGCGCTTATCGTATTCAAAAGCGCGGGGATTTTTTTCGTTCTGAATGCCGATCATAATTTGTCTTTCGGACCGGTTACGGAAGTTCCCGTTGTCGTGTAATAATACTTGTTGTTTTGGCGGAGCGTGATCTTTTGGATCGTGTACTTATTCTTCGCGCTTTTCGGATCCTTTTCGTATTGAATGTATATTTTACCATCGGACAGGGAAGAGCAGGGTTTATCGGACAGTCCTCCGCTTTGTAAAATATTGTTCGGAAGTCTCGTTTTCAGTTGCTTCTCATTCGGCACGCTTCCGCCGTAACCCATATTGATCTGGGAAAAATATAGAGCGGTAATGCGCCAATAATTTTCAAGGGAAGTTTTCGCGGCTTTGGTTCGAGCGTTTCGCGTTATGGCAATGATAGAGACGCTCACGACCGAGGCGAGAATGCCGATGATCGCGATTACGACGATGAGCTCAACGAGCGTGAACCCCTTGGGATTTCGAGACGTTTTGCAAAATCTTTTCATCGTTTTTATTGTATCATACGCCCCCTTCTTTGTCAATATACTGTATAACACTATATTGACAAGAAGCGTCCGGATTTGTTATGATAGTACTATGAAAAAGTTTCGTTTATTCTTCAAAAAGTTCATGAAGGGCTTTACGCTCGTTGAACTGATCGTTCTGATGGCGTTGATGGCGATCGGCGCGGCAATCGCCGTTCCGAATCTTCGCGGCGTTATGTCTCGTGCGGAACAAACGAAATATGAAACGTACCTTCGCGGCGCAAAAGCGTCCGTTCAAAACTTCGTGGACCTTTTGAATATGGGGCTGACGAAGTACCCGCTGACCGAATCGGACGGCTATACCGTAAAAGAATGGGATATTTCCAATCCGAAAAACCTCGAAGTTGCCCTGAACGGTTCGAATACCGAGCAGCAATACGAATATTCTTTTTTCGGAACGGATTATAAGACGGATAAAAAATCGACTCTCCCGACCTCGGGCGACGCGACCCCTTCGAACAAAACGAACTTTACCGAAAAAAAAGACGTGATACTGGTTTCCATTTTTAGAAACGGAAACGGTATTTATTCGATCCGCGGTTTTTGGTATTACAATCGAACGAACAAAACTTACGTCATGACCTATCGAATATACGATAAAGAAGTATTCAAAAAAGGAAACAACACGCTCAGTTCGCTATAATCGGAGAATCGTATGAAAAAAGCTCGTTTTCAAAGTAAACTTTGGTTGATCGTGATCGCGGTCGTTTTGACCGCGATCCTTTCCTTTTCCTTGTCCGCTTGCAGTATGTTTACGGACGCAGTAAAAGGGCTGTTCGGAAATGAAACGCAAACTAGCTCGACCGAGGATCCGATCGAAGATCCGAGCGGCGAAGAGCAAGAGAAAGATCCCGAGCAAACGGAAGATCCGAGCGGTGAATCGAGCGGCTCGTCAGAGGATCCGGGATCGGAAGAAGGCGGAAGCGGAGAGAACGGAAGCGGAGAGAACGGAAGCGGAGAGAACGGAAGCGGAGAGAACGGAAACGAAGGCTCCGGCGAATCCGGTTCGGGAAGCGAAGGCTCGGGCGGATCCGGCTCCGGAGAACAGGGCGAAGAAAATAAGGAAAACGATCCGGAAGAAGGCGGAGAGACTTTCGGCTCGATTACGTTTACGTCATCTCTTACTTACGATAAAGCGTCCGCTTCGGATTTTTCGATCGAGGCGATCCACGATGAAAAGAATTATTACGCTCTTTTCGGCGCGGGACTTACGAACGACACGATGCAGGTAACCAAAAATCTTTACGGTTCGAGTTCCGTTTTGTTGGACGGTGAATATCTGACGGGCTTACCCGTAGGTTCTTACGATCTATGCTATGCGATTACGGACGGATACGAAATGTTTTACGAATACTTTACGATGAAGATCGTCGATTCGAAAGCCAAACCGCAAAACGTAAAGATCGATTATGACGTGGATTGCCCGTCGGTGTATGTAACTTGGTCTTGCTCCTGCGGCGGAACCCACTCCGTAACGTACGATAAAACGAAGTATGTGGCGGAAAACGGAAGCTCTTCGGTTTTGATCACCTCTCCCGGCGATAAGCGGAACAAACATACCGCGACCGTTTCCTGCTCGGGCGGTTCGGCGAGCGTTGAGAAGGCCTCTCCCGCAAATTCGGTCGTCAGCGGCGGTTACTTGTCTCAAACGTTTGATTTTATGGGGCGCTTATCCGATCGTTACGTTGAAGATCGCGCCGAGCTCGCGCATTTGTATCAGTATTTGATCTATGAAGGCGAGGTTACCGAGATGACGGTGGGGATAAGTTCGAAAGTGTTGTCCGACCTGACGGCGGACGCGTCTCAATATCTTTCTTCCGTTCAAAGTACCCTCGTGATCCCTTGGAATTGCCGCATCGGTTGTTCGAGCAGTTCCGGATCGAACGTTGCGACTTTCCGAGTGTATGATGTAAACGCGGGAGTCACTCTTTCTTCGAATTACGCTTCGACCGACGTGTACGTTTATCCGCACGTGTCTTCGCATTACGCCGCTTTATCCGTGCGCGATGCTTCGTCTCCTCTCCCGATCGACGAGAAAAAGGGCGTTTTTGTTCGAAACGTAAAAGAACTTCTCGCCGCGGTGCAGGCGGGATATCGGCCGATCGCGGAAGGGGACGCGCTCGACCTGTATAATAAAGCGAGGGATTTCTGTATCACGTATTTGTCGGATGATATGACGGATACGGAAAAATTGCACGTAATTTACGATTATCTCGCGGGAGAAATCGCGTACGACTATTCCGCGCTCAATCTGTTTAATGTCGTAAACGCGCTCTCCGATTATTCCTCTCTTGATCAGGCGAAAAGTTATTTGAACGCGGAGATGGCAAGCGCTTCAAACGAATTTTCTCTCGAAATGAAGGCGGCGATCACTTCCGCTCGCGACGAGGCAACGACTCTTGACGATTTGATCGATCGATTAAAATCCGGCTATTTGCAAAGGCTTTCCGCTTTTTCCGCCGAGGGAGTGTTTAACGACGGTTCGGCGGTTTGCGAGGGTATATCGTATTCCTTTATGCTCCTCGCCCGTATCGAAGGGATCGAATGTAATCAAGTTACGGGTTATGCCTCGAACGGCGGTTCGAACGTTGCGCACGCTTGGAACAAAGCGAAGGTCGGCGACAAGTGGTACGCGATCGACGCAACGTGGGGAAACGTATCGATGAAAGGATCGAAGTTCGTTACGCATCGCTACTTTATGCTGGACGAAGCCGCGTTTTATGAGAATCATGTAGAGTGCGTGGGCGTTAAAGCGGGCGTAACAAACCTCGCCACGGGGAACGCGGAGTATTACAAGAGCGCGCATACCTCGGGAGAGCATACGCTGTTTGTAGAAGATTACGAAGATCTTTTCGCCGCCGTTTCTTATTACGTGGACGCGGGCAGCCCTTATATTGAGATCGCCGTATCCGATTCGTACGACGTTATGGGCGGCGACTCTCCTTTGATGAACGCGATTATGGAAAAAACGGGTAAGTCCGTTTCTCTTTCTTACGTTGGCGGGAGCGTGATCCTCGCATATTACACATTAAGCTGATGAAATTTTCCCGTGCGGGCTTGGAGCTCGATTTCAATCGAACGACTTTCGGCGTGGAACGCGCATATTTGGTGGGCGATCCGACCCGCTTTTGCTTTGTTCGCGGCAAGAATTTCGCTTTGCCTTCCGGGAATAATTTCTTAGTAAAAAGTAATTTTTCCGAGGACGCTTTTTCAGCCGAATTTCAGTACTTTTCCGATTTAACGGCGCGTTTGACCGTTCAAGAGAGCGAATTCGGTGTTTCTTTTCGATACGTATTTACGAACGAAGGCAAAAAGCCCATTGCCTTGGAAGAAGGCGACATCGGCTTTTACGCCGGTTTGAACGATTCTTTCGCGTCCCCCGAAATCGCGCTGAAACGAAGGCTGCGCGCGCACGTTCGCCTCGGCGTCCCTTTTTCTTATATCTATCCGGTTCGTGCGAGCGGTTCGGGCCCCGTCCTTTCGCTCGTCGTAACGAAAGGCGAGATCGCCTCGTATTCTTTGGAAAGAGAATTCCGAGAAGAGGATAGCGGAGAGATCGTATTGAACTTTCCGGCAATGGAACTCTCCCCGAACGATCGTTTTGAATGCGAATTCGTTCTATTCCCGTCGGATGGAAGATGGGATTTTGAAGAAAAAGCGGCAAAGCTCGGAGCGGAAGAGATCAAAGCGTACGATCTCGTCGGGTTTGAGGGCGATTTCGCGTCGATCCGAGCGCCGCAGGCTCTCTATCTCGAATCGGAAGGGGAAAAGATCTCCTTCAAAGATGGTGAGTGCGCTTATCTTTTGAGGGGAGAAGGGGAGAAACAAATATCCGTCGTTTTCGAAAATCGAACCTATCCCGTAACTACTTTTACGGTATCTCGAAATATTTGTAAGAAAAGGGCGGAGTTTTTGATTGAAAATCAAAGGATTTCCGAAGGTCCTCTTCGAGGTGCGTTTTGCGCTTACGATCGGGTCGAACGAAAGCAGATCGTAAATAAAAAAAAGAAAAGCGAGTTTTCTCTTTGCGGCGCCGCCGCGGCTCCTCTTCTTTTTTTACTTTCTTCTTTAAACGAAGGCGAGATCTTTGTCGATTCTGTTACGACCGCTTTAAACGATTCGCTCGATTTTTACGATCGTGAGATTTTTTCCGACGCGTTCGTTTCGTCGGAAAAGAAAAAACGCGTGCGCTTATTCGAGCGCAAAAAAAACGCGGATCGACCTTTTGCCGCCGCGATCAAGTTCGAAGAGTATTTATATAAAAAAGATCTCTCGTATTTGATCGAAAGCGCGACTATTCTAACCTCGTATCTGGAAAGCGGAGAGATCGGATCCCCCATAATTGCTTCCGAAGTCTTTTTCGCTTTGAAAAGGGAGGAGAAAGAAGCGATCGCGTCCTCTTTAAAAGAGGCGATCGTAAAGGCTGCGGACGCGATCGCCTGCGGCGGAAACGGGTATTCTTGTTCTTCGAAAGCGCCGTTTACTCCCGAAAAGATAGCGGGAGTTCTTTCGCTTCTTTCCGACGCGTATCTCCTTACGAAGAACTCGTATTATTTGATTCTTGCGGAAGATCACCTTGCCAGGCTGAACGCGTTTTTCGCGCCTTCTCTTTCTTATGCGGAAGATTCGATCCCATTCTCCGTCGCTCGAGATTACGCTTCGGGGAGCGTCGGAAGATATTCTCCCTCGGTCGAGGCGGCGGCAGTCGCGTATGCCTTCGATCGATTTGCACGAGCCTCTTCCGATCCTTCTTATAAGCTGCGAGCGGAACATATTTTGAAAGGTTGCCTGACTCTTTTTGATAAAAACGGAGAAGCCGCGCGAGGCAGGCTTTCTCCCAAAAAGGTAAATGATAAAGACCTTTCGCTTTATCCGCAAATTTCCTTTGGGGAAGACGTGATTTTGTATTACTTTAACTTGCTATTTAAGCGTCGTTCGTCTATAATTAAGTAAGGAGGGCTTTATGATGTCACTTACCAAAAATCAATGGATCCAACTCGAAAAAAAAGTCTCCGCCATCAGGCGCAAAACCGCTGAGGTTTGCGTTTGGGCGAAAGGCGCGCATATCGGCGGCGCATACAGCAGCGCGGACGTTCTCGTTGCGCTGTATTATCACGTTATGAATTTCAGCAAGGAGAATTATCTTTCTCCCGACCGCGATCGGCTGATCATCAGCAAAGGGCATGCGGGCGTTATAACCGCTCCCATTCTTGCCGACCTCGGCATTGTGGACGAAGCGCTTCTCCCGACTTATAACCATACGGGTTCTCCTTTCGGCGTCCATTTGGACAAGAGAAAGGTTCCCGGCCTCGAAGCTTCCACCGGTTCCCTCGGACACGGTCTATCGATCGGTCTCGGGCTTGCTATGGCGGCAAGGCTAAACAAAAAAGATTATTTTACTTACGTTCTTCTCGGTGACGGCGAGTGTGACGAAGGAAGCGTTTGGGAAGCGGCGATGAGCGCGTCGCATTTCAAAATGACGAACCTTGTTACCCTCGTGGACAGAAATAAATGTATGATCGACGGCCGCACGGAAGACGTAATGAGCCTTGAACCGTTTGCGGATAAATGGCGCGCGTTCGGATTCGAGGTTTTGGAGATCGACGGGCATTCTTTCCCCGAGATCATTTCCGCCCTCGAAAAAGCGAAAGCGAACGATTCGGACAAGCCTTACTGCATTATTTTGAATACGTTCAAAGGAGAGGGCGTCGGCTTTATGCGCGATAATTACAAATGGCATTATGGCACCTTAAACGAGGAGCAGCTTGCCGAAGCGTTCAAGGATTTGGACGAATATGAAAAAGCGCGTATCGAAAGAGCGGAAAAGGAGGGCAAATAA